>Ga0068863_100001661_pt1 | contig 21998 bp, 19 predicted proteins | sample KBSSwiS62_FD_66596 | JGI IMG/M metagenome (GOLD analysis project Ga0068863, IMG submission 66596) | Switchgrass rhizosphere microbial communities from Kellogg Biological Station, Michigan, USA - KBS Switchgrass S6-2 | ecosystem: Host-associated > Plants > Roots > Rhizosphere > Soil ... | reverse complement strand
CTGCTCGTGTCCGGCCTGTTCGCCGTTACCCACGCCGCGGTGCTGGTGTCGGCCGTGCTCCTCATCCACCTGGACGCGCTGCGGCAGCTCACCCCGTTCGTCCGGCTCGACGGCTACTACATCGTCAGCGATCTCGTCGGGGTGCCGGACCTGTTCAACCGGATGGGACCGGCGATCCGGTCGGCACGGCGCGCGGCCGCCCGATCGCTGTCGTTCCGGCGGCGGGCCCGGACGGCCTCGGCGCCAGATCCGGCGCTGGCCGGGCTGACGAGACGGGCCCGGGTTCTCGTGACCGCCTGGGCGCTGTGCGTGGCGCCGACGATCGCGGTCAACCTCGTCATGCTGGTGGTCTACCTGCCCTTCGTGCTGCCCCGAACGGCCTCGGCGGTGCGCGACGAGTTCGGTCAGGCGGGCCGCGCCCTGGCCGGCGGCCACCTGGTCGCGGCGCTCGCGGCGGCCGTAGGCATGGTGCTGGTCGCGCTGCCAGCCGCCGGAATGATCTTCATACTGGTCCGGCTCGGCCGGCGGCTGGCCCGGGCGGTCCTGGCCCGCTGCCCAGTCCGGCGACCCCAGGAACCGGGAATCCCGGAAGACGTGGAACTGTGCGTCGGCCCGCCGATCCCCGCGGCACCCCGGCGTGGTCCAGACCGTGGTCTGCCGGCGCCGTAGCCCGTGACGCCATCGAAACGGAGGCCCGCTCGGCGGGCGACGGAGCCGACGGCCGCCCTCAGGCGCCGAGGCGTCAACGCAGTTCCTCGGACAGTTGTCCGGCGGCTGGCGCCGGGGCGGCGTCACGGCGCAGCGAGAACAGGTGACGAGTCACGGCAAGGGTGGTCAGCACGACGACCCAGGCGCAGACACCGGCGCCGGTCACCTACGGTTTGTGGCGTGACTGACGAGAAGGCGCATTCCGATGACGAGTTCGCGGGCATCAGCCGACGCGGCGCGGCGTTCGTTCTGATCGTCGCGACACTGGGCCATCCCTGGCAGGCGCTCCGGGAACTACTCGCGGCTGTCCGTCATCTAGCCGGGCGAGCGGGGCGCCTTCTCCTCGCCCCGGCCGGGTTCATCGCCGCGATCGTCCTGACCCGCCGGCAGGACCGCCCCACCTTCGAGGACTACCTCCACAGCCGTTCCGAGCGGGACGGGGATCCTGAAACCCAGCGCTAGCGGTGGGTGGCGAGGAACTGTGCGGCGAGGCGTTTCGGGGCGCGGGCGAGCCAGGCCTCGACGAGGAGCTCCTCGAGGTCAGGGATAGCGATCCGGTCCAACTGGACGAGGACCGCTGGATAGCCGTCGAAGTGCGGCGTTGTGAAGTACACAGCTGGATCGTCGGCCAGCAGCGCCTCCTTGACGCCCAGGTCCGCGACCCGGACACCGAGGATGGGCCCGCCCGGAGCGCCCTCGCCGAGCGCGGCGAGGTCCGCCGGGCGCAGCGGACGCTCCCAGGCGAAACTCTTCGCCTTCACTCGCCAGGACGGCTGACCGTACGACGGTCCCTCGTCCGTCTCCGGTAACGCGAGTGCCAGCCGCCGAACGTCGTCCAAGGTCGCCACATCCCCAACCGTAGCGACAGGGGCTGGCCACCACAGCCGTCGCGGCGCAAGCGATCGCTGGGCTTCCGACACCGCGCGGCGGCCAGGCGGACGCCGGGGCGGCGTGTTCTGGCGGAAATCGCGGTCCGGCGCGGCGGGTCAGGAGGTCGGCGGCTCCGCGAGCGCGGCGGCCACCGCGTACGGCAGGTGACGCGGCCAGACCAGCAGGCCACGCGCCAGCGACCGGATCCGCGGGCGCAACGGCGTCAGCGTCTCGACGCAGTGCCGCCATGCCGCGGCTTCGTCGGCCGCGAACCGCGTCCCGGCGAGCCCGGCCCGAAACCGCCGCGCGTCCCCACCGTCGTTACGCCACGAGGCCAGCCACGCCCGCACCTCGGCGTCCGACGACGGCAGCGTCCACCGCCGCAGGCCCTCCGCGACCCGGCCGCCCGCCGCGATCAGGAACCGGTCCGCTTCGCTGCCCGCGATCGAGTGCACCCGCCCGTAACTGCGACCGCCGGCCCGGATCGACGCCGAACTGAACCGCGCCCGCACGGCCAGCGCCGCCACCGCGTGCCCCGCCTCATGCCAGGCCGTCACCACGGCCTCCGCCCGCGCGGGCGCATAGGTCCCCGCGAACCCGCCCTCGTACCGCTGCCGGATCCACACGGCATGCACGAGGGATTCGTCGTCGTACCGCGCCAGGCGCGCGAGCTCCGCCCGCACGGCATCCAAGGTCCGCGACTCGCCCGGCGTCACCCTCAGGACCTTAGGGCCAGCTCGGACCTGGCTGCGTCGAGGGTGCCGGCAGAGCGGAGTGGCGCAGGTGGGCGAGGACGGCGAGCACCCGGCGGTGGCCGTCCTCGACCTCGGCGAGACCGAGCTTGATCAGCAGGTGGCGGACGTGTCCCTCGACGGTGCGTTCGCTGACGACCAGCCGCCGGGCGATGGCGGTGTTGGTCAGGCCCTCGGCCATGAGCGCCAGCACGTCGCGCTCGCGGGCGGACAGCGCGGCGACCGGGTCGGTCGTCCCCTGCGCGGCCAGCAGAGTTCCGACGACGTGCGGGTCCAGCGCCGAGCCGCCGCCGGCCACCCGCCCGGCGGCGGCCAGGAACTCGCCGACGTCGAGGACCCGGTCCTTCAGCAGGTAGCCGAACCCGCCGAGCGTCACCAGCCCGACGGCGTACCGGGCCTCCACGTGCTGGGACAGCACGAGGACGCCGACGCCCGGATGGGCGTCCTTCACCGCGCGGGCGGCCCGGGCACCCTCGTCGGTGAACGTCGGCGGCATCCGGATGTCGAGCACCACGAGGTCTGGCACCTGCTCGGCGACCGCGGCCAGCAGCGCGGTCGCGTCCCCGAGCGCCGCGACGACGGTGTGCCCGCGGTCCTCGAACAGGCGGACGAGGCCCTCCCTCAGCAGGACCTGATCCTCGGCGATCACGACACGCACGGCAGCCTGACCGTCAGCGTCGTGCCCGCCCCTGCCGGGCTGTCGAGCCGGAGGCGCCCGCCGAGAGCACCCACCCGGTCGGCCAGCCCGCGCAGGCCGGAGCCGGCGGCGGGCCGCGCGCCCCCGATCCCGTCGTCACGGACGCTCAGCACCAGGTCCCCCTCCTCGCGGCTCGCCCGCAGCTCGACTGCGCTGGCCGCCGCGTGCTTGACCACGTTGGTCAGTGCCTCCGCCGCGACGAAGTACGCCGCGGCGACGACCGCGTCCGGCAGCGGGCCGCAGGCGGCCTGGACTCGCACGGGCAGGGGCGCCCGACCGGCCAGCTCGCGAAGCGCCAGCTCCAGCCCGTCGTCGAGGGGCGCCGGGCGGATGCCGTTCGCCAGCTCGCGCAGGTCCCGGATCGCGCCGCCGATCTCCGCGACGACGGTCTCGAGGTCGCGGGCCGCGGGCTGGTCGCCGAGCCGGTGCTGCACGTGGCGCAGCGCGAGCCCGGCGCTGACCAGCCGCTGCTGCGCGCCGTCGTGCAGGTCGCGGCCCAGTCTGCGGCGTTCCTCGTGGGTCGCGGCGACGATCCGGGCGCGCGACGCCTCCACCTCGGCGAGCTGGTGGCGCACCGCGGCCTGCAACCTGGCGATCTCGATGGCGAGGCCGGCTCTGGACAGCACATCGGCGAGCGGCTCGCCGTCCGGCACCGTGTGGGTCACCTCGGCGAGCGCGACCCCCGAACGCTCGACCAACGTCCGGGACCGGCCGGCCGAGTCCGTGGCACCCGCGGCGATGCCGGCCGCGACGGTTGGCGGGGACTCTTCCGGCAGCAGCAGGCGCAACTGGAGGCCCGGGTCTCGCAGCACGTCGCGCAGCAGCCCTTCCAGCTCCCCCGCGGCGGCCCGACCGGCACGCAGGTCCTCCAGGTACCGGTCGACCTGGGCCAGCGCATGGTGGCGGGCGCGCCGGAACGCGCGGTCGACGGCGTCCTGCACCCGGCGGCGCAACGGAAGCACGGCGGCCGCGGCGGCGATCGTCGCGCCAGCGGTCACCCAGGCCGAGCCACCGCCGAGCAGGCCGCCGAGCAGGAGCGCGGTGGCGCCCCAGGCGATCGCCAGCAGCACGGTCAGCGCGGCGTAGGAGATCGTCCGCGCGATCAGGACGTCGACGTCGTAGAGCCGGTACCGAAGGATCGCCACGCAGATCGCGACCGGCAGCAGCGGCACGAGCAGCGCGATCGCGACCTGCACGACGACACTGCCGTTGAAGCCCAGCGCCGCCGCGGGGCCGACGACGGCGAGCACGCAGGCAAACCAGAAGATCAGCTTGAGCTGCTGGCGCCGCGCTCCGTCGGAGCGCCGGAAGCGGGCCACCAGCGACGCCACCGCGAGCACGAGTGACACCGCGAACGCGCCCTCGCCGACGGTGTAAAGGACGTCGAGCCCGTCGATGGCGTACGGATTGCCACCCCTGGTGAACGTGTACGAGCCGTCGTTCGCGTGAGACAGCGCGGCGCCGAGCGCGACCGTCGCGCTGGCACCGACCGTGAACGGCGGCAGCCACCGCCATCGCCGGCCCGGCGCGTGCCCGTCCGGGAAGAGCGCCAGCACGGTTGCCGTGGTGGCCGCCCCGAGCAGCCCGGCCCACGACGCGACCCACTGCGCCGTGAGCGCGGCCGGCCAGCTGTCGTGGTAGCCGTAGCCCTCCGCCAGCTCGACGAACGCCGCCACGAAACCCAGGCCCGCGAGCAGCAGCCCGACCCGGTGCCGTGGCAGGCGCAGCCGGATGAGCAGGCCGGCCCCGCCGAGCGCGACCGCGTTGAGCGGGTAGAGCGCGGTGTCGATCACCGGCTCCCGGCCGGCGGACAGCGGCGCGGAGGCGACGGCGGCCACGCAGGTCGCCACCAGCAGCGCGACCGGGCGCGGGCGGAGGCAGAGGTCGGCCACCGGATGATCGTCCCGCGTCGCCGGGGCGGGTGGCAACAGTGCCAGCACCTGTCGCGACTCAGGTGCCGGCCCGGCTGCCGCGAGGTGCCCCGTGGCGCCAGCCTCGACGGGACCCGACGACCCACCCAGGAGGTGGACCATGACCGGCGACTACGACGTCACGACCCGTGCCGCGGCCGGCCCGCTGCCGATCTCGGCGCTACCGGCCGGCCCGGCCTTCTCGCGGCTGCCCGGCGCGCTCTGCACGGCCGGCGGTCTGATCGCGGCGGCAGGCGCGGCCTGGAGCGCCGGCCTCAGCTCGCCCGTGCCCGTCGAGGACGTCAGCTGGCCCTACGGCCCCGGTCTGTTCCGGGGCACCGAGGTGCTCTGGGCCCTTACCCACGTCCTGACGTTCCTCGGCGCGCTGGGCCTCGCCCGTTCCGGGCTCGCCGGGCGAGGGCGAGCCGCCCGGGTTGGCCTCCCGGTCATGCTGGTGGGGATGGCGCTGCTGGTCCCGTGCGAGCTCGCGTTCATCCCGTTCGCGCACGGGACAACGGACGACCTGGGCCCGGTCCTGGCCAGTACGCTGATCGGCATCGCGTCGATGATCGCCGGGGTCGGGTTCGTGCTGACCGGCGTCGGCGTGCTGCGCTCCCCGGGCGGGCGCTCGCTCGCCGGGGCCAGCCGGTTCCTGCCGCTGCTGTGCGGCGTGTTCGTCTTCGTCGGCCTCACGCCGCTGGTCATGGCTGGCGGCCGCGTGTTCTTCCTCGGGGTCGGCACCTGGAACGTGCTGCTGGCACTGCTCGGAGTCGCGCTCGCCCGGGCAGCGAACGGCCCGGCCCCCGTCCGGTGAGCCGGGGCCGGTAGCCGGCCCGCCCGGCTCGGTCACGCGTAGAGGCCGGCGAGCCAGGCCCGCAGGGAGGTCTCGATGGCGGCCTCGTCGGGCTCCGGGGAGAACAGGTGCAGGGTGACCGAGACCGGGGCGCCGAAGGCGTTGCGGCCGAAGACGCGGAACATCGCGTCTTCGGTCCGCAGGCCGAGGAAGTGCGGCGTCAGGTAGTCGAGAACGCCTTCCAGCCGGCCCAGGCCCGGTATCGCCACCTCGGCCTTGTCCCCCGGCCGGGCCTCGGCCAGGCCGGCGGCGCGGCGCAGCAGGTCGAATCCGTCCGGCGTGATCGACGACGCCGGCCCATCGGCGGTGACGTAGCGCGCCCGTCGACTGGCGAAGTGCCGCAGGTACTCGCCGAGGGTGTGCAGGTAGAAGTCGGTGTGCTTGTCGGCGCCGTCGTACTGGTTGTCCCAGTCGTCGACGAAGACGCCGCTGTGGACGTAGCGGACCCAAATCGTGCCGCCGCCGCGGGCCTCGATCAGGTGCTCCAACTGGTTGAACCAGCCGTCCGGGCCCTCGCTGCGCATCACGAGGTGGCGCGGCGGATCCCAGGCCGTGACCCTGCCGCCCCAACAGGCGCCGCCCTCCTGCGGCTCCGGAGGTTCCGTCGGCCAGAGCCAGGCGGCGGTGCCGTTCGTCACCGCGTCCCAGTAGTTCTCGGGAGTGGTCGCCAGTTCCAGGTCCCGTTCGATCGCGAACTCGCGACGGGGCGGCTGTTCGTCGGCGGAGGATTCGGTCGTCATCGGTCAGCTCTTCTCGGTGCGGCCCGGCGCCGCCGGGCTGATGGGAGGTATCGGGCTACCGCGGGCCGCGGGCTCAGCGGACGACGTCGAAGACCTGCTTCTGAATACCGTTGGCGTAGGCCTCCTGCTCGACGAGCTTCAGCATGGTCTTGTCCTTGTCGGCCTCGCTGAACAGCCGCTTCCCGGCGCCGAGCAGCACGGGGAAGACGAGCAGGTGGTAGCGGTCGACAAGGCCAGCGTCGGCGAGGCTCTTCCCGAGGGTCGCGCTGCCGTGGACCGCGATCGGGCCGCCTTCGGTCTCCTTGAGCGCCGCGACGTCGTCGACGGAGCGAAGGATCGTCGCCGGCCACCGGGAATCGGCCTCAGTGAGCGTCGTGGAGACGACGTAGCGCGGCATCGCGTTGTAGCCGGCGAACTCGGCCATGGTCGGCCACACGGGGGCGAACGCCTCGTAGCTGGTCCGGCCGAGCAGCAGCGCCGCGGTCTCGTCCTGCTCCCGGCCCTTGATCTCGTAGGCTGCCGGGTCGAACTCGATGTCCTTGAAAGTCCAGCCGGTGTTTCGGTAGTCGGCCTCGCCGCCGGGCGCCTCCATGACGCCGTCGACGGACACGAAGGCTGTCACGATCAGGGTGCGCATCGGGATTCTCCTTGGGTTCGCGGTCGTCAGGGGTCGTACGTCGAACTGGCGACTTCCGGGCCGGCGGCGGGACACCGCGCTGAGCACGTCGTCTGGGCTGACCGTCGCCCGCGCCGGCAGTGAGCCTTCTCCATCTCACCGAGGCCTTGGTCAGCCAAGCCCCGGTCGGCGGCGACGATGGAAAAGGCGCAGTCAGCGCACTGCGTCGGGGTCGTTCGGCGCGGTCGGGGGCTTCAGGCTGGGGTGCAGCGCGACTACCAGGCGGTGCGGGCGCCCGCCTGGCGCCGCCTCGTCGTGGTACCTGGCGGCCAGTCCGGTGATGGCGTCGGACAGTTCGGCCGCGAACGCGGCCCGGTCGCCCGCCGTGGCGAAACGGATCTCGCTGTCGATCGCGAACGTCGCGAGCCGTTTGCGGGCCGCCGCCGCGCCGGCGAGCAGCTCGCCCACCTCCCGGATCAGCCGCGCGGCCAGGGCGAGCATCCAGCGGGCCGACGACTGGTCCCTGGCACGGTCCGGGTCGGGGGCCACGTCGGCGAGCGCGCTGGGTGAGATGACGTACGAGCCGGCCGTCGCCCGCAGGACCCGCTCCGTGCAGTTCCCTCGGCGCCGTTCCTCGACAAGTTCAACCAGCCCGTGCTGCTCCAGCGCGCGCAGGTGATAGTTGACCTTCTGCCTGGTCAGGCCGGTGCGCGCCGCCAGTGTCGTGGCGGACCCCGGCTCCGCCAGCGCGGCCAGCAGCCGCGCCCGCATCGGGTCCAGCGACGCCTCCGCCGCCCGCGCGTCCTCGATCACCGCCACATCCAGCATGTGGACAGAATCTCGCCGACAAAAAAGTTTGTCAAGGAGGCGATTTCCGTCGGTCTCGCCGCCCATGGGTCGAGCGCACCCAGCCCGAGAGCCTGCGCGGGCCGGGCGCGTGACGCGGCGCCGCCGCGTCACACGGCCCGGCGTCCGCGTCGACCAACGCCGACGAGCCTCGGACCACCCAGCGGCCAGAACGCCGGGAAGGGCGGTCTGGCGGACGACCGGCGTGTGACGATCGCCTGGGTGCTCATGGAAGCATGGCGCGATGGACATCACGCTTGTCGGCGGCGGCCGGGACGACACCGCCGTGCCCGCGCTGCTCGCGCCGTTCGTAGCCGCCGCCGGGCCGGACGCCGTGATCGCCTGCGTGGTCGTCGCCGACGGTTCGGACCGGCCAGCCCCGCCGTGGACGCGGGCCTATCGCCGGGCCCGCGGGCTCGACCCGTTCGCCCGCTGGTCACGGCTGCTTGCCGCCGCCGGGCCGTGCCGAACGGTGCCGGTCCCGGTCCCGAGCGGCGGCCGGCTCGATCTCGCGGCGCTCGACGGCGCGACCGGGCTCTTCGTCGCCGGAGGCCTCACCCCCGACTACGCAGCGGCCCTCGCGCCCGTCCGCGCCGAGCTGCGTGGGTGGCTCGATGCCACGGGTGCCCCGTTCGCCGGCTACTCGGCTGGCGCCGCCATCGCCGCCGCGCGGGCCGTCGTCGGCGGCTGGCGTTCGCGCGGCATCCAGATCTGCGACCAGGAGGCCGGTGAGGATCTCGACGAGGTCACAGTCACCACAGGCCTCGGGCTCGTGCCGGCTCTCGTCGACATCCACTGCGCCCAGTGGGGCACGCTGCCCCGCCTGCTGGCCGCGGCCCGGGACGAGGCCGTCGCCGGCCGCCCAGCCGAGGCGTGGGCGATCGACGAGGACACCGGCCTGCGCCTGACCGGCGGCACCGTTACGGCCCACGGCCGCGGCAGCGTCTACCGGCTGACACCGGCGGCCGCGACGATCGCCGTCGAGCGCTTCACCGCGGGCCAGCGCCTGCGATAGAGCCGTTTCGGGCGGCGCTGCCTTCGGTGGTTCGGCTGTCCTCGGCTGGCGCGACGATTCGCCGCCGGCGGTCGCGTCGCCGTTTCGGGCGACGGGCACTCTGGAAGTATCCCGGCGCACAGCGGTGTCGAACGAAAGGCGGATCGACGTGGGGCTGCCGCGGTCTTTCGGTGACTACCAGCTGGAGATCTACCTCCAGGGGCTGAGCGGCGTCGTCCCGGAGCTGCCGATGACGTTCGAGGAGCTGGAACGCCGCGCCGCCAGCACCCTGGCCCCGTCGGTCTGGTCCTACGTGGCGGGCGGCGCGGGCGACGAGGCGACGCAGCGGGCCAACACGGCGGTGTTCGGCACGTGGGGCCTGATCCCGCGGATGCTGGTCGGCGCGGCCGAGCGGGACCTGTCCGTCGAGCTGTGGGGCCGGCGCTGGCCGGCGCCGGTGTTCCTCGCGCCGATCGGCGTCATCGGGCTGTGCGCGCAGAGCGGCCACGGCGATCTGGAGACGGCGCGCGCCGCGGCGCACGCCGACGTGCCGATGGTCGCCTCGACCCTGGCGGAGGACCCGCTGGAGGATGTCGCGGCCGAACTGGGCGAGACCCCGGGCTTCTTCCAGCTGTACACGCCGAAAGACCGTGAGCTCGCCGAAAGCCTGGTCAGCCGGGCCGAGCGTGCCGGCTACGCGGGCATCGTCGTCACCCTGGACACCTGGGTCACCGGCTGGCGGCCCCGCGACCTGGCCGCATCGAACTTCCCGCAGCTCCGCGGCCGCTGTCTGGTCAACTACTTCACTGACCCCCGGTTCCGGGCGATGCTCGGGCAGGACCCGGCCGAGGCGCCGCAGGCCGCCGTCATGCAGTTCGCGGCGACCTTCGGCCATCCAGTCACCTGGGACGACCTGGGCTGGCTGCGCTCGCTGACCAGGCTGCCGCTCATTCTGAAAGGCATTCAGCACCCGGACGACGCCCGCCGGGCCCGCGACGCGGGCGTCGACGGGATCTACTGCTCGAACCATGGCGGACGGCAGGCCAACGGCGGGCTGCCCGCCCTCGACTGCCTGCCCGGCGTCGTCGAGGCGGCGGACGGCCTGCCTGTCCTGTTCGACTCCGGTGTCCGCTCCGGCGCCGACATCGTCAAGGCGCTCGCGCTCGGCGCGGCCGCGGTCGGGATCGGCCGCCCGTACGCCTACGGCCTCGCGGTCGGCGGCGTCGACGGCATCATCCACGTCCTGCGCGCCCTGCTGGCCGAGGTCGATCTGATCATGGGTATCGACGGCTACCGGACCCCCGCCGACCTGACCCCGGACGCGCTGCGCCGCGTCGTCCTGCCCGGCTGACCGGCGAGCGACCGGCCGGCGAAAGGCATGATCGGCGCTACCTATGTCGATCAGACCGCGACTGACGCTCGCGACTGGCTTGTCGCCGCCGGCGGCCGCCCAGGCTTCGGCCCGCGTCATGATCTCGGCTACCAGAGGGCCCTTCGCGTTGGCGTAGGCGTCCATGTCCGGCCAGTCACGGGTGGAGAGCCGGCGTTTGAGCGCCTCGTAGGCGGCCCGGTCGGCGGAGTCGTGGCGTAGCCAGTCGCGGAAGAGCAGCGTCGCGTTCTCCCAGCGGCTGCCCGCGGTGCAGACGTGCAGGTGCACAGCGAGGTCGGGAGTGCGCAGCATCCGGTGCTCCGGCTCCCGGACCCGCAGGAGGTATCCGGCGGTCATCAGTCGCGGCAGGTAGGACGGTTCGTCCTCGACGTCGGGAACGCCGAGCTGGATGTCGACGATCGGCTTGGCGGCGAGCCCGGGAACTGACGTCGAGCCGATGTGCTCCACGTGGACCGCCATGGCGGCCAGGGCCGCGCGGATCGTGTGTTGTTCCCGCGCGAACCTCGCGGGCCAGTCCGGCGAGTAGTCGGCGATCGTGATCGCGCGACGCTCGCGCCCGCCGATCAGCTCCGGGTCCGGCGTCATGGCCCCTCAGTCTCGGACCGCGACGAGCCGAGCAGCTCACGGACCAGCGTGTGCGCCACCCAGTCCTCAAAGGCGTCCGGCGTCCACGACGACTCGACGACCAGCTCGCCGTACACACCAGGCGCGGCCAGCGCCCGGTAAATCGCCTGCGCGTGCGGGACGGGGACGCCCAGCTCGCCCTCCAGTGACGCGATCATCGCGTCCATCACCTGGTTGCGGCCGGCCAGCTTCGCCCGCAGCAGCGCCCGGGTCTCGGCGTCGTCGTCCGACGCGGCCTCGAACAGGGTCACCACGTCGAAGCCCGCCGCGTAGAGGGCCCGCAACCAGTGCGCGGCCGCCCGCAGCCGACCCCTCGGGTCCGGCTCGGCGAACGCCGCCTCGGCGAGCTCGCGAGCACGCGCCTCCTCCAGCCAGCGCTCACAGATCGCCGAGAGGATCTCCCGCTTGGCCCCGAACGCGGAGTAGACAGTGCGCGTCGCGACACCGGCCTCGCCGGCGATCGCCTCCATGCTCGTCGCCCGGTAACCACGCGCCGCGAACAGCCGGCGGGCTGCCTCGGCGATCCGCTCCCGGGTCTGCAGGGCCTGGAGCTGTCGGTAACTGGACGTGTTGACGGGCTGCGCCACGGGAGTACAGTAGCACTGCTTTCGATGCAGTAACACTGCACTCACATCACTGATGATGCTTCCAAAGCAGTAACACTGCACCGACTGACGTGTCGGCTGACGATCACGAAAGGAACACGCGCGTGAACACCGAAGCGAACAAGCAGACCGTCCGCCGGGTCTTCGAGGAGGCCTTCAGCGGCGGCGACCTGGACGTCGTCGACGCCTGCCTGGCGCCCGACGCCGTCGACCGGCACCCCTTCGGCCCCGACGAGCCCGACTTCCGTACCCACCTGAAGGGCATGATCCGGATGCTGCGGGCGGCACTACCGGACCTCCAGGCCGCCGTCCAGGACCTGATTGCGGAAGGAGACCGGGTCGCGGCTCGCGTCTACCTGACGGGCACCCACACCGGCGCGCCGCTGTTCGGCGCCCCGGCGGCCGGCGGTCGGGTCGAGGTCGAGCAGTTCCACATCGTCCAGTGCGACGCGCAGGCCCGCGGCATCCGGCACTGGGCCAACGTCGGGATCGACCAGTTGCAGCGGCAGCTCGCCACAGCCCCCGCCGCCTGACACCCGCGGCACGCCCGAACCCGTTTCTACCGTCCGGTTGGCCGCGGCCCGCGACGGGCCGCGGCCGGCCTAGGAGCGATCATGAGCACCAACTCCCTCGCGAACCACTCCGTGACGAAGCACCCCACGGGGTGGCCCACCGCCGCGAGACCCGCCGGTCCCGGGATGGACAGGCCCACCGCCGAACGGCTGGTCCGCGAGCAGTTCGCCGTCATCGAGACCGGAGACCTCGCCCTCGCCGACACGAACGTCACCACGGACTTCGTCAACCACCGGGCCGGGCACGAGCCGCTCGCCGCCCGGCAGCGTGGCCCGGAGGCCCTCAAGGCCACCGCCGTCTGGCTGCGCCGTGCGTTCGGCGAGCCGCGCTTCGAGATCCACCACATCGAGGTCGTCGGCGACCGGGCGACCGCCTGGGTGACCATGCACGGCACCCACACCGGCCCGTTCGTCGTCCATGAGTCGCCTGACGGCGCGGTCACCGAGGTCTTCCCGGCCACCGGACGCGGCTTCGCCGTCCGGCAGGTGCACTGGTTCCGCCTCGCGGACGGCGCGATCGCGGAGCATGACGCCGTCCGCGACGACCTCGACCTGGCCAAGCAGCTCGGTTGGGTGCCGCCCCGGCCCCCTTACCTCGCACGCATGCTGCTGTCCCGCCGCCGCGAACGCGCCCGCGTCGCCCGCGCCGAGCGTCCGGCGGCCGCGCGGTGACCGGCGCGCGGCTCAGGACAGCCGGCCGCCCCGCCCTCGGAGCGCTGACAGACCTGCGTCTCGTGACTCGGCCGCTCGCCGCCATCGCACTGGCTCTGATCGCCGCCGCCGGTTGCCAGGCCGGCGGCCGGCCGGACACCGCGGCGCCGCCCGTGGGACATCCGGCCACCGCGATCACAGGTCAGACCGCCGTGCCGGCCGGGAGCGACACCTCGGACGAGGCGTTCTGTGCGCTGGCCCGGGCGAAGGGCGCCGAGAACCTCAACGTCTTCGACGGCGAGTCGACGACACCGGCCGAGGAACGCCAGGTGCTGGTCAACATCGACGACCTGACCGCCGCGGCCCCGGCCGCCATCCACCCCGACTTCGTCCGCTTCGACGCCTTCGAGCATGCTCTGTCCGCCGAGAACGGCACCCCCGACCCGACCCTCGCGCAGGAGGCCGGTGGAACCGAGCTGCGCGACTCCCTGCAGAACATCAGCAACTACCTCGGCCAGCACTGCGGCATCCACGCCTGACCGAGCCGACCGGCGTGGCACGGCCGACCCGTTCGGCCGTGCCCGCCGCCAGGGCCGGCAGCCGCAGGCCTGGCCCGTGACGGGCTGCGCGATCCGGCCCGCGCCCGCCCGCGCAACCCCATCGACACCGATCAGGACGGGAGCCCGGACATGAAGGTCGCGATCCTCGACGACTGGTTCGACACCCTGCGCACCCTCGACTGCTTTGACCGACTTGCCGGCCACGACGTGACGATCTTCACCGACCATGTAGAGGGCACCGACGCGCTCGCCGAGCGACTACGCGACCAGGAGGCGGTCGTGCTGATCCGTGAGCGGACTCCGATCCGCGCGCCGCTGGTGGCCCGGCTGCCCCGGCTACGACTGATCAGTCAGCGCAGCGCCTTCCCGCACATCGACGTCGACGCCTGCACCCGCGCGGGTGTGGTCGTGTCGTCGAACTTGCACAACGACTCGCCCTCCTACGCGGCCGCCGAGCTGACCTGGGCCCTCGTGCTGGCCGGAGTGCGGCAGATCCCGCAGCAGATGGCCTCGCTGCGTGCCGGATCCTGGCAGTCAGGCGTAGGCCAGACGCTGCGCGGCAGGACACTCGGCGTCTTCGGCTACGGGCGGATCGGCGCGGTCGTCGCCGGGTATGGCCGGGCCTTCGGCATGCGGGTGCAGGTCTGGTCGCGGCCGGACTCGCTGCGCCGAGCGGTCGCCGACGGGTACCAGACCGCGCCCAGCAAGACCGAGCTGTTCCGGACGTCGGACGTGGTCTCGCTGCACCTGCGACTCGTCGACGCCACCCGGGCCATCGTGACCGCCGCCGACCTGGCGGAGATGAGTCCGTCGGCGCTGCTGGTCAACACGAGCCGGGCCGGACTCATCGAGCCCGGCGCGCTGGTCGACGCGCTGCGGGCCCGCCGGCCCGGTGCGGCAGCGCTCGACGTATTTGAACAGGAGCCGATGCGCGACCCGGCGCACCCGCTGTTCACGATTCCGTCCGTCGTCTGCACACCACACATCGGCTATGTGACCCGCGACGAGTGGGAGCTGCAGTTTGCCGACGTCTTCGACCAGATCAACGCGTACGCCGCCGGGCGGCCGACGAACGTGGTCAATCCGAGCGTGCTCGACCTGGGCGAAACGCGATGACGGGACCGTCCGCGTCGGGGTGGATTCAGCGGTCTCCTAGGGCTTGGCGTCGGACCAGCGGGCGATGACGGTGATGTCTGCGACGAAGCGGACGGGACTGCCGGCCGACCAGTGCGCCGCGGTCGCGTCGAGGGCGTCGCGGGTGGCGGTGGCGGCGGCGTCGGCCGTCTCGGAGGGCACCTGGAGGAGCAGCTCGTCGTGCAGGCAGAGCACGATCGAGCCGCCGAGCCCGACCAGCGCCTGGCGGACCGTCACCGCCCAGGCCTTGAACAGCTCAGCGGCGGCGCCCTGGACGACGGCGTTACGGGCGAACCTGCCCCAGGCGGCCACCCGGGCGGCGTCGCCCTCGGCCTCGGCCGGCAGCTCCCGCAGCGGGATGCGCCGGCCGCCGAACGTCCGCAGCTCCCGCTGCGGGGGACGGCCGAGCGCGGCGGCCCGACCGGCCGCGTCGGCGGCATCCAGGTAGTCCAACGCAACCGGGTAGGTCTGGCGCAGCTGGCGCAGCGCCTGGCCGGCAGCCCCAGAGGTCTGGCCGTACATGGCCGCGAGCACCGCGACCTTGGCCGTCGGCCGGTCGACGCCGAGCCGGGCGGCGATCGGGGCGTACAGGTCGTCCTGCCGGGTGGCCCTGGTCAGCTCCGCGTCGCCAGAGACGACGGCGAGTACCCGCGGCTCGATCTGGCCCAGGTCCGCGCGGACGAACCGGTGGCCGGGCTCGGCTGCGACGGCGACCCGCAGCTCGGCGGGCAGGTTGTGCAGGCCGGCGTCGGCGGTCATCCGGCCGGCCGCCCCGTCGCTGCCGTGCCAGCGGCCGCGCAGCCGTCCGTCAGCGCCGACATGTGTGGCGAGCCAGCGGTAGCCATAGGTCGTCGCGATCCGTTCCGCCTTGCGCCAGGCCAACAGCTCGTCGACCACCGGGTGGACGGCGCTGTGCGCCCGGAGCCGACCGGACCGCGTGTCCGGCACATCAATGCCGACCGTCGCGAGCGCTGAGCGGACCGACGCCGGATTACGCAGGTCCACCGACGGGTCCAGGTGGCGCAGCACCGGCTCGTCACGGGCCCGCCGGGCCGCCGCCTCGGCGAGGTCGCCGGTCGGCGGCGGGCCGATGATCTCGCCGATGGTCGTCTCGGCGGTCCGGCGGTCGATCGGCAGGCCGCGGCGTTCCAGCTCGCGGGCGAGCACCTCGGCGGCCGACTGGGCGCGGGCCGTCTGGACGGCCAGCGGTAGCCGCGTGGGCCGGGGGCGGCGGTCCGGCAGCGCGCGCAGCGCCTTTTCCTGCGCGGCGTGCGCGACGAGCGCGAGCCGGGCGAGCCGCGCGGCGCGGGCCAGCCGGGCGTCCACGCCCCCGGTGCCGGTGCCGTGCAGCGTCTCCTCCAGCCAGCCGGGCCGTAGCTGCCCGTCCGGACCGACCGGGTCGTCGGGGTCTCCCGCCTCATCGGTCTGCTCGGCCATCGCCAGCAGGTCGAGCTGACCGTCACCGCGGGCCCGCCGGGGCGGCGGCGGGGGCGGCAGGTTGCGCGCAGCCGCCCACACGGCGCCCGGGTCGTCCCGGTGGCCGCCGTGCAGGATGCGGTGCACGGCGGCGAGGTCCCAGCTCAGCGCCGGCCCCGGCTCGTCCGTCTGGCGCCATCCGCCGGCCAGTGGCGACCCGGCGCCGCCGGCCGACCACCACACCCAGCGCGGCCCGATCGCCCGCTCGACGCCGACGACCAGCGCCACGGGATCGACCCGGCCGGCCCAGCCGCTCCGGCCGAACGCGAGGGCGACCCCGGCGCCGGGCACGGCGACCACCGCCACCGGGTCGGCCCGCGCGACACCGCCGGCCCGCAGCGCCGCGACCGCCGCCGGCCCGGCATCCGCGGGCGGTGCGACGGCGGGCGAGCCGACGAGCCTGCCCGCGTCACCAGTCAGCGGGAACGGGACCACACCGCCATGCTGCACCACCGCACCGACAGATTCCGGCGAGGCAGGCAGGACACCGTCCCGTCGGAGACAGTGCCGCCTCCGAGGAGGTTCGCCCGGTCCCGGCGTCCTCCTGATCGCCGTGGCAGCTCTCAGGCGGTCGTGACTGAGCCTGTTCCGTGACCAGCAGAGGCACAATCGCCGATCACCGCAACGGGCTGACCCGAATGTCTGGGCCGAATTCAGGCGACGGGCGTCAGGGGCTGTCGAAGGAGGTCGGGGCTGGCGCGGTCGGCGCGGGCGGCAGTGCGTCCGTGGACGCCGGGTCCGGGCCGCCCTGGTCGAGGCGGAACGGCGGGTAGACGTCGGTCATCAGCGCCGCGTACACGGCGACTCTGGCCACCCAGCGGTCCACCCCGATGACCAGGTCGTACAGCGGCTTCGGGTAGCGGCCCCGGAACAGCAGCGAGACGGCGGCCACCAGGATCAGGAGCTGGAGGAGGCCAGGCACACCGAGCTGGTCGTGGCCGCCCCAGCGCCAGCCACCGCCGTTGAACAGGATGGCGACCGCCACGTACTGCGGGATGGCCAGCAGCCACCACTTGACCAGCACCAGGCCGCGGGAGAGCCGCTCCGGGTAGGCGAGGTGGAAGCGGGCCGGGTAGTCGGGCACGTCGGCGAGGGTGAACGGCGGATACCGGTCGGTGCCGAGGGCGCCGTAGCCGTAGTAGCGCACCCGCCAGGACCAGCGCATCACGCCGACGTTGAAGTCGAAGATCGCGCGGGGGTAGCGGCCAGTGAACAGGATCGCGAAGAACGCGACCACGGTGAGCAGGAAGACCGCGATCCAGAGGAAGAACAGCACGAACGCGTGCGGGATGATGAGGAACCATTTGACGAGCCACAGCCACCGCGAAAGGCCCGGGTCGGGTTCTGGCGGGGCGTTCAGGGCGGCGGGATGGTTGAAGCCGCCGGAGTGGCCGGAACCGGCAGAGTAGTCGGAACCAGCAGAGTAGTCAGGACGGCCAGGGTAGTCAGGGCTGCCAGAGTAACCGGGGTAGGCAGGTTGGGCTGGCCCGGTGGGCGGCGGCGCCGGGTAGGGCGGGTAGGCGTCGGAGGGCATGGGGCGACCACCTTCTTCGAGGCGCGGCGAAATCCTGGTTCAAAGATCCCCGGAACGGCGCCGTTTGAGGCCCTGTCCTTTGCCCCCTACTGTCCCAGGACCCGATCCTCCGAAAGAACGGCCGGCGGATCGGCCACCTGGCGCCGGGGGGAACGACGATCGGCGGGCTTCCCCACGCGCGTGACCGGGAATCGAGCCTTTCCATGGTCGCCGTCACGAGGGCGGGCCGAGCCGCTGTTCCAGACGGGACGGAACTTGTTTACCGCTTCATTACCGGAAGTAGACGCCAGATCCGCGCCGATGCCGGACCGGGCACGGACGCCAGCCGCCGGAAGGTTCAGTTGTCGCGTACTTCGGCTTTGTCCGTCGCCCGCGTGGCCAGTTCCGGCCAGGAGCGGTCGGCCGGCCGCTGGTTGCGGCGGATCAGGTCGACGATCTCGGTGACCGGGCCGACGACGAGCAACTCGTCGCCCGGCCGCAGCCGGGTGTGCCGGCCTGGCCGGAAGTTCGGCTGCGCTGTCCTCGTCCCGGCGGCGGCCCCGCCGTTGGAACCGGCGCCGAGGGCGGGCGCGTTGGTGACGGCCAGCACGCGGGCGCCCGTGGCAAGCTCGGCGAGGGTCGGGCCGACGAGCGCAGCGCCGCGGCGAACCACCATCCGGGCGACCAGGAACGGGGTCCGCTCGACGTAGAAGGTGCTGATGACGTCATAACCGAGGGTGGCTCCGACAAAGTACGGTGACGCGAGCGCGGCGGCGCTGCGCACCGTGTGGATGTCGAAGCGGCGTTCGACCTCCGCGGTCAACGTCGAATCGGCGACGCGCAGCACCACCCGCAGCCCGGGCTCGTCCGGGGCGGCCTGGTCACCCGTCTCGCGGGCCGACCGGTAATAGGCGCGGCCGCCGGCCGTCCTGGCGGCCCGGCGGGCGGCGATCCGTGCACCGCGGGCCTGGGAGAGCTCCTGGTAGGCGTCGCGGGCGGACAGCACCGTCTCGAGATTCGCGACCCCGTCGCTCGTCAGCGCCGCGATCGTGGTCGCGTGGCCGATGCCCGCCTCCAGCAGGGTCGCCGGCACGGTCGCGTCACCGATCACGATCGGCACGCCGCGCTCGCGGGCGACGGGCAGGAACCGGTTGTGCTCGTCCCGCTCGATCACCACCACCCGCCGCCCGGCGCGTAGCAGCCCCTCCATAGTCGCGGTGCCGACCTTGCCCATTCCGCACAGCACCACATGGCCGCGCAGCGTGCTGGCCCGGCCCCTGCCCAGGGCCTTCTCCAGGCGCCGGCTGATGATGATGTTGGTGAGGAACGCGTAGATGACGGCGATGGACAGCGCGCCGACCAGCATCAGACAGATGCCGAACACCTGCAGCCAGTGGTCCGCGTGGCCGAAGTTGTAGTCGCCGTAGCCGATCGTCGTCATCGTCTCGACGGTCAGGTACACCGCGTCGACCAGGTCGAAATCCGCGGGGGCCGTCGAGTCGTTGGCGGCATAGAAGAAGGTCAGGACGACGGTGCTGACGACGACGATCGTGAGCACGGCGGCGAGCGCCCAGCGAAACGGCCGGTCGAACTCCGTGCGCACGGTCGCGGCCAGCGCCCGCACCCGCCCGGACAGGCTCTGGCCGGCGTCATCCGGGAGAAGCTGATCGCGGTCCGGCCGATCCCGCCCGGGAGCCGCCGCAAGCTGGGCGAAGGTACGGGCATCGTGCAGGCCGGCGACCGTCAGGCCGCGCGCGTCGAACTCGGCGAGCCGGCCGAGCAGCGTCAGCTGATCACCGGGGGCGACCGGAATGTCCCGGGGCGGGCAGAGCACGACCTCGCGGTCGGTCCGCCGGCGCAGCGCGATCGGGGTGAGGTCGCCGTAGCGAACCCGGAACGCGTCGGCCTCACCGACGGTCGCGTCGACGACCGCGAAGACCTCCCCGGACGCCGCGCCGCGCGCCGATTCGGAACTCCCACCGGAACCAGCGACGCCGGAACCCGGGACGGCAGAACCAGCGGTGTCGCTGTTCGGGGCACCGCTGTTCGGGGCCAGGGTGAAGGCGTGCACGACGTCGGAGCGGATGCAGGCCTCGACGAAGGCGGGTCCGACCCGCGCCGCGGTGTTGATGACGGTCGCGGTCGGGATCGCGGCGGCGATCTGGTCGGCCAGCTGGGCGTTGTCGATGCTGACGACCAGGCGAGTATCAGGCGCGACCTCGGCCGCGGCGATCGCGGTCTGCAGGTTCTCCAGATCCAGGTCCCGGCAGGCCGCGACGGCGAGAGCCGTGTCGATGTCGGCCTCCCGCAGCGCCTCCGGGTTGTGCGCGCTCTCCGGCACCACCCGCACACCGCCGCGTTCCAGCCGACGCCGGGTCCCGGCCGGATCGCGGTCGTCGACGACGACGACCTCCACCCCGGAGGCCACCAGTTGCTCCGCCAGATGTGTTCCCAGGGTGGTCAGCCCACAGACGATGACGTGGCCCGACACCCTGGGCATGCCTTCGTCAGCCATGCCCTCGCGAGCCCTGCCCTCGAACCCCAGCCATGCCGTCTTACCCCCTCTGCTGTAGCAAGCGAACCACGAGCGGGCGGCCGCGCCGGACCGACCCCGTGCCCCGGCCCCCAGCCGCCCCGCACGAATCCGGCCCCATGACCAGCGGCGTGTGCGGAACGTCACGCCGCCCGCTCCCGCGGGCGCCCGGCCGGTGGCCGCTGAGGCGGGCGGGGAGCAGGACACGGATCTGTCCCCAAATCACGGACCTGTCCCCGAGAGCGAGGAGCGCAGCACAGGGGCGAGACGATCGAGGCCGGCGGCGCGCCGGGTGCGCCGGCCGATGGGTCAAGGCTCGGCGGCTTCCGGCTGTCCATGCTGCTGTCCGTCGGCACTGCCGACCATCTGCTCGATGACACCCTGCTGTTGCCGACTGACGGCCGCGGGTGGTGACGTCGAGCTGTGGGTCGGCCCCGACCTGCCGCACGGCTTCCACGCCGCACTGACCTGCGAGCTGACCCGACGCGGACGCCAGGATTCGGACACCTGGCTCACCCGCCTCCTGAACCGCTGACCGGCCGAGCCTTGATCCGGGCGGGGCGGCGCCCGACGTGCGGAAACAGCGCCGGCTGCCGTCACAACGGCAATGGCGCCGAGACGGCGGCATATCCCGTTGCGTAAAGGCGCCGATGGGGCGAGCGAGGACGCATATGCTCCCCGTATCGGAGGGCGTTTCGTTCACTTCATCCATGGCTCGGCGTGTGAGGCTGTCGTGTCCAGAAGGCGTGCCTTGTCCTTGACCCAGGTCAGACCACCCGCGGGTGTCACACGACAACGGATCACCCTGAGCCTTTCTCGCCGCACCAGGACCTCGGCCGCTCGGGCCCTTGTCGGGCGCGACGGTGGAAAGGGCTCAATCCTGATCGCGGCAGTCGGGGCGCTGCTGCTCGCGGTCAGCAGCTGCGGTACCGGAGTCAAGCTGCCGGATCCCAAGCCCTCGGTCTCGCCGTCGCCGACGGTGCGCCGGTCACTACCGCCGCCGACGGCGATGTCCCGGGACGAGTTCCAGAAGGCGCTCTCCGATATCGACGCGGCGCTCAAGCCCGGGTTTGACGCGATCGGAGCCGCGCAGACCCCGACCGACCTGAACATCGCGGTAGGCGCCGTCCGGCTCAACCTGAGTGTTCAGGCCGGCGCGCTGGAAAAACTGCGCCCACCGAAGCCGGCCGTCATCGCGACCGGGCAGGTGGCGACCGCGATGCGGGATCTCGAGAGCGACATGACGGCGGTCGGGGCGGACGCGCTGGACGAGTCGGTCTGCACGGGCGGCACCGGCCTGCCCCGGGTGACGAACCTTGACGGTGCTGGCGCGTTCCGCCTCGCCTTCCTGGGTCTCACCACCGCCGAGCCGGGCCATCCGTACACGTTCGGCACCTTCCTGCCGCCCGCCACGCCGGACCCGGACCGCCGTCCGGGCAATGGCGCGCTCGCCGGCGGCCGGTCGGGCGGCTATGGGCACCTGACCGTCGACAACCAGGGCTCAGCCGACTCGGTGGTCAAGGTCATGTCGGGCGCAGATCTGATCCGAGCCGTCTACGTCCAGGCCGGCGGCTCGGTGACCGTCACCGGCATTCCCAACGGCACCTACGACGCCTTCTACACGACCGGCACCGACTGGGACGACGTCAACCGGCGCTTCACCCGCGACTGTGCTTTCGACAAGTTCGACGACCCGATGGATTTCACGACCACCTCGACCAGCACGTCGATCGAGTACAGCGTCTGGACGCTGACCCTGCACACCGCCGCCGCCACCGATGCCGCCCCGACAAGCAGCGTCGACCCCAAGGACTTCCCGGCCTCCTGACAGGCACCCGCTTCGTCTCATCAGTCCGCGCCGGCTGGAGGTTCGATGCGATTTCGGGCGCGTTCGGTGAGCGGGACGGCCTAGCCCCATCCGGCGATGACGGGGCCAGGCCGTCCCGCTCACCGA
>Ga0068863_100001660_pt1 | contig 21999 bp, 10 predicted proteins | sample KBSSwiS62_FD_66596 | JGI IMG/M metagenome (GOLD analysis project Ga0068863, IMG submission 66596) | Switchgrass rhizosphere microbial communities from Kellogg Biological Station, Michigan, USA - KBS Switchgrass S6-2 | ecosystem: Host-associated > Plants > Roots > Rhizosphere > Soil ... | reverse complement strand
ACCGCGCCCAACCGCGCAAATACGCTGACGCCGCTCGATCCCGCCACTGGTGTTGTCGGAACTTCCATCAACGTAGGAGCGGATCCAGGGAAGCTTGCCATTTCGAATGATTCGACTTCTATATATGCTGCCCTGGATGGCGAAGCACATGTTCGACGGCTTGATACTGTTTCTCAGTTGCCAGGCATCGCGTTCGGCCTTGGAGCGGATCCAACCTATGGCCCCTACTATGTAGAAGACATCGCCGTTGCACCTGGCGAGCCTGGAACGATTGCTGTTTCCAGGCGAATTCCCAATCGCTCTCCCCGACATGCCGGTGTTGCGATCTACGACAACGGTGCGATGCGGCCAGTGGCGACTCCTGGATTTTCGGGAAGTAACCTCATCGAGTACGGTGCGTCCTCCGCAGCTCTCTATGGATACAACAGTGAGACCTCGGAGTTCGGCTTTCGGACAATGTCTGTCGATGCTTCCGGCGTCAATATTACAAATGTTCAGACGAATTTCATGATCGGAGATTTTCGATTTGAAGGCGGGCGGATCTATACGGTATCCGGTCAAATTCTTGATCCTGTAAACAGAATCGTGCTTGGGCATTTTGCAACTCCCCAAAGCACTCCAATCCGAGGCCTCGTGGTGGATGCAGCTCTCAATCGAGCGTTTTATCTTGCCCAACTTTCAAGTTCGCTCCAAATCATTGCATTCGATTTGACGACGTTTGCTCAAACGGGAAGCCTCACACTTTCCGACCTGACATTCTCCAACAGCGGCAGTCTCGTTCGTTGGGGCAGCAATGGTTTGGCATTCCGGATCGACACGCAGGTTCTGACGCTGCAAATTCCGCAGGACTGGGTCTCTGCAGTTCTACCCTCCGTTTTGACGGTATATAAAAATGGGTTGGGCAGCGGTTTTGTAACAAGTGTCCAGACAGGCATCGCTTGCGGTGCCACGTGCACTGCGCCGTTTCCATCTGGAGAAATTGTCGTACTCACAGCGACACCCGCACCTGGATCTGAATTTCAAGCGTGGGGCGGGGATGCCGACTGTACCGACGGTAGAGTGACGATGTCGGCCGACATCAGTTGCACGGCAACTTTCTCGCCCATCGCCCCAAAAATGCTCACGATCGATAAAAGAGGAAATGGCAGTGGCACGATTACCAGCAGTCCGGCGGGTATCAACTGCGGCACGATTTGCAGTGGCGAGTTCACAACGAGCACGTTGACGGTTGTGCCGTTCCCTGGGTCCATCTTCAGCGGATGGAGTGGTGATCCGGATTGTATCGACGGCAGTGTAACGATGACGAGCGCTCGAAGTTGTGTCGCGCGTTTCGACTTACCCCAAACGGATTCGACGCTCCTGCGAGGCGATTACGACGGCGATGGGAAATCCGATATGGCCGTTTACAGACCGGCGACCGGCGAGTGGTTTTTGAGGCTTTCCACCGTAGGGTATGCCGTCGGCCAGGGGAACTGGTATTTCCAATGGGGTGTAATCGGCGATATTCCAGTTACCGGCGACTTCGACGGCGATGGCAAGTCCGAAATCGCAGTGTACCGGCCGTCAACCGGAGAATGGTTGCTGCGACTCTCCACACAGGGATACGCCATGGCTGCCGGAAACTGGTACTTCCAGTGGGGCGTAGCGGGAGACGTTCCGATTACGGGTGATTTCGATGGCGACGGAAAGTCTGAAATTGCGGTCTATCGGCCATCGACCGGAGATTGGTTCCTCCGATTATCGACGCAAGGGTATCAGGTGGCCGCAGGCAATTGGACCTACCAATGGGGCGTCAGTGGCGATCAGCCCGTCTCAGGCGATTTCGACGGCGACAGAAAAACCGATATCGCGGTGTATCGTCCATCGACCGGCGAATGGTTTCTCCGGCTTTCGAGCGTTGGATACGCAGCAGGTCAGGGCAATTGGACATTCCAATGGGGAGTGGGGGGCGATCAACCGGTTGCCAGTGATTTTGACGGGGACCGAAAAACCGATATCGCGGTGTATCGACCATCGACGGGCGAGTGGTTCCTGCGGCTTTCGAGCTTCAATTTTGCGGTGGGGCAAGGCAACTGGACATTCCAATGGGGCACCGCAGGAGATCTGACAATCAAGGGTGACTTTGATGGCGACGCGAAATCGGAAATCGCAGTGTTTCGACCATCGACGGGGGAGTGGTTCTTCCGACTCTCAACATTTGGTTACGGAATTGGCCAGGGCGATTGGACCTACCAATGGGGCGGTACGGGCGACCTGCCATTACGCCGTTAAGACCAATGCCATTTCGAATTCTGATACATAGCGTCCCATCACTAAGTAACCCGATCATCACGGGAGGCGAGGGCGCGTTAGCGTTGGATGCTCAGCGCGATTGCCTGTGCCGCCCATGCGGTCGCCGCTGCCGAAATCCATTGATCATGCCCGAATGGAAAGCCGCTCTCAAAGTACGGTTGAAACTTGATTGCGCGGCTCCGTACGTGCCATGAGCCGTCCGGGAATTGCGTGGAAAGCAGGTACTGAATACCTCGTTGATAAGCGATATCGGTGACTCGGATCGCTTTAGATTCCGCGAGAGCAACCAGAGCGTTTCCCGTCTCATATGCGTCGCTCGGCATGTTTGGATTGTTACCCCAACCGCCGTCTGCGCGCTGCAGCGCGAGTAGCGCTTTAGCTGCCCCTCTTATTTCCGCTTCGGATGCGTCCGACCAGGTGAATCCGGCGAGTCGCATGGACGCGTCCTCGGTTCTGATCACCTTGACACGTTTCAACCATATCCGCGCGCGTTGGGCACGTTTGGCAAATTCCTGTTTCCGGGCTGGAATAACATACTCCTTAAGGACGCGGAGGATTCGCGCTGTGGAAGCAACATCGCTCTCGGCTAAGGGCGGACGCAACTGGATCTCGCGCTGAGCCCAACGGCCGTCGGGTTCCTGCGATTCAGCCACGGCGACGATTGCCGAATCCGTGATAGTGTCCGAGGGATACCCGCTGGCTTTCAGCCCAAGGAGCATTTCCGCGAGACGGTTCGCTCCACCGCCCGGCATAAGCCCTTGAAGAAATTCTTCCTGAGGTCCAACCCACTGTGCTGTCAATTGTGACAACTGTTCCTTTTCCGCTATTCCGTTGACTTGGATACCCACCGACCTTGCCATCGCCTGGGTGCGTGCGACCAACGGTTGATGGTGACAGCTCACACAACCGCTCTGCTTGTAGAATTCACCGCTGGATGTCTCCAGGAGAGTCAGGCTGCGAGCAAGGGCGGTAGCCGGTTTCGGCCGTTCGGCAGCGGGCAGACGGGGCGCTTCGTAGACCACGCCTTTTTTCGCCCCTGCTGCCTTCAGCAGACGGATAACTTGAGGATTACCGAACTTTTCCGCCCAATCCAGGGGCGTTTCTCCGGTATTGTCATGCACGTTGACGTCTGCATTGGCATCGATCAAGGTAGCCACCATTTCGACGGATGAATACTCGCTGGCCAGGGCGAAAAAGAGCGGAGTCAAGCTGCGGCTGTCGCGAGCATCCACAGTCGCACCGGCTTTCAAAAGACTGCGGACCATCTTCACCGGTCCGAAAGCCGAAGCATTGTGCAGCGGAGTGATCTGTAGTCGGTTGAGCGGTCCATGTCGTTGGGTTGCTGCGCTGCTGGTCGCTGCGTTGATGTCTACGCGCTTCTGGATCAACAGCTGCGCAATTTCGACGCGTCGTCCCATGGTGGCACTGCCGAGAGGCGTCATACCTGTACGATTCGCAATGTCAGGGCTTGCGCCTTTGGATATCAAAAGTCGTACGGATTCGATGTCGCCAGCTTCCGCCGCGACGTTCAGCGCAGTGGAGTTGCGCCGACCATCTTGAAAATCGATGTTGGCGCCTTTCGCGATGAGCAATGCGACAATCGCGGATCCATCCGGACGGGATGCGGCTGAGATCAGCGGTGTCTGACCTTGTTTCGATACGGCATTGACGTCGGCTCCTCTTTCGATGAGCAACCTCGCTTTCTCAGGATCGCGTGCCGCCCACAACAGTGCGGTCGCGTCAGAATCGCTATGTGCGTTCACGTCAGCGCCCACGTCGAGCAATAACTTCAGTGTCTCGAGATTTCCAAAAGCGGCCGCGTGCATCAGCGGTGTGGCGCCGCGGCCATCCCGTACCGCCAAATCGCTCTTCGTCAGGTGTGATTTGACGACGTCGATGTTACCTTCGCGGATCGCTCGAAAGAGTTCCGCGCCATCGCTGAGCTTCTTCGCCGGAAGAAGGCCCACCGACGATACGGCGAAGAACGTGAAGGAGATCAAGAATACGCGGAGAAGTTTGTGACGCATGGGACTCCTTATACACATTGTCATACCAGAGGGATCTCTACAGTTTTCGGAGGTAGGCAAGCAGCGCCTGCCGTTCCTCCGGTAACACGAAACCGCGATCGAGAACGCGACCGTCGGATGAAAGAATCGCCGGAAGCAATCTGGGCGGCGCATTAAGCCGCGCAGCATTCCTGAAGAGAGCGTCGTAGTGGTCGAGCACTTCCTCGAGTGTCGCGGCGGAGTTGTTGTGGAAGTAGGGAGCGGTCTTGCCAATTCCGCGGAGTTGAGTAATCTCCATTACGCCAAGGTCCAAGGGTTGGCCGGTGAGGAGCAATCGTCCGGGGTCCGAAGTCGTCACAATCTGGATGGGGCTACTGGCGGACATGATTTGATATGTGCGCGCATTGCGATTGAGCCGCTCCGGACACGCCACAAAGCCGTCGCTGGCCGGCCGGGGGCACGCAGTCTGGATGGGGTGATATCGACCGGCAATGGGACGCACGAGCGTGGCATCCGGCGTGGAAGTACTTGGATGCAGCGGACTGCCATGACATTGTGCGCAGGCGCGGTTGAATACTCTCTTTCCGACCTGCTCAAGCTGATTCAACTCGGGGTCTGGGTCCGGAAAGAAACTCGAGCCGGAACGGATCGCGTTCGCCAGGAGTTCGACTCCGGGCGACGAAAACAATGTCGTTTGGAACGCTGCCAGGTCATCCAGAAGGCGCGTCGGCGGTTCCACTGTCACTTGTGCATGCGCGACGAGCGCGCCGCGCGCCTGTTCCTGTAGAGTGGCGAAGCGCGCATCGTGCTGGTACCCACCCTGCCTGTTGGGACCGTTGGGGTCCTGACCTAGGATGGGGACGCGGTTCTGTGCAGCCGGAGCCCATATCGGCGGGACGTTATCAGGTCCGGTGATTGCGACGTTGAATACGGGCATTACCGCACGCCAGAGATCGACCGACGTCTCATTGGAAATCTGACCGGTCACTGGATCGATGAGCCTGACGTTAGGAGGCAACGGCATTGTCACGCGAACAAGGCCATTCTCCACGAGGTTCGAGAAGTCTCTCGCGTTGTTCCCGTTCACGCGAAAGTCGTCGGCGTCAACCGGCCGGAAAAGTGGATCGTCCGCGTTCTTGTTGTACGCGAGCTTCGCCAATAACGCTTCGAACCGGGCCCTGGCAACCGCCGGAGAGAGCTGGAACGAGTCCGACGGCACGTGGCAGTCGGCGCATGCGCGTCCGTTCCCGCCGAGTTGTTTGAAATTGCCGTCATTAAACGCGGCGCGGCCCCGCGCCACTTCGTCGCATGGGGTGCTGTCGCAATCGAGTTTCGTGGCACCGTTTCCCTGGGCGAGCATCGAAATGTAAGTCGAAAGTGCCACGCCGATGCCAAGAATTACCGCTAGCGCTACCCGATACTGCCATGTCTTCATGATTGTGTCCTCGTAAGTAGTGGAGTTGATCCAAATGCCTTTCTCTTTAGGAACGACCTTCGCAGCCCCAACGACAGCTGTCCCTATTTGTGAAAGCGAAAACCGCAAAGGACTGGTAACATCTCCAACTCCTGAGCGCATGGTCACATCTATGAACTCGAATGTGGAAGCTGACGTCACGAGCCTACTCCGGGCGTGGAGCGCGGGCGACCGCACCACCGAGGAAAAACTTTGGCCGCTGGTATTCGCAGAGCTGAAGCGTCTCGCCCGGCGCCACATGGCCCAAGAGCGCCCAAACCACACCTTGCAGTCCGGCGCATTGGTGGACGAGGTTTATGTCCGCCTGACGGGTTTGAACAACACTCAGTGGGAGAACCGTGCCAGGTTCTTCGGGATGTGCGCTCGGATGATGCGTCAGATCCTTGTCGATCACGCTCGTGCGAGGCAGTCTCAAAAGCGTGGAGGCAGGGACAGGGCCAGGATCTCGTTGGATGAGATTGCTTTGGTTTCGGAGTCGAAAGGTATCGAGTTGCTTGCGTTGGACGAGGCGTTGAAACGGCTGGCGGTGATCCACCCGAGAAAGAGTGGAGTGGTGGAGATGCGATTCTTCGGCGGCCTCTCGGTTGAGGAGACCGCCGAAGCGCTGAACATCTCGCGTCTGACGGTGGTTCGCGATTGGAACTTTTCCAGGGCATGGCTCCACGCGGCGATGAACGGTGAGAACTTTGATGCAGAATGACCGATGGCAAGCCATCGAAGGACTCTTTCACGCAGCGCGAGACCTCCATGGAGACGATCGCACCAGCTTCCTTGATCGGGAGTGTGGCGAAGACGGCGCAATGCGTCATCAGGTCGAGGTGCTGCTGGCGCACGAGAGTAACGCCGCTGGGTTTCTCGAAACGCCTGCGCTCGCCATGACAGCGCAGGCAACAGGCAGTCCCGCCCTCAACGCCCACCAGAAGCTCGGGATCTACACGATCGTCTCGCGGCTCGGATCGGGCGGTATGGGTGAAGTCTATCGGGCACGCGACGCTACGCTAGGCCGTGAGGTCGCCATCAAGATCCTCCCGACGCTGTTCTCGAACGACCCGGGGCGGCTCCGCCGGTTGGAGCGCGAGGCGCGCCTGCTTGCGGTCCTCAATCATCCGAATATTGCAGCGATCCACAATGTCGGCGAAGCCAATGGCTCCCGATTTCTAGTCCTCGAACTGGTTGAAGGCGAAACGCTCGCCGAGCGCATCCGGCACGGCGCCCTTCCCGTCGAGGAAGCTCTTCGCATTGCGAAAGATATTTGCAGCGCGCTGGAGGCCGCTCATGAAAAGGGCGTCATCCACCACGACCTGAAACCGGCAAACGTGAAAATCACGCCGGAAGGCATTGTGAAGGTGCTCGACTTTGGATTGGCGAAGTCATTGGAAGCCAAACCAACGAATGAAAACCTGTCGCCAGCACCGGCAATCCAAATGACCGCCACGCTGGCCGGAATGATTGTTGGCACAGCAGCGTACATGTCTCCTGAACAAGCCAAAGGTCTCAACACGGATCAACGCAGCGATATCTTCTCCTTCGGCGCCGTTCTTTACGAGATGTTGACAGGGCGGCAGGCATTCCAGGGCGATAGCGTTTCGGACGTATTGGCTTCGATTCTGGCGCGAGAGCCGGATTTTGGCTTGATGCCGCAAATGGATCCGAAAATTCATACTCTGCTCCGCCGATCACTCGAAAAGAATCCCAAACGCCGCTGGCACGCCATTGGCGATCTGCGCATGGAGTTGGAGACTATACTCGCGGATCCTCGTGCGGCGGTCGCCGAGGAACAGCGCACCGCAGCGCCAAAGCCGCTGTGGAAACGCGCCATTCCTGTCTTCGCAGCGATAGTCTTAACCACGGCAATCACGAGTGTCTCGATGTGGTACTTCAGGCCGTTGCCGCTGATGGAGGTCACGCGTTTTTCTATCCCCCTTACGGACGACCAGCAATTCACAAATGCAGGGCGCTCGCTTGTCACGATTTCAGCCGACGGCACTCAAGTTGTTTACGTCGCGGATCGACGGTTGTACCGCAAGGCGATGTCGGAGCCGAAGGCCAAGCCCATCACGGGAACTGAAATTTGGCAGGGTGCGGTGAACCCGGCCTTTTCACCCGATGGCCGGTTCCTTGTCTTCTGGTCAGTAAAGAACGAAATGCTCATGAAGATTTCGGTGAGCGGCGGACCCGCAGTGCCGCTGTGTCGTGCCGAAAATCCTTTTGGTATCAGTTGGGGGGAGGACGGAATTGTATTTGGCCAGGGCAGCAAAGGCATCATGCGAGTTTCGAAAGATGGCGGCACCCCGGAGGTTCTCGTAGGCGTCAAATCCGGCGAATTCGCCGGTAGCCCGCAAGTCCTGCCTGACGGACAGACTCTGCTGTACACGCTCGCCGCAGGCAACACCGGAACTCAATGGGATGATGCCAGCGTCTTCGTGCAATCACTCAATCGAAGCAGTGAGCCTAAACTCCTCTTCCAGGGTGGGAGCGATGCCCGCTACGTGTCTACAGGTCACATCGTTTATGCCGTCGAAGGGAGGCTGTACGCAGTTCCATTCGATCTACGACAGCCTCAAAGAACGGGCGGAAAGGTACCGGTCGTCGAGGGTGTCCTGCGAGGTGGCCTATCCGGCGTAGCGCAGTTCAGTTTGTCCAGCACGGGAACTCTGATTTATATTCCCGGACCGGTCACAGGAGCGGAGTTTTCTCTTGCCGTGATGAGTCGCACGGAACCTGAGGCCCTCGACCTGCTGAAATTCCCGTTGAAATCGTACGGGTACCCCAGAGTCTCTCCGGAGGGCAGACGCGTTGCTTTTTCAACGGAGGATGGCAACAAGTCGAATGTGTGGATTTACGACCGTGACGGCACAACCGCACCGAGGCAGCTGACTTCGGGGGGCATGAATCGGTATCCAATCTGGTCGGATGACGGGGAACGGATCATGTTTCAGTCGGATCGAGAGGGCGATCTGGGCATATTCTGGCAACGCGCCGATGGTAAGGATAAGGCGGTACGCCTGACCAGAGCCGAAAATGGAGTTGAACATATTCCGGATTCGTGGTCTCACGCCTGCGAGTGCTTTTCATATACCGCAATCAAAGGAGCTGAAGCCGAAGTGTGGACCTACTCCGTTCAGGACCGGAAGGCAAAAGTCTTTGCCAGGAAAGACGGATCGTTTATCGGAAGGTCCGCGTTTTCGCCGGACGGCCACTGGCTCGCCTATCAGTCCGATGAAACCAGTAAGGTGAGTCAAATATACGTGCAACCATTTCCGAACGCGGGCACCCAATATCCTCCCCTTATTGCAGGAGGCCACCCGGTTTGGTCCACAGACCAAACCCGACCCGAAATTTTTTACAATGCCGGTGCGGGACGCATCTCAGTCGTCAGCATCAAAACCCAGCCTATCGCCCACGGCGTTCCAACGTCACTGCCGGACGGACTTCAAAATCGAAAGCCCGACTCGTATCCTCGGTTTTGGGACGTGCTCGATGGCAACCACCTCCTCGGCGTTCACCTTGCCAATCAAGCTTCTTCTGAAACCGCGCCCCTTCAAATTCAGGTTGTTCTCAACTGGTTCGAAGATCTCAGGCGGCTGTCTCCCCATTAGGGCTGAGTCGCACGCGTGTCGCGACAATGCGTCGTTGCGATGGCGAAGTCGAACAGCGTCCCATAAGCGTCGGACACGCGGGCCAGAATCTCCGGAATCCCTACCGCGCCGTCGAATCCATCGCAATCTGTCGAAACATTCGAACCGAATCTCGGACACTGCCGTACAAACTTAAAGGATAAATAAGTATTGGGCCATCGACTCAACGAGGAACTCCGTAACGTGTGTCCGGATGGTCGCCGGCCGAAGGCGCGGCATGAGCGGACATCTCTGGCGCAGTGGGGGCTGTCCCCAGAATTCCGCGTTATTGCGCAACGAATGTAATGCGCACGTCGGAGACGTCTTTGTCGCCGACGAGAACGTTGACTGGCGCCGCGGCGACTCTCGACGTGGTGCAGGCGCGGCAGGTCACCAAGACCACAGCCTGGTATGTTCGGGCTGAAACGTTTCTCACTTCAAACGACCCGTCAGCTGCGACATCTGCATAGGCGATGAGCGCACCGGCTCGAAGGCTTTCGCTCAACTGGACTCGAACAATTTCTCCGGGCTTCAGTCCGGTAATGCCGGCGACGCGCCCGGACACTCTGCGCAGTGAGGGATCCTGGGCGGACGCGGCATAGAAGTCGGCCTCTTTATTTTGTTTCAGCACGTCCGCCCACGTCAGCGGCGCCCTGTTTGCCTTGATAAGATCGATGAACTCGGACGCCGGCTGCAGCATCGTGGCTACGCCGGCAACCGCAGTTGTCCACTGCAGGTTTCCGGCGGTGGAGCGTGGCGACCAGCGAATCAGCATGCTCGAAGAATCGACCGGCAAGCTGGCCAGGCTGTTCTGAAAGGCCCGCATGGTCGGCCCATTCAAGTAGTACTCCACGTTGGACACGTAAAATGCGCCGACATTCGAACTCCGCTGCCTGAGGTAGTCGCCGACCTTGCGAATTGTCGATGGCCCAGCGAAGTCTCCGACGAGTGGAATGATGAGATTTTTCCGGTGCAGTTCTCTTACATACTGATATGCCGCTTCAGAGGACAGAAAGCTCCAAGCCTGACCATTCCGGTCTGTTGCGGTCATCAGCTGCGTAAACGGGACGGGAATTGCGCCACCAGCCGTGGCGGCCGAGGGACTTTGAAACTCCGCCGTCATCACGAGGCCGCCACGGTTGAACACATCCTGAACGAAAGAAATGCGAGTCAGGTCTTCTGGGCTTAGTGTGTATCCGTGTTTGGCCAGTGTACTCTTCACTGCCTCGATGTTTTTCTGCAGTCCTTCACTCGGTGCCGAAGAAAAGGCAGTCATCAACGCAGTCGCACTGGAGGTCGAATCCAACCCTGCAGGGCGTTTTCGCGAAAAAAGGTTCGCGAGGTAGTCCGCGCGGTCCGGAGAGATCTCGAACAGCGCCTTCAGCATCAGGATCTCGAGCATGTTTTGCCGCCGGATATCGATGATGAATCCCATCTTCGATTGCAGCGCCCACATGTATGTGAAGTTCTGTTCGGGGCCGACACCGAGATAAACACCGTCCGGCCTGGTGAGCTGCCTCGCCTGCGGAATCACGTCCTGGATGCTGGACTCGTTGGAGATCCAGTTGTCCGCGGAATACGGTCCGGAAGGTTCCGAGAAATCCGTGATCAGGCTCCAGAATTCCTGGTCGGAAAGCTGATCTGGCAGGCGATTCGGCGGCGCGAGCTGAGCGGGCAGACTTGCGGCCAACAGGGAAATAGTAAGAAGAGCAACGAGCAAACGCACTTTCACAGATACCTCCCGAACCGTGTCCGACGCACACGAAGGCACTTCGGTTGGCACAGTGTTGCTTGACCGTCGCGATGGCGCAATGAAAACTTATTATCCTGGCGTGAACCGACCAGGCGCGTTCCGTGCCGATTATCGCCCGGCCTGCATTCTCTCTCGAGGCGGCTTACTTCGCGTGGCCCGATTTCGGCTCCAGTCTCCGGCTACGTTGGGACCAGGGTCGTGTCCTTGCAATAGGATGTGTTCATGAGAACCAACTATGTGCTGATCGACTGCGAGAATGTGAGTGTTTCGTCGCTGAGTCTTTTGACCGCCGAGCAGTTTCGAGTCCGGCTATTTCTCGGTCCCGGCAACACCAAACTGGATACAGCGATCGCCGTTGCTCTTCACGGATTTGGAGAAAGGGCGGAATACATTGTGATGGAAAGTTCCGGCAAAAATGCACTCGATTTCCACATCGCGTACTACATGGGCGGATTGGCCATTTCCGATCCAACCGCATACTTCCACATCATTTCCAGGGATAAGGGGTACGACCCACTCGTCAGTCACCTGAAGACGAAGGGAATCCTTTCGGCTCGGTCGGAATCCATCGAAGCGATGCCGTGTTTTGCTCCACCGAAGAAGTCAAATGACGCAGTGGACGCACAACCCAAACGGGGTTCTAAAGACATGGTGCATGATGTGATCGTTGATCTTGCCAGGCGAGGAATTTCAAAACCCCGCACTGTAAAAACGCTTCTGAGTACGATCCACGCAAGATGCGGCAAGGAAGTGGCACCTGCTAAAATCGAGGCAATTTACAGGGACTTGCTGAAACAGAAATACGTGAAAGTCGAAGGCACAAAGGTTTCGTATCAATTGCCGACGATACCCAGATCTGTGATTCCGCTCCGTGGCGCTGGTTCTGAGCAAGGCGAGCTGAAATGAACCGCCATGGCTGTCGTACATCTACTGAGTCTGTCTAAGACTCCGAATTGCCTCTGCCCTGATCTGCCGAAACGCTGATATCGATCAGACCTCAACCCACATCGTCCGCTATCGTACCGCCCGGAATAGGATTTCGCCAGACTGCGTTCATCGCATAATATGTGTCCGCTATTTCTTAAAAGGAGCGCATATGAAACGATTCGTCTTTGGTCTCGCCTTCGCTGTCGCATTGTCACTTTTCATCGCGGAAATCAGTGTTGCGGGCTATCAGCAAGGTCCGCCCCCCGGAGCGCAACCCCAGGGCCCTGGCCGAGGTGCAGGAGGCGCTGGCGGAAGAGGCGGACCGGTAGCGCCGGCTGGTCCTCCAGCGCCGGTTCCTCCCGAAGTCGCGATCCAGCGTCCGGCCGCCGATGAACTGGCGAGAATCAATGCCGCGTTGAAACGGTTTGTGGACACCAATACTTCTGCAGACAGTGCACTGCTGAAGAAGTATGCGGACCTGATCAATGTGCCTGCGCCGCGACCCAACACGGCCATTGCTCCGGTGCAGACTCAGGTACGCACGACGGAACGCCATAACGGTTTCGTCGACACGGCAAAGAACGGCGATTTCGATATTCTCTTCGCTGGCGACTCCATCACGGACTGGTGGCAGCAGGCTGCGCCAAACGGAGGCACCGACGTTCAGAAGAAATATTTCGGCGACGTTAAAGTGGCGAACTTCGCAGTCGCGGGCGACACTACGCAGGGTGTGCTGTGGGGACTGCAGAATGGCGAAGGTCAGGGCCGCAAGCCAAAAGCCGTGATGCTCATGATCGGAACCAACAACACGGGAGGCAATACGGGACCGGAGATTGCGGAAGGCGTGGGCGCTGTCGTCTACGAACTACGCAAGGATTTTCCCGACGCCAAAATCATGCTGCTGGCCATCTTCCCGCGCGGAGCCGGACCCACCGACGCCAACCGTGTGAAGAACGAGGAAGCCAACAAGATCATCGCCAAGATGGATGACGGCAAGCACGTCTTCTTCACAAACATCAACGACAAGTTCCTCAACCCGCAGGGCCAGCTCATCGGATTCCGGCCAGACAATCTGCATCCCACGGCCGAAGGTTACGAAATCTGGGCCAAGGCAGTCTCCGACACGCTGAAAGGCTGGGCTCGATAATTTGAGAAAAGGGAGGGGTGGCCCGAAGGGCCGGGGTGGTAGCGAAGTCGAAATGAATGACGAAAGAGACGGAGAGTTATTCGATCCATCTACCACCCCGGCGCTGCGCGCCACCCCTCCTGTTCCAGGAGGGGAGCTGCTCCTCCTTCTCCTCTAATTTATTCGACAATCAGAATCACTTCTTGTCCAGATCACCATACAACTGCTTCCTTGCAAGCTCCAGACCACGACGCGCATCCACATCCTCCGGATGCAATCGCAATACCTGCTGGTAATGGTCGATCGCTTCGCTGTACCTGCCCGCGTTCGCCAGTGCCACAGCGTAATTGAAATGAGCCTCCGCAAAATCCGGCTTAACCTTTAGCGACTTTTCCCAATGCGCGATCGCTTCCGGCAGCCTTCCCATTTGCGCGAGTGCGTTGCCCAGATTGTTATGTGCCTCCGCATGATTCGGATCAACACGCAACACCTCTTCCCAATCCGCGATTGCTTCAGACACGCGGCCTTTCTGCGCCAGGCTCATACCCCGATTGTTGCGGGCCATGGTCTCATTCGGGTTAATCCGTAACGCCGTCTGATATTCCGCCAAGGCTTCATCCGGCCGGCCCTGATCGTCCAGTTCGGCTCCAAGATTGGTATGCGCCATCCAGCTATCGGGGTTTCGATCGATGGTTGTCCTCCAGAGCACGAGGATGTCCGAATACACATGAGCCTGTTGCCAGCTCATCACGGCCAAAACGGAAACGAGAAACAATCCGCCGAGCGCCGGGATTCTTTTAAACGCTCTCGTTGCACCCGCCGCTATGAACGTCAGAGGAGCGATACACGCCAGATACTGAAAATGATCCGCCACAAACGAATAGCGAAATGGATACACATCCAGGAAACCCAGCGCAGGAAACAACGTTCCCGTAAACAGCAAAAACGACGCGAGCCATGCCGGCTGTTTCTCCCGATACCACCACAAGACAACCAGCAGGCCGATTGCAGCCAGGGGAAACAGATACTGCCACCAGACGTCGTGACGGATTTGCCAACGCGGATAATTGAATATCAGCGGATCGGGCCAGACCAGCTTTCCCAAATAGAACCAGACGACACGTCCCGCAATCAGAATGCGGTCGATGAACGAGAACTGAAAGTCTCGTCCGATTGCGCCGACAACGTTTCGTTCCATCCAAGCGCTGAAAATTCCGAATCCAGCTCCGATCAGAAAGAGTGGCGCAAGCGAGAGGATGTCGGCTTTCCACGACAGCTTTCCGCGTTTCCACCAAAGGACGACCAGCAACGCCGCAGGCAGTGTCGCCACGACTGCCTTGGACAAAATACCCAGCACGAAAAGGAGCAGGCTAAGCGCATAGAAGATCCCGCGTCTTTTCTCACTCCAGTAAAAATGAAGATACGCAAGCGCCGCACCGAGACAGAACAGACCCGACAATGTGTTCTTGAGCTCGGACATCCAGGCAACGGATTCCACCTGAACCGGATGGAATGCAAAGAGAGCCGCGGCCAGTGGGGCTCCGGGAACTTCCAGGCGACGCAGGATGCGAAGCAGGATCACTGCAGAGAACGCATGCAGGAAGATGTTCAACAGGTGGTAACCCAGCGGCGCATCGCCCCAGACGCGGTGTGCAATCCAGAATGCGCTGTGAGTGACCGGATAATATTGCGGCGTCGTTCCCGGCTGAGTCCAGATTCGATACAGTCCCGATACGGACTGGAGTTCAGGCGAAGTCAGATGTTTTTCATCGTCCCAGATTCGCGTTCCATTCCACGCGGGAAAATAAGCGAAAAGTGTTCCGGCAACAATCAGAAGACTGAACAGCCAATCATATTTCTTCAAGCAGCCGAAGGATATGGGCGGAGAGCGGAGAATTCAATCGGGAATGGGAAGAGGGATACAACAACGCGTTGCTGTGTCCCTCGCTCAACCCGCGGACACGGTCCACCCTCTGCCGTTCTGGAAGAAGAATTACCCAAAAGCAAACACCCCTGCGGAAATCCGCAGGGGTGTTTGACACCGCATTCGGTAGATCAGAAACTCAAACGAGCTTGTCCCTGAAACGTGCGCGTCTGGTTGCCTTTCCCGTTAATCTGTCCGAGTGTGTCAATTGTAAAGCTCGGAATATTTGGAATAGGGTGATTCATCACGTTCGTCGTATCGATTCGGATTTGAAGACTTTTAGACTCGGAAAGCCGGAAGTTCTTGCTCAGATTGGCGTCAAGACTCCATTGTCCGTAGTAAGTCAACGAACGTGCTCCGAGTGATCCGAGTCCTCCAGGTTCCGGATTGATCAGTCCCACGACCGCGGATCGGGAATCCGGAAGAGTGAACGAGCCAGCAGTGCCTGTCGGAACGATGAGCCCCAGAGCATCGAGCGAACAATTCGCCTGCAAATTCGTGCCCATGCTGTCGGTTGCGGCGACAAGCGGACTGGTGCATTGCGGATCGAGGAGACTCACATACGGACTGGGGTCCCCGTAGAACGATCCGGCGGTGTTGTTTGCCCTGCCCCATTCCACACTTCCACGGGGAATCTGCCACTGATCGCTAGCCACTAACATCCTGCCATTCCCATACCGCATATTGCCTGCGCCGATAATGTCGGCGGGAGAACCGGTAGCGGCGCTGAAGATGAAGCTCGTCTGCCAGCGTTCTACCAGACGCGCCACCAGGCCGGAAGAAGAACCCATGACCAGCTTGTTGGGACCGATCGGTAATTCGACCGTGCCGTTCATACGGACACTGTGCGGGCCTTCACGACCACGCGCGTAATCCAGATCTCTATTCCGAGGATCTGTGTAGCCGCTACCCGGCAGCTGCATCGATTTCGCCCAGCTGTACGTGGTCTGGATGCTCACGCCCTGAATAGGCCTGGCTGTCATCTGGACCTGCATTGCGTGGTAATTGCTGTGGCCGAGATTCGCATTGTAGGTTGCGGTGCCGAACTGAGGGTTGGAGGTCAGATAGTTTTCCGGAAAACAGCGAGTGGGAATGTTCGTTGGGGATGCTGGATTTGCCGGGTTGTATAGGCCGTCGGCAATGCGATCGCAGCCATTTCGCAAAGTTCTCTGTTGAACGCCCGTTAATGCTGCCCCGGTAGACGAAGACGGATCTGTCGGAAGAGGCCTCAAACCAGTAGGAGCCAGTGTCAGCAGCAGGTTTGCAACATATTCGAAATTGCCATTGGCCAGGGCAGACGCAAGTGTCGGCTGGTTAATCCCCGGCGCCACCGCCGTGCTTCGACGCAGATGGGCCGAGCCGGTCTGAAAAATTGTCTGGCCCGCCAGCAGTGTGCCGGCCGGCTGAACAACCGAAGTTCCAACAGTGCCGTAGAGGGGGGCCGTCGCACTCGCGGTCACGTTCGAGTTGAGGTTCAGGCCCGCCAGCATCTGATCGAAGAGCGGCGAATCTCCACCAGCCCGGGTAACCACGAGGGCGTCGAAAAGTTCCTTGTTGTAGAACACCGTCGAATCGTTGAGATTGAGGCTGCCCGCCTGTTTCCTTGCAAGCGTTCCGACATATCGAACTTCAACGCTTATCTGCTTGCTGACGGTTCGTGCAACCGATAGCGTCAGGTTCTGGGTGTATGGAGTCGCGTAATGGGGGTCATATGCCGTGTAGTTCAGGCTCCGGGCGTAGATTGGAACCGTGGCTCCTGGCTGACGAACCGGCCGAACCGGTACGAGCGCAGGAATGTCTGTGATGTTCAGCGCGCGCGTCGATAATATCGACGCAAAGGCGGGATCGGTGACTGAAGTGTTTGCGGTTAGGGCATTGCCGGGTGCTGAACCCAGCAAGGTGTCGATCGTGATTCCGTCCCGGCCGGCTTGCCCAAACGTGACCTGGTATCCTCCGCGCAACGAGGTCTTGCCTTCACCGAACCAGGGCACTTGCCAGGCAAAGCCGACGGCCGGGCCAAAGTTATTCCAGTCGTTTGGAATTGCGACTTTACCGGGATTGGGGGTGTTGGGGCCTACAAACTCGACTTGAGTCTGCTGGACCGGATCGCAGTTCGACACGGGAAGAAGTGTCGACTGTATCACGCCCGTTTGGCAAGACAGCGGCGCTGCGGAAGTGCTTCCGTACCCTGTCAAGTAGAGGTTTCCCGGCTCCAGATAGTTGTTGAAAAGTTGCCCTCCAGCCCCACGGCCGGCGCCGAACAACCCTTCGCCGAGCCCGACGGCTGCGGAAGTCAGGCCGGACCGAAGATAGGGTGATCCATAGTATTCATAACGAAGACCGAGGTTGAGAGTGAGGGTCTTGCTCAGCTTATAGTCGTCCTTGACGAAGGCCGCCCACTCCGTTCGAACTTGTTCGCGGCGCCGATTCCCGTCTTCGGTGCTGGTCGTATCATTCCACAACCCGTTCGTCACATTATCGGCGTTGTCGATCCAATACTGCTGAGTCGCCGTCGATACCGATCCGTTCAGGAAATACAACATGTTCGTTGCATTATTCCGGGAGTTTTGCCGGAAAGTTGGAAGTTGACTCGAGAAATTGGCCAGCGTCGAAAAAGGACTCACGGTGTTTGTAGCGCTTGCGTTGTTTCCCATCGTGACGGTGGGATCGGGCTGGATGTTGTATCCATTTGATCGGGGAAACCGCAGATCGATGCCAAACTTAAAAGCATGCCGATCCTTCGTCCAGCTCAGAGTATCGGCCCAATTGTACAAAGGCGTGACATTTCCGATCTGCGAAGGATTGGGAGCCATATAACCGTTGCTGCCCGCGTAACCGTAACCGCCGACACTGGGGTTCAGCACGACAGCATATGTTTTCCCGTTCAGCGCGTTTGTGCCTCCAGTCAGCAGAAATTTTTCAGCGGCTTCCCGCGTTGCGGTATCCGGGTTGAGCCAGGCCGGAAGCGTGTCGGTACTATTGTGGTTCATTCCGAATCGGGCTTCATTGAGCAGAGAGGAACTCAGAGTGGAGGTCGCGTTGATGGTTAAAACGACCGGACGACGACGCACAGTACCTGTTAAACCACCCGGCCATTGAGCCACGTTGTCGGCGCTATCGTCCATTTGATAGCTCCAGCTTCCGCTGACCTTATGGGCGGGATTGAAATTGTGATCCAGCTTGAGGTTGATTTGCTTTCGGTTACTATAGGCGTCCGAGCCGACAATCGCGTTGACGCTATTGCTGCCCTGCCTCGTGCGCAACCAGCGGAACTGTGCCTGATTCAGGCCATCACCGCTGCCTAAAGCATTTCCGCCACTAAAGAAGTTGGTTCGCGGCATCAGATCCATGATCCTGCGGATGTATCCGCTCGCATCAAATCCTGGACGTTTGGCGTCCCAGGGACTCGACCCGTTTACTACCCACGTCCCCCCCGAAATATTGTCCGAGCAGTAGGGGTCATTTGCCGCAGCGGTTCCGGGTGAAATTGGTGTCCCATCCAGTAAATTTGGGCCGAACACGCTGAAGCAAATTAAGCCGCCGGTGTAGGGAGAACCATCGGGATTTACCAGCGGACGCTGGGGCATTCCCACATCGTTCACCGAAGGATAATTGGGATTGGTGCTGGTGGTTGGCGTCGCTGTCGGCGTCGCAAGGTGCGCCGTGGGATTCCATCCACTAAAGTAACGGAAGACGCCCTGCCTTGCGGCATCGGTCATCACGCCGACTGTCTGTGTCTCGCGTGTGTTATTGATCGTCTGGTCCCAGAGCGCAAAAAAGAACGTCTTATTCTTGATGATCGGCCCACCGAAACTGGCGGTGATCTGGTTGGTGTTTCGCCAGTCCGGCTTCAAGGGCGACCACACGCCGTTGACCGTATTTCTATTGTTGCTCCATGTGTTGGAGTTCATCGCCGTATTTTGAATGTTCCAAACAGCGCTGCCGGTGTACTTGTTGGTGCCAGACCGCGTCGATATTTGGATCTGAGCATTACCGCGTCCCAATTCGGCGTCGACGGGAGAAAGTATCAGTTTGATTTCGCCAACCATATCCGGATTGATGGTAGTGGGAGAGAAAACGCCATAGCCATAGGTCGATGGGCTGTACCGGCCATCGTTAAGACTCAATCCATCCCGCGTCGCATTGATCGAATCCAACCCAAGGCCACCAATCGTATTTGCCTGTGGGCCCAGGGCGCTCAGACGAAGACCAGGGAGAGTGTCGAGAAGACTTAAAACGTCATTGCCAACCAAAGGAAGGTTCAACACCCTGTCGGCAGTCAGGACGTCTCCAATCGACGCACCTGCAGTCGTGATTGCAGAATTAGCCGTGGTTGTGACGTCGACAACCGTTGTGCTCGAAGCCAGTGCCAGCTTGATATCCTGCCGATTGTTTGAGGCCACCGACAACTCCAAACCGGTGACCGTTTTTGGCTGAAATCCCACTAAAGAAGCGGCAATCTTGTATGCCTTTCCGGGTTGCAGGCTCGGAAAGTTATACGATCCGGAATCGTTGGTGATCGTGGTCGTGGTAACGCCCGTATCGTTATTAGTGACCGTGATGGTGACCCCTGGGATCAATGCTCCGCTGGAATCCGATACTATTCCGCCCAATTGAGCACTGCCGGCCTGTGTGTAAGCAAGCGTACACATGGCCAGACATAACAATATTGCGAGAAGGACGCTCCTGATTTTCATTTTCTCCCCCAAGGTCGTGATGGAAATCCAGTTGAGGTGCGTTGAAATTTCGTCTGCGCGAATGCAGACACACCAATGCCCAGCAGCACGAATGCTGCGGCCAGAATCTTCCTCATTATTTTTTCCCCCAAGTTCAGACACTCTACTGGCGTGAATCCCAAAGAGCTTATTCAGCCCACCCGAGTTGCCATCGGCTGGACGGCACGAGAATGAAGCTCTCCTCCCCTGCTGCAGAACGGTTCTTGCGCAGGCGTTATGCACGGTGAGTGCCAATGAAGTGCTCAGCCGAATCAAAAGATTAAATATATTTAATGTTGGAATGTGAGGCGGTCTTGTCTGCGGGGCAACAATAATGCCCCAGTTTTCCCGAGTAGTATGGAGGACCAATGGCGGGCTAATCGACAGTCTGCGGTGCTTCCCTGCTTTGGAATCGCTCCATCATCCGGTAGAGGGTCCGGCGATCGATCCGAAGAACTTCCGCAGCGCGGCTCATGTTGCCGTTGCATCGTTCGATCACGTGGCTGATGTACTGGCGTTCAATTTCCTCAAGGGAAACCAGATCGCCGGAAAACAATGCCGAACGTGATTCCTTCCTGGAGATGTATTCGCCAAAATCCGCGGCAGTGAGCATTCCGGAAGTATTGAGCGCAATGGCGCGCTCCACCATGTTCTCCAATTCCCGAACGTTACCCGGCCACCCGTGACTGGAGAGCATCTCGACGACTTCCGGATGCGCTGCAACTCTCCTGCCAATACGCCGGCTGTGACGTTTCAGGAAATGATCGAACAGCAATGGCAGGTCCGCCATGCGTTCACGAAGAGGAGGAACAGTAATGTTGACCACATTCAAACGATAGAAGAGGTCCTCGCGAAACGCGCCCTCCATTACAAGCTTCCTCAGGGATCGATTGGTCGCTGCAATAATTCGAATGTCTACAGGCGTGCGTTCCATGCTTCCCACGCGCTGCACTTCGCGTTCTTCGATCACGCGCAGCAGCTTTGTCTGCATGTTGGCGCTGGTCTCGCTGATTTCGTCGAGAAAAACGGTTCCCCGATTCGCGGATTCGAACATTCCCTGCTTGGCATAAGAAGCACCGGTAAATGCCCCCTTCACGTGTCCGAACATTTCGGTCTCCAGCAGGGTTTCTGAAACAGCGCCGCAATTGAGTGCAATGAATGGAAACGCCGCGCGTTCACTGTTCGCATGGATCGCGCGTGCGACAAGCTCCTTGCCGCTGCCGCTTTCTCCTTCGATCAGGACCGTGGCGCCGGTAGGCGCCACGCGCGCAATCATCTTGTACACTTCGATCATTTGCGGGCTCATCCCGATCATTTCAACGCCCTGATCTTTTTCTTCGACGATACTCTGGCGCAGCTCGAGATTTTCTCTCACCAGACGGGATTGCTCGAGAGCACGGCGAACGGTCAGCCGCAGATCGTCCACTTCGTAAGGTTTGCTGAGATAGTCGTACGCCCCCTCGTGAATCGATCGGATCGCCGTGTCGATGCTCGCAAACGCGGTCATGACAATCACCAGGGTATCCGGCCAGCGAGCGCGTACCTGTCGCATGAGTTCCATGCCATCCATGCGTTCCATACGAATGTCGGTGATCACGAGGTCGTAGTTTTTCTCTGTGAGTTTCCGCAGGGCCTCCGTTGCAGACGTGGCGCCTTCAACGTGATATTTTTCCCGCTTCAAAGCCTGAATCAAGGCGCGCTGTGCGGCGATTTCATCGTCGACGACCAGAATCGAGGGTTCGCTCATGATGCCCGCGTCACCCTCGCGTCGGCCGGAAATGTAATGTGTGCCGCCGTGCCCTTACCGCTGGTCGAATCCACGCGAACACTTCCCCTGTGGTTTTCCACGATTTCCTTCACAATCGCCAGACCGAGTCCGGCACCCCGGCCGATCTCCTTGGTCGTCACAAAATGATCGAAGATGTGTTCGGCCACGGATGGATCAATTCCCGGCCCCGTATCGGAGATCCGGATATGGGCCAGTCCTGTTCCCGCGTCGTACCAGGACTTCACTTCAATCTGCCCGCCGTCCGGCATCGCATCCGAGGCATTGTTGATGACATTCAGGAAGGCCTCCTGAAGATATAGTGGATAGCCACGCACCAGAGGCAGCGGCTGCAAATCCACACTGGAACGAATGTGTTGCGACAACAACTTGGGCTGAA
>Ga0068863_100001651_pt1 | contig 22064 bp, 23 predicted proteins | sample KBSSwiS62_FD_66596 | JGI IMG/M metagenome (GOLD analysis project Ga0068863, IMG submission 66596) | Switchgrass rhizosphere microbial communities from Kellogg Biological Station, Michigan, USA - KBS Switchgrass S6-2 | ecosystem: Host-associated > Plants > Roots > Rhizosphere > Soil ... | reverse complement strand
CGGGACGGCGTCAGGAGCGGCGGCGCAGTCCGGTGAGCAACGCCGCCGCCAGCGAGTCCGCGATCTGGTCCGGCGTGGCGGGCCCGTCCGGGGAGTACCACTCAGGGGTCCAGTTCAGGGCGCCGAGCACGCCGAGCACCGCCACCTTGACGTCCAGCCCGGCGTCGAAGTCCTCGTCCACGACGCCCGCCCTGACGGTGTGGGTGAAGAACTCCTCGTAGTGTCTGCGCTTGGTGCGCAGCCGGGAACGGTGCGGCTCCTCCAGGTAGCGCCACTGGTGGAACACGACCAGGGTGCGCTGTGGGTTCTCGGCCACGATACGCAGGTGCTCACGGATGACGGCGTGGAGCGCCTCGCCCGCGGGCAGGCGCTGTCGGTCGACGCGGTCCGCCGCGGCGTTGAATCGGTCGACGCCGCCCTCGATGATCTCGAGCAGCACCGCGTCCTTGCTCTCGATGTGCGCGTACAGGCTGCCTGGCAGGATGCCCACGGCCCTCGCGATGTCCCGCATCGTCGTTCCCGTGTACCCCCGTTCCCCGAAGAGGCGGGTGGCCGCGTCGAAGATCAGGTCACGCGGGCCGGATCGGCGTCCGGTCGGGCTCGGGATCGGCTCGAGGGTCATGGGGAACTGCACTCCCGTCGACTGTCGCTTCCGACCTGAGTCGGGCCCCTGCATGCTAAACAACTGTTTGTACGCCAGGGAAGGTGTTCGCCGACCTCGCAACCTTCGAGCGAATCGAGGCGTACTCCAGGGCCCACCACAGCTCGACCAGGACGTCGGTATCCGCGAGATCTGCACCGGTCAGCTCGGCGAACCGGGCGAGCCGGTACCGAACGGTGTTCTCGTGCACCGACAGCTCGCGAGCCGTCGCGCCCACGGACCGCTGCCGGCGGAGCCAGGCGGTCACTGTGGCGAGCACGTCCGCAGCTCCGGGGCCCCGCCCGAGCAGCCCGGACAGGTACCTGCGGTGGAGGAGCTCGCCCAGATCGGTCTGCTGTTCTACGGCGAGTCGCACGGACAGCGACGAGCTGTCGACGAGCCCGTCCCGGTCGTAGCGCAGCGCCACGGCGAGCACCCGGCTGGCTTCGGCGAAGGCGGCGGGCACGCCGGCGAGGTCGACGGGCCCCGCCACGGCGATGACGCTCTGCTCGAGCGGTCGCGGCGGGACTGTGGTGATTCCGGCAACGTCGTCGTCGAGCGGGGCGACGAGGGCCCGTCCGACGCCCGCGCCGTGCTCGAGGTGCCGGGCCAGTCGCTGCGAGTCGGCGCCCGACCGCAGTCCGCGGCCGCGAACCGCCCAGTAGCACAACCCGGGCAGCACGCTGTGCACGGCTCCGCCGGTCTGCAGCTCGGCCGGGTCGAGCCCACCGGTGAGCACTCGCTGGAGGAGCGCAATCCGGTGCCGCTCGTCCCGGCGGGCGGCGTCGATCTCCACCTGCTGGCGGGCGGAGACCAGCACGCTGGAGAACCGGTCGGTCAGGTCCCAGAGCCGGGTCGTCCCGGCGAGCACGGTCGTCGTGTCGGCCCCGGCCGCCACAGCCTCTTCGATGAACGCGTCCCGCAGAACCGCCAGCACGGCCCGGTAGGCCTCGACAACCGTGTCGGACGGTACGCCTTGAAGCGCCCGCCGCTGCCCCGACGCCCGCTCGTCCTCCTCGACCTCGGCCGGCAGGTCGGTCCGGCCGAGCGTGGCCAGCACCCGCACGACGTTGCGGTGGCAGGACCGCCGCAGGTCGCCGTGAGGCACCCGGCGATACCCGGGGTAGGAGTGCAGGACCGCCAGCTGCCGGTCGACCAGCTCGTCCGTGCGTTCCGCGAGGCGGGCGGCCACGGTACCGAGCAGATCGGCGCAGGTCGTCATGGCGTCCCCTGGGGAAGTCTCCAAAACAAAGGTTTGTATTTCGTGAGTCTTCCATATCGCAGTGCCTCCGGACGCTCTACCGTCGCGGCATGACTGAAGCCCCGGCAACGGTGCCGCCGACCGTCACCCACGCCGATCCCGCGGCAGCCGCCTCGCCGACCGCGGCCCAGGTCCTCTGGGCCACCGCGGCGCGGACCCCGTATCGGGACTGCGTGACCGACCTGGACTCGGCCGACCGGCCCGGGCCGGTGTCGTACGCGGCGCTGGTCGACCGGGCCGCGGCGATCGCCGGCGGGTTCCGGCAGGCGGGCCTCGAGCCCGGTGACCGGGTGGCGCTGCTGCTGCACAACGGACACGCGTACGTCGAGGCCTACCTCGGCGCCAACGCGGCGGGCCTCGTCGTGGTCCCGCTGAACACCCGGCTGGTCCGGGAGGACTACCTGCACATGCTCACCGACTCCGGCAGCCGGGTTCTGGTGACGTCCGCGGAGTTCCTGGCCAGGGTTCCCGAGCTCGCGCAGGTCGAGGGGCTCACGGTCCTGGACGCGGACGCCGGGGCGCTCGAGGAGCTGACCGGCCGCGGCACCCCGCTGGACGAGCCGGTCGCGAGCGACCCAGAGGCACCGGCCAGTCTGATGTACACGAGCGGGACGACGGGCGCGCCGAAGGCCGTCACGCTCACCCACCGGTCGTGGGCGGCCGTCTCCGACCGCGCCGAGGAGGTCCTCGGCTTCGGTGACGACGAGGTCGTCCTGCACGTCGCGCCGCTCACCCACGGCGCGGGCTTCCTGTTGCTGCCGACGCTGAACCGCGGCGGGCACAACCTGCTCAGCCGCAGCTACGACGCCGCTCGCACGGTCGCCCTGATCGACGAGCGGGGCGTGTCCGGGATGTTCCTCGTCCCGTCGATGATTCGGATGCTGCTCGACGCGCTGCCCGAGGGCTGGACGCCGCCGGCCGGCCTACGGCGCATCTACTACGCGGGCTCCCCGATCGACCCCGTGACGCTGCGGGAGGGCGCCGAGCGCTTCGACGGGCGGCTGATCCAGTCCTTCGCCCAGATGGAGTCACCGATGTTCTTCACGGTGCTCGACGCCGACGACCACCGGCGCGCGCTGGCCGACCCGGACTCGCCGCTGGTGCGCTCGGCGGGGAAGGTGTTGGACGGCGTCGAGCTCCGGGTGACCGACGACGAGGGGGCGGTGCTCCCTCTAGGGAAGCCGGGGGAGATCGTCGCCCGCGCGCCGCAGACGATGGCGGGCTACTGGAACCGCCCGGAGGCCACGGCGGCCACGCTCGTCGAGGGCTGGCTGCACACCGGTGACATCGGTTACCTGACCGAAGACGACTATCTGTACATCGTGGACCGCAAGAAGGACATGATCGTGACCGGCGGATCGAACGTCTACGCGCGCGAGGTGGAGGAGGTCCTGGAGCAGCTCCCGGGGATCGCGCAGGCCGCAGTCGTCGGGTTGCCGGACCGCATCTGGGGCGAGGCCGTCACTGCGGTCGTGGTACCCGCGGTCGGGGTGGAGCGCGACGATGCCGCGGTCATCGCGGGCTGTAAGGCCGTCCTGGCCGGGTACCGCGTGCCGAAGCGGGTCGTGTGGGTGGATGAGCTGCCGCGCAACGCCTACGGCAAGGTGCTCAAGCGGGCGCTGCGCGAGCAGTTCGGCTGAACCGCCCGGCGCGCGCACCTCGTCAGCGGGGGGTGCGCGCCGGTCGTCCCGCCGCGTCCCGCAGCCGCGCCGACGTCCATTGGGCGAGGAGGTGCTTGCGCACCTTGCCGGTGGCCGTCCGCGGCAGCTCGTCCGTGGCGCAGAAGAAGATCGTCACCGGCACCTTGAACCGGGCCAGGCGTTCGCGACAGTACTCGAGCAGGTCCTCGGCGGTGGGTGATCCGACCCCCTCGTCGAGGACGACCCAGGCACAGCCCACCTCGCCCATCCGGTTGTCCGGAATGCCGACGACGTGCGCGTCCGCCACTCCCGGGTGTGACATGAGCAGGTGTTCGACCTCGGCCGGCATGACCAGCTCGCCGCCGCAGCGGTAGGTGTCCCGGCGGCGCCCCGTCAGAACCAGGTAGCCCTGGTCGTCCACGTGGCCGAGGTCCCCGGTGCGCAGCCAGCCGTCAGCGGTGAAGGTCGCCGCGGTCTCCTCGGGCTTCTCGTAGTACCCCCGCGTCACCGCGGGGCCCCGCACGACGAGCTCCCCGGTCTCGCCGCGGGGGAGGTCCGCGCCGGTGAACAGGTCACGCACGGCGTACTCGGCCAGCAGGCCGCCCAGGGTGGGGTCACCCGCGACCCCGGCCGGCTTCGGCGCGCCGTTGGTTCCGGTGAGGCGGTCCAGGGGGTCCCCCGGCCGGGTGCAGACCGTCGAGGCGGTGGTCTCGGTCTGGCCGTAGGCGGTGAACACCTCCTCCACCCCCAGGACCTCGATGGTGTCGGTCCACAGTGACGCGGGGTGCGGGCCGCCGGAGGAGAACATGGTGCTAAGCGATGCCAGGTCGTAGCGGCCCGCCCGCGCGTGCGAAACCAGCGCCGACGTCATCGAGGGTATGCAGATCAGCTCGTCGATCCGGTGCGCGCCGACGTCGCCGAGCATCCGCACGGGGTCGAAGGTCGCATGCAGGCACACGGCGCCACCGACGAACATCGCGGCCAGCAGCCCCTCGACGTAGCCGAACACGTGGTGCAGCGGCAGCGCGAACAGGACTCGCCAGCCATCCGCGAACGCGCGGGTCAGCGCACTGGAGTAGGCGGTGCGCAGCAGCGCGTCGTGGCTGAGCTGTACGCCCTTGGGCTTGCCGGTGGTCCCGGAGGTGTAGAGGATGTCCGAGACGTCGCCGGGGTCGCCCGCGGGGGCCATGGCGAGCTCCCCGCCCCCGTCGAGCTCGGTGAACGGGATCCCCCGCGGCGCAGTCCCCGCCATGCCGTGGACGAGGACCTCCCGAAGCTCCGGGAGGTCCACGCCGCCCGCTCGGCCCCGTGGCCTGCGGTCCCAGCCGGGCGCGATGTGGTCGAGCTCGGTGAGGTAGTCCAGGTCGCGGAAGCGGTCCATCGTGACGAGCACGCGGGCGCGCGACTGTCGCAGTACGTAGCCCAGCTCGTCTCGGCGCAGCTGGATGTTGACCGACACCGCGACCGCCCCGATCCGGGACACGGCGAACCGCAGCGCGACCACCTCGGGGACGTTGGCGATGTCGACCGCGACCTTGTCACCAGGCCGGACGCCGAGCCGGAGCAGCCCGGCGGCCAGTCGCTCCGACCAGGCGACCATCGCCGCGTAGGTGACCGGCGCGCCGTCCGTGAGCAGGAACGGCCGGTCGGGATGACCTGCGGCAACGCTGTCGAGCAGGCCCGCTGTCGTGCGGCAGACCCACGCCGGGTGGCGCGCCTCGAGGGCGGATCGGCGCTCCTGGGTGGTGGACAGGGTGCTCCTCGGCATCCTCGACTGCCTCGTTCCTGTCGGCCCCGATGCCGACGGAGGTCAGTTGTACTTCGCTCGGTGACCGGCGTCGACCGGCAGGGTGACGCCCGTGACGTACTTCGACTCGTCCGACGCGAGCCAGACCACGGCGTCGGAGGTTTCGCTGGGTTCCGGCCACGAAATCGCAAGCAGGTTCATCGCGGAAGCCGTCGACGGTGGGGTTCTCCAGGCCGGGCGCGAAGGCGCCCAGGACCACCTGCCGTCGAGCTTCCCCACACTGACTCCCTGCGTCGTCGCGGAGGCAGAGCAATCGTTTGTGAGGAACCTAGAAGTCGCTGCGAAGTCGTGTCAACGGGCCAGGTGACGGCCTTGACGTGGAGTGTTGGACCGCAGGCGGGTCGCTCTCGACCCCATACGGTGATACCACCATCCGACAAACAAATGTTTGCTCTTCCTCGGCTGTCGACGTACGGTCGAGCCCGTCCGGCGCGTCCGGGCCCTCAAGGAGACGGCGACGGCGCCCCGTTGGGGGCGGAAGGCGGAGCGGACCGGTGAGCAGCGCCGATACGTTCAAGGGTGTCCGGGTACTCGAGCTGACGACCACGATCGCGGGTCCGTACAGTGCGATGATCCTGGCCGACCTCGGGGCGGAAGTGATCAAGGTCGAGCGCCCGGGCGGCGGGGACGACGCGCGGAGCATGCCGCCGCACCGCGGCACGGGCCTCGCGGCGGAGAGCTCGGTCTTCCACGCCGTGAACCGCAACAAGCGCAGCGTCGTGCTGGACCTCAAGGACCCGGCAGGGCGGGAAGCGTTCCTGCGGCTCGCCGACACCACGGACGTCGTGGTGCAGAGCTACCGGCCCGGGGCGGCGGACCAGCTCGGCCTCGGCTTTGACGACGTGCATGCCCGCAACCCGCGTGCGGTGTACTGCTCGGTCTCGGCCTTCGGCACCTCGGGTGCCGCAGCGGGGCTGCCCGGGTACGACCCGCTCATCCAGGCCTTCACCGGGATGATGAGCATGACCGGCCAGCCGGGCGGGGCCCCCGTCCGGGTCGCGCCGTCGCTCACGGACCTGACCACGGGCATGTGGGCGGCGATGGCGATCATGGCCGCGCTGCGTCGCCGCGACCTCACCGGGATCGGCGAGCACGTGGAGGCCACCCTGGTGGACAGCGGGTTCGCGCTGCTCTGCCACCAGATCATCGGCATGTACGCCACCGGTGTGACCCCGGGCCCGCTCGGCTCGGCCTCACCGATCACCGCGCCCTACGAGTGCTTCGAGACGAGCGACGGCTGGGTCATGATCGCCGCGGGCAACGACGGGCTGTTCGGCAGGCTGTGCCGCGCGCTCGGCCTCCCCGAGCTGCTGGTGGACGAGCGGTTCATCGGCTCCGCGGCGCGCGTGCGCAATCGCGATGTCCTGCACCAGGTCATCCAGGCCTGCGTCGGCACCTTCACCACGGAGAGCTGCCTGTTCGTACTGCGCCAGGCCAAGATCCCGGTGGGTCCGGTGCACGACCTCAAGCAGGCCGTCGACCATCCCGTCGCGCTCGATCGGGGCGTTGTGCTCGAGGCGATGCTGGAGCCCGGCGAGCCCTCGACGCTGCCGATGGTCCGGCTGCCGATCGACGACGAAAGCACCTCCCGCGTGCGACCCCCGCACCTCGGTGAGCACTCGGCGGAGGTGCTCCGCGAGAACGGCTTCACCGACGACGAGATCAGCACGCTGCTCGACACCGAATGATCGGAAGGAGGCGGTCGCGTTGCTCTGCGCCACGGTCGGCATGGCGGTCGGGCTGCTGCCGGCCTGGCGGATCGGCCGGGGCGGCGGCTGGGCGCGGGTGCTCGGCGGGGCCGGGACCTGGTCAGCGCCGGCGCAGGTCGTACTCGTGCACCGCAGGCCGGTCCACCCCGTCCGCGGCCAGCTTGTACTTCTCGACCCGCTGACTCGGGGTCCGGGGCAGCTCGGTACGGGCCTCGAGATAGCGGGGGACCATGTACCGAGGCAGCTGGTCGCGCAGCCAGTCGTGCAGCTCGCCCAGCGTGGTGCCGTCCCGCACGACGAGATCCAGCTTCACCTCGTGCTCGCCCATCTCGCCGGGCACCGCGTAGGCCGCGGCGTCCGAAACGGCCGGGTGGCCCAAGGCGATGTTCTCGAGTTCGACTGCGGAGATGTTCTCGCCCCGCCGTCGGATGCCGTCCTGGTTGCGCATCACGAAGTGGACGTTGCCGTCCGTGTCGTAGTAGCCGAGGTCGCCGGTGTGGAACATGAGGTTGCGGAAGGCGCGGTTGCTGGTCTCGGGATCGCCGAAGTAGCCGCGGGCCATGGCGTCGGGGATCAGCGGGCGGTAGACCAACTCTCCGAGCTCGCCCGGGGCCAGCATGCGGTCGAACTCGTCGACGACGCCGTGGTCCACCCAGTCCGGGGCCGGGCCGATGGTGTCCGCGGGGACGTCCTCGAGGCGCTGCTTGCGGGGCAGGTGCGGGAAGATCTCGGTCATCCCCCAGCCCTGCCAGATCACGGTGGTCCGGTAGCGGTGCTCGAACTCGACGCGGCCGAGCGGCTGGGGCAGGACGTAGACGTGGCTCAGCCGGTGCTCGGGCGCCTCGGGCACGGCGTCGAGGATCATCGCCGCCATCGGCCCCATCAGCATGGCGAAGGTCGCGCCGTCCTCGGCGACCTCCCGCCACCAGTTCCGCGCGGAGAAGGTGCTCTTCAGGTGCGCGGTGCACCCCACGTGCAGCGCCGAGTTCGCGAAGACCTGCAGCCCGGCGATGTGGCACATCTGCAGCGGCGTGCTCAGCACGTCGTCCGCCGTGTGGCCGAGCGTGTCGGAGGCGGCCGCGGAGGCGAGGTACAGGTAGTGGTGCGGCCACATCGCCGCCTTCGAGCCGCCGCTGGTCCCCGACGTGAACATCAGGACGGCGAGATCGGAGGGCCGGGGAGGCCTCTCCGGGGCCGCGGCAGGGTCGGCGCTCAGGAGGTCGGCGTAGTCCACCACCGGAACGCCGTGCACCTCAGCCGGAGCCGCTCCGTCGCCGCACGCGACGACGAGCCGCACCCCGCCCAACGACGGGAGCTCCTCGAGCCGGGGCAGGAGGTCGGTTCGAACCGCGAGGACCTCCAGATCGCACCGCTGCAGGAGGAGCGCCAGCAGTCGCCCCCGGAGCTCGGGGTTCATCGGGACAGCCACGCCGCCGGCGACCAGGGCGCCGAGGAACAGCGGCATGAACTCGATCTGGTTCCGCAGGAGCAGAGCCACGCGCCCGCCCGCGACGCCGCGTGCGTCCAGGCTCGCGGCGACCCGGCGCGACCGCTCGTCCGCCTGCCCGAAGGTCAGCCGGTCCCGGGAGTCGAAGATCAGCCAGTCGCGATCCGGGATCGCCTCCGCCTGTGCACGCAGGACGTGCCACAGCGTGCGCTGCTCGGGCGGGAAGCGCTCGACGAGCGGGCCGAAACCGGGCCCGGTCCCGCGGAGCAGACGCGAGTCCGCGGCGAGTCGGGGACCGCCGGCCGCCTCGTCCGGCGGGGACTGCAGTACTTCGGACACGACGCCTCCGAACAAATAGTTGTTCGGAGGATGCGTCCGTCCGCCGCGTCGGTCAAGTCCGCGGCGTCACGCCTGGATGCCCCGCAGCGCGGTCTCGGCCAGCTCGTTGGCGACCTCGAGAGCGGTCAGTTCACCATCGGGATGAAACCACTCAGTGGCGTTGTTCAGCATCCCGATGAAGGCCAGCACCGTGACGCGCGGGCTGCGGAGTTGCCGGAACTCCCCGGTCCGCACGCCGTCCCGGACGATGTCGACGAAGAGGTCCTCGTACCGCTGCCGCATGGCGATCACCCGGCCTCGCTTGGCCGGTGAGAGATACGTCCACTGGAAGAACGCGACGCGCGTCTGCTCGGGCGTACGGCTGAGCACTTCGAAGTGGGCGGCGAACGCCGCACGGAGCCGGTCCGACGCAGACTCGTGACTGTCGGCGGCGCGGCCTATCGCGTCGAGGTAGTTCTGGATACCCTTCTCGACGATCCGCAGGAGGACGTCCTCCTTGCCGCTGATGTGCACGTACAGACTGCCGGGCAGAAGGCCGACGGCGTCCGCGATGTCGCGCATGCCGATCACGGGATACGTCTTCTCGGCGAACAGGCGGATGGCCTCCTGCTCGATCTGCTCGGCGGAGACCGGCCCCGCGCCGCGGGTACGCCGTTCGCCGCGTGTGGTCGCCACTCGGTCGACCCCCTTTCGCCGTCGTCGGTCATTCTCCCACGGGGGTGGTGAGCAGGCTGATTCCGATTATAAACAATCACTTGTTCAGGAGCGCACCGAGGCTTGGCGTGGTCTCGCCAACCGCGCCGTTCGTCGCCATCTTCCTGGTGGGGGGGTTCTACGACAGCGGCACCTCCACCCGGTACCACTGGGCCGAGGCCGGTGGCGTGAGCGTCGTCGGCGCCGGGAGGCATGGGCGAACGGATCCACCCGCATCCGCGTCGGCGTGACCGGCCTGACCCCTGATCGCACGGATCGAGCAGGTCTCCGGCCCGGGCTGGACGGCGGAGGGCCGCCCCGACTGACTGGAACCCCGCCGACGACAGCGAGGACGCGAGCAGATTCTCCGTCACCTCGCGGACGTCGTCCGGGCGGTCGACGCGCGGGACGCCGCACTCGGCGGCGGCCACCTCCGGGTGCCGGTGCACCCGCGGAAGCGGGACGAGGGGGCCGCCGGCCGGTGCAGGTCGGTGCGCTCGTCGTCCGGCCGACGCGGGGGCGGGGCCCGGCCCCCTGGCTCGCGGAGCTGGAGAGCGGCACCCTGTAGCCGGTCTCAGGCGTCACGAGGAGTGGGCGTGGCGCGACCCCCACTTCCACATCAGGTGCCGGACAGCTCGTGCGCGTGGTCCACGGTCCGCGGCGCCGCAACGACAAACAGCTGTTCGCTCCAGTCGGGCGCTGGATCGCTCGTTCGGGCGAAGCCTGATCCTGGAACCTTGCGGCCCGACGGCCACGACCCGCCTGACCTGGGCACCCTGCTCGTTGTCTGCTTCTGTTCGCCGTCGTGGATCCGATTGACCAGGCGGGCGTGGTGCGGCTAGGCTAAAAACAACTGATTGTTCTTTGTCCTGCCGAGTGTCCAGCGGAACGTGCTCACCCTCGTCCACCAGGTCAAGGTGGCCGAACACAGAAGGGAGTGTCGCCGATGGCCGGAAGGCTCCAAGGCAAAGTCGCGATCGTGACCGGGGCGGGTTCCGGGATCGGGGCCGCCACCGCGCGGCGGTTCCACGAGGAGGGCGCGAAGGTCGTCCTCGCAGACGTCTCCGGCGCCCAGAAGACGATCGCCGACGAGCTGGGGGAGCGTGCTCTCTCGGTCGACGTCGACGTCACCGACGGCGAGAGCGTCCAGGCGCTGATCGCCACGACGGTGCAGACCTTCGGGCGCCTCGACGTGCTGCACAACAACGCCGGAATCGACGGCGAGGTGGTGCCCATCGCCGACATGTCCGAGGAGGCGTGGGACAAGGTCCAGCGGGTCAACCTGCGCGGTGTCTTCCTGGGCATCCACCACGCCATCCCGGAGCTGCTGAAGTCCGGCGGCGGATCGATCATCAACACGGCCTCCATGGCCGCGACCGTCGCCTTCCCGTCGATGGCGAGCTACTGCGCGGCCAAGGGCGGCGTGGTCATGGTGACCAAGACGGCGGCCGCCGAGCTGGCCGACAAGGGCATCCGGGTCAACTCCATCAGCCCCGGCACCATCCAGACGGCGATCACCGTGAGCCTCCCGCAGGACATGATCAACGCCATCATCGATCGCAACCCGGTCGGGCGTATCGCGGATCCCGCCGAGGTCGCGAGCCTGGCCACCTTCCTCGCAAGCGACGAGTCCGCCTTCATCACCGGAGCCGACTACCTCATCGACGGGGGCTACACCCTCGTCTAGGTCGAGCTCTTCTCCACCCGATGCCGAGACCTGACGACCAACGGAGGTTGCCTGCAATGGCATTCAAGGCGCAAGAGACCAACTACACGCAGCCGACGCCGGACGACGTCGACCAGTCGATCCGCAAGTACGGGCGCGACATCTACAACGACTTCGACCTCGACGACCCGGTCTTCAACCAGAAGCACTTCGAGATCCTCGACGACCTCGTCGCCAAGTGCCCGGTCGCTCACAGCAAGGTCGGCAATGGCTACTATCTCGTCTCCCAGAACAAGCTCGTCCGTGAGGTCGGCCAGAACTGGCGGACCTTCTCGGCTGCCGGCGGTTACATGCCCAACCGCCCGGAGGGACTCCCGTTCCTGTTCCCGGAGGAGTCGGACCCGCCGCTGCACACCGCGTGGCGGCAGGAGCTCAACCCGTTCATGGGCCCGTCGGTCATCAAGGACTACGACGCGCAGATTCGCGCGGACGCGAACACACTGATCGACTCCTTCATCGACAGGGGCGAGTGCGAGTTCGTCAGTGAGTTCGCTGCGGTCCTGCCGGGATGGGCCTTCTTCAAGAACGTCCTCGGTGTCCCCGTCGAGGACCTCGACAAGCTGGTCGACGGCGTCGAGTCGGGCACGTTCTCACCCGACCTCGAGGAGCGCGGGCAGAAGTTCGGCTTCGTCTTCCAGTACCTGGGTGACTACCTCAAGAAGCGCTCGGAGGAGCCGCCGCGCGGCGACATGGTCGACATGATCGCTGCGGGGGTCACCTACGAGGACGGCACCACGTCGCCCTGGGAGGACCGGGTGTCCGTCCTGGTCGACATGACCTTCGGCGGCATTGCGACCACAACCTACGTGATGGCCTCCGCGATCAACTGGCTCGCAGAGAATCCGGAGTCGCGAAAGCTGCTGATCGACGATCCCGAGACCTACATGCCGCGGGCGATCGAAGAGTTCGCGCGAGTGTTCGCACCCGTGGTCGCGCTCGGGAGGACGTGCACGAAGGACGTCGAGCTGGGCGGTCGCCAGCTCAAGGAGGGTGACTTCGTCATGATGGTGTACGCGGGAGCGTCGCGTGATCCGCGCGTCGTCGAGAACCCTCAGAAGATCGACATCACGCGCGAGACCGTCCTCCACTCCGCGTTCGGGGTCGGCATCCACCGGTGCATCGGCTCCAACCTCGCCCGGCTCGAGCTGCGGGCGACGTTCGAGGAGTTCCTCAAGCGAATCCCGGACTTCCGGGTGGTCGAGCAGCCCACCCACGTGAGCGGGTACCTGCGCTCGATTCGGACGCTCAAGATCGCTTGGTGATCGGTCGGACACCGAAGCGGAAGGGGCAGCGTGTGAAGGTCCACATCGACGTAGGCGTGGACGGAGGACAGCAGGGCTGCACCGGTCACGGCCGTTGCGCCATGATGGCCGGGGAGTTCTACGAGCTCGACGACAACGGTTACGCGTTGCGCCGCGGCGAAACCGTCGATGTCCCCTCCGGTCTGGAGGACGCGGCACGCTACGGCGCGGGGGTCTGCCCGGAACGCGTGATCCACATCGAGGAGTAGTAGTCGCACCCTCGTGCGGCGGGCCCGCCGGTCAACCTGCGGGCCCGCCGCATCATCGTCGCCTCGACCGCCGCCTCGGCCCGGGCGGCACGCCCAGTTGACCCCGGGGCTACTAACGGTCGAACGGTTGGACCGCTGAGGCGGCGAGCCGGCGTACGGACGCATCGAAGCCAACCGGTCGGTCAGGAGGCTGTCGTTCAGCGCCTCGTCGGTGACCTGAGCGGCGGTGACCCCGAACCCGAGGCCCTGCTCGCCCGGACCCACACCACCCTCGCCGAGATCGCGGACGTAGCCCGGCGCCACGACGACCCGCTGCTCGTCTGCCCCATGGCCGAGACGCTGCACGCGACCGTGGAGTCCCTGACGGTGGGGGAGCGCTACCTGCGCCGGCGGCTGGCGACCGACGGCGGCGCTGCCACCGCGGACCTGGTGCTCCTCGTGGAGGCCCAGGAGCTGCGGCTCTCCATCGGGGAGCTGCGGGTGCGTCGCCGGGCGAGCCTCGCCGCCGAGCTGCACCGGTCCCTGACCCGGCTGCGCGCCGGTCTGGACACCACCGCGCTGCTCCGCGAGGTCCCGCGCGAGCTGGGGAGGCTGGGGTACAGCCGCGCCCTGATGTCCGGGGTGCGCGGCACCACCTGGCGGGCGACCTCCGCCTTCGCGCACCAGGACGAGTCGCTCGCGGTCGCGCTGGTGCAGGTCGGGTCGAGCATGCCGGGCCGGATCGGCCGGGAGCAATCCGAGACCGAGGCCGTCCGCGGGCGGACGGCGGTGCTGGTCAGGGATGCGCAGGCACAGCCGAGGGTGCACCCGCGAACTGGTGACTCTGGGAGACACGCGGGACTACGCCGCGGCGCCGGTGGTCGTCCACGGCAGCGTCGTCGGGCTGCTGCACGGCCCTCCCAGGCCGAAGCCGTCGACGAGGGCGATCGGGACCTCCTCGGCCTGTTCGCCGACGGGGTGGGACTGGCGCTCGAACGGGCGCGCTACCACGAGCGGATCTGCAGACTGCGGCATCAGTTCGAGCTGCAGATCAGCGCAATCGACGAGCTGACCCACGGCCTGGCAGGCTGGGACGAGCCCGGAGGCCGTCCGACCCCCCCATCCGTACCTGTCGGACGGCCCGCTGAGCGAGCTGACCCGACGCGAGCTCGAGGTGCTGCGCCACCTCGCCGGCGGCGCGTCCTAACCGCGTTCGGCCTGACCATCTAATCGGCCGACACATCGCGGAGTACCACTCCCTCACCTCCATCCACCGCACCGCCTGACAAGGAGGGCCCACCGATGAGAGCAGCAGTGCAGTGGAGCTCCGACGGCCCCCTCGAGGTCGGCGAGGTCGACCTCGCACCTCCGGGTCACTTAGACGTCGGAGGCTACGTTGTCAACGGAGACGCACATCGGCACCGGCATGAACGTCTTCACCTCCGACGCGGGCGCCGTCGGGAGCATCCGGTTCCTCGACTCTCCGGATGAGGTTCCTGTCCGTGAGTTCGGGATCCCGTGTGTGATGTCCACGGCGGCGAACGAGGAGGAGTCCGGATGACCCACCATCGCTTCCTGGCCGTCCACACGCTGAAGGTCAAGGGGCTCGCCTCCGCGGAGGACCTCGCCGAGGCCACCGGCGTGTCCGACCTGGCTCCGGTGCTCGACGCGCTGGTCGCCGAGGAGCTCGTGAAGCTGCGGACCGGCCGGGTCGGCGGCTACACCCTGACCAGGGCCGGCCGCGAGGCGCACCTGGATCTGCTGGCCACCGAGGTGGACGATGCGGAGCGGGCCGCCGCCGAGCAGGCCTACGCCGCGTTCCTGCCGATCAACGCCCGGTTCAAGGAGGTGTGCACCCGCTGGCAGACGGTGACACCGCGGCGTTCGCGCGTCCGATGAGCCACTCCTACCACGACGTGTGGATGGAGCTCCACGAAGACCTGCTGCTCACCCTGGGCCGGGAGCGGGACGCCGCCGACGGGCACTGAGCGCCCCCTGGCCGGGATGCCGGTTACCGGTAGGAAGCTGCAGTGAGTACCGCTACTCGGCACCACTGAATACCGGAGCCGAGCCGGACCCGTCAGGATCCGTGCGGTGTTGCATCTGAGGATGATCTGTCCGCTGGAGCGGACCGCGGAGGTCCTCGACCTGCTCGACCGCCAGGTCGGGGTGGCGCACCTGACCGTCTTCCGCGGCGCCGCCGTGCGGCCCGCCGGAGACGTGGTCGAGGCGGACGTCGCGCGGGAGGCGGTCGACGACGTCCTCACCTCGTGCACCGCACTCGCGCTGGACCACAGCGGTGCGATCACTCTGGAGCCGCTGGAGACGGTTCTGTCCGACGCGGCCGACGCCGCGGAGGTGGCGGCGCCGGGGCAGGGCGCGGACGCCGTGATCTGGGAGGAGGTCATCTCCCGCACGAACGAGGACTCCCGGCTGACTGTGACCTTTCAGATCTTCCTCGCCATCGCCTGCCTGCTCGCGGGGATCGGGGCGGTGACCGACTCGCCGGTCACGGTCGTCGGGGCGATGGTGCTCGGCCCGGAGTTCGGGCCGCTCGCCGCCATCGCCGTGGGCCTGGTGTTGCGCCGCCGCGACCTGGTCCGGCGCGGCGGACTCGCCCTCGCCGTCGGGTTCCCGCTCGCAATGATCATCACCGCCGGGGCGACGCTGCTGTTCGACGCCACCGGGCTGCTCACGGCCAGCGCGCTCGACAGCCTCGACGACGTCGACTTCATCTACGAGGTCGGCCCGTTCTCGCTGATCGTGGCGTTGCTCGCCGGAGTGGCGGGGATCCTGGCCATCACCTCCGCCAAGGCGGGCAGCCTGGTGGGGGTGTTCATCTCGGTGACCACGGTGCCCGCCGCGGCGTTCGCCTCGGTCGCGCTGGTGGAGGGTCGCTACGCGGAGGCGGCGCTGTCGGTGCTGCAGCTCGTGGTGAACCTGGTGGGGATAGTCGTGGCGGCCGTCCTCGGGCTCCTGGTCGGGATGCGGTTCCGGCGGCGCCGCGGCCTCGACCGCCCCTTGGCCGAGGGCTGAGGACTACCTTTCGCCTCGATCACGATGGGAGCGCGTTCGACGATCTACGCACGCCGGTTTCCGGGTAGCGCCCCCGAGCCCAGGGCTGAGCGAGCGCGGGATCAGACCGGCAGCTCGTCCGGGAAGACGCCGTCGATCTCCGCCTTGATCTGCACGGCGAGGAAGGTCGAGTAGAGCCGGGCGTCGATGAGGGATCCGCCCATGACCCAGAAGCCGGGCTGCGGGGTGCGCATCCACATGTTGCGCATGGCGCCGTGGTCGTCGAAGCCCCAGATCGGGCCGACCCGGTCGGCGATCTCGTCGCCGAGCAGGCGGCGGACGCCCTCCTGGAGATTGTCGTAGCCGGTGGCGAGGACGACGAGGTCGGCCTCGACGGTGGTCCCGTCGGCGAATCGGAGCCCCTCGCGCTCGAACCGGTCGATGTCACGGGCGTGGCGCAGCGCGATCTCGCCGTCGGCGATGAGGTCGGAGCAGCCGACGTTGATGTAGTAGCCACCGCCCTTGCGCAGGTACTTCATGTGGAAGCCGGTGCCGTCGGGCTCGAAGTCGGTCTCGAAATCGACGGCGTGCAGCCGGTCGAGGAGATCCTTGTCCAGCTCGCAGGTTCGCTTGGTCAACCACTGGTAGGTGTCGCGCAGGACCGGGTACGGGATCGCGGCGGTGATGAGATCGATGTCGTCGTTGGAGGGTCCCTCGGAGTAGAGGGCGTAGACCATCGTGCCGCTGGGCACGAGGCTGACCACGCAGGTGGGGCTGCGTTGGATGATCGTGACCTCGGCGGCGCCGTTGGCGTGCAGGTCTTGCGCGACGTCGTGGGCGCTGTTGCCGGTGCCGAAGACGATGGCCTTCTTGCCGGCGTAGGAGGTGCCGCTGCCGAAGGCGCTGGAGTGCAGGACCTCGCCTCGGAAGTCGGGGAGCCCGGGAAGCTGCGGCATGTTGGGGACGCCGCTGCTGCCACCGGTGGCGAGGACGAGGTGCGGGCAGTGGATGGTGCGCTCGCTGCCGTCCGCGCGGGTGAGCGTGGCGGTCCAGGTGCGGGTGGTCTCGTCGTAGTCGCCACTGGAGAACGAGGTGCCGGTCCAGACGTTGAGCTCCATGGACTCCGCGTACGCCTCGAGCCAGCCTGCGAGCTTGTCCTTCGGGACGAACGTCGGCCAGTTCGGGGGGAAGGGCATGTAAGGCATGGAGTTGGCCCACACCTCGTTGTGCAGGGTGAGCGAGTGGTAGCGCTGCCGCCAGTTGTCGCCGATGCGGTCGTTGCGTTCCACGACGAGGACGTCGACGCCCATGAGCCCGAGTCGCGCGGCGAGGATCAGCCCGGACTGTCCGCCGCCGACGATGAGCACCTCGGGATCGCGGTCGGTGTAGGCCTGGCGCTTGATCCGCTGGTCGAGCCAGTTGTCCCCGCTGAAGCTCTCGGAGAACTCGACGCCGGTGGGACGGTGTTCACCGATCCGCAGCGGAGCATTCGTGAGCTCCTGCAGGGTGGTGAGCAGGATCCAGGCTTTCGGGACCGTCGGAGCGTCCGGGTCGTAGGGCAGCCGGACGAATCCGGTGCCCCGGCCGGCTTCGGTGTCGAAGTCGAAGTAGGCCTCGATGACCAACCGGGCCGAGCGCTTGACCAGGCGCGGTGCGGTGCGGTCGGGTGCGATCCGCGCGTGACGCGGTCGGACGACGCCGAGGGTGAGCTTCAGCCCACGCTCGATCTCGTCGGTGCCGCCGAAGGTCCGGTAGGCCCAGGTGAAGGCGACGATGTCCTTCCAGTAGCCGTCCGGCTCGATCAGCGACGAGATCTCCGTCGGGTCCTGGCTCGCCCACCCGGCGTTGAGCGCGTCCACCCACTCGGCGACGACGGTGGCCAGCTGGTCGGGGTCAGACATGGAGGGGTCCTTTGCGGATCGGGGTCGGGCAGGTGGGGCCGGCATGGCGCGAGGTCGGGCGCAGCTCAAGGGCGTGCCGCTCGGTGTGCCCGGGCCCGGCTCAGCACCGGACCGCCGGCGGTGAGCACGTGGCAGGCGTCGGCGAGGGTCGGTACGGCGTCGAGCCCGGCAGCGTTCCAGGCGCCGCTCGCGCGCTGGGCGGAGCCGTACGGGACGGTGTCGTTGATCCGGAGGAAGAAGGTCAACGTGGTGAGCTCGGTCAGGCTGAGCAGCAGCGACACCACGTGGGTGCATCCGGCCGGGCCGCGCAGCCGGTCGAGCACCGCTGCGCGCCAGCCCGAGGCGAGGGAGGTACCCACGAGCCCCTCGCAGGCGGGGATGATGAACGGGCACTGCGGATAGGGGTGAGTGAGGGCCTCGACGTCAAGACGGGTCAGCCGGAGCTCGGGCCCGGTGACCTCACCGGTCACCTGGAAGTCATGGATGGTCGCGGTTTCCGTGGGCGGCTCGTGCGCGCCGCCCACTGAGGAGTCGGTCAGCCGCGCCTCGAAGGTGAAGACGCCGTCGCCGAGTGGCTCCACCTCGAGGGACCGGTCGCGGCGCGCGGTGCGTCCCATCACCGGCTCCCCAGGAGGTCGGCGCCGATCGTCCGGACGAGGCCCTCGCGGGTGACCCGCCAGCCGTGCGCCTCCCGGTCCCACGTGGTCGGGCCGGGACCGGCGGCGCGGAGCTTGTACTTCTCCACCTTCGCGGTGGGCGTACGCGGGAAGTCCTGCACGATGTCGAGGTAGCGCGGCACCATGAAGTAGGGCATCTTCTCGGCGCAGTAGCGTAGGAGCTCCTCGGGCTCGACGGACATGCCGTCCCGCAGGATGACCAGCACCCATACGTCGTCCTCGCCGACGTCGGACGCCGCGGCGACGGCGATCGCCTCGGACACGGCGGGATGCCCCGTCACGAGCGTCTCCACCTCGAACGAGGAGATGTTCTCGCCGCGTCGGCGCAGGGAGTCCGTCGCGCGGTCCTCGAAGTAGAACCAGCCGTCGGCGTCCATCCGGCCGCGGTCGCCGGAGTGCAGCCAGAGGTTCCGCCAGGCCTCGACGGTCCGCTCCGGCATCCCGATGTAGCCCGAGCCGACCAGGTACGGGCGCCGGGGCCGGATCACGAGTTCACCCGCCTCACCGACCGGGAGCTCGTTGTCGTGCTCGTCGACGACCCGGACCTCGTAGTAGGGGCTCTGCCTCCCACACGAGCCGGGCCGGTAGTCGTCGTCGACCCCACGGAAGATCGGCAGCCCGACCTCGGTGGAGCCGTAGACCGTGGTCATCCGACAGCCGAAGCGGCGCTCCATCTCCTCGTGGATGTCGGCCGGGTCGGGCACGGCGTAGATCGTCCGGATGCTGCTCTGCGCGTCGTCCGGGCGCGGCGGCTTCGACAGCAGCATGTTGCACACACCGCCGACGGCCACGAAGTTCGTGACGCCGTAGCGGGTGACCTCGTCGAGGAAGGTGCTGATGCTCAGGCGGGGGAGCAGGCGCATCCGGCCGCCGCAGACCAGGGTGGCGATGGTGAGGAACTTCGCTCCGACGTGGAAGAAGGGGAGGAAGTTGAGCAGCACGTCGTCGGAGTGCAGGCCGTTGATGTCCGCGTACATCGTCCCGTAGGCGGCCAGGTAGTGGTGGCTGAGCAGCACACCCTTGGACGGGCCGGTGGTGCCGGAGGTGAAGATGATCCCGGCGGTGCTGTCGTGGTCCACGTCGAGGCCCGGATCGGTCTCGACGTCCGGGGCCAGCAGCACGGCGAAGTCCTGGGACGCCGGGCGGATGATCGGGGACGGGCGCCCCCGGACGTAGAGGTGCTCCAGCCGGGGGACCGAGGGGGCGATCTGGACGATCCGCTCGGCGTATGCGGCGTCCGCGACGCAGACGGTTGCGGTGCTGCTGGTCAGCTGGTGCTGGAGCATCTCCCCCAGGTAGGCGGTGTTGATCGGTATCTCGACCGCGCCGACCTTGGCCAGGGCGAACCAGAGCGTCAGATAGTCCGGCGAAGTGTCCATCGAGACGGCGACGTGCGTGCCCCGGGTGACGCCCTCGTGCTGGAGTCTGCGGGCCATCCGGTTGACCGCGGCGTTGAACTCGCCGAAGGTCGTGGTGTCGTCGGCCCACGAGAAGAACGTTCCGTCGGGGTTGGCGGCCGCGCGCCGTTCGAGCAGCCGGACCACGGTGAGGTCACGGGGCGGGATGGCGTCGAGGTAGCTGTCAGGCATGGCCGCTACTCCTGGGGTTGTGAAGCGCTCGGGGGCCGAGCGTGGGATCAGCGTCGCGCCAGGCACCGATCACGGTCAGGGCCCGGGGCAATGCGTCGAGCGCGACGATCTCGTCCGGGACGTTCGGGAGCATCGTGGCGGTCATGCCACGGCCCCGTCCCGGTGCAGGGTGGTGATCTCGGCGTCGGTGCGGCCGAGCTCGCGCAAGATCTCGTCGGTGTGGGCGCCGAGGTCCGGTGGTGCGCCGGGGGTGGGGGCCGGGGTCCGGGAGAGGCGGGGCGCCGGTGCGGGTTGGCGGACGCCGGCGAGATCGAGATAGCCCGCGCGTTCACGCTGGTGGGGGTGGTCGGTCGCCTCGGCGAAAGTGAGCACGGGGGTCACGCAGGCGTCGCTGTCGGCGAAGACCTCCTCCCAGTGCGACCGCTCGGCCGAGGCGAAGCGCTCGGTCAGGGTGTGTGCAAGCCGCTCCCGGGTCGCGGGGTCGTCCCGCGGGTACTGGGCGGGCTGGAGGTCCAGGCGCGTCAGCAGCTCGACGTAGAACTGCGGCTCCATGGCGCCCACGGCGACGTACCCGCCGTCGGCACATCGGTAGGTGCGGTACCAGGGTGCGCCGCCGTCGAGCACGTTGGTCCCGCGGCCGTGCCAGCGGTCGGTGGCGAGCATGCCGAGCGTCGCGGCCGTGAGCGAGCCCGCGCCGTCGACGATCGCGGCGTCGACGACCTGCCCCTGCCCCGACGAGACCCGTTCGAACAGTGCGGCGAGCACACCCATGACGAGGAATGCGCCGCCGCCGGCGTAGTCGCCGAGCAGGTTGAGCGGGACCGGCGGCGGCCGGTCCGGGTCGCCCATCGCGTGGAGGGCTCCGGTGAGCCCGATGTAGTTGATGTCGTGACCGGCCCTGCGGGCGAGCGGGCCGGTCTGACCCCAGCCGGTCATCCGGGCGTAGACGAGTCCGGGGTTGAGCGCGAGGAGTCGCTCGGGCCCCAGGCCGAGCCGCTCGGCGACGCCCGGTCGCATGCCCTCGATGAGCACGTCGGCAGTCGCGAGCATGTCGTCGAGCACCGTGCGGGAGTCCGGGCGTTTGAGGTCGAGCCGGATGCTGCGTTGGCCGCGCCGCCGCGGGTCGCGGTCGGCCGGGACCGAGGTCGTCAGCTCACTCGTGCGGTCGACGACCATGACGTCGGCGCCCAGGTCGGCGAGCAGCATCGCCGCGTAGGGACCAGGCCCGAGGGAGGCGAGATGCACGACGCGGACCCCGTTCAGGGGCCCCCTCATGAGAACCGTGCCTCCCGTCCCTCGCTGAACGCGGCGAAGCCCTCCAGCGCGTCGGCCCGGCGGTACCCCTCGGCGGCGACCTCCTCCTCCCAGGCGAAGGCCTCGGCGAGCGGGAGGTGCTGGCCCTCGTACACGAGCTGTTTGGTGCGGGCGACCGCCCACGGGCTGTAGCCGGCGATGGTGCGGGCCCACTCCATGGCGGTGTTCATGACCTCGTCGTCGTCGACGACGGCTTGGGCGAGGCCGAAGCCGGCGGCCTCCTCGCCGCTGACATAGCGGGAGAGCAGCAGCAGCTCCAGGGCCTTGCTGGCGCCGACGAGCCGGGTCAGCCGCTGGCTCTGCTGGGCGCCCTGAACCGCGCCGCGCCGCAGGCCCGACGGGCCGAGGGTGGCCCCGCGTCCGACTACCCGCAGGTCGCAGGCCAGCGCGAGGGCGAAGCCGCCGCCCACGGCGTAGCCGTTGATCGCGGCGATGAACGGCTTCCAGATGGGCCATGGCCGGGGAATGGGCGGCGGGCCGCCGCCGTCCGGGCCGAACGCGTTGACCTCGTGGTAGCCGTCGATGTAGCCGCCGGAGGAGAACGCCTGGTCGCCGGCACCGCGCAGCACGGCCACGTGGATGTCGTCGTCGCACTCGACCCGGTCGTAGGCCGCGCGCAGGCCTTCGCGCATGGGCGCGTCGACGGCGTTGCGCTTGGCGGGGTTGTCCAGGGTGATCGTCGCGATGTGCTCGGCGACCTGGAGGTCGATGCGACCCACGGAGGGCTCCTCGTCGTCGGGGGGTCAGTGAACAGGTGCGGTGACGGGCCCGGCGCGTTGCACCCGGCTCAGCAGCGGCCGGCCGAGAAGCTGCTCGG
>Ga0068863_100001650_pt1 | contig 22068 bp, 17 predicted proteins | sample KBSSwiS62_FD_66596 | JGI IMG/M metagenome (GOLD analysis project Ga0068863, IMG submission 66596) | Switchgrass rhizosphere microbial communities from Kellogg Biological Station, Michigan, USA - KBS Switchgrass S6-2 | ecosystem: Host-associated > Plants > Roots > Rhizosphere > Soil ... | reverse complement strand
CGACGGCGGACCCACCGACCTCAACAACCTGGCCATTACCTGCGGCTACCACAACGGACAGGCCCCCAAACAAGGGTGGAAAGCCCACCTCCAGAACAACACCGTCTACTGGACCCCACCCCCACACGTAGACCCCGAACAACGACCACGACACAACCCCATCCACCGCACCTAAAGCCCAGCAACGATCACACCTGCTCGCGCGGACACCACCACGTCGTCCGGCCACCAACCACTCCCCGCGCCATTTGCGCTCCGCAACGGGGACATTGCGAGTGTGCGTTGCGAAACGCAACGATCGACAAAGTGTGCACTCCCCCGCCGGCGATGGCGGCTGTCACTGAAGAGCGGATCGCCCGGTACAGCCGATCGATCTCGACCCGCGACAGCGCCCCGACTGGACGACGCGGATCGAGTTTGGCCTTCCACAGAATGTGATCAGCCAACAGATTGCCGATCCCGGCGATCTGCTCCTGATCGAGCAGTCGAGCCTTCACCGGCGCGGAACCACGTTGCATCATCGAACGAAACTGCGCCGCCGTCATCGCTGCCGCATCGGGACCGAGTCGGTCCACCGGCGGATCGAGCCGCACCCGTCCCAACCGACGCGGGTCGATCAGCAGCAGCCTTCCACCATCGGCGAACGTCAACGAGAAGCGGGCAAACCGATAATCGCCACGCGCACGCCCACGTTCCCAATAGTCGCCGCCGTCAATCTCGCTGCCATTTCCATCCGCCACGACGATCTTTCCCGACATGCCCAGATGGACGCCCAGTACCGGCCCCGGCCGCCGCCCCCGACCGACGCTAGAAGTCTCACACCACATGCTTTTGCCCTGACGATGAATCTCAGCCAGCGAACGTCCGAGCAGCGCGGCCCGGATCTCACCTGGAGCGTGCGGGCGGCATTCGTAACTGTCGCTGTCATCGACGTCAACGATCCGGCGCCGCAGGGCCGCGCGTTCGATGACCTGACGGGCGGACTCGACCTCTGGCAACTCGGGCACAACACTCAACGTAGCCGAGGCGCATTAGGGTGGACGGGTGCGGATCGTCACCTGGAACGTCAACTCGATCAAGCAGCGATTGCCCCGGTTCCTGCCGTGGCTGGACGAACGGCAACCCGACGTCGTCTGTCTGCAGGAAACCAAACTGGCCGACGACGCTATTTCGGCGCTACTCGACGATGAACTCCACCAGCGTGGTTACGAGGCCGTCTACTACGGTCAAGCCCAATGGAACGGCGTGGCGCTGCTCTCCCGCGTGGGCGCCGAGAATGTCGTACGTGGCATTCCTGACGCCCCCGGTTTTCCCGACCCCGAGGCCCGCGCGATCTCGGCCACCTGCGGCGGGGTCCGGGTGCATTCGCTCTACGTTCCCAATGGCCGGACCGTCGGTTCAGAGCACTATCAATACAAGCTCGCGTGGCTCAAGGCATTGCGCGATGACGTCGCCAAGGGCCCAGCAGATGCGGTGGTCTGTGGCGACATGAATATCGCTCCCACCGACGCCGACGTCTTCGACCCGCAGGCCTATATCGGCCAAACGCACGTCACCGAACCCGAACGCTCAGCTCTCAACGCGCTCACCGAGCTCGGGCTGCGCGATGTCGTTCGCGAACGGTGGCCCACCGAACGGGTCTTCAGCTACTGGGACTACCGGGCCGGAATGTTCCACCAAAACCTGGGAATGCGCATCGACCTCGTCCTGGCCAGCGGCGCCGTGGCCGACCGGGTCAAAGCCGCCTGGATCGACCGGCAAGCCCGCAAAGGCACCGGCCCCAGCGATCACGCGCCGGTAATCGTCGACCTCGACGACGCACCCGACGGCGACATCGGGCCTATGGTGCCCCCGCCCTCAGCCGGACGCCCGAGCCGCAGCAAGAAACTCCCCCAGGCCCGGTAGCGCCACCACACGGCCTCGACCTGCCATCGGGCTTGCTTGATACCCACGATCACCACCAGAGCCAACAGCTCCGGATCGACCAAATAGAGCCACATTCCCGGATCACGGTCACGCTCCGGTCGGGGAATTGGTGGGGCTGGCACCGGTTGACGTCGACAGCGAGGTGGCCGGGCTCGAAGCCGACGAGGAAGCTCCGGACTGCGAAACGCTGGAATCCGCCGAAGGCGAACCGGTCGAAGTCGTCGGCGATGAGGTAGCCGTCGGGGTCCGAGGCGCGGTCGAGCTCGCGCGGGTCGAGGCGGCCGAAGACGAAGGTGTCGCCGATGTCGTCGTTGCCCGCGACACAAAGCCCGATCCGGAGGCTGATGAGGACAGCGCCGCGGGGGCGCCTCCGATCGCGGTGGATGACGACACCGGCTTTGACGGAACCACCGGCTGGGTCGGATTCGCCTCGTTGTTCGGCTGTCCCACCAGCAGGTACGCGCCCACGGCCAGCAGCGCGGCGATCGACACCGCCGCAAGCCCGAGCAGCGGATTGAGGCGGCGGCGACCCACACCGTCGTCGAACGGGTCGAACAGCGCCGCCGAAGCTACGTCCGCCGCCGAGGCTACGTCCGCCGCCAAAGCCAAGGCGAGCGCGGGACCCGGTGCGGCGAGAGGTCGGTCGGTGCGCAAACTATCGGCCACCTGGGCGGCAGTCGGACGGTGAGCGGGATCAGTCGCCGTCATCGCCGCCAGCACCGACGGCCACGGCGAGGGCAGCCCCGCCGGAATCTCAGGAGCCCGCGTCAGCCGCGCCAGCACGGCTTCGTGCGCCGGGCCGGGGAATGATTTCTGACCGGCCAGCGCCTCGATCAGAACCAGCCCAAGGGAGTACACGTCGCTGCCGTAGTCGACGTCAATCCCCCGAGCCTGCTCCGGAGACAGGTACGTCGCGGTGCCGACCGTGAAGTCAGCGGTGGTCATCCGCTCAGTGCCCAGCATCCGGACGATGCCGAAATCCGACAGCCGGGCCCGTTCCCCCGGCTCGCTGCCGAGCATGATGTTGGCCGGCTTGATGTCGCGATGCACCATGCCCAATTCGTGGACGTAGGTGAGTGCATCGGCTAGCTGGATGGCCAGCTGCCGGACCTCAGGTTCGGGCAGCGGGCCGCTCTGCAGTCGCTCGGCCAGGGTCGGGCCCGGAACCAGCTCCATGACGAGGTACGGGGGTTGCCCCTGGCCCCCGAAGGATGCGTCGTAGAGCGTAATCAGGTTCGGATGGCTCAACGCGGCCAGCGCGTGGACTTCCATTTGTCGACGACGAACTCCGTCCGAACCGTCGGCGGTATCGGCGCTGGAGCGAAAGACCTTGACGGCGACCTCGCGACCCAAGACCAGATCCTCGGCGCGCAAAACCTCAGCCATCGCACCGTCGCCGAGGCGGTCGATGACCCGGTAACGACCGCCAAGCACCCAGCTGGACACGGCTGGCATAGCTTCCGTATTCGGAGCACCGAAGCCGGAATCGTCGCTGGAAATGACGCCCCCACAGGCTGTACTCGTGCTGGTCGCTCAGCCGATTGGGCCAAATCTACCCTTGGACGGCCGGTTCAGCCTCCCGCCATGGCACCGATCACCAGGAACGGTTCCCGCCCGTTTACCACTTCCTCAGGCAAGGGCGCATCGGGCGAGTCATGGGACAGGTCCTCCTCGCAGGCAAAAAACCGCACGAACGGCCGACGCTTTCCGCTCGCTGGATCGCGGATCGTCCCGCGCAACATGGGGTAAGCCGCCTCGACCGCGTCCAGGACCGCACGTTGGGTCGGCGCCGCGGTCTCGATCTGAATCTCGCCTTCGCACCGGGCCAGCTGCCGCAGATGCGCCGGAAGCACGACCCGGATCACGAGAGTGCCCGGATCACGAGAGTGTCTGGACCTGGACCGACAGGACCGCGGGAAGATCACGGACGATCGGTGCCCAGCTGTCACCGGAATCGGGCGACACATAGACCTGGCCACCGGTCGTCCCGAAGTAGATGCCACAGTCAGCCAACGAATCAACAGCCATCGCATCGCGCAGCACGTTGACGTAGCAGTCTTGCTGGGGCAGTCCATTCGTCAACGGTTCCCACTCGTCGCCGCCGGTGCGACTTCGGTAGACGCGCAGCTTGCCGTCCGGCGGAAAGTGGTGTGAATCGCTGGTGATCGGCACGACGTAGATCGTGTCGGGCTCGTGGGCGTGCACGCTGATCGGGAATCCAAAATCCGAGGGCAGGTTGCCGCTCACCTCATCCCAGTTCTCGCCACCGTCCTTGCTGCGCATCACGTCCCAGTGCTTCTGCATGTAGATCGTGTCCGGACGAGACGGGTGCATGGCCAGGTTGTGTACACAGTGCCCGACTTCAGCCGCGGGCGAGGGAATGCCGTCGGAAAGCAGGCCCTTGTTCACCGGCCGCCAGCTCGCGCCCGCGTCGTCGGTTCGAAACACGCCGGCCGCCGAGATCGCCACCATGATTCGCTGCGGGTTATGCGGATCGAGCAAGATCGTGTGCAGGCACATTCCACCGGCGCCCGGCTGCCATTGGGCGCCGGAACCGTGCTCCCGCAGGCCGCGAATCTCCTGCCAGCTGCTACCACCGTCGGCCGAGTGGAACAAGGCTGCGTCCTCGACGCCGGCATAGACACTGTCCACGTCGGACGGGGACGGCTCCAGGTGCCAGACGCGCTTGAATTCCCACGGCCGCAGCGAGCCGTCGTACCACTGATGGCTGCCGGGAACGCCGGCGTAGGTGAAATCGTTGCTGACCGGATTCCAGCTGATCCCGCCGTCGTCGGATCGCTGCATGACCTGGCCGAACCAGCCGCTGGACTGTGAGGCGTACAAGCGATTCGGATCGACCGGCGACCCGGCCACGTGGTAGATCTCCCAGCCTGGAAAGTGCGCTTCGCTCACCTTCCAGTCGCGCCGCGCCTCGTCCGACGTGAGGATGAAGGCTCCCTTGCGGGTGCCGACCAAAACTCGTACGCCAGTCATGTCGCCTCCACCGTCTATTACCAGCTCAGCTCCAGGCTAGGGGGTGCCCCCGACATTCGTCACGGAGTCAGCAGCGGCCCATCGAGAATCTTTCCGACAGCGCGTAGCGCAACAAGACGACGTCCTCGATCCGCTGGACGTCGGCCAGGATCGCCCGGCGACCCGGATTCCAAGGGAAAGCGCCGTCGCCGACGAACCGGTGCGCGCCGGAATTGCCCACGAACAATGGCGCGATCACGAGCTGCAACTCATCGGCCAGGTCCTCGGTGAGGAACTGGGTCAGCACGGTGCCGCCGCCCTCGACCATCAGCCGTCGAACCCCGCGCCGGTAGAGGTCCTCGCTCACGCAGGTCATGTCGACGGGATCACCTCCGTCGATGACGGTGGATCGCTGGCCGAAACGCAGCGTTGCCTGTTCGAACAGTGGACTCGCGCAGTAGATCAGCTTGGCGCAGTCGCCGGTGGTGAAGAACTGCGCTTCATCGTCGAGTTCGGCCCGGCTGGTGACGGTGACCTTCATCGGCGAAGGCTTCAGCCCTCGTCCGACCCGTTCCTGTCGGCGGGCATGATCACGGACCAGCAACCGCGGGTTGTCGTTGCGCACGGTGGCCGCCCCGACCAGGATCGCGTCACAGCTCGCCCGAACGGCATCGACCCGGTCCAGGTCGGCCTCGTTGGACAACACCAGCCTTTGGTCGCCGCCGTTGTCCAGGTAGCCGTCGATGGATGTGCCGCAGCTGAGCACGGTGTAGGGGCGTTCACCCACGGACGGCTCGCGCTGCCTGGCCGACGGCCACGGCGGCCCGGGACTCGTCGGGCGCCGCCTCGGGCACGCCGGCTCGCCGCCGCCAGTCCAGCAGCACCACGCCCGCCCCGGGCAGATTGGCAACGAGCACCACCACACCGTACGCAACTGCGGCGGCCAGCCCCAGCTCCGCGCCGAGACCGGCCAGCCCGAACAGCCAGGCGGCAACACCTTCCCGTGGACCCCAGCCCCCGATGTTGATCGGCAGCGACATCGCCAGCAGGACGATCAAAGCCAGCGGCACCAGTCGCGTCACGGACGCCGTCGAGCCCGCCATCCGCGCCGCGACGATGAAGGTGGCGACGTGCCCGGCCACCACGATCACCGAAGCTGATAGGACCGTCAGCCCAACCCGCGGCTCCAGCAAGCCGGGCGCATAACGTCGAAGCACCAGCGGCACCGAGATCAGAACCATCGATCCGAATAGCATCGCCCACAGGCCGTTGGCCGCGCGCAGAAAGTGAATGGGGGACGGCAGGAACAGCACGGCCAGGATGGTCAAGACGATCTGGACGAACTGACCGATCGCCCGTTCCCACACCACGACCCGCAGCCCCAGTCCGACGTCGGCGACGTCTTGGCCTCGGCGCACGCCCCGATGGACGTCGCCCAGCACTCCGCCGGGTAGGGCAGTGTTCAGGAACTGTGAGCGGTAGTACTCGGCGCTCGCCCGCCACACGCCTTGATTCTGACCCAGCTCGAGGTCACCGAGCGCTCGAGCGACCAGGCACCAGCGCACCGCACAGCCGAGCGTCGTGAGCAGCGCAATCAGACCGGCGACCAGCAACGACGCCGGGGTCACATCGGCCAGCCCGTCGATCCACGGCCCGGTACCTAACCGCCACCCGATGACGGCCAAGAGCACCACTCCAGCCAACAGCCGTACTCGCCGCCAGGCTGTCCGGCTCATCAGGCACCCGCTTCTGGTTGTGGATTGCACTCCGTCAGGAGATACGGCCGGCGACCTGGACCGGTTCAGCGAACCAGCTCAGCAGGCGGCTCAGCGCAGGCCGCAAGGTGGCTCACCGAACAAGGGATGCGGCCACCGAATCGAGCGTGTCGCTGATGACGGCAACGGTGCTCGACCATCCGGACAAGCTCAGCCGACGCTGCGCGGCCGCCTGCCGTAGTCGCTCGCGCAGCGGCTCTTGCGTCAACCAGGCCCGCAGCGCACCCGCCAGGGCCGGGACGTCTTCGGCCGGGACGAGCAGGCCCGGACGGTCGTTGCTGCCCAAGGTGCTGGGCAGGCCGCCGACAGCGGTCGCGATGACCGGCAGGCCGCGAGCCAGCGCCTCGGTGATCACCATCGAGTAGGTTTCACCTCGCGAAGCCAGGACCAGCACATCGGCCTCGGCGTAGGCCCGCTCGAGCTGCTCGGGTGTCATCGTCCCGGCCAGAATCACCCGATCCGCTAAGCCGTTGCGGGCAATCTGGTCACGCAGGGCCGCCGCGAAATCGGGCTCGCGTTGCCGGCTTCCGACCCATCGGCAGCTCCAGCTCAGATCACTCAGTTGGGTCAACGCCCCGAGCAGCACATCGTGCCCCTTGCCGGCGATCACCGCGCCGACGCAGAGCAATCGGCTTCCATCGCTACGGCCAGTGGCGATCGGGGCCGGATCCACTCCAGGCTCGGCGACGATGATCGGACGCTCGGCAAGGTCATAGTGATCCGCGAGCCAGTCGCGGGTCCAGGTGCTGGTGGTGATCACCGCGCGGGCTGCCCGGAGCGCGGCTCGTTCTTCGGACCGGGCATCGAGATCCGTTACACCCAGAGGCAGGTGAATCAGTTCGACGACACCGACCCGGTCAGCCAGATCCCGCATCAGCTTGGACGCGGCTGAGGTGATGAGACCGTCGCCGAGCACGAGGTCGCCGTCGGCAATGGTGGCCGTCACCGCCGCCAACTCGGTGAACGCGGCCGCGGTCGGATGTGGCCATGGCCCGCTGACGGGATGCTCGCGAACGCTCCAGCCCCGCCCGGAAAGCCCGACCGAGATTCGCCGGTCATATCGGTTGCCACCGCTGGGTCGCGCGGGGTCGTCGATGCTGTCCGGAACGATCAGGTGGACGGTCGGGCGGCCAGCCTGACCCACTGCGCTACAGATCCCGTTCGTAGCTGGCCCATGCGACGGGTGACTCCCGAAGGGTCACGCAGAGACTGTGCAGGCCGCGGGCCTGCTCGCCGAACAGGCCATCGTGCAGCCTCCCGGCCAGGCGATCAGCCACGATCTGGGCCAGCGCCTCGGTGGAGGTGTTGATGCCGGCGAAGTCGGCCTCGTCGTCCAGGTTGCGATAGTTCAGATCGGCCAGCACCTCACCCAGCTGTTGGGTGGCCAGCCCGATGTCGACAACGATGTTGTCCGAGTCCAGCTGCGGACGACGGAAAGTGGCATCCACGACGAACGTCGCGCCATGCAGTTGCTGGGCCGGTCCGAACACCGCGCCCCGGAAACTGTGGGCGACCATGATGTGGTCGCGAACGGTCACGGAAAACATCTGTCCTCAGCTCTGGTCGTAGTCGATCGTGTGGCACAGAGTATTCAATCGGCCGTCGGCCAGCTGAGCCATGACGGCCGGAAGGTCTTCGAAGGAGCTCCGGCTGGTCAGCAGAGCATCGAAGGCCGGATCCTGCAGCAACTGCAAGGCTAAACGCAACCGGTCCTGGGGACTGCGACTAGCCCGGCGGGCCGGTGAGACCAAACCGACCTGGCTCGACTGGATGGCCAGTCGCCGGGAGTGAAACGCTCCGCCCAATGACAACGCGACCTCGCGCTCGCCGTACCAGCTGAGGTCAACGACGGTGCCTTCGACGGCCAGCAACTCCAGCGATCGTTGCAGCCCGGCCGCGCTGGCGCTGGTATGAAATGCCAGATCCTGCTCACCGATCGCCATATCCGGCCGGGCGAAATCGACGCCGAGGGCGGCGGCGATCTCGGCCCGGCCCGGGTCCACATCGATCAGGGTGACCTGCACCTGCGGTAGCTGAGAAAGCAGTCGGGCCACGGCGCATCCGACCATGCCGGCACCGACGACGCTGACTCGATCCCCGATTCTCGGCGGTACATCCCAGAGCGCGTTGAGAGCCGTTTCAACGGTTCCGGCCAATACGGCCCGGCGCGCCGGAACACCTTCGGGCACCGGCGTGACCGACGAAGCCGGCACGACGTAACGCGTCTGATGGGGAAACAGACAGAATACGGTCTGGCCGAGCAGGTCGGATGGCCCCTGTTCGACACGCCCTACGCTGAGATAGCCGTACTTGACCGGCCCCGGAAAGTCGCCTTCCTGAAACGGTGCCCGCATCGCATCGGCCTGACTCGCGGGCACCCCGCCACGAAAGACGACCGTCTCACTGCCGCGGCTCACGCCCGAATGCAAGGCCCGGACAAGGACCTCCCCCGACCCGGGTTCACCGACAGCGGCCCCGCGAATCTCGCCGACCCCCGGCTTGCTCAGCCAGAAAGCGCGCGATTCGGTGGCCACGGCTCGACCATACTCAGGGCAAGCCGACGGTGAACCGGATGCGCAGCCGCCTCGTACTCAATGACGTGCCAGCCACAATGACGACCCCGGCCACGGATGTGAAACGAGTCCAACGGGCCGTCGAACTCGGACCCCGGGTTGGTGTGGCCGGTCAGCTGATCCTGCTCGCCGTGCTGTCGGCGACGATCGGATTGGGACTGGTCGGGTGGCTGGTCGGCCTCGGGTGCGGGGCAGTCATGCTCAGCGTGCTGAACTGGGGCCTGCACTACTACGGTGGCACGGGCCTGGAGCCGGCGCATCGAGTCACCTTGACCCGGGCCAGTATCGCCGTCGGTGTAGCCGCTCTGGCCGTCGACGGCCCGGCCGCGCCCGGAGCTCACCTTCCGGTGCTGCTCACTCTCACCGTCATCGCCCTGCTCCTTGACGCCGTCGACGGCTGGGTCGCCCGTCGTAGCGGCAGTGCGACCGAACTCGGTGCTCGCTTCGACATGGAATCGGACGCCTTCCTCATCCTGGTGCTCAGCGTCTTCATCGCCCCCAGCGTCGGCTGGTGGGTCCTGGCCATCGGCCTGGCTCGATACGCCCTCGGCGTGGCCGGTTGGGTGATCCCACGGCTTCGAACTCCGGTGCCGCCGCGTTATTGGCGCAAGGTGGTCGCTGCCATTCAAGGCATAACGCTGGCAATCGCGGCATCGGGGCTACTACCCCATAGCTGGACGGCGCTACTCCTGTTCGGCGCCCTTGCCTTGCTGGCCGAGTCCTTCGGCCGCGACATCTGGTGGCTGTCCCGGGCCAGCCATCCCGGGTCGGCAGCGCTGACCGGCCTGGCCGTGCTGCTGGTGTGGTTCGCACTGATGGCTCCCGACCGACTCAGCCAGCTCAGTCCGACCGCCTTGCTCCGGATCCCGATCGAAGGCGTGCTGTTTCTCGGACTGATCGTCGTACTGCCGCGCCGTCCTGGACGCTGGTTGGCGGTCGCGGCCGGTGTCGGCTTCGGCGTGCTCACCGTGGTCGAGCTGTTGGACATCGGATTTCGGCAGGCGCTGGACCGGCGCTTCAATCCGGTGACCGACTGGAGCTACTTCGGCTCGGCCCTGGGATTGCTCACCGACTCGGTCGGACGGACCGCAGCGATCGCCGCCGTCATCGGGCTCGGTTTACTGGCCGTGGCCGCGGTTGCCCTCATGCCCTTGTCATTGCTCACCATCACCGGTCTGGTCCAACGTCATCGACGCCGGGCCAGCAAGGTGATGCTCGCCTTCGGTGTCCTGTGGGCAGCGTTCGGACTGCTGGGCACTCAGCTGGTGCCCGGGTCCCCGATCGCTTCCACGAGCGCGGCCAACGTCGCCTACGGCCAGCTGGTTCAGGTGCGTGACAGCGTTCGTGACAAGCAGCAGTTCGCGCGCGAAGCAAAGGTGGACGCCTTCAAGGACACCCCGAGCGTCACATTGCTCAACGGTCTGCAAGGTAAGGACGTGATCGTCGCGTTCGTGGAGAGTTACGGTCAGGTGGCCGTCCAGGGCACAGCATTCTCCCCCGGCGTCGATGCCGTCCTCGACAACGGAACCAAGCAGCTCCGCGCCGCCGGCTATGCCGCCCAGAGTGGCTGGCTGACCTCACCGACCTTCGGCGGCATCAGCTGGCTAGCGCACTCAACGTTGCAGTCAGGGCTGTGGATCAACAGCCAGCAGCGGTACAACGATCTCGTGAGCAGTGACCGGTTCACGCTCAGCGCCGCCTTCAAGCGGGCCGGATGGCGCACGGTGGCCGACGACCCGTCCAATGATCGCGACTGGCCCGAAGGTAGCTCGTTCTACCACTACGACCAGGTCTATGACGGCCGCAACGTCGGCTACGCGGGTCCGAAGTTCAGTTACGCCGCGATGCCGGATCAGTATGTGCTGTCGGCCTTTCAACGGGCCGAACTGTCCCAACCAGGCCATCGGCCGGTGATGGCCGAGATCGATCTCGTGTCGAGTCACACACCGTGGGCGCCATTGCCGAGCATGGTCGACTGGAACGCCGTCGGAGACGGCTCCGTGTTCCACGAGATGCCCGCCGGCCAGCCGTCCGCGGCCCAGGTCTGGCGAGATCCCAACCAGGTACGCGCAAATTACGGGCAGTCGGTGCAGTATTCGCTGACCGCGCTGCTGTCCTACGTGCAGACTTTCCACGATCCCAACCTGGTGCTGGTGATGCTCGGCGATCACCAACCGGCCACGATCGTGTCGGGTGAGGGAGCCAACCGAAACGTACCGATCTCGATCATCGCGCACGATCCGAAGGTCATGAAACAGATCGGTGATTGGGGTTGGCAGGACGGGCTTCGACCAGCAGCCGACGCGCCGGTGTGGCCGATGGACGCCTTCCGCGATCGGTTCCTGACGGCGTTCAGCTCACCCAGCTAAGCGCCCGCGCCGACCGGTTCCAGCGGTTCGTCCCGCTCCGCGTGAGTAATCGACGGCGGGATTCGCAGTATCGTGGCGACCGACTTCGGCAGCTTCCAGTTCCAGGAACCGAACAGCGACACCAATGAGGGCACGAGCAACGCGCGCACGATCGTGGCATCGAGCAGCACACCGAAGCCGAGACCGGTGGCCAGAGTCTTCAGATCGGTGCCCGGTCCCGAAGCCAGCGCAGCGAACGCGAGGAAGAGGATCAGGGCGGCGCTGGTGACCAGGCGGCCCGTCCGCCCCACGCCCTCGATCACAGCCGCGTTGGTCGACCGGCCGGCGTCATATTCCTCTCGGATACGCGACAGAATGAACACCTCGTAGTCCATGGACAGGCCGAACAGGAACGCGAAGACCATCAACGGAATCCAGAAGGTCACGGCTCCGGTGCCCTGGATGCCGAACACCGCGTTCGAGCCGTAGCCGTGCTGCCAGAACAGCACCATCAGTCCGAGGGTGGCGCCCAGCGAAACGAGATTCAGGATCACAGCCTTGAGCGGCAACAGCATCGAACGGAATGCCCTGACCAGCAAGATATAGGTGAGGACCGCGATGATGAGCAGCATCAACGGGAAGTTGCCGTACACCGCATGCAGGAAGTCGATCTGAGCGGCGCCGATTCCGGCCACGCCCACCACTCCCGGTAGGCCGTCCACGGCGGACTTCACCCGTTTGACTACGCCGATGCTCTGTGAATTCACGGTCTCGCTGTTCGGGATGACGACCAGCACCGTCTTGCCATCGCGGTTGCTGCTCGGATCCTTGGACTGCAGAACGCTTTTCACACCGTCCACCGACTTGATTCGATCGGTGGCGGCCTGGGCGGCGTCGGTGCTGACCAGCACCTCCATCGGGGTCAGGGTGCCCGTCGTCACGCCCCCGGATTTCAGCGTCTGTAACGACTCGTAGGCCGGCCCGTTCTTGGCCAGCGAACCGGAGGAGGCCAGGCCGATCTTGATGCCGAAGAAGACCGCAATCAACGCGAACAAGGCGACCAGGGCGGTACCGGCCGCGATCCACCGCCGCCGGACCACCAACGCGGCCCAACGGCTCCAGAAGCGGCTGGCCCGGTTCTCTTTGCGGATCCTCGGCCAGTCGACCCGCGGCCCGATCCCGCCGAGGATGGCTGGGGTCAAGGTGAGCGTGGTCAGGACGCTCGCCAGTGGGATCAGGGCTCCGCCGTAGCCCATGCTGCGCATGAACGGAACCGGCAGCACGACCAGGGCGATGAGACCGATCGCCACGGTGACGCCGCTGAAGACAACAGCGTGACCGGCCGTTTGCATAGCAACCACAACGGCATCGTGGTTATCCCGCCCGTGATCGCGTTCCTCGCGCCACCTGGTCACCAGCAGCAGCGAGTAGTCGATGGCTACGCCCAGGCCGATCAGCGCGATCAGGAACTCGACGATGAACGACACATCGGTGAGATAGGTGATCGGCAGCAGCATCAGGAAGGTAGCGAGAATCGAGACGGCCGCCACCAACAGCGGCAGCAAGGCTAGCAGGGACGCGAATACGAACGCGAGCACGATCAGGGCTCCCAAAGCACCGATCAGGGTTTCGCCCAGAACGCCGGGGCCGCCACTGTCGTCGCCGACCGCCAGCGCGTCCTCGCCGGTAACTCCGACCGTCGACCCGCTCGGAGCGGCCGCCGTCGCCGCGGCGCGGATGGCATCGGTCTGCAGCTCCGCCGTCGGCGAGGGGTTGAAGCGATAGAACACCATCGCGTACGCGGTCTTGCCGTCCGATGTCGTGAAGGCGGCATCGCCGGTATTGGCCTGATCGAGCACTCGCACGTTGGGCACGTTCTTCTCGACCGCGGAGAAGACCTGACTCACGGCGCTCTCATTACCCGACACCGTTTGACCGGCGGGCATGGTGACCGTGACCAGATACGGGTTCGTGTCGCCGCCGTTGCCCAGGGCGGCCTTGATCTGATCCGAGGTCTCGGTGCCCGGCTGCCCGGGGAGCGAGAAGTCGACGGTCAGGCGGTTCGTGGTCTTGCCGGCCAGAGCGATGCCGACGACCAGAACGACACCCCAGAACGCGACGACCCATTTGCGATGCCGAAGCACGAACTCAGCTAGACGTTGCATGGGGGTGTCCTCCGGACGGTCTGTGGGTGTGCCCTGTGCGTTGAAAGGGCAGTGTAGGGGCGGACCCCGACAGCCGTCACCGGCATTTGCCGACCTCGAGTCGTCCTTTGCCCGGTTAGACCGGATATCTCCGCTTAGCTCCCTCGCACCCCTGCCGTTCTCACCCGACCGCCATCGGGCGTCGCCATGTGCTCATGATCACCAATTCGACATCAACGTCATATGCGCGATCGTCGCCGCCTCAATCCGATCAAAGGCCCGCACATCTACAGATAGGGACAACGGCTTGAATCTGCGAAGGTTAACGATCTTGGGGCGACCTCATTCCCGCCGTTCGCTTAGGTCACCACAAGGACGTTGCCGCAGAAGCACGCGTGGGCACGCACACGGTGAGCATCCCGCTGGACGCGGATGCAACTGCCTCCAGATCAAGGTCACCAGATCCTGGCCGGCCATTGCATGGCCGGGTTCCGTTCGACGTGGGTCCAAAAACTGCAGATAGCGGGGAAGGTGAATGCATTGACCGACAGCATGTGGTTGGCGTTGATCGTAGGAATGACCCTGTGCCTTGCGACCGCGACCCATCGTGCGAGCCGCCCGGTACGCGATGTGGTCGCGATCCTTTGCGTCCTCATTCTCTTCACGGGAGCTTTCGTTCCCGATGCGCGGCCTTGGGTGCGAGGGTCGTTTGCGGCAATGGGTGCGGCCGGATTGGTGATTCTGTACGTTCGGAAACGGCGCACTCGTAATTCCCGGCAATCGCGCGTCTGAGGAGGACTCCCGCCATGGCCAGGCTGATCTACGCTGCGATCGCTTCGCTGGACGGCTACATCGCCGACGAGAACGGTCGTTTTGACTGGTCCAGGCCCGATGAGGACGTCCACGCCTTCGTCAACGATCTCCTCCGTCCGGTCGGTACGTACCTCTACGGACGCCGCTTGTACGAGGTCATGACCGCTTGGGAAAACCTCGACGCGTTTCCCGACCCGAACCCCGTCATTCTCGATTTCGCGGAGCTCTGGAGAGCAGCCGACAAGATCGTCTATTCCCGGACGCTGAATGCGGTGTCGACAACCAGGACCCGCATCGAACGGCAATTCGACCCGCAAGCCATCGAGCAGCTGAAAGCGAGTGCGGACCAGGACATCAGCGTAGGAGGAGCGGAGTTGGCCGGCCGAGCCCTCAAAGCCGGCCTGGTCGACGACATCCACCTGCTGCTGTCGCCGGTGATCATCGGCAACGGCACCCGCGCCCTGCCCGACGGAGTCCGGCTCGACCTCCGCTTGCTCGATAGTCGGAGCTTCGGCAACGGCGTCGCATACCTGCACTACCAGCGCTGACCCCAAGCGGGCCAACCCTCGGTGCGGGCGACGGATGTCTGATGCGCTAGATTAGCCCGGCTATGGAGGGGAGTATTCCCCAAGCGGCAGTGTCGTCATCACGGAATGCCTCGGCTGACCCGCGGCTGACCCGGTGCTGCCGGTCCGATCCTGATCGGGCGGAAGAGACCTCCGGACATGTTCGATGACGTCCGGAGGTTCGGCATGGCTTCAGATGTATCCGCGCTCGTATGGATTGTCACCCTTCTCGGCCTGCTGGCGGTCGTCGCCCTCGACCTGGTCGTCATCGCCCGCCGCACACGAGCAGTGAGCATCGCCGATGCCACCCGGTGGGTCAGCTTCTACATCGCTTTGGCCGCCGCCTTCGCCCTCGCCCTGTTTGTATTTCACCCCGGGCACGTGTCGGGCTCGGAGTTCGTGGCCGGATACATCACCGAGTACAGCCTCAGTGTCGACAATCTCTTCGTTTTCGTGATCATCATGGCGCGATTCGCGGTTCCGCCGCTCGCTCAGGACAAGGTGCTCTACATCGGCATCGTGGTGTCGATGTTGCTGCGGGCAGTATTCATCCTGGCCGGGGCCGCCGCCGTTGCCGCGGCCAGCTGGGTGTTCTACGTCCTCGGCGCGTTCCTCATCTACACCGCGATCCGGCTGGCTGTGCAAGCCGAGAACGACGAGACCGACTTCCGGGAGAACGCGATGCTGCGGGCCCTGCGACGAGTACTGCCCTTCAGCGATCACTACGACGGGTCTCGATTCATCACCGGACTGGACGGCCGACGGCTACTCACCCCGCTCGTGGTGGTCATCGCCGCGATCGGCATGTGCAACGTCATCTTCGCCCTCGATTCGATCCCCGCCATCTTCGGTCTGACCAAGGACTCCTACATCATCATTACGGCCAATGCCCTGGCCCTGATGGGTTTGCGTCAGCTGTACTTCCTGATCGGTGGGCTGCTGGAGCGGATCGTCTTCCTCAACGTGGGGTTGTCGGTGATCCTGGCATTCATCGGAGTGAAGCTGATCATCGAAGCCCTGCACGGCTCGCATGTCGATCACATCGGGGACGTTCACCTTCCCGAAATCGGGATCGCGGCGTCGCTGGGTTTCATCGTGATCACGTTGGCCATCACCACCGCGGCGAGCTTAGTCAAAACCCGGAACGACGAAATCGGGACAGCGTGACCCGATCCGTGATCAGCGCCGAACCCGGATCAAAGATCGGCGACCGCCCGGGCCAAGGCGTCGCGGCAGGCCAGAATCGAGGGACGCTGCGCCATCGACTTGCGGGCCGAGGTGAAAACCGTGCGCTGCGGACGTCCGGCCAACCGGATCAAGCGCACCTTCGGGCGTCGCCGCGCCCACATCAGGTCCGGAATCAAGGCAACGGCATTGCCTGACTCGATCAGCGAAATCTGGGCCGTGAGATCGGCCGTCTCGAACCGGACGTCGGGTTCGAAGCCCGCCTGCCGGCAGGCCTGCTCGGCGAAATGACGGGACGCGGCACCGTAGGGTTCCACGATCCACGCCTGCGCGGCCGTGTCGGAAAGCCCTTTGATATGTGCCCACTCCCGGCCGGGTGGCACAGCCAGGCGCACTTCGTCCCGGGTCAGGCTGACTCGGTCGAGCTCGGGCCACCACGGCGCCGCATGATCGGGATACTGCTCGGCCACGACCAGGTCGAAATCTCGCGCGTACGTTTCCCGCAGCGCCGTCTCAGGTTCAGCCTGCGTCATCGTGACCCGCAGCCGAGGATGCTCGCTCGCCAGCGTTCGCAGCATCTGCGGCATGAGGGCCAGCACCGCCGACTGGAACACGGCGATCCGCACCATGCCAGTCGGCTCCCGAAGGGAGGCATCGAGCTCTGATTCGGCCAGCTCCAGGCGGTCCAGAATTACCTCGACGTGTTCGAGCAGGATTTCGGCCTGCGGGGTGAGCTGGACCCGGCGTCCGACCTTCTGCAACAGGGGGGTGCCGACCTCTTTCTCCAGCTGGGACAGCTGTTGTGACACCGCCGACGGACTCTGGTGCAGCGCCATGGCTACCTCGGCGATCGTGGCTCGAAGCTTCAGCTCCCGCAGCAGGCGCAGCCGTCGGACCTCCAGCATGAGCGCCTCCCCGAAAGATAAGTTCAGCTAACGCATATACGTCAGAAAAGATCGCTTTATCTTACGTTACTTCGGTCGCACACTGGAGGGCATGGCCCTGGCAACCGACTTCGACGATCCCACGTCCGTACCTGAGCTGACCGAGCTGGCCGACGAGGTCGTGGCCACGGTGCGGCGGTGGCTAGCCGAATCCGCCGCCGTCCAGTCCGATGCCGCGGCGCAACGACTGGCCGGCGTCCTGGCCGACCCCCGGGGGCTGGCCTTCACGGTCGGCTTCATCGACGGCGTGATCCGGCCCGAGGATCCCCGGGTGGCAGCGGCCGCCTTCGCCGAGCTGGCCCGCGAAATCCCCACCTTCCTGCCCCGGCACCTGCGCGCCGCGATTCGACTGGGAGCCCGGGCCGGTCTCGTCCTGCCCGGAGTCGTTATCCCGATCGTGCGACGAGTCCTGCGGGGCATGGTCGCCCACCTGATCGTCGACGCCCGTGACGCCCAGCTCGGACACGCCATTGCCAAAATCCGATCCGACGGTGCTCGACTCAACGTGAACCTGCTCGGCGAAGCCGTGCTGGGTGAGCGAGAAGCATCGCGACGACTCAAGGGCACTCATGCGCTGTTGGCCCGGCCCGACGTCGACTACGTGTCGATCAAGGTGTCAGCCACCGTCGCCCCGCATGCACCGTGGGCCTTCGAACAGGCCGTGACCCACGTCGTCGAGTCGCTGACCCCCTTGTTCCGTCAAGCCGCCCAGGCCTCGCCGTCGAAGTTCATCAACTTGGACATGGAGGAATACCACGATCTCGAACTGACGATTGCCGTCTTCACCCGGCTGTTGGAGCAGCCCGAATTCCGGCAACTGTCAGCCGGAATCGTGCTGCAGGCCTACCTTCCCGACGCCCTGCAAGCCATGATCCGGCTCCAGGACTTCGCTGCCGCTCGCCGCGGCAACGGCGGTGCGCCGATCAAGATTCGCCTGGTAAAAGGCGCGAATCTTCCGATGGAGCGAGTCGACGCCGACCTCCACGGCTGGCCCCTGGCGAGCTGGTCGAGCAAGCAGGACACCGACACCAACTACAAGCGGGTGCTCGACTATGCCCTGAACAGGACCCGCATCGACAACGTGCGCATCGGAGTGGCCGGACACAACCTGTTCGATATTGCCTTTGCCTGGCACCTGGCCGGAAAGCGTGGCGTTCGCGACGGTATCGACTTCGAAATGTTGCTCGGCATGGCCCAGGGCCAGGCCGAGGTGATCAAGCGTGAGGTCGGCGGATTGTTGCTGTACACGCCGGTCGTGCATCCTGCCGAATTCGATGTTGCCATCGCCTATCTGATCCGCCGACTCGAAGAGGGCGCCAGCCATGAGAACTTCATGTCGGCCGTCTTCGATCTCGATCACGACGAGGCCCTCTTTGCGCGAGAGGAGCAGCGCTTTCTCGCATCACTGCGGGCGGTCGACCGTCACGTTCCGGCGCCGCGCCGCGATCAGGACCGGCGAGTGCCCTTGGCCTCGGACTCGGCGGACGGTCCGACGGCGTTCCGCAACGCTCCGGACACCGACCCGTCGCTACCCGCCAATCTCGCCTGGGGCCGCGACATCCTCAACCGGGTCCCGACCAGCACCCTCGGTGTCGAGCTCGTCCATTCCCACACGGTGAATTCCGGCGACGAGCTCGACGCGATCTTCACGGCCGCGGTCGCCGCCGCACCCAGTTGGGGCGGGCGGCCCGGACGGGAGCGGGCGCACTATTTGCGCCGCGCGGCCGTGGTGCTCGAACAGCGCCGGGGGGATCTGATCGAGGTGATGGCGGCCGAAGCAGGAAAGACGGTGGCCGAAGGCGACCCCGAGGTGTCGGAGGCGATCGACTTCGCCAACTACTACGCCAGCCTGGCCGAGGAACTCGACGGTGTGGACGGCGCCCGCTGCGAACCTCTTCGATGCATCGTCGTGACCCCGCCCTGGAATTTTCCGCTGGCCATACCGGCCGGGTCCACGTTGGCCGCGCTGGCCGCCGGAGCGTCGGTCATCGTCAAGCCGGCCGCCCTGTCCGCCCGGACGGGATCGATCATGGTCGAAGCCCTGTGGCAGGCCGGCGTCCCCCGCGACGTCCTTCAGCTGGCCCACGTTGACGAATCCAGCCTGGGGCAGCAGCTGATCGCCGATCCGCGGGTCGATCGACTCATCCTCACCGGAGCTTTCGAGACCGCCGAACTGTTCCGTTCGTTCCGGCCCGATCTGCCGCTGCTGGCTGAGACCAGCGGCAAGAACAGCATCATCGTGACCCCGAGTGCGGACATCGATTTGGCGGTCAAGGATCTCGTGCACTCGGCCTTCGGCCACGCGGGCCAGAAATGCTCGGCGGCATCGTTGGCAATCCTGGTCGGCTCGGTCGCAACCTCTAGGCGCTTTCGTAATCAGCTGGTCGATGCAGTCACCTCGCTGCGGGTTGGACCGGCGTCTGCGGCAACCAGCCAGATGGGTCCCTTGATCGCGCCGGCCGAAGGAAAGCTCCGCGGCGCGCTGACGACGCTAGCGCCGGGCGAGTCGTGGCTGGTCGAGCCGCGGCAGCTCGACGACGCCAGCCAGCTGTGGTCTCCCGGCGTGAAAGTAGGCGTCGCCCCCGGCTCGGAATTTCACCTGACCGAGTACTTCGGTCCAGTGCTGGGAATCATGACCGCCGGCACGCTCGATCAGGCCATCGAGCTGCAGAACCAGGTGCCGTTCGGTCTCACCGCCGGATTGCACAGCCTCGATCCGGACGACCTGGCGACCTGGCTCGGCCACGTCCAGGCCGGCAATCTCTATGTCAATCGAGGAACAACGGGCGCGATCGTGCGCCGGCAGCCCTTCGGCGGCTGGAAGAAATCGGCCGTCGGGGCCGGAACCAAGGCCGGCGGTCCGAACTATCTGATCGGTCTATGCGACTGGGCCTCGCAACCAGCATCCAACGGCCTACCTGTACCAGCCGGACCCGCGAGCCTGCTGGCCGTGGAACCGGCGGACACTGACCCCGCACCCGGCTTCTTGGAGCGATCGCTTGGTAGCGACGCGGCCCAATGGGCCACGGAGTTCGGAGTGGCCAGGGACGTCTGCGGGCTGCAGGCTGAGCGGAACGTCTTTCGCTACCTCCCACATCCGGTCACCGTCCGGCACTCGCACGGAGCGTCGGTGATCGAGCTGATGAGGGTGGTCGGAGCCGCGCTTACCGCCGGCTCGGCCACCACGGTCTCACTCGCCACCGCCATACCGACGAAAGTGCATTCGGCCATCACGTCGCTGGGCATCACCATGGTGATCGAGGACGAGGCGGCTTGGTTGCAACGCGCACGGTCGCTGTCCAACGGGCGTATCCGACTGCTCGGTGGCTCAGCCTCGACTCTGGCCGAAGCGCTGGGGGGACGCCCCGATATCGCAATCTATGCCCAGCCCGTTACCGAATCCGGTCGGGTGGAGTTGCTGCCGTTCCTGCATGAGCAGGCAATAAGCATCACCGCCCACCGGTTCGGTACACCCAACCACCTCTCCGATGGCCTGATCTAAATTTTGATCTCCTAGCGGAGGTTTGTAGATAATTGGGCGGTGAGGGGCGAGGGCTTCGAGAACATGGCCACGGTGCTGGTCGATCCCACCGTGCTCGATGACTTGGAACTCGACCTCATGTCCGCAGACTTCCGGGTGTGGAACGTCCACACGACGACCGTGTTTCCCGACCCGCAGCAGGCGGCGATGCAGATCCGGCGGGCACTTGTCGACTGGAGCGCCGGGCGTTGGGAGCTGGCCTCGGCCTGGACGGTCGTGTGGATCACGTTCGGGGAGAGCTGGCTGGACGGCGAGAACCCGATTCCGTGGCCCGCACACGCAGCCTTGTGGAACAAGCTGGAGGAGTACGCCGGCCATGTCCGCTACAACCGTGGACTGGGCGGGGTGCCGCGACTCGGCGTACCGCGCGAGTCAACCGGCTGACCCTCGCCTCGCCGTTGCGATGACCCGCACCCTGGGCAGTTTTACCCACCTTTTCGGGCCATGAGAGGCGAAGATCGAGAAAAGGTGTTAATGTCGTGTTAGTCGCAAAGGACCGCGACGCGGGGGTACATACATAGACGAGAGGTCGTCTTACGATGAGCTTGTCCCGGCGGTTAGGCCGGCAGCGTCGAGTCGATCTGGATCAGATCGATCCCGACGCGATCGAGGTCGTCCTGCAGCCCATAGCCGAGCTGGCTTCCGGCGAGCTGGTGGCCGTGGAAGCACTCGCACGATTCAACGGACGGAGCCCAGCCGACGCCCTGCACCTCGCCCACACCCAGGGACGCGGACTGCAGATCGAAGCACTGTGCCTGCGCCTCGCCCTGGCCCGGCGGACCGAAATACCCGATGGCGTCCGGTTGTCGGTCAACCTCAGCCCGGATGCACTGAGCGACCCGAAGGTCCAGGAAGCCCTGGCCGGTGACCTGAACGACCTGATCATCGAGATCACCGAACAAGCCGCCACCTCGCCCGAAATCCTGCAATACCTCTGCGATGGCTTGCGGCAGCGCGGTGCGCTCATCGCCGTTGACGACCTGAGCACCGGCTACGCCGGCTTGCTCCGACTCACCGAACTGCGTCCGGATATCGTCAAGCTCGACCGTTCGCTGGTGAGCGGGGTGCAACGCAGCACCGACCAGGCCGCGATCATCCGGGCGGTCGCCAGCCTGGCCGGCTGGATCGGCGCCCGCCTGATCGCCGAAGGCGTGGAGACACTCGACGAGATCAACGCTCTCGCCGAACTCGACGTCGACTACGTCCAGGGCTGGGCCATCGCTCGCCCCGCATCGATCCTGCCGCCGATCGAACCGCGGGCCCAGATGGCCTGCCGCCTC
>Ga0068863_100001648_pt1 | contig 22080 bp, 22 predicted proteins | sample KBSSwiS62_FD_66596 | JGI IMG/M metagenome (GOLD analysis project Ga0068863, IMG submission 66596) | Switchgrass rhizosphere microbial communities from Kellogg Biological Station, Michigan, USA - KBS Switchgrass S6-2 | ecosystem: Host-associated > Plants > Roots > Rhizosphere > Soil ... | reverse complement strand
GGCGCGGCCGAGGCTGTCGATCATGACGATGCTAACGGCCTTGCCAGGGCGGGCCGTCGATCGGCCGATATTATCGGCGGAAGCAACTTACGTTGAGCTGAAGATCGAAGCCATGCGTGAAGCCCTCGATGAAGGGCAGGCGCGGCGAGCGCTCATGAGTGATCGCGTAACGAAACCCGGCATCGGTGACGAGATTGAGCAGTTCGCCCAGCATCTGCGGCTTCGCCGGCACGCTATGATATTCGAGGAAGAAGCTCTCGACGTTTTTGAGTTCGTCCTTCACGTCGAACAGCACGCTGTTCTCGGCGCCCTCGATATCCATCTTGAGGAAGTCGACCGCCCGTTTGGCAAGTTCGAACTTCAGCCGTTCGGTTGGCACTGTCACGGCGTTGCCTTTGTCGGCGAAGTCCATCTCGCTCGATCCGGCAAGCGAACCTTCGGAATAAAAGGTCATTTCGCCTTCCTCGATCCAGGCGGCGGCGTTGCGCAGATCGACGCCGGGCAGGTGGCCGACGTTGCGCTTCAGGATCTCGAAGATCTTCGGATCGGGCTCATAAGCAACAATCGTCGATTCAGGATAGAGGCATTTGAAGAACAGCACGCTGAGCCCGATATTCGCGCCGAGGTCGATGATGTGCGGTGCATCTGTCTTCGCAGCGAATTTGTACACGTTGCGGTAAAATATCTCGTCCACCGAGTGGAGAAAACCCGCAGCATCCGAATATGCCATCGGAACGTCGAGCACCTTGCCGACGCCGCTCGCAAAATCGGGGTTCTTCTTTGCCGCATAATAATCACGGCCACTCATCACCTCCTTCATCGGCGACAGGCGGCGTTGAATTTTTCCGATAATATTCATTGAGAAGCCCCGTGCGTGCTCGCGGTCGGGCCCTGAGCGTCAGTGCCATCGAGGCGATACTATATGGGTCGTTGATCGGCGATCAACGATTGAAAGCACGAACTGCTTTTTGGCGCCGAGCCTGCCCGAACGCCGGTGAATTGCGAATGACATTATATATTTTCTGGTTGACCAAGTTTCATTCATCGCCTTGCCTGCACACGAACCACGCGCCTGCGGCTGCCATCGGTTGCGGTGCGCCTGTCGCCCGTTGCGCTGATCCGAATATCTCAATAACTATCCCTATACCGGTAGGCGTATCCGTGAATCAGCGGCGTCCTGCGGATAAATGCTTTTCTCGGCACGGTCCTTAGTTCCAGGACCGTTGCTAACAGGTTCGAAGCCACCGCCCGATGTCGCAGCCAGAATTGCCAACGCTACGACGACGACGGCTCATGCTTGTCGTCATCATGTCTGCGACGATGATGCAGGTGCTGGATTCAACCATAGCGAATGTGGCCCTGCCGGAAATTCAGGGATCGCTTTCGGCCACGCCGGACTCGATCGGCTGGGTTCTGACATCCTATATTCTCCTGTCAGCCATCATGATGCCGATTACGGGATGGTTGGAATCGCGCGTCGGCCGCCGAAATCTTTTCTTCATCGGCATCGTCGGCTTCACGGCGAGTTCCGCACTGTGTGGCGCGTCGGCCACGCTTGAAATGATGGTCGCATCCCGTGCCCTCCAGGGATGTTTCGGCGCGTTCATCATGCCGCTGTCGCAGTCCACCCTGCTTGACAACAATCGTCCGGAGGATCGCCCCAAGGTCATGATGATCTGGAGTCTGGGCGTCATGGTGGGGCCGATCATGGGGCCACTGCTGGGTGGATGGCTCACCGACAATTATGGATGGCAATGGGTTTTCCTCGTCAACCTTCCGATCGGTATCGCGGTCGCGGCGGGGATATGGTTCCTGTTGCCGGAAGATCAGCCCGCGCGCCGGTCGTTCGATCTGCTCGGCTTCGGCCTGATCTCGACGGCATTGGTGAGCTTCCAGCTGCTGCTCGATCGCGGCACCCAGAAAGACTGGTTTCAATCCACTGAAATCATCATTGAAGCCGGCATCGCATTCTGTGCTTCATGGATGTTCCTGGTCCATATGCTTACGAGCAAATCGCCGGTGCTGCCGCGGGCGCTTTTCAGGGATCGAAACTTCGTCGTCTCGGTTGCTCTCATCACTGTGATCACGGGGATCATGCTGGCGGGCGGCGCGCTGACCGCGCCGATGCTGCAGCATTTGATGAACTATGATGCGCTTGGTGCGGGCATTGTCATGATACCACGCGGATTGGGTGTGACCCTCGCACTTCCGCTCAGCGCCTTCCTCATACGGCGTTTCGACGGGCGCCTCGTGGTGGGAACCGGACTGGCCCTGGTCGCACTTTCATTATGGATGTCCACCGGCTTTGACGTCTCGATGGATGCCCAGCCTGTAATATGGTCGGGGTTTCTGCAGGGCATGGGTGTGGGGCTGTCCAGTTTGCCGCTCAATCTTATGGCATTTTCGACATTGGTGCCGGCGCTCCGGACCGAAGGCGCGGCGGTCTACGGCCTCGCGCGAAACTTCGGTGCTTCGGTTGCGATTGCGATCCTGTCGGCAATGTTGGCCCGCAACATGTTGACGAGTCATTCGGAACTGGCGGCGCATATAACGACCCTGGAATTCGGCGCGATCCGCGCCTCGCCGGCGGTGGCCAAGATGGTCGCGCAAATGCTCGAGGGCGAGATCAGCAGGCAGGCGCTGATGATCGCCTATCTGGACAATTTCTGGGTGATGCAGTGGGTAACGATAGTGACGCTGCCGTTGTTGCTTCTGATGCAGAAGAGCAAGCCGGCCAAGGGGGCGCCGCCGATTACAGAATGAGTGTCTTTCGCGCTGGCTGGAGCGATCTCGAAGCAGATGGCATCATCTGCTGACCAGGAGCCGAAGGCCAGCGTAGCTAGATCGTTCCGCCCGGCGGCTGAGCCGAGAAGCGTGGATTATGTATGAAATCGTAGCGCATTTCGGCGACCACCTTCTCCAAGGCAGCAGCGAAAGACGCATCGCCGCCCCGGATCGCAACCCGCCCCGACCATGTCAAAGCGCCCATGAGAAGCTCCGCCCGCAATCTCGATATGGAGGCGCCCGTCAGCCTTTCGGCACCCGTGCCGTAATTGGACTCTTGGTATTTGTTGACATGGCGATTTTGGTCCGATTTCGACGGCTTCTGAGCCTTAACGGCCAGTCCATTTGCCTGGTCGCTTCTCCACGAAGGCTGCCATGCCTTCCTTCTGATCGTCGGATCCGAACAGGCCGTTGAACAGGCGGCGTTCGAACTGGACGCCTTGCGCGAGCGTCGTTTCGAAAGCCGCGTTGACCATTTCCTTGTTGGCCATCACCGCGATCGGCGCCATGCCGGCGATGCCAGCTGCAATCTCGAGTGCCTTCTGAACCAGTTCGGCTGTCGGCACGATTCGGGCAACCAGACCGGCGCTTTCCGCTTCCTGCGCGTCCATCATCCGGCCCGTCAGGCACAAATCCATAGCCTTCGCTTTTCCGATCGCGCGCGCCAGCCGCTGTGTACCGCCCATGCCGGGCGCCACTGCGAGTTTGACTTCGGGTTGCCCGAACTTGGCATTCTCTGCAGCAAGAATGAAATCGGCCATCATCGCCAGTTCGCATCCGCCACCGAGCGCGAAACCGGCGACCGCAGCGATCCAGGGTTTGCGCGTGCGAATGACCTCGTCCCAACCCGCAAAGGGATCGGCCGTGTACATGTCGGCAAAGCCCTTAGTGGCCATTTCCTTGATGTCCGCGCCTGCGGCAAAAGCTTTCTCGCTGCCGGTTATGACAAGGCAGCGTTGATCGGGGTCGCTGTCATAGGCTGCGAAGGCGGCTTTGACGTCGCGCAGAAGGTCGCTGTTCAACGCATTCAAAGCGGCGGGCCGGTTCAATGTCACAAGCGTCACGGCGTCGTGGCGCTCGACCAATATGGTGTCGTAGTTCATGGGCGGATCCTCTTCACGCGCAAATGCGAAAGCGCATATGGCGTCATGCGCCGACGGGCGCAAATTTCGGAACGTTCAACGTTGCACCGCGCGCTGCGAGTTCATCCTCTCCAATTTCTTCGCGTGCCAGCGCCCGCTGAACGGACGGGCGCGCGGGCATCCGCTCTTAATGCGCCGCGTGATACGGGAAGGCGCTGGCGAACACAGCACTCGAACGCGACATTCAGGATAGCGTTAAGGCGAACACCGCGCCGTACAAGGCGGGTCTGTCTCGACGTCGTTCGCATGGCTCTGCGCGTTTCGGAGGAAGGGCAAGGCTCTGCATGACGACCCCATTTCTATCATGAGGCCATGAAATCGCTGGTGACCCCTACGAGAGGATTTTATCGAGCTTAAAAATGTGATATAATACAAATAACTACTGAATTTATTGGGTTTATTCAAATCTAGTGTGATACATAGGTGTGATACATTGGCTAAGCTGGAACCACCTGTGGCAGGCAAAATTCGATACGTGACGAAACGGAATGGGGTGTTTCAGTATACCCGCCGCGTTCCCGACAGCGTCCTAAATCGACCGGTACGCTTCGCTTCCTTCTTCAAGTCGCAGCCGATCTTTCGGCGCTCGCTAAAGACCAAGGATCAGGGCGCGGTGTATGCCGTCGCACAGGTTGTTCATGAGGAGTTTGAAAACCTAGTCGCTGAGGCTCTAGGCTACCCTAAGGCAATTCGTGCCCCCGCTAAAATTGCTCGTAGGAAGGTCACACAGGCCGATTTGGATCATCTAACGGCAGAGTATCGCGAAGCTGTTCTACGGCCCTTTAAACAGGCTTATCTGCTTGCCGATTCGGACAGTTCGCAGGCCGACGAATTAGAGCGGCTTTACGAAAAGCTCGACATGGATGCGGAAGACATACGGCGTGCTGAAAGACCTGGCGCTTCATCAACCGAGTATGGACCGGAAGCGATAAGGGATACCGCCGCGTGGGTAATAGACAATCGTCATCTTGAAGCCCCGGCTGGTTCACCCGAGTTCGGATTAGTTGCTGGCGCTATCAGAGTTGGTCGTCAGCAGGGCTACGATTACGTTGACGGCATTCGAGAAGGCCGAATCGCCCCCGGTATCCCGATCAAGGTAGAGACAACAGCGGCCCCAAGGGGAATGACCCTTCGTCAAGCAGTTGAAAAATACGTCGAGCAAAAAGGTATGGGCAAAAAGCCGGCGTCGGAAGTCGAGCTTTCGCTTTCACTCTTCGAAAAGATCGTCGGTAGCAAAGCACTGGGTGCGCTCAGCCGTTCCGACTTTAGCCGTTATGTCGAACATCTCGCCAATCAGGTTGTAGGCGGAAAATCCGAAGGCAGCATCGTCCGATCTGCTTCCGCACAGACCGTAAAAAAGCGCTTGGGCATCCTACGCGCCGCCATCAATTTTGCTATCGATCGTGACTGGTTCAGCGGCAGCAATCCTGCGTCAGGTGTCAAGGTCGATGCGTTCGTAAGGAAACCAGACAAAGCGCTGATGCCGGACAAGCGCGGCTTCAAGATAGCCGAACTGAATTCCCTTTTTGCGTATCCTTGGTTCACTGGATGCAAGTCCGCAGCAGAGACCCACCTAGTCGGGGACCATCGGCTTAGCGGTGCCGAGTACTGGGTACCGATCGTTGCACTTTATACCGGTTGCCGAGCCTCGGAACTAGGTGGCCTGCGTGTCGCCGAAGTGATCCTAGACGATACCCATCCTCATTTCCTCATCCGCGCTAACACATATCGTAGCATCAAGAACGCGGAAGCGCGGAATGTCCCCATGCTTGATGCCCTGATGAAGCTAGGCTTTGCGGATTATGTTGTCCGCATCAAAGATAGCGGGGCTGATCGGCTATTTCCTGATTGGCATAAGGGGGCAGGGGATAGCTCGGGATGGGGAAATTCTAAGCTGATCCGGTCTTTCAACCGAACCGTCATCCCAACGGCTCTCAAAGGCACGCTATCACCAGATGCACGTACCGAAGTGACATTTCACAACCTTCGTAGCGCTTTCAAAACGATGTTGGTTAGCCAAGATCAAGGCATCCATCCCAACATCATCAATGATGTCATAGGGCATGCTAAGGGCGAAATGGACAGTCGTTATGTGGGGTCCTTGCCGATCGAAGTGACCTACAGCGCTATACACATGTGCGACTACAAAGGCCTTGTTTTGCCGCAACGAAGCTAAGCGCGTTGGGAATCCTGTCTCCCCGACCACTTAGTAAAATTCTAATAAAATCAATGCGTTATGCGGCATTTGACGTCGTACAACGTAGCATAGAAACGTAGCATTCAGCGCTGGCTAAGCCCGCGCCAGGGGTAAAGCCGATTCTTATTCAGCAACAGGCCATTCCGGGCGCTTTAACGCAGTGCCGCTGAGCATCGCGGTCGCAAACTCGAGCCGCCCGCCTACAACATCTCTTATATTTGCTTGGTCCTCTTCCGTGGCTGCGCGACCGTCTAGCTCGGTGGCAATGTGCTCTAGGAAGGCCGCCAAAAGATTGAGCTGACCACTCATCGCCAAAAGATGGCGTGCTACGGAGCGACTCCCTTGGTCATCCAATTCGTAAATCGGAAAACGGTTCGTTTCATCGACGACTGCGGTCATGGTGAGGGCCGCTGATCTTATTGATAGCGGGAAGGGCAGGAAATAAGCCGAGGTTCGGTGATAGCTTTCGATTGCCTCATAGCCGTTCAATAACAGCCGTTCCGCCGCACCAAGCAATTGCCGCTTGCGCCGCCACATGGGCGCAAATGCGGTAAAATACGTAACAGCCAAAGCGAGAATCGCGCCGAAAAATTGGGCCCAACCAGCGAGCTTTTCATGCTGCTCTAACCAAGTCACAATCGTAGCCATACGTTATCTTCTTCAGATTTGACCTTCGCTCCGACGCTGCTCTAATCGAGATTACCGTCGGCGACGAAGTCCTTCTTCTCTTTTGCTGTCTGTATTATATTATCGCGACACGATGAAGATTGGACGGAACAAGCCTTGCCACTGCGGAAGCGGCAAGAAATATAAGCGCTGCCACGGATGGCTTGGACCGGGCGCGTCCCCTTCTCAGGCGGCTACCGGCCCTTTTCAACTATTTAGGGACCGCCACGAAGCAAAGGAGCGCGTTCGCCAAGCCCAACAAGGAAGAGGAAAGCCGATTATTTCGGCTAATTTCGCTGGACGCCAGATAGTAGCCGTCGGGAACCGAATTCACCATTCTCCGCGCTGGCGAACCTTCATCGATTTTCTGGGCGACTATATCAAAATCAAACTTGACCCTGCTTGGGGCAATGGCGAACTCGCAAAGCCGCTGAGCGAGCGCCACACGATCATGCAGTGGTATAATACTCTTTGCCAAGTTCAGGCCGAGGTAATCAAAACGCCCGGCGAGCCCGCAGAAATGGAAATAAGCGGAGTGCTGGCCTGCTACTTTGGGCTCGCTTACAGCCTCTATCTGCTGGACCATAACGTCGAATTGCAAAGTCGGCTAATTGCTCGCCTCAAGGATCGCTCGAACTTTCAGGGAGCTTATTACGAGCTGATCGTTGCGCGAGCCCTCATCAACGCAGGTTACGAATTGGCGCTTGAAGACGAAACAGACTCATCCCGCAAGCACTGCGAGTTTTCGGCCGTTTCCAAGGACACGGGCAACAAGTTCTGGATTGAAGCAAAAATGCGTGGCGTATCAGGGATTTTGGGTAAAACGGAAAAGGACGGCGTATCTGCGCGTAATTCCGGCAAAGCCACCTCGATGCTCGTCTCGCACCTTAACGCCGCTTTGAAAAAGCCTGCTGCTAACCAACGGATGATTTTTATCGACCTCAATGCGGAAATGTCAGGAGATGTCGATGATGACAATCGTCCGCCGTTCGCGGCTCAGGTAGTAGCTCGGTTTCAACAGTACGAGGAAAAGGAACTGGAAGCTGGCAAGTCCGCCTACGTGTTCGTGACCAACATGTCATTTCATCGTGATCTTCTCGGGCATGCCAAAATGGTTTCCATCCCGATCGGTTTGGGTATCCCCGATTTCAATCGCACTGGTTATTTCAGGTTGTCCGAGATCTACCGACGCGACAAGAAGCACGCAGACGCAATGCGAGTTGCTGAGAGCCTCAGCGAACTTCTAAAGTTCCCTACGACTTTCGACGGGCAAATGCCCGCTACGGTACTCGGTGGTGAGAAACCGCCCATCCAAATTGGCGAAAAATATTGCTTTGAGGGGGCGGGGCCCGATGGCTCGGACCTGTTTGGGACCGTTTCTGACGTTACAGTCATGGAGAGTGAGAAGGCCGCATATGTGGCCGTTAATGCCGATGACGCTAAAGGATATATTCTTAAGGAAAATATGACTGATCGTCAGTTGGAAGACTATAACGCCCACCGAGATGCTTATTTTGGTAAAGTAAAATATGTCAGTAAAGGTGTATCCACTCCATATGACTTGTTCAAATTTTTTGTGCATGCGTATACATCGCTGACGCGAAAACAACTCCTTGAGAAATTGAAGATGAATCATCAGGACGCTCTTGAGGTTTCTGATGAGAGCCTACTTTTGGAATACTGTGAGCGTATGGTAATGGGCAGCGGTATGTTCGAGAGTTCGAACGGTGTGCTGCAACCCAAGGGAAGCCCGCATCCTACTGTATAATTGTTCTCCGGCGCCTTTTGCCAAACCGTCGTCGCGCTATAGTTTTTAGGCTCCCAGCGAAGCCCACTCGCCTCTTCAAAAGTTGTAGGCTTGAAACAAGCTAATCTGAAGCGTAGCGCGCACCTTAGAACATATGACGCTTTGCTTTGAGGCGGTCTCAAAATGCGATGGCAGGTTCTACGACCTCCCGCTCCGACATTATTCCTGATAACGTGTTGATACTGCTATATTATTTTGACATCTGGTCCAAATAACCAACATTTAGACCAACATCACGATTGCATTGGATAGGCTCTTAACGGCACACCTCACGCAGCTTTGCGCGCATGAGGTTTTGCAGAGCAAAATCCCGATTGAGGCTTGGCGTTTCAAGCAGGCCAATTAGGTCATCATCGCACAGAACGAGAATAATACCGCGCTGCGCCTGAAAGACATCGCGGCAACGCGCTGTTACTCGCTGCTGATCCGCGATTGTTCGGCAAACGATTAGCCCGAAGCGACCACGACGATGATCGAAACGACCGTTGAGTTGGTCAATTTCAGGGTTGGCGATGTCAGCCTCATAATTTTTGCATTCCACGATAACCTCTCTCGACAAGACTGCGGGATCGTCTTTGCGATCCTTAAAAAATCCGGCCTCCGCGCTGTTTAAGAAAGTTATATCAATGCGCTTCCGTCCTTGATCGATTTCCTCTTCGAGAGCGGGCGAGATCAGGTGCGGGTAGAACAGATGAGTGAGTATGCCCGTTACAAGGTGGTGGTATGTGGTGGCGGTTCGCCGGCCCGACGGAATCGCCTTTAACGTTTTAACAAGATCAGCATCGAACGCATGTTCGTGAAAAACTGCACCATTAGCTTCAACGAGAGTACGAACGCCTATAGGGTGACTTTTGTTGAAAGCCTCGCGAAATTTTCTGTATTCGTTAGGATGATCGCCAGAAAATCGTGCCAAGAACGGCTTCGTTAGCGGAAATTCCTCCTTAATTACCGATTTACGAACAACTCGCTTCGTCTTATTATTCGCTAGCTGAACGACCTCTACTAACTTTCCGTTAGTTCTTAATTGGTCATCGCGGATGAAATTAGTTACAAAATGATTGTAGTAATGAGAAGTAGCCTGTTGGAGGCCACCTTTCCAGCGCACATAACGCTTTGGAACCAAGAGAATGCGCATGCCATCGACTATCGGGATCGCGGCAAGCTCGTCTGTGATCCAGCGTGCGTTGCCGGTATCCCACATGAGGCCGGTGGGCAGGGTAGTTGGAATATCAATTTTTAGAAGTTCAAATTGCTGTTGGGTATATTCGATCAGATGGCGACGAATGATATTCGTAGTCATGTCGGATATCTTGTCCGCGCCAATGCCAGGAATGAAGAGGGCGGCGTCAGTTAAATCTTGGAGCAGCCCAGATATCGCGGCTGGCGAGTTGACAAGGCTGTCGAGCACTTGGGCTGCTTGGGCTCTACCTAGACCCCGGCCAGCAGGGGCATCTGACGAAACGCCAAAATGAGTTTCGTTAGGTTCCTTAAGGCCTTCCAAGAGATTTTGCCCCGCCGCTAAATCACCTTTGACGATAGCTTTCAGGACGGCGTCGAAAAAGTCTTGGATGTCGCGCTGGCACTTCGCTGCAAAGTCGTCGCGTGGATTCTTGAATCCTTCGGGATCGATGTAGAGCGGAAAATCGTGATAAAGATCGATATCAACGAAATCGAGAAGCGGCTGCGACTGATTAAGACCAAGCGCTTGTGACAACAACATCTTCAAACCCTCCCCAAGAAAGATGAGATGTTGAACATGGTGTGATTTATTGCAAGTGCGGACTGGCCCTGAAACGGTCGATTCCGATACAGCGCCAAGAGCCCTATCGAAAAATAGCCTTGTAATAGTTTCGATACAGCTGTATTTCCGATGCACGTATTAGATACATGGAGTCGGACATGGCACGAACGTTTGCATATTGCCGCGTAAGCACTGCGGACCAGACCACGGATAATCAGGTTCGAGAAATTGAAGCGGCTGGCTTCGCGGTTGAACCTAAACGGGTTGTAGCTGAAACCGTATCGGGATCAGTTGCAGCCATGGAGCGCAAAGGCTTTGCAAAGCTAGCCGACCGCCTAGAGGCAGGCGATATTTTAATAGTGACAAAGCTGGATCGTCTAGGCCGGAATGCGATGGACGTTCGAAGCACGGTCGAGAAGTTGGCTAAGGAAGGGGTGAAGGTCCACTGCCTTGCCCTTGGCGGTGTCGATCTGACCAGTGCAGCCGGTAAGATGACCATGGGCGTCATTTCTGCCGTGGCAGAGTTCGAACGTGATTTGCTGATCGAGCGTACCAATGCCGGTTTAAGCCGCGCTAAGGCCCAAGGGACGGTCCTCGGACGCCCTTCCGCTCTTACGCTCGACCAGCAGCAATCCATCAAGGCGCGGCGCGCGGAGGGCGTGTCGCTAGGTGTACTGGCTAAAGAATACAACGTTAGTCGGGCTGCAATTCAGCGCGTCGAGAAGCGGTGACGATTGGCGCAACACACGGTAACCGATCGATATTCCGGCGCCTAAGTGTCACCTTTCTCGCCAGGTCGAGTCAGGCCACACATATTGCACTCTACCAACTTCTATGTACATTGCGCCTTCCAGTGGAGGCAATTGATGGCTATCAACTTATCAAGTCAACCATCAACTCCTGTCGATTTAGTAGAAGAACTGGAAAAACTCAGAGCGCGTATCAAATATACATCGTCTGTACGGTTTAATGCATCCCGCCGCGTTCGATCCGACTACTATGTCGCCCAACTTACAGTAGTGATACTATCACTATGGTCTATATTTATAAGCTACATATTAGCAATGCGACTCGCTGAACACTGGTATCTAGATACAGAATCGCTAACTGCAGTTGGAGTCATTCTTCCAGTATTCATAGTGGTATTTAGCTTGATTGAGCGAGGTGATAGTTTCCTAAGAGCTCATCAACTAGAATACAATGCTCGCCAGCTTCGAGAGCTATCCGATCAACTTTTTACGGCATCAAAAGTTTCCAAAACAGATGCCGATGAGGATCGCGGTATTTATGCGGATTTTATCAAAAGATATAATGATATTATCGAGAGAGCATCGGTTGATCATGATGATATTGATCATTTTCGGCAGCTTTATGAACGCAAGCCTCAGGATGATTCGACAATAATCTCTTATCCTTTTTCTAGATTTAGAATAATCAAGGTCTTAGCTAAAACTTATTTCAAACGGGGTTTGTATATTTTGTTTTGGTTTCTGCCGGTCATATTTCTAATTGTTCCAACCCCTTCGGCAAAAGTCAAAACTGTAGCTATCAGGGGGCTCCACTAAACGCTGTGAGGGCGGTAGAGCGGCAGCTAGGGCGCATTAGCAGCAACGGGCAAGACCCATCGGGGCAAGGTAAGCCTAGGTCGGCCTAAGGCTGCTGATCCTGTTGAGGTAGCTAACTGGCGTCGTGACAATCAGGCCAGTATTAGCAAGACGATGGCGCAGTTTGGTTTGTCGAAGGCCACAGTCGCTAGGTATTGCGCTACATAGATAGCGAGGCTTTTATATAGGAGAATCCATCGGCGAAGTCGTAGAGAATATCCGTGTGCTCTGTTGGCACCCGCAGACAAATTTGTGTGGCAGAACTATAAGCTCACACATATAATTTATCAAATAATCTGCGACGTAGAAATTATACTATCTACGACAGTTAGCGGTCGTCGCCATTCAAAGTGGACAATCAATACGAACTGCGCTGCTATTAAGATGAGTGAGAAGAGCATGAGAAACGTTCCGTATACCGTTTATTGAGTTCGATGTGATATTCCATCTCTCTTGCCTTAAGAAAAATCTTTTCGACTAACGCATATTCTCGGGTTTCCGATGGAATATCGCATAGAAGTTCGAAAAGTTCTTTTGATGTGTTGCGCCGACCTCCAGCGAATGCATCACTAATTCTTTGTCTTATTTCTTCTAGTTTTTGATTTTTTCCCATAAAATTATCCTTATTGAATAATATTACCAAATTTATTGCCATTTGTACAGTATATATGGTTTGCCGGTTGAGTTATTACACATTTATGCTATACTTGTGAAATAAGGCGCTGCTTACCTTGACTGTCACGCCTCAAAACACCGACAAGACAAATAGCTTTTCCGGCTGGGCTCAATCCAACCGCTTCAACATATTCGAAGGCGTATCGCTTTCCCCAAGCGCTCTCATATGGGCCTGCTAGGGATCGATCAGGATGATGCAGGATAATTCCTGATAACCTCGGAGGCACTTTATAAGGCTAGGTGACTAGCTGGACCTTCCGACTCCCCCCATGGATGGGATCATTCCTAGGGGATAACCTAAGCACAATGTGGTCATATCCATCCTGTCGGCTAAATCAGGAATGAACGTGGGGTCGCTCCCATCCCAAGCTTTTCAAGAGCTTTGGCAATAGGCACTTAGGCTAAACGAGGTTGAAAAGAGATCTAGGGAGTTTCCTCTATAATATATTATGAACTAAAACTGTTCTTAATATATGACCCTAGGGGAAGGTATAACTATGTCTAGATATAACTCAACTTACCTTAATGTTTATAAATACTTGAAAAGTTTAATGATGTTTAAAAACGTTATGCGTTGTGGGGTCATAAACATATGATGGGGACGGCTGGTATCGCACAGCCCTGCTCTTCCGGCATATTCCAACCAATATCGGCCTCGATAAAACCGGGCTGAAATATTGTGTGAGGCGAATACCGCGATCGGCACATGGGTTGTCAGGTAGGGCTGATTTTCGCCCGTGCATGATGAAAGCCATCCTCACATTGCCCCACATGGGCAGGTAGCTAAGGCCGACAGCACTGCCGAGGATGCGACTAGCGTGTGAACAGCGAGGTACCGAAACCAATTGCGCGTAGGGCATCGCCAATGGTCGTTCACCGTCCGCCTTTTCTGACGCGACAGTAGTGAAGGGTGGATCGAAACCCCCGCCCATCAGTTGTTGAGGCGAAGGAACTGATCATGCAGCCAGTTATCTCCCGGTCGTGCAACGACGAGAAGATCGCAAAGCTCAGGCTTCGGGAGACCTCAGCGCGGCATCACGCGGCTTGTGCTGACAACCTTTGGGCCCAGTCGATCCATCTGGCCATGGCGGTTAATTATGCCCAAGAAGCCGACCGGCTGCGCTGACATGATGCGAACTGCCTCTGAATGTATGGCTAAAGCCCAAGAAACGAGGGCGAAGTATGCGGACTGCAACGATCCGGCGCTAAGACGCGAATATGCAAAGATAGCCCATGCCTGGATGTTCGTTGGAAGGCTGGCTGACCAACAAGATCGATTGCGCGACCAGATCGTCGAAGCTGGCTGGACCCGCGCCTTGCTGATCAACCGCCTTTGAATTAAACTGCGGCCTAAAAAACTGAGTTTAAACCATTTCGAATACAATAAAATTGCCGATCCTGTTGTAACGTCACTTATGTCCGCTTGTTCTAGGGACGCGAAGAGAAGCTGCCTGGCCGCAAAGTCCCCAATTCTGATCATACGGTCCTGCGTGAGGTCGGTTTAACGAATGACCGCTTTCAGGCGCTATAATCGGGTGGCGTTCCGGCCGAAATTAAGGCGCAAAGCTGCCGTCAGGAGAAATGACGGCTTTTGGGTCGGTAGCCGTCATGTCCGCGAGCATGAGATACTTGATACCACTCAACGCGGTTGACGACGTGTTGCTCATTTGTTCTCATGGGCAGATGGAACAAGTCAGCCACACCCGCATCGCAGACATCCTCCTCAGTGCCCCCGGATGGGCGCGGGTAGGCCTTACGATGCCTGATGAACGCATACGGGTTAGCGCGGCGGAAATGCTTGCAGTGACGATCCTTGAGCGGCTGGCAGAACAACCTGTTGAGGATGCCCGCCAGCTTCATTTGCCGATGGAAGGAATGTGACGTGGGCTATGATTTTCCGATATCGCGTGATCACGTAGCGAACGATCAGGACGTGGCTTGCACGTATCCTAGCCAATTGATGGCTGTCGCCTGAGGGAAAGGAAACAATATGGAAATTTATGAGGTAGCAGCTGGAATTGCCGAGGCGTCCGCAGAGTTCGGTCGGGAAGCGAACGTCGGGTTCGATGCCACCGGTATGGAAGCCGACGCTATAAAGCTCACGATCGAGAAGGTAGCGGAGTCCGTGCAAGGCACTCCCACGAGACTTCTTGGAGTGCGTGTGGGCGCAGATATTTTTGCGCTGTTGGGTGGCGCAAGCTCTTGGTTCCCTAATGCTCGAATGGAAGGCAACATTCCAGTTGTTGTCGTTGATGATTTTGGCAAGATGGAGTTCGCATTTAAACCGCGATGATCCAAGATAAAGAGATATGGGCCTGCGCCAACCAGGTGCTTCGTCAATATGGCGATGCCGCTTGGTTTCACGCAACTCAACGGGCTGATGAGCTATTCGCGGCTGGTGATCGTGAGGGCCAATCGGTTTGGCTTCGTATCCTTCGACGCATAGAGCAGCTTGAGCAGATCAAGCCAGATGCACGCATCCATTAGGCCTTGGGGGAATGAAATTGTACATTCGTTTGTTGAGCATCGGAGCCCTCTTCTGTACCCCAACGCCGGCATCTGCGATAGACGTCGCAAAGGCGCTTACGAAGCCAACGGACCTAGAATTTGTTTCATCCAAGAGTATTTACGAGCTTGAGCGCTGCATAACTCTTTTGGATTTGCCGGGTGTGCCATCGGTGTTGCGTCAACCCGACAGGCCGAATTCTTCGATGATGGTCTATACCGGTAACAAGGCCCTTCTTATCGTTTCTTTGACCACCGAAGAGAATGGGACGGCCGTCGAAGTCCGCTTCCCGCCCGCATCAATGGGCGGGTTTAGAAAGATCGCGGAATGTCGTTGAGGCCGCTTGGATGTTGGGCCTGATTTGCCTAGCAATCGCGCTTCACGACGTGGACGGACCTATCCATTGTCAGTCCGGCGAAAAGATAAGGCTTCAAGGTATCGGCGCGACCGAGACCAACGGAAGCTGCAATCCTAATCAGCCCTGCGTTCCCGGTGATCTCTTTGTCCAACGTCGAATAACGGCAGGGGCGATGGGCGCGGCGGCGTTTAAGGAAGATATCGGGTCGAACGGTAAGCCTGCACTCTATGGACAGCTATGGTTCAAAGACCCCATTAGACTGGTCTGTGACGTCACCGGCAGAAGCCACAATCGGCAAACTGCTTGGTGCAAGCTGCCTAATGGCAAAGATGTATCATGCGAGGCTATCAAAGCTGGCGTAGCGCTTAGATGGGCTAAGTTCGACAAGTCAGCTCGGCTTTCTAGCTGCCGACCGAAAAAAGCCCTATAGCGTTAGCGTTAGGGTTTGCATGGGGCGACGCATACGCATGGTGATCCCGGCCGCCCCGACACCAATGATCATCATTGCCCACGTTGCCGCCTCAGGAACTGCTGCGTCGTTAATAACCGTATCGCTTACTGTCCTGCGATATAGCCCGCTTTCAGAGGCAAAAGGCGTATCGGCGGTCCGAATGGTCAAAATGCTCGCACTAAGCGGGATGGCTCTGACCATCATATATTGAGAAAACACGTAATAGCTTGTCATATCTGTCGATAGAAAAGGGGTTGTTTTCGATATAGGAGCCCCTGAGTAATCAGTTGCCGCAAACGATCCCGAGAAAGCCAAATAGAATTGGGCGTTCTCAAAAAATTCGAAGCTACTTGCCCCATATGTCAGGCCGGAAAAAAAGTTGATTGTGTGTCCGATATTCGGCGGCAAAGCCTGCGTATCGACTGTGACTGCAATGTCTTCGGTTCGCAAAACCTTTTCAAACGTTCCTGTCCACGGGAAGTTGGAATAGTCGTCGTACAGGCCCTTCGCAGTGAACGAGAAATCCACATAGCGCGCGGCGTGTGCCGGAAAGCCGATTAGGAAAGCAGAAATGCAAATGACTAGTCGTTTCATATAATCCCCCAACGTTTCATCGTGGACAATCAAAAGGGAGATATCCAGCTCATTCATGCAACTGCCGAACGCCGAATAGTAATTTGCCAAAGCCAATGAGCCCGCTTTAAGGCAAGTTCAACCACACGGTCAGCCGATGATACCGACAAGCACCCAATGGCATGATTCAATTACGAAAGGTCCGTCGTGACAACCGAAGCCCTACTCGAACTCACCGCCGATATCGTTTCCGCACATGTCGAGAATAACTCGGTATCGGTTTCCGATCTGCCCAACCTCATCAAGAATGTTCACGACACCCTTGCCGGTCTCGGCAATGTCGCGCCCGTCGAGGCCGAAGCCAAGCAAGAGCCTGCGGTCTCCATCCGCACTTCGGTGAAGCCGGACTACATCGTCTGCTTGGAAGATGGTAAGAAATTAAAGATGCTCAAACGCCATCTGATGACGGCTTACCAGATGACACCTGACGATTATCGGTCAAAGTGGAACCTGCCCAAGGATTATCCGATGACAGCACCGAACTATGCAGCAACTCGTAAAGAGCTTGCATTGAAGATCGGCTTAGGTCGGAAACCCAAGACCGTTGTTGAGTCACCCGTAAAGGCTAAACCGACACGAAAGACTACTAAGTAGTTGCGGACAGATTGCTAATATTGTCTATTTCGCGTTTAAGGCCCCATAGAGCCTGGATATTACTTTTAAGCCACCCGACTGCCAGAAATTCCCACACCCCTCTAGAATCGCCTTAAAACGCATTTTAGAGGGGGCGCTGTTCGTTGAAGATTATATGGCAATAGTTTCCAAAATCTACAAAAGAGTTAGCATCACGCCGCCGTATTTAGATTATTATTCATCAAAATCTGAAACTCTTCCTCGTTGATTGCCCTCATTGATCGGATATAAGTCAACCTCCTAATCACTGCAATTTGATCAGTTTCTTCGATAGAGGGAATCCAAGGTGGCATTTGATAAATTGGTACATGAGCCACCTCAATGTCTTCTTGGTTTTCGACATCCGTATTAGGGGCGGGGTATGCCGATTGCGTCGGCGGCGCGAGGTCGAGCGGTGCTACATATGGTTGTGTAATCCGGACCTCTGGCGGTTGAGACTGCTTCTTCAACGCTAGCCCCGGGAAGATAGCTATAAATCCGCCAACTATTGCGCCGATGATCGCTCCCATCACTCCGCCCATTGCATAGCCTAATCCAGCCCCAACCAAGAGCCCGACGAATGTAATAGTCGTGAATGCTTGATCGCCGGACTTGTCTCTCTGGCAATACGGGCATACCGACCCATTGAATGGGATATCCTTCCCACATCCTGAACAGCGCATCAGCGTTTCTCCCCGCCGAGGGCATAGGTGGTGCTGTCGATAGAGCCGCCGCCGAAATCCTGATTGATGGTAACGTCTTCACCCTCAGTTTTGAACGTCATTGATTCTCCCAATTCGCCAATCGATTTCCATTGACCGGGCCCGCTACCCGCCGTGGCATCAACATATCGCCACGAGATAGCGTCACCGCTGACGCGGCAATCGGCCTTCCAGAGTTTTGCATCCGACGGTCGGTTATATTGAACACGCACAACATCGCCGTCGTTAGCCGCTGCCTTCATTATCGAAACAGGATGCCCCATCATCTTTGCAACAGCCGCGCGGCAGACATTACCTAGTTCGATCAAAGATGGTTTCGAAGGCGTAACGGCGGCTGTTGCTAGTTCTACTAGCTCTTCGGCCTGCTTGTTAAGTGCCTCTACCGTGCTTGCCTGATCAGTAGCCCGGTCAGAATTCGTATTAGAGTCGCAGGCACCTAGCTGGGAAACCGCCCCCACTAGCGCCAAGAAATGAACTCTAGAAATAGGTTTTGTAAGGTTAAGTATCATTTCTGCCCCCGTTAGATCGTTAGGGGCGTCCCGGCTGGTCAAAGCCGGGCGTTCGTAACCCACGGGAGTCCCACAGGCGCACAGACCTTTACCCGTTGCCGGGTTGGACATGCGCCTGTGCCACCCGGCCGAGTAAACTCGACCGGCTGACTCCCTAAGAGGTTACGAAGCCCCATCCCGGCTCTCGCGGGGACGCAAGCAGATTGCTTGAAATGTGGATTAGCGCAAGAGGCACGACGACGAAGTCCGCCTATTCCTGATCAAGGGAGCAGACAAAACTGTGACACACGGAAGTGCAACAAACGGTCCGCAAACTAGGCTAAGTTATTGAAAAACCTAGCGTGGTGACCCCTACGAGAATCGAACTCGTGTTTTCGCCGTGAGAGGGCGACGTCCTAACCGCTAGACGAAGGGGCCGTCGCGGAGCGGCGTCATTATGGGGCGGGTAGGGTGAAGTCAAGGCTGCGGAAAGGCGCGGAATATCGTTTGCGCCTCTCCGGCCATGCGTCATGAGGATGCTTCGGGTGCCTTGGGGCTCGATGCGGTGGCCGCCGATTTGGGCTTCAGGGCAGTGGGTGCGATCGTTTCGCTTGCGCCCGCGACCAGCGTGTCGAGCGATGAGCCATCAAGACCCAGCTCCTTCATCAGCCCATCGATAATCGGCGCCTGCGCACGATATCGCAGCGCTGCCCCCACTGCAGACTGAGCGAGGTTTTGTTCGCCTGCCGCGCCTCCGCCCGCAATTTCTCGGCTTTGGCTTCGCTCTTTCAGCGCCTCGGCGCGATCGGCGGCCGCCTGTCGATATCATGGCCGATCGCCGTCGAGCCAAGGCCGATAGCCTCGACGAGGCCGACCAGCAGCATGATCGCCAGCGCAATGACAAAGACCAGATTTTCGCTGGCCCCGAGAAATTCGAACACCGATTCTCCCCCTTGCGTTGCAAGTCAACGTTGCCCGCGCAGGGAGCAAGGGGGAGGGTGTTTCGGTCTCAGCCTTCAATCAGGCCGCGTCGCGTTCGCGTTCCTTCATTTCCTGATTGAGCATTTCTGCCAACAGGAAGGCGAGTTCGATCGACTGGCCGGCGTTCAGCCGCGGATCGCAATGGGTGTGATAGCGATCGGCGAGATTCTCGTCTGTCACCGCCATCGCGCCGCCGGTGCATTCGGTGACATTCTGGCCCGTCATCTCTGCATGGATGCCGCCGCCATGCGTGCCCTCTGCGCGATGCACCGCGAAGAAGCCGCGCACTTCGGCAAGGATGCGGTCGAACGGCCGGGTCTTGTAGCCCGTCGCGGCCTTGATGACATTGCCGTGCATCGGATCGCACGACCACACGACGGGACGCCCCTCGCGCTTCACCGCGCGCACCAGCGCCGGCATATGCTTCTCGATCTTGTCGTGGCCATAGCGCGTGATCAGCGTGATCCGGCCCGGCTGACGCGCGGGATCGAGCGTATCGAGCAGGCGCAACAGCACATCGGGATCGAGGCTCGGCCCGCATTTCACGCCGATCGGATTGCCGACGCCGCGCAGGAACTCGACATGCGCCGAACCCTCGAAGCGTGTGCGATCGCCGATCCACAGCATATGCGCCGAACAATCATACCATTGGCCGGTCAGGCTGTCCTGACGGGTCAGCGCCTGCTCATAGGGCAGCAGCAGCGCCTCATGGCTGGTGAAGAAGCTCGTGCCTTTGAGCTGCGGCACTGTCTCCGGATTGATCCCGCATGCCGCCATGAAATCGAGCGCATCGCCGATCCGCTTGGCGACCTCGGCATATTGCGCGGCCCACGGGCTGCGGCCCATGAAATCGAGCGTCCAGGCATGGACCTGATGCAGATTGGCATAGCCGCCTTGCGCGAACGCGCGCAGCAGATTCAAGGTTGCCGCCGACTGGCTGTAGGCGCGCACCATCCGTTGTGGATCGGGCTGGCGGCCGGCATTTTCGAACGCGATATCGTTGATGATGTCGCCGCGGTAGCTCGGCAGCGAGACGCCGTCGATCTCTTCCATCGGCGCCGAACGCGGCTTGGCGAACTGCCCGGCCATCCGGCCGACCTTGATGATCGGCAGCTTGGATGCATAGGTCAGCACGACCGCCATCTGCAGGATGACCCGGAAAGTATCGCGGATATTATTCGCGCTGAACTCGGCAAAGCTCTCGGCGCAATCGCCGCCCTGGAGCAGGAATGCCTTGCCCTCGGCGACCTTCGCAAGATCGGCGGTGAGGTCGCGAGCTTCGCCGGCGAAGACCAGCGGTGGCGAATGCGCGAGCTCGGCCTCCGCCGCGCCAAGTGCCGCGGCATCCGGATACACCGGCATCTGCACCGCTTCATGTTGACGCCAGCTTTCGGGCGTCCAGTTCGTAGCCATCGTTTCAAACCATCCTTTCGGTCGGCTCCCTTGCGCGCGGAGGCGCTCGAACGCAAGCAAGGAGGGGTGTTGGCGCGATAAGCGGAGCTACGCCAAATCCTTCCTGGCAGGGGGAGGACTTGGCAGACCTTCACCCCGACCGGGTCAGAATCCAGCTGATCGTCATTCCTTCTGCCGGGATCGGCCCCGTGATGACGATCTGCCGCGTCGGCTGCGGCCGGCCGCGCGGATCGATCCACAAACTATCCTCGACCGCTACCTCGCCGCCGATCACGCGCATGCGCCACAGTGCACCCTCCGATATCCGGAACAGCGCCCCCAGCCCATCGGCCGTCACCGACACTTCGACGCCAGGCGCCAGGTGAAAGCGGATCGCATAGTCTACGGTCTTGCCGCGCGCCGCGAGCCGCCCCTCCGGGATCAACCGGTCCTCGCCGCGCACCTCGCGCCCTTCGGGGCCGATATTGATCTGCCGCCGATGCGCGAAGCCATAGCGGCGGACATAACCGTCATGGCGCATGTCGATGCTCGATCCGGTCCGGTCCTCGCGCCGCTCATGCCCGACTTCGCTGACCCCCTTGCCGAGCGTGCCGTCGGGATGGATCGCCGTCGAATTGCTGTCGCCGATCACCAGTGTCGAGTGCGCGGCGCTGCTGCGGAGCGCGTTTGCGAGTTCGGGGTGGAGCGCATTGTTCGCGCCGCGGCCGCCGCCGCAATTGACGATCAGCCGATAGGGCCCGTCGGAAAGCTCGAACGCCAGCGTCGATGCGCAGGCGCCTTTGGCGAAACGCGATATCGGCGGTGGCGCCGCATCGGTGACGATCCGCGTATGGCCAACCGACAGGCGCTGATAGCCCCAGTCGCGCGACTGACGAAGTGGACGCGCCCTTATGCCCGATGTCGAAACCACGGCATCGACCCGCCCGCCGTCGATCGGCGCCGATCCCTGCCAGCTCGACAGGCCGCCATCGCCCATCGTCAGCCCCAGCAACGGTCCGACCGCGTCATTCAGCGCACCGCTAATCGCGTCGGTCGGCCGCAACTGCCGCATGTCGTAGAAGCGCCCGAGCATTGAGAGCAGCGCGATCAGGTCGAGCTGTTCGATCGGCGATCTGCTGACGATGCCGCCGTCACGCCCGATGGCTGCGGCGAGCGCGCGGGCCAATCCCTTTTCGCCATGTGCCTGCCGAAGCTCGCTGCCCGGAATGAGCAGCCCGGCCGCGGTAACGCCTACCCAGGCGGCAACCCGTGCCAGCCCAGGCGCAGCCTTGTCGGCGCTCTGATCGAGATGCCGGGCGCC
>Ga0068863_100001647_pt1 | contig 22084 bp, 24 predicted proteins | sample KBSSwiS62_FD_66596 | JGI IMG/M metagenome (GOLD analysis project Ga0068863, IMG submission 66596) | Switchgrass rhizosphere microbial communities from Kellogg Biological Station, Michigan, USA - KBS Switchgrass S6-2 | ecosystem: Host-associated > Plants > Roots > Rhizosphere > Soil ... | reverse complement strand
ACATTTTTAGCGAGATCAACAGCGATATGGATATTGTTCATCATCATTCCCTCGTGCTCGATCGTTACACTGAAATTAAAGTGTGGCACGAGAGAGGGCCATTACAGCACAAGCAACGGGGTTGCCGCACGCTACGCGCGCGTCAACCCCTGTTGTAAACGTTAGGTTTTTTAGATCATGAAGATCATCTCGAAAATATTAGCTGTTGTGGGCGCTGCAGCAATAGTTCTCGTTGCTTTCGGGCTAGCTTTTCTTGCTTATCAAATGGGTCCCACCGGAGAAAAAGTAAATTCCGCATCAAAAAAAGACACGGAGTTTATCTTTAACTGGGGAGGGCTTGATATCTCACAAAACTATACAATTCTACGCAGCTATCAATCTCCACAAAATTTTCTGGGAGACCACCTTGATCACTACTGCATCCAGTTAGAGAAGTTTAATCCCAACGCTAAAGAGGCGCGCAACTGGCTTTTTGGCCCGGAAGAAAATTCGCTAATGAATGACGCTAGGAAGTTGCTTTCATCTTCCGGCGAAGCAGCGCAATGTTTTAATGAGCCAATTTCAGGTATTGAGCAAGATGTTGCGGCTTATGTATGGGCTGCCCGCATTCACGGGCGCAACATTAGTGGTGCGCAAATAATCTTTTACCACAAAAAAACCAATAGGATTTTATATGTCAGCCTTGAAACCTAACAAGCAACTGCAGCCGATCGCTGTCGCGCCGGCTGAGTAGATCGTTAAGTGTCAAACATGAGACGAGCCATCATCATATGTATCGTGTTCCTATTAACTGGATGCCCAGCATACTTCAGCGCTGCCGTACGAAATCAGTCAGATTTCGATCTTCAGTTTCTGAGACTTAATCAGAAGCCAGATATTGTAAGTGGTAACGAAACGAAGTCGGTGAGCTGGTACAGGGGCTGCCAGACCGTAATATTCAAAGGTACAGAGCGCCATTTGGTCATTGATTCTGTTCCTGACGGTACATATAAAAATATCGGCAACAGAGAAACTCGATTCAATGTGGTATTTGATGGCGATAAATTTCATCTTGAAAACGGTAAAGGTGAGCTATTCAAAATAGTGGAGCAGGCATCGTGCAAAAACACTTAACAAGAGCATGTTGTTCGCCCCTTCGGGGCTGGGACCTCCGTTCCACTGCGGCCCCAAATGCGAGCGTTATATTTCAAGGGAGTCATGAGCATGAACAAATGTCCTTATTGCAGTGGATGCATTGGTTATTGGCAAAAGCTGAGGCCTGCCATTTCTTCAATACAGAAATCTGTAATCTGCCCACATTGTTTGAGTCAGGTTTCTAATGCTCGCTCCAGCATGAACCGGCCGGGCGCCTCCACTGACAATGCACACATGGAATCTTTCTTTCATAGCATTAAGGCGGAAAGAATTCATGGTGAGACATTTAAAACCAAACATGAATTACGGATGGCCATCGCCGGATACATCGATCAATTCTATAATCCAAAACGGTTGCATTCCGGTATCGGCTATTTAGCACCAACGGAATTTGAGCGAATGGTAGCGTGAAGTGAAGCGTGTCCATTTTTCCGGGGGAGGATCATTGTCAAACGCTGCGCGTTTGCCAACCCCTGTTGTAGGCGTTATGCGAAGAGAGACATTATGCTCAGAGGTTTATTTTTACTTCTCTTCTCTGTCACCACTTTCGCCCAAGATATTGTCGTTAAAAGCAGTCTTGCCGACTTAGTCGAAAGCGCAATTAAATCTGTTAAGGTGAGTGTCAACATACCTCCCGCCAACATGACGGAAACATCGATAAATATAAATAAAATAAACGGCGTGAGCATTTGTGACCCGGGCGTAAAAAATGAGGTTATCGCGCTACAAAATGAATTCTCAAAGAGCCAGAGTCTTCGCGCAACTATTAGCACCTATGGCGCATACACAAGATCCCGCGAAGGCGAGCTAAAATATTTATCGAGCGACTCTCCAGAATTCAAGAAACTTATAAGCGAGTGTAAAAATCTCTATGTTTCAGTGTGGTAGTCGCATAAAAAGTAATATACGGACCGCAGGGTCCGTTCTATTACACTGTTAGGTATATTGATCACCACCCATAGCATAATTCAAGGAAATAGTTATTTCATGGGTATAGATATAAACATTTTAGTTTTGGCTATTGGTGTTATCGTCTTTGTAGTTATTTCTCTTTGGATACTAATAAAGGGAACAAAAGGCTGGTTTTCCATAGAAAAACGCATCGAGAACACATTCGGAGGGATGGAGTTAGATCAGCGCTCAGGCATAAAAACAAAGATAGCAGTGCATCGCATAAAACCGAACGCTGATAATCGATCAATAGCAATTGATCTAGAGATCAGATCAAGAAATGGTTACCAAAGATCCCCCGTTTTTCTCAACGGGCCTGAAGCAGAAAATTTAGCAACGATACTAAATCTTGCAGCAAGCGACGCCAAAAATTTCGGAATAACAAATAAATGAATATTCGTCGCTTTTTCAGCATACTTTCCTCAGCTTGGGTGATGTGCTTGCTCGGGCTAATTGGAGCAATAGTTCCAAATTTTGGAGAAAGTCATAACTTCTCTATATATGGTTTTATCGGTGGTTTTTGCTTGGGATATTTGGTGGTTTCGGTAGCTAACAATTTGACCAAAGACAAGCTGTTGCCAGCAACTGAAATTACCCCGCAGCAACTCGTCATGGATGCCTCTCCTGTTGGCTTCCTATCAGCATTTACATTGGCCGGCACTGCCGTCTATATAAATCAGTTTCAAATTTTGTTAATTGGCATTGCAACACTGCTCATTACAACGCTGCTAGTATTTTGGGCCGTTCTTTCATCAAGGGCTTCTGAGTGAGTGGAGTGCAGCGCAGTCCCAGCCGCGAAGCGGCGACAACAGCGCTTTGTTATGGGCCTTCTGGAAATAAGCTTTCATATGTAGGGTCCGCGTGCTCCCAAGTGGCACCGCTTTTAATAAGATAAGCCCTTACCATCTCTAAATTTGCCGATGGCGGAATATTCACACAAATGTACTTTTTGTTTGCGCCCTCATAATCGCAACCTAGCGAAATAAGCTCTTGAAGAAGATCATCAGACTCGTTGCCTGGCTCGACCGGTGTTTCGAAAATAACCCGGACTGTTCGATTGCCTGACTTTCGGATAACAGATTTAAACTTTGGAAATTGATGTTCTTCGCTAAACAGAGCAAGGACAACATCTTTCCAGGAAGCCCCATACGCATAAAACGGTGAATTTTCGAGTTCATATTCATCACCATTCAGATGCGTGGCCCATAAGGTTTCTATTTCCGAGGTGCCATCTTCATATGCGTATTCCAGAGAGGTTGACCAATCAGTCCAGTAACGAGGCCATCAATATCAGTGGTCATGACCACAACTATGTAAATACGCATGCCCACTTCCCCGTTAGTAAGATGGGCCTAAATTAGAGTTTTCCACTGTCTGTAGTCAGGTGAAAAATCATCATATGCGAAAAGCCGGCTCAGTCGAAATTGCGAAGTACGACGTTGGCGGTTTTGACTGGAATTGATGTCTGACTTCAAGTTGAAAAAAAGTAGCGGCGGTTGAATCGAGATCTGTGGCGGGTATCGTCGCGATACGCATTCTTTGTAATATCGGTGTTACCTCAGGCCCAGACGTGCGCCGATTCCGAATCATAAAATGAAATCTTTAGCGGTCTCTTATTTCCTCGCGTTACAGCCATTCGATTGGCTCTTTGAATTATCCGCTTGTTATCCTTAGATTCTGGATCCCCATATATTCCAACGAAGAGATGCTGAATTTTTCCCTTCTCGATTCTTTTCAAGAAATGCTCGTCATTACTTGCGAGTGAGTGCCCGTACACAAAGAGGCTTCCCCCAATTTCGGAGAAACTACGATACGCTTTTGCCAAGTAGTCGCTGTGTCGGATTCTGGCTTGCTTTTCTTGGCTCGTGCCTTCTGCAACAAATAAGGGGAAGTAGTCTCGCTGCAATGCATCCCGAATTTGCTCGATCAAACGTATACCGGTATTTATCCAAGTGTACTTTTGAACCTCATTTCCTGCGTCAAAAACATGTAGGGCGCCATGCAAGAACCACATATTCTGGTCGTGTGATTGATGTGACTCCCACGTAACATAATTAGCCTCGAGGTCATATTCAGGCTTTCGAAACCCATCATCGCTATTGGGATCCTCTCCGTCTTCGGTATGCATTTGAGCCCAATAAAGCAGCAGGTCATAATTCAGCGTATATATCGTATCGAAGTACGACAAAAATCTTCTGCATGCCGCGTATTCGTCTTCGGATATATCCTTTGGCATTTCCGGATGACTGGAGGCAATTGTATTTACTAAAACATCCTTCAGGCCATCAGCATCTTGCCTCATGAGCTCAGCAACATTTCCTTTTGCACTGCTGTAAAGAGAGATCAGCCGACTGGCATCGCGAAGTGCGTGAATTACATGCTCGAAATCCTGGGTACCAAGCGCTTCAAAAGCATTTCTGGCAGCTGGTGACAATTCAGAAAAATCGGCCTGCTCGAATAATCGGCCGTAAACAAATATGTTGGGGCGGCAGGCGATACTAAATCCATTTCCAAGAAGAACATGTCTTTTTGTGTAGCGATCTGATTCTCGGATTGCTTGATCAAATGTCATCATCATCCTTGTCCCTATAAGTATTTACGCTATGTTTTTCGAAAACCTAGAACGCAGCGTACAGTTATACATATCTATTTCTTGTTGTTGATTAAATCTGCCCACCCACGCCTTTAAACTTCTCCACAAACGCCGCGATCTTTTGGAAAACGCTCTGCTTCTTCGTGAGATATTGCGGATTCAGCGGGCTCATCTTGGGAAGAAGGGCATTCAGCTCTGTGCCATTATCGCTGGCGAATTCCCGCCTTAACGATGTGGTGATATAACGCTTAGCCGCTTCTGCATTCAGATTTTCACTATCAATGAGCTCTTCTGCCTCGCGTCGTTGTTCGGCTTGGGCGAATGCGAAGAAGGCTTCGATCACGCTGGTTTTATCGCTAATCTTGTCCAGATCGGTTTGATTGATGAAGTCCACCAACAAGCTCTCTTTGGCTCGGTTGCCAAGGCTGGCGCGAATCACCCTACGCACTTCATCAACCAAATCTGCTTTGTTTTTGGTTTTCTTGTTGTGCTCGAAGATCAGCTCCAGAATGTAATCGAGGTTGATCTCTTGTGACTTCAGCAGGTCTACTTCAAAGACCACGTCATCCCAGTCGACCGTGGATTTTTCTTTTTCAGCCGAAGATTTTTCCCGGCGTAGCCAATCGCGGACATCATTGTAGGTTGAGCGGTAGTCTTGAATTTTTCGCTCTGCCGGTATCTTGATCGCTCGCAGCTCTGCCAGAGCCTCATCGCTTAGATAATATTTAGCCTTAAAGGCTTCAACCGCCGCAGGGTCATTCATGTCGACGTTTTGCAACGCCTTTAAGCTCGCAAATTCATCGTAGTTTTGCAGCACGTTTTCAACGCGCAAATATTCGCCGAACAATTTCGCGAAGGCTTTTTTATCCGATTCTTTTTCAATCGCGGAGGGGTCAGGAAAGCGCTGTTCTAACTCCTTCACTACATCTACAAAACCTCGTCGCGCCTCACCGGTTACCGCATCAGTGAAGCCTTCCATGTATTGCGTGTAGCTTTTCTCCAGCACCACGTTCTTGGTGTTTTTGTCACCAAACAAGGTGATGGCATCGATGGTCGCCTGCTCAAGATCGCGAAATGTAACGATGTTGCCGAAAGTTTTAGTGGCGTCATAGATACGGTTGGTGCGCGAGTAGGCCTGCATTAAACCGTGGTAACGCAGATTTTTGTCCACGAACAGGGTGTTGAGCGTAGGCGCATCAAAGCCAGTGAGAAACATGCCCACTACAATCAGCAGGTCGATTTCCTTGGCCTTAACCTGTTTGGCCAGATCGCGGTAATAGTTTTGAAAGCCATTGCTGTCCACGCTGAAATTGGTTTTGAACAGCGCGTTATAATCGGCGATAGCTGCGCTCAAAAACTCCTTGGCGCTGCTATCCAAGGCTGACACCTCAAAACTTTCATCTTGAATTTCACCAATGGCATCCTGTTCTTCGTTGGCGGCAAACGAGAAGATTGTCGCCACCTTAAGGGGCTTGTCACTATTTTTTTGTAACTCCCTGAACGACTCGTAATACAGCTTGGCGGCGTCCACGCTGCTCACAGCAAACATGGCATTAAATCCCTTGGCGCCTGCTTGTAGACGGTGGGTTTTCTGCCGGAAGTTATTCAGTATGTACTGGGTAATTTCGCGGATGCGGTCCGGGTGCAACAGGGCCTGTTTGTTTTCCGCGGCGCTGAGTTTTTTCTCATCCTGCTCGGTTTCAATGTCTTTAAATTGTGGACGCACATCGTTGTAGTCCACTTTGAACTTCAGCACCTTTTCATCGCGAATGGCATCGGTGATGACATAAGAATGCAACTCGCGCCCAAACACGCTGGCCGTGGTTTCTGCACCCAAGGCGTTTTGCGGAAAGATCGGTGTGCCGGTAAAACCGAACTGATAATACTTTTTGAATTTTTTCTTAAGGTTTTTCTGCGCCTCACCAAATTGACTGCGGTGACACTCATCAAAAATAAAAACGACCTGCTTGTTGTAGATGGGCAGATCACTTTCGCTTTTCATCAAATTATTTAGCTTCTGGATAGTAGTGACAATGATCTTGTTGTCGTCTTTATCCAAGTTACGCTTGAGCCCAGCGGTGCTGTCAGAGCCGTTCACGCTATAGGGCGAAAAGCGCTGGTATTCCTTCATGGTTTGATAATCCAGATCTTTACGATCCACCACGAAGAAAACTTTGTCGATAAAATCCAGCTCAGTCGCTAAACGTGCCGCTTTAAAACTGGTTAAGGTCTTGCCCGAACCGGTGGTGTGCCAGATATAACCGCCGCCCTCAAGATTGCTCCAGCTCTTCGCTTGATAGGCGCTGTTGATTTTCCACAAGATGCGCTCGGTGGCAGCAATCTGGTAGGGGCGCATCACCAGCAGCGTGTTGCTGACATCAAATACCGAATAATGCAGCAGCACATTCAGCAGGGTGTTTTTCTGAAAGAAAGTGGCAGTAAAGTCTTTCAGGTCTTTGATCAGGCTGTTGTCGGCTTTCGCCCAATTCATGGTGAAGTCGAAGCTGTTTTTATTGCGCTGAGTAGTATTGGCGAAATAACGGCTGTCGGTGCCGTTGGAGATCACAAACAGCTGCAAATACTTGAACAAGGAGTGCTCGCTGTTGAAGCTCTCTTTGCTGTAACGATGCACCTGATTAAAGGCTTCGCGAATCGCTACACCGCGCTTTTTCAGCTCCACCTGTACCAGCGGTAGGCCGTTGATCAAAATGGTCACGTCGTAGCGGTTGGCGTGGCTACCGGTTTGCTCAAATTGCTTAATCACCTGCACTTTGTTACGGGAGATATTCTTTTTATCCAGCAGGTAAATATTTTTGATGCGGCCATCGTCAAAGACGAAGTCGTGAACATAATCATCGTGAATCTTGCGGGTTTTATCGACGATGGTATCGCTGGGTTTATCTAGATAGGTTTCGACGAAACGCCGCCACTCGCCACCGGAAAACTCCACACTATTGAGAGTTTGCAACTGCACACGTACATTGGCCAGCAAGGCTTCAGGGGTGTTCAGCATAGGCTGGAATTCGTAGCCTTGATTGATCAAGTCTTGAATAAACTCGCGCTCCAGATCGCCTTCGCTTTGGTAGCTTTCCGCGACCTGCCATTCCTGAGTGTATTTGTCCAGAACGATGAAGTTGTTCGACTCGGCGATGGTTTTGTAGTTGTTCATTGTGCTTCCTGTTTCCTGAAGCCATAGGTCTCAATCAAATATGTCACTAACTTTTCCAGTTTTTCTTTGTCTTTATCTTCAATATCTGCAACTTCCTCTCCGGCATGGGAAGAGTGACTGGATAGATTTAGAATTCTATTGGCAAATGGATCGGGTTTATCTTCGGTGGTTTTCGGCAGTAGCGCAGGCCAGTGGTTGTAACCAAGAAATGTGGCCATCTTCTCCAGAATATTTCTGACGAAGCTGAAGTGATATTTTCTAATTTGTCCGCTCTTGATGGCATTCTGGAGTTCGGATAGCAGAAACAGGTGATAAGAGAAAGGGGAATCCGTTGGCTGCTCCAGCAGGGCAAAATTGCCATCCGCCTGCTTTTCTAATCGGTATTTCTTAAATTCCTTGTTCGCGTTATAAGAGAGCTTGTGTGTACCGTCAGCCTGCTTTTCGTAAACCTTGTTGCTCAGCTCATTGCATAGCACGTTATAAAAAAGTGGGCTATGCGTTGTAACGACAAACTTAAGATCCGATTTGCTGGACTTGATCAAGTCTGCCAGATCAACCGCCAATTCAATTAAGTGGCTGTCATCCAAAGAGCTTACTGGGTCATCAATAAATATGTACTCTAGTTCATTAAATTTATCAGTTATTCGGTTTGTCGTGTCAGGTTCGCCAAGCGTAGATATTACCTGCTCTAAAAGGGTGTATATAACACTCCAAATAAAGTTACTCTCCTCACCTTTGGAAATTTTTATTTTTTCGTATTGTCCTTGAATAACAGCGCTATCGTCGCTGGTCGTTACATTGGGGCCGTCAGACTCAACAGGTTTATGAGCCGCTACTAGGAAGGTGACCTCGGAAAAAGCAGGGATAGTGATTTCTACCTCTTTCTCGCTGTAATCTTTGATCTTGTGCTTGTACGCTTCGTTAAAGCTTGGTGTTGCTTTACTTCCCGTATATCGCTGAAAGTTCGTAACGATATTGCCGTCTTCGCCCAGCTCTTGGAGCAGTGTGATTAGCCAGCCTGTAAACGTGTTTTTTTGTATCTTCAGCTTAGGCTCTGAATCAGCCTCCAAATCGTTGTCCCAATAAAATAGGTCTTCGGTAAAAGCGTTGTAGTACAAAATTTTGCTACGGGTCAGCTCCGCTTCCTCACCGCTTTCTTCATTTGTGCTTTTGGGGGCAATCAAATCCTTAAATGCACGCGATAGGCGCGTCTTGCCCATGCCGTTAAAGGCATAGATGAGTGTTGCCTTTTTATCGTTCTCATATAGCTCTAAAGCTAATTCATCAAGAGATTTGCTCATGCCAGGCGGCCACCTCTGTATCCGGCTTGGGAAAGCTCAACAGCAAATCGCGGTAATACTCATATTGCTTTTGGCGCAATTGGATTTCACGCGGCAAACCTTCACTGATGGAATTGGTTAACGCGTCGAATTTATCCAGAATGGCGACAATTCGCTCCTTCTCTTTCGGAGAAGGGTTTGGAATGCTTATGCTCTCCAAATTCTTTTTGTTTAGCTTTGGTTGAGCTGCGCCTGAGATATAAGGCGTCAAGTCAACGCTGTTCAGATAATATTCAACGTATCTGCGCTCAGCGTATGTCTCGAATTTAAGAACATGAGCATGATTGTTCACCCAAGTCTTTCCGCTGATGCTGAAAGCTATTGGCGTGTTTCTCGCCAGCAAATTTGCGCCGTCTTCGGAAATAAGCAAAAAATCTCCGTGAAAGATATAGTCTTTAACGTAATCGACAACCCCTGATGCGCCATAGTACGGAATATCACCAGGATCTCTTACACCACTAGTGATTGGTTTTCTCTTCGAATCAAGATTCTCTGCCAGCTCCCCCAACGCTTTCCACTCCACATCTCCGTCTTCAAAACTCAACAACTTATCGCGATAGTAGTTGTATTGTTTTTTGCGCGCATTAAGCTCGGCTGTAAGCTCGGCTGTAAGGGAGGTAAATGCGTCCAGGATGCGGACGATTTCGGCTTGGATTTCAAGCGATTTTTTGGGGTTGTCTGGGCAGGGGATAGGAACTAATCTTTTTTCAATCGCGCCTTTGCCGACATGCATCATTGTTGATCCAGTGCCGTGTTCTTCCTTGAGCGCTTTGGTGTCCCACTCCAGTAAATAATAGAGAAATTTTTTGCGAATCAAATTTGCATCAGGAACAACCTTCCAAATGTGGTAATGATAAATGACCTTGTCGCCGGTCCAAATTCGCGGCCCAAATGATGCGGACCATGCATACAGAAGATCGCCCTTATCGCAGTATTTATCTTCATCAAGCTCCAAGTTTGAGTAATACCAATTGCCGTTTGTGAAAAAATTGCCAACTCTTAAAACTGGATACTTCGCTTGGCTTAGCAATTCTGGTTGCTTATAAGCTCTGCCATTTAGAAAGCGACAAACCTCCCCCAGCGCCTTCCACTCCACCTCAACACCATCCAGCAGCTTTTCCATAAAGCTCAAATTGCTCATGCCTCCAGCTCCTCGCCTTCAATCTCCGCCACAATGGCATCAATCTCTTTGCGCAGCTGGTCGATTTTGGCGACGGTGGTTTTCAGTTCGGCATTGAGCTGCGCAATATCTACCACTTCGCGATTATCCTTGGGGTCGACATAGCTGCTGACCGACAAGTTGTAGTCTTTGGCGGCAACCTGTTCATAAGGTATAGATTGGGCAAAATGCTCCACATTCGCTTTGCTGTCGAACACCTGCATGATTTGTTCGATGTGAGTGTCCAGCAGTACGTTGTTATTGGTTTCTTTCTTGAACAGGCCACTGGCGTCGATGAACTGGGTAGTGGTATCAGTTTTATGTTTGGACAGCACCAGAATATTCACGGCGATGGTGGTGCCATAAAACAGGTTAGGCGCGAGCGAGATAACGGTTTCGACATAATTGTTATCCACCAGATACTGGCGAATTTTTTGCTCGGCACCGCCGCGATAAAAAATACCGGGGAAGCAGACAATGGCGGCGCGGCCTTTGCTCGAAAGATAACTGAGTGCATGCAGCACAAAAGCAAAATCGGCTTTCGATTTCGGCGCTAATACACCGGCAGGAGCAAAGCGGTCATCGTTAATCAGCGTAGGATCATCGCTGCCTATCCACTTCACGGAATAAGGCGGGTTGGAGACGATGGCATCGAAGGGTTTTTCGTCTCCAAAATGCGGGTCGATCAGAGTGTTGCCTAGTTGAATATTGAACTTGTCGTAATTGATGTTGTGTAAAAACATATTCATGCGAGCAAGGTTATAGGTGGTGTGATTGATCTCCTGACCAAAGAAACCTTCTTCAATAATATGGGCATCAAAATGCTTCTTAGCTTGCAGCAGTAAGGAGCCAGAACCACACGCCGGGTCATAAATTTTATTAACGCTGACCTGCTTGTGCATGACGAGCTGTGCAATCAGTTTGGACACATGCTGCGGAGTGAAAAACTCGCCACCGGATTTGCCGGCATTGGCGGCGTAGTTGGAGATCAAGAATTCGTAGGCATCACCGAACAGGTCGATATGGGCGGCATCAAAGTGGCCAAAATCCAACCCGGCCACTCCTTTAAGTACAGCGGCTAAACGTAGGTTTTTATCTTTTACGGTATTGCCGAGGCGGTTGCTGGTGGTATCGAAATCGGCAAACAGGCCTTTGATGTCGCCTTCCGAGGGGTAGCCGCTGGCCGAGGCTTCGATGGCAGCAAAGATGGCGGCGAGATTGGTATTCAGGCTCTCGTTGGTGTTCGCGTCTTTGGCAACGTTGGCGAACAACTGGCTGGGGTAGATGAAGTAGCCCTTGGTCTTGATGGCGTCATCCTTGATATCGGACGTGATCACGCTATCGGGTAGCTCGGCGTAGTTGATGCTGTCGTCATCGGCCTCGATGTAGCTGGCAAAGTTTTCGCTGATAAAGCGGTAAAACAGGGTGCCGAGTACGTATTGCTTGAAATCCCAGCCGTCCACTGCACCCCTTACATTATTGGCGATGGCCCAGATTTGACGTTGCAGGGCGGCGCGTTGTTGGGCACTTGTCATTCTTTTTTCCTGTATCAACACATCATTGCAGGTAGAGGGTTAACTTCGAGCACTACTAAATAACGTGAGCAAATTATTCAGTTTGTGTCCGGCACCGCTGGCCATGAAGGGCGATGTGCTTTAACCCAATTCTTTAATTTTCTACGCGCGGAATCACCGGCGGTTTCAATTTTTAATGACTGGCAAATCGCTGTCCAAGTAGTTAAGCCTTTCTTATTCTTTAATTCTGGAATGCTCGATGCCCACTCGCTAGCGCTTGGCGAAGGGGCTTTTTTGGGAGCGCTTTTTTGTAGCTCCAACGACTCTGCGAGCAGCGCCTCTAAATCATCCAATTTGCCGTCTTTATTGAGCGCTGCAATTTTGCCGGTCAATACTCGACGCAATGCCGCATTAAAGGACAAGTTCTCGAAAGGCTTTGGCTTCGCCAGTTTTTCAACCAAGGCGGCCAGATCTTCATCGACAGCGAATTGTGGCATACAAACCTCCAAACTCGGTTAATGAGTCCAGTATCTGCTCAGCATGACACTAGTGTAAATAGTTAATTACTAGTGTTATATGGTCGCTAACGAGATAAGACGCGCTTCTCGTCCGCGAACATTTGTTTGCCGGGGCGCTTGAGCCAAATCAGCTTCGGTGGGCAAAAGTACGCAGGGTAGTAGCCAGGCCGATCGATCTATTTGGGGCCGCCAAGATTGGCCAAATAGCCCTTTAGCACATCTTCCGTAATGGCATCGAAGGGGCCCGTAAGTATGGAGGTTAACTCTTCTTCCGAGATACCGATGCGGGAGGCAGCTTGCTTATTGTTTAAATTGAGTCGCTGAATTGATAGCTGAATTTCCGCCATCAGCGTTGATAATCTAAAAAGATTATCCGCATCGGGCAGGCCGAGATCTGCAAAGACATTTCCACAGCTGATTTCAAAATCTGGCTCGCCATTGGTGCTCATAGATGCCTCCAATTTTGAAGCGATCTCAATAATTTTACATGGCTCAAATCCATTATCACTTTCATAAGGCTGATAACCCCGGGGATTACAAACGATGCGTGTGCCATGCAGCTCATAATCGAGTGCAGTGTGCATGTGCCCATGAACCCATAAGTCGATCGAATACTTTTCGACAAGCCAATCAAGACGGCTTGCAAACGCGGGATTTAAAGGATTTCCCGCAAAGCGCGGTACCACGGATTTGGCTGAAGGTGCGTGATGAGTGATGACTACTTTTCTGGTTGCCGAGGAGTTGCCGAGCGCCGCATCAAGCCATGCCGCGCTCTGTTCAAACTCCGCAGCCGCAAGCATGGGCGAAAATAGTTGGTTCGTGTCTTCCTCGATGATATGAAAGTCCAAAACGTTACGTTGCGCATAGGTCATATCGAGCTCTGGTGTCTCGTAAAAATCAAAGTCGCTCCAAAGAGTTGTTCCAAAGAACTGCACGCCATCGATGACTACAGATTCCCTGTCTAAAACGAACACATGACTTTTTTGCGCGATGCGTTTCAGTCTCCGAAGTAGCGTTGGTCGCACTTGCTCGTAATATTCGTGATTACCCGGTACATAGATAACTGGTTTTGACAAGCTAGAAATTGCCCACTCAAGGCCGAGCGTGCCTCTAGCTATATCACCGGCGAGAACTAAAATATCCGCCGCAGGATCTTCAATTGCATCGAAGGGAGCGATATCTAGATGTAGATCAGAAAGTATCTGAATACGCATAATCCGTTACTCGTAGGCGATCAAATCATGCGTTCGTGTCGCCAATGGGATTCCACATGGCGACCCTCTTTGTAGGAAGGGGCGTTGAGCCGATCAGCGCAGCCAATAACATAAGCCACTCTTCTCAGGACGTGCCCCTATAGCCGGTTGCGGCACATGGCAATCTTAAGATCTTGCTAATAATTGCGATTATAGGCCTCTAAAAAATACAGGTCACCGTCATTTCACCCACCGAAGGGAATATTTTTTAAAGATGACTATAAAAAAATTGTTTTTGATTAAACATCATAAATTGTAGGCGGGAAAAAATCGGCACGGCCTAAAGTCCGATTGATACCCCATGTTCGTTTAAGCTTGATAAGCTCGCATTCTTTGTATCGCATTTCGTTTTCTGGACACTTCGGCTCGATCGGCATAAGCGGCAGCGCGAAAGCACAACGCGTTCTAAACTCGAAATAATGCCCATGACAAAGCTTTGCCTTCAAGCTCATCTCATGAGAAAGAGAGGTGATCCTTTGAGGATTGGCCCGAAGATATATTTCATATATTTGATCTAGGAAAGCTGAAATAGCGCCAAAATCGTAGCCTTCAAAGTCATATTTGAGACCATCATGTTCGGCCAGAGGGAAAACGTTGGCCTTAAAAAGCTCAAAGACATCATTTCGAATTATTTGATAAAAACTCGTACTAAATAGCACCAGTAGAGATATGAATAGATACCGACTAATTAAGAACGTATTTTCTGATTCATTTCTTCCATGGGCTTCTATCATCAAAATCACTAATGCTGCAATAGAATCGAGGCCTACACGCTTCTCCAGCATCAGCAATTTATCGCATCGAATCTTTGAATTTCTTGTGGTGGCAGCACCTTTGGCAGAAAAGCATGCCTCCATAATATCCAAAACTTCTCTTGGAAGCCGCTTGCGACAACTTAGTAAAGCTCTATTCGCTAATGGGACAGAAGAAACAATCTCCCATATTGGCGAAAAAAATATAGATGACGAACCCGGTGACATAGATTCAACTTTTTTAACTAAAGCGGATCTCGGTGTTGTTTTACCATTTTCATAACGACGCCACTTATTGCGACGAATTCGCTCTCCGTATTCATTTACGCGAAAGCCTTCCGGCTCATATATTTTTTCGAGCGCCGCAGATGAAGCACATGAATGGAGATGTTTCAGCCGCTCAATCCAGAGAATGGTTTTTAGCTGTTCGACTGGATTTTTTTGCCGCTTTTTTTTGCTTGCTGTGCAGTTTGCGGCGTGAACGGTACGCTTTCGTTATAATATTTTTCTTTCATTTCAACATCTTACGCGTAAATTAATTGGTTGTAAGTGAGGGTAAAGCTACTCCTTTTATCAATGCTTTTGCGCCTGATAGTATTTTTGTCATGACTGGGTGTGACTACGACATGACATCAGACTCCAAAAAAATTCTCGAGTTAGCGAATGCTATAGAGAAAGATTTATTCGATCGGTATGGCCCCATGCTTGGCAATGAAGAATTGCGCGTCTCATTGGGCTATCGCTCCACAGATGCTTTTCGTCAAGCGATAGCGAGAGAGACTATTTCTATTCCAATATTTTCCATACCGAATCGTCGTGGGAAATACGCGTTAGTGAAAGATGTTGCCTACTGGCTGGCCCAATTACGAATTCAATCGGCTAGCGAGTGAATCGATAATTAATTTAATCACTAGCTTTCTGAAAAATATGGAGACAGCAAATCTAAATAGTTAAATATGAAAAGCATGTAAGAAAAATGCTGATAAGAAAAAGCCCACAAGTTGGCAGACTTGCGGGCTCTTTTGCTAAAGGTTTTGGACCCTTTGCGCAAATTCTCTTCTCTTCAGCTACCGATGTCAACGCAATTTAACACTCAAATATCCGAGTGCGATATCGGCCGTCTCTTGGTTTTCATCTGCCTGCTTCTGATCTGAGATGTTAGTGGCTTCCGGCGATAAGTTCCTAATTCGTTGTGAGCGTGACATGGTGTGACGGATTGTGACCAATTTAAAGCGGGCCATTAAAACACCGCACAGATTCATTTGTCGCGTCCAGAAAGCTCTTAATTAAAAGGGGAAGGAAAAAATGTCTTAAAAATTAACTTTAGAGTCATCCAAAAGCAAAAACGCCCAAGCAATTTCGCTCAGGCGCCGGACCAACACAGATGCTGAACAAGTGGGGACTTGTGGAGGCAGTATGTTTTTGGTTGTGGTCGCTCGTCAATAGGATTTGCAAAGGTAGTGGCAATTGGGTGAATTCGTTTTTTGCTAATCATTCTTCGGAGAATCACTCATGAGACTGCCTGTTTATTTGCAGCGAGAAATTGCGCGCATGCATTTTTATGACCCTTATCAATCTAATCGTGCAATTGGGCGATCACTTTCCATTTCTCACAATACAGTTGGTCAGTTGAGAAAGATTCTAAACGCATTACGTAAAGACTGGGCATCTCTAAAAAATCTTGACGACGCAGAATGGGCGACACTGTTGGGAACGCAAGATAAGCGCACCAGAGAGCGCAAGCCCCGACCTAGTTGGGACTGGGTTGACCAAGAAATGAGCCGACCTGACGCCACGCGCGAACAAGTGTGGATGGAGTTTCGCGGGGATCAACCAAATGGAATTGGCCGCTCCCAATTCAACCACGAATACAACGAGCGATTAAAAACAAAAGACATTGCTCTTCGCAAAGTACATGTTCCAGGCCAGAAACTATTTTTGGATTTTGCAGGCAGAACCGTTGAAATTAAAGATAGAAACGGCGGTCCTTCTAGCTATGCGCAAATTTTCGTAGCGGTTCTGGGATACTCAAATTACACGCATGTATTTGCTGTGGCATCGCAATCTACGGAAGACTGGATTCGGTGCTGCATCGATAGCTTCAACTATTTTGGTGGCATACCAGAATGGGTTGTTCACGACAATCTTAAAGCCGCCGTTATAAGTCGAAAAAATGGCGCTATAAAACTTAACAGAGCATTTCAAGAGTGCCTTCAGCACTACAATACGGCGTCACTTCCTGCGGGGCCTCGGAAACCCAAACAAAAAGCAAAGGCCGAGGTTGGAGTGCAGATTGTTCAGCGCGGGATTTTATTTCCAATTCGAGACTGGGATTTTTTTAGTCTAGAAGAGTTAAACGCCGAACTTAAACGTCGAGTTGATCAATTAAATTCCCGTCCGTTCAAGAAAATGCCTGGATCTCGACTAGATCGATTTATTAGCGTTGAAAAAAATAGCTTAAAGTCATTACCAGATATTCCATTCGAAACATGCGATTGGCGATACGATGTTCTTGTTGGAAAAGATCATCATATTGAGCATGCACGCAGCTTCTACTCAGTCCCATGCGAATTTGTAAATAAACGAGTAGATATCAGATTTACATCGACGATGTTAGAGGTTTTTTTTAAAAACAAACCGATAACATTGCATCCGCTGGCAAAAACTGAAGGTGAAATTATCGCAAAAGATGAGCATAGGCCAATTGCCCATATACGTGTTCTAGAGGGTGAGCCTCGCGAAATAATGAGGTGGGCAGATACAATCGGCCAGTGCTCAAATGCAATGATTCACTACCACCTGCATGAGCGCTCAGACGTTACAAATGGCGTTCGAGCTGCCAGAAGAATGCGTCAACTCGCAAGGATTTACGGCGAATTTCGTTTCGAGGAGGCCTGTAACTACGCGCTACAGCGAAACATTACCGCGCTAGATAGCGTTGAGTCCATTTTAAAAAACTCCCCTGATAAATTACTAGCAGATACCTCGCCATCAAACAATCGTAAGCCCCACGATAACGTGCGTGGCTCGGATTACTATGGCGCAGATTTAATTACGGAGAACGAAGATGAGTAATGCACAGCAAACAATAAACAAACTACGAGAGCTTCGTCTCAATCCAATGGCTGAAGCATATTTGAGCCAGCTTCAACAGCCAAAGCTACATCAACTCGGTTTTGATGACAGATTTTCGCTAATAGTAGATCATGAAGCATCAGAGCGATCATCCAAATCGCTAAAAAGACTAATTAAGAGTGCTAATTTTCCCGAGCAGGCCACTTTAGAGGATCTGGATGATAGACCCGCGCGTGGCATCGATAAGGCTAAAATTGCAGCCCTTGCAAATTGCGAATGGATATCGCAATTATTAAACGTGATTATTATTGGAGCTACAGGTGTCGGAAAGACGTGGTTTGCCTGTGCATTTGGCGCACAAGCATGCAGGCAAAGGATACCTACCTTGTTTTATCGCGCAAGCGATCTTTATTCGGAAATTGCAGTGGCAATTATTGATGGGTCATTACCAAAATTAAAAGCTAAGTTGATTAAGCCAAAAGTTCTTGTTATTGACGATTTCGGCTTAGGAGTTGTAACCCCGCAAGCTGCACAGGTTCTTCTTGATGTAATCGACAAACGCATGCGAACTGGATCGCTTTTAATAACTAGTCAATTTCCTACAGAAGAATGGTTCTCCCACTTTCCGGATCCAACCATGGCCGATGCCATACTAGATCGAGTCATACACCAATCTCATCGAATAAATCTAAAAGGTGATTCAATGCGGAAACTGAATGCGAAGCGGCGTATGAAGAGGGATTAAATTACTGAGTCGTTTTCCATCGAGCCTGCATCGAGCCGGCTCGGTGGTCATGACCAGCAGAGGGAATGGTCTCGAACTCGCGGCGAGGCTGGTCAAATTCTAATGGTGCGACTGCTCAACCAAGACCGGTCTCCGCATCATACGGCACTTCGAAAAGAACCTTTGCGTTCGGAGTCGGATTACTCATTGCCCATAACTAATTATTAGCGGCCATTTTTATTGAGAAACCTCAAGCTTGACAATGGCGTTACCAAAAAAAGTAACTTTGACTGGAAGGCCTTCTTTGATAGGACCGCCGTTAGCGCTTGTGTTATTGAAGCCACCAGAAATTACGTAATCTGAATATCCAAAACATTTATTTTCAACGCAGAAATGCTCTATGGCATGGCCTGATGCTGGCATTGGTTTGAAGTTGCTAGCCATACCTTCTATGACTTGCGCTCGCCCATCTTTTACAGCGCTGCTTAGTGAACAGTATTCTCCATAAGTGGCGAAAAAAGAAGTAATTGTCCAAATAAGAGCAAAACAGAAATAAAAGCACGCAAAAATTTTACTTGCTTTCGGGTGGCGCCCCCACCAGCCCGGTAAATTATTTCTGGCAAGAAAAAGGAAAAAACCGATAACAATGAAAATGAGACCATGCCCAGGAAACGACCAGCTTTTGTAGCCTGATGTGGTAATGTCGAAAACCGTTTGATAATTCATGGTTTCAGATTGGATGCCCGCGAACGTTTGAGATGAGAGGCGGCGCCCGGCTTGCCGGGTGACATCCTCTCGATTGAAGGGTTAGGCCGCACCTGGACACTGCCTGACTCGACACCGACCAGCACGTGATACAGACCGATCTCTGGCTTTGGTGAATAACTTAACGATGCGGCGTCATCGTTAAACATGAGTACCTTGTACGTGGCGTCTGATGCATCGCGCCTAAGCTTCTTTAGCGCAGAATCCTTCTTGATCTGAAAGAATGAAGGCGCGACATTGAAGGCCTCGCCAACGAGGGTTTCGCTTCCCGATACGGCACGTATATCGAATCCGTTCTTATCTTCATTGCCAAACTCTACGGTGTATGAAGTGAAGGGAAAAAAACCTCCTTCAAGTAGTCCTGACACGCCGCCCAGGATTACCAGATCAGACATGATGCGATTTGCTGCTTCGAAAAGAGAAACGCCCGGATAGGGGCCTCCGACGAGCTTCTCGCGTTTGAGTGCCGTGAACAAGGCGACGCCTGTTTTCCCTTGGATTGATTCGCCTATTGACGCCAGACTTGTGTGAAAGTTGGTCGTGATTTCTTTGATGTTTTCGGAATTCAGAACTCTGACGATTTGCTGCATGACTCGCCCTGTGCGGCCTAACGCTGACAAAAGCGGCGGCGGAAAACCGTCCGCCTTGTTGTTCTTGTTAGAGTTGAGTTCTTGGTAATTACTTGGGACATATTATTTTGCCTTTGCCATGTTGGCGCCAAGAAGTATGGCGCTGAAATTTAAAAGAGAAAATATGGCAACCAAAAGAAAAGGCAACGGAGATATGTCGGGCCTCAACGCCTTATAAATACCGGCGATTGAGGCGACAATGAGCGCGTGCGCGAAAACGTTTTCATGGATCCTTTTGGTGATGAGCTTACCGATGCTCAGGCCTGTTATGAAAATGGCGATTGCTATTGAGAGATTTATTGAAAGGCTCTGCTGTTCAGGAAGCAGATTGCCGAGGATGCTGCCGAATAACGAAACTGATGCAAGACGAGTTAAAAGGCTCAGAAGCAAAAAAGCTATCAGCGCCAACAATACTTCCTTGATTTGGATTCCGCGCACATTGCCTCCGATTAAAACTCTAACAGTGTAATAGAACGGACCCTGCGGTCCGTATATTACTTTTTAGACGCCTTTGAATTCATTGAATGACTCGACTGAAAACAGTTTTAACTTTACGCCGCACGTTCTGTGTTTTTGACCATCCCAGCTTGCAGAGTCTTTTGATGAAAATGTTTTGCCACAAAATACACATAACGCTGTGCCATTTGGTTTGATTGGCGCGAGAAGCTCCCCTTTTTGTGCCGCCCTAGAAGCAGTATCTCGATCTTCAACGGATAGGCTTATTACGCGACACCATTCATTAACTAGGGCGCGTAAAACTTGCTCGTTATATTCTTCGGACTCCAATTTGCTTAAAGGCGGTGGAAACCAATCAGTGATACCACCCATTCCATGTGGCTTGACCATTTTTGCATGCCGTATAGCAGCTTGAACATTTTCATTTTCAAGTTCTTTGAGACATGCGAGTAAATCTCCATCTAGGGAGCCGTTATGGTCTTGAATAAATTTGACCAGCGCTCTTGTTGTTGTACATTGCAACTTGAGATATTGGGTAGTCATGTTTGCCTAACAGTGTAATAGAACGGACCCTGGGGTCCGTATATTACTTTTTACCTGCCATAAGTTACCTGGTTAAGTATGTCTGCCAGTTTTTTTGCTTCGGTTAAGCTGAGTGTAATTGGCATCATTTGGTAACTTGCAAAAGATTTTTCTACAAGCTCCAAACCAACGGCCCGCTCATTTGTAATGTCATCAAGTTCGTGGACTTTGAGCTTGAGGTTCATCATTTTTGAACTAGCTCCAGAAACTTCGCCCACCGTATTTTTAATTCGAGCTCCAAACATCGCAGCTTTGAAGCTGCCATTCTTTGCCATCTTGAATAGAAAAGAAAAAATGACAGCTGCAAATATGGCCCAAAATATATATTCGGGTTTGAGCTCCATAATGCTTAATCTCCTAGCATATAACGTCGCGCACAGGGGCAGACAAAAGCGCAGCTTTTGGCTGTCCCAGCAGCCGCAGGCTGCGATTGCTGCGCATGGTTATGCATTACCGCACCTCAATTCGATCTAATGGGTAGCCGATTACGCTGCCGTCATCTAGCCGTTTAAGTTCCAGCCGAAATATAAATGAAGTCTTAGTTAATTCGATTTCACGCGGAATTTTGTTTTTATCTTTTGCTTCAACAAAATATCCGAATGCTTCGTAACCTTCGTCGAAAATCTTGGCTAGTTTCTCATCATGGTCGTTTCTGGCAGGAGACTTCGCGGCGCCTTCCTTTAAGCCCCAGTTTGTTTTTTGTAGCACGTAGCTAGGACGGCTATCTCCTGCCAATGTCTGGCGGTAGTCAGTCCAAACGCTGAGATAAACTTTTCTTTCCTCCTCGTTTACTGCGCACCAACTCCAGACTGTATTTTTTTGCTCTGCGCCAAAATACTCCATCAGCTGCGAGCGATTTTCGGGTCTAGGCATGCGAGCTCCTTAATGCATAACTAATTAGTAAGCGGACACGTCCGCATTTAAAAATTAAACGCGACGCGTCGGTTGATTTTGGTTTTTGGCGGTTAATGCGGAAGCGTCGGTTGATGTAGTCCATTTTTACAGCCTCTCAAATTGCCTTGGAAGCCGCACCAGCGCTGGGGAAAGGGCCACTGTCCTTAGTCGGCCTCCAGATTAACCCGAATGTGTTTTTATCGGCTAGTGCTTCCCGACTAGCGGAAGCACTTATTGGGGCGCTGGCATTCACTCTGGTTACGACATTCGTACGGTGCAAGAACTGCTCGGTCACAGCGATGTGAGCACCACGCAAATTTATACGCATGTATTGAATCGTGGTGGCAGCGGAGTGATCAGTCCCGCAGATCAAGCACGAAATTTGTAATCGTTAACGTCGAGTGTCCGCTCTGGAGGAAGAATACCGCGCAAGCGCTGAGAGTCCGCCTCGGCCGAGTGTCGGCATCTACATTCCCCGCTTGAAAATCATATGAGTGGCGCTGGGTGTGCTTGTATGTTCGGCGCATTGGTAGCCCAGCGCACGCATATCTATACCAGAGAACAAGCTTTCCCCAG
>Ga0068863_100001645_pt1 | contig 22107 bp, 24 predicted proteins | sample KBSSwiS62_FD_66596 | JGI IMG/M metagenome (GOLD analysis project Ga0068863, IMG submission 66596) | Switchgrass rhizosphere microbial communities from Kellogg Biological Station, Michigan, USA - KBS Switchgrass S6-2 | ecosystem: Host-associated > Plants > Roots > Rhizosphere > Soil ... | reverse complement strand
GTTCGTGTGGACCGCGACCGCCGACGAGATCCTCGCCAAGGTCAAACTGGTTCAGACCAACGTCAAGAAGCTGGTCGACAACAACGGTAAATAAAGGAATCGGAATCACGGAACACTAGGGGACCATAGGGTTTGTGGGTACTTTGTCTGTATCGGTCCACGGACGTCGAAGCTCGTCCATCGATGTCTGCCGGCTTGGCTGCCATCGGCCGTACGTCCGGCATGCCTACGCTGGGCGGCTTGGCCATCCTCGTTCGTCAACTCCGCTGCTGCCAGAATTCCCGATTATGTTGAGGCATCCCGAGTAAACTTTGAGCGGCAGTTTACTTAGTCGGTCATGCCTCGATAATCTTAAGAAGCGGAATCATCCACTACAACGGCGTCTAGGCCGATTCCTAGTCCGCCGAGACGGCGCCGTACATTTGATGGCGCATCTACAAGCTTGTAGCGATTTCCATTCACGGCGACCGCCTTTACAAGTGTGCTTCCAAGAAACATTAGAGCGTCATCAATCGTCTTCTTGGATGGTCGAGGGATTACTTCCTTCCGAATAGTGTAGTAGAGATTCTCCAGCATCATGTAACCTTCGTTGACGGGATCTTCGTCATTAGCCTCCTGGTAAAGGAGTGCGACGATCTTCTCAATAACATCAATATTATGCCTGGCTGCGTCATAAAGTTCATCTATCTCGGCAAGATCCATACCGGGATGCTCAAACAGACCCCTGAGGTCCAGCAAAGTCAAGGGGGTTCGCTGGTGGCGTTCGAGTAGATTGATGAGCTCTTCGACCGTCACGAGAACTATCCCATTGTTTGCAGCCCATTCCTTGACCCTACCTTCAAAGTCGGGTCCGACGATCATGCCAAAGTCGGCTTTATGGCGCTTCTTGTGATCCTTCAATGCGTCGAATTTGACCGCATTGTCGCCGATGGTACCTGAGGCGGACGCTTTCGCATCGATAATCGAACTGTACCTATTCTCTGGCGGAAGCTCGGCGGTCACCAACACGTCAGTCTTTCCGCTGCCGCCATGGTGCTCTGCTCGGAATCCTAGAAGTTCGAAGGCACGAGCGATCGATTGCTCGAACTCGATACTATGGTCACGCGACCGAGAGTACCGACGAAGCTCGCCGAATAGTTCTGACATCGAGTCGATACTATCGACAACCGATGATTCTTCACTTTGAGATGCCGCCGGCGTCTCTACATCTCTCGCCGGCAAACTTTCCATCGGAAGCTCCGCCGATAGGAGCCGCCCGAGTGGGGTGATACGGTATCTTGTCCAGTCGATACGCTCGACCATGCCGGCGTCGGCCAAGAACCCGAGGCGAGTGCGAACTTCGGAATTCTCGATCTGCGTTAGCCCATATTCCTCGACTGCCACGCGGACAATTTCAGATACGGGAGTACTCGAATGAAGTAGCGGCAGAATTTCGCCGAAATACCTATACCTCGAATGGATGTAACGCGCAAACTCAACCTCGTTGCCGGGCTCCAGAAGTCTGAGGGCTACCGGCGTCGCCGCAAATCGGTTGAACGAAATCAAGTCAACCATATTCATATGCCGAAAAGTGTGCATACTTTGCGTGAATGAGCTTTTCTTCATGGCAAGATGTTCCGCCGCGCGCGCGAATATCTCGTTAGAAGATGCGCCTTCGCCGACAAGTTCGACGAATGTCCTCGTGGCATCCAGCGCGCTCGCTTGTCCCTCGGATGGAGCGCGTCCAAGCGCCTTCCGGCCTCTCGGGATATAGCCGATGAGGACTTTGCGTTCTTTCAATCTCTTCTGGTCGAGTCCAGCGATCTCCTTTGTAGTCTCAGCGTCTGCCGCCGGCAGTTCTGTCGGCTCATCCGAGCCCACCCATCCCTGTCCAAGCGCAACATCCGGTTCGCAGAGTTCTACCGTTCTCAAGAATTCGCGTCCACGGTCGGTAAGGACAAGTCGATTGAAACCCCACCTCTCGATAAGTTTGAGGCTCTGCATCCAAGCTAGGCGTCGGTGTATCTGATCTGGACTCGTCCAATTTAGCCCGTAGCTGGCAGCGACTGCCAGCAGATCCGAGGTCTGAAGGTCCGCCTTAATGTGAGGTAGTAGCTCGCCAAAGAGTTTTACGTTGGCATGAATGTACTGCGCGAGAAGGAGATCGTCGCCAGTCCGGAACCAATCTAGTATCTCGTCGGCGGCCCGCCATTCTCCGTTCTTGTCGCGGTAAGCTATCGAACTACTGCCCAGTTGACGTCCACATACTTCATCGGGGGGATACTTCTTGACTGTTCCATCACCTGCTTGAAGCTCGAGAGTGTCGGAAGATTTCTTGGGGAGTTGGCCGACCACGCGCCGCAGAGCTTCTACTTGGAGACTTCCCTTACCTGGGAGATACGCGAAGGTGTTAGAGCGGTCCCGCCATTTTTTTGTGGCGATCCTCAGCGCGCCGTGCTGGGTCGCTATTTCGGGCTGGCTGTCCTCGTCGTCGAAGCCAAGCCTGAGTTCCTGCTCTGCGCTACCAGTCATCCCGACGCGGCCCCCGTTGGTGATCTCGGATGTCAGCGGGAGGCTACCAAGCAGATCCGACAAGACCACGGAACGTCTCCGGCTACTTGGTCGCGACTCGCCGGCGAGCACGGCGCGCCAGCGCCGCGCGCAGCCGCCGCGCGGCGCGCCCTTGATCTCAGAACGAGCAATTCGGCAGGATGCGGGACGGACCGCCAGTGACTACGAGGATCGGTCGCTGGTCAGAGCTGGCGGGGTTCGGCTTCGGCGACGTGGCCGCCGATGTCGGCGTAGCCGGCGGGGCCTGGGGCGGCGTGGATGATGGAGCCTTCGCCGTGGTGGATGGTGAGGTGGCGGCCGAGGGCGGCGGCTAGGCGCATGGCTCCGGTGCCGCAGGCTTCGTCTTCGCTGATGCCGACGCGGGCGGCGAAGGTTCGCATACGGGCGATGCCGGCCGGCTCGTCGATCCAGGCCCAGAGCTGGGTGAAATCCTGGTTCGGGTCGAGCGGTCCGGTTAGCTGGTCGACCTGGTCGGCGCTGTCGAGGCGTTCGGCCCACCAGGGCGGGGTGATCGAGAGTGCGGCGCGGACCCAGACTCCGGCCTCGTCGGTCCAGCTCGGGGCGTCGCCTCCGGACATGTGGAGGGCCTCGGGGTGGCGGCCGGTGAGGCGAGCGAGCGTCCATGCGGCGCCTACTGCTGCGTGTCCGGCGAACGGGATTTGTCGGTGCAGGTTGTAGATGCTGATCTCGGCCTTGTCCGGGTTGTCCAGGAAGATGGTTTCGCTGTAGCCAAGGGCCTTGGCGATGGCCTGGCGCTCGTCCTGGCTGAGCTCGGCCGGGTTGTCGATGACGCCCAAGGGGTTGCCGTGCTGGCCGTCGGGGTCGGCGAAGACTCGGACGACTTGCGCTGTGAGCACCGCGGCGTTCCCCTCCCGGTCGTGGCCGTTGGGGATCCACGATGCCCGCTCGTGAACGGTGCTGTCCTGGGAGTGTGTGGGTTCGCGTCAGGTTGACGAGCGGTCATGGCCGACCGCGCGCGCCGGGTCAGAAGGCGGCGAGCTCCTCGCGGAGGTCGAGGGCGGCCGCGGTCGTGTGGGGCTTGCCTGTGGTGAGCAGGTCGGACATGCGGGTGAGGCTGCGGCGGTGCCACTCGGTGCGTTGCGGCGACGGGATCGTGAGGACTGGCCTCAGGGCTTCGCGGGCGGCGTCGAGGTCGCCGAGGTGCACGCGGGAGGTGGCCTGGTAGATGTGGCCGAGCAGTTCGTCAGTCACGAACCGTTCGTGCGCGGGTCCGGCCTCGAACAGCTCGATCGCGGTGGCCGCTTCGCGGTCCGAGGTGCGGGCGCTGTCGGGGTCGGTAAACCAGTTCAGCGCGCTGGTCCCGTAGAAGTGGACCTTTGAGCGTGGGAAGCCGAACAGGCCGATGGCGAATTCGTCGGGCTTGGCCTGGTCGCTGGCGTGCAGGGCCGCGGCCAATGCCTTCTGCGTGGCGGAGAGGTTCCCGAGGTTGGCGTAGCACTGGGCCTGGCCGGACACGAGACGAGCCAGGGCGCTTCCGGACGGGCGCAGTTCCAGGCCGGCGGCGATGTAGCGGGCGGCTGCGGGGTATCGGCCGTCCAGGCGGGCGATGAGGATTTGGGTTCCGCGCGCCCACGCGGCAAGGTCGCGGTGGCCGGCGAGATCGGCGCACAGCAACGTGGCGCGGGCGCTGGTCATCGCGACGGAGGTTTTCCCGAGGTCCATGGCGGCGTAGGCGAGGATGCCGCAGAGCTGGCCGGCGATCAGGTGCAGGTCGCGGAGTTGGTCGGGCCGGTTCGGCCGGTCGATCGCGGCGAACACCCGGGCGCGAAGCGGCACGGCTTCGGCGAGGACCGTTTCCGGGGCGGCGGCCATGTAGTCGATGGACAGGCGGCGTGTGTCGTCGGCGAACTGCTCGACCATCAGCGGGTCCAGCCGCGCGGCGCCGTACCGGTCCAGGAACGCGACGGCGTGCGACGTGGTCGCGGACAGAAGCTCGGTCTCAATGCCTGCGGCGGCGACGGCTCCGGCCGCGGTGGCCAGGAGGGCGCGCCGGTCCGGCCCGGTCTGCTCGACCACCGTCGTTGGTGAGGTGGTGGCCCCGGTCGGCGTCGTCGTCTCGGCAAGGCCGAGAAGTGCCAGCGGGATATCGAGACCGCGCGCGAACCGCTCGTATACCTCCAGGCTGGTGACCTGGCGCTTGCCTCGCAGGATGTGCGAGATGTGCGATTGCGGTACCTCGCTGAGGGTGGCGATCTGGGTTTGCGTCGCGCCGGTCCATCGCTGGTAGATCTTGAGGAAGGCGCCGATATCGCGGGCGGCCAGGGCTTCCGTGACGTCGGTTCGCTGCCAGAAGCCGGGCGGGGTGACGGGGCGCGGGCGACGTGGGGTCATGGCGCGGGCCTTCCGTGCGGGCGGCAGATCCCTACCGTGTCGGTGGCGGCACTATGCGGGAGTCTAACCACCCTTCGTATACGCCCTTGACCCTTTCCGCTGTGCTCAGGTCGCCGAAAGGCTGCCTTCTACCCGTCGCGTGGTCAAAGGGCGCCCACAGCGGCGGGCCCATGTGGTCAGGACGGCGGGGAGGGCTTCCGGTGACAACGGATCTGGCAAACCTCGAAGAACCCAGCGACGGCCCCGACGCGCCGGCCCCGGCAGGCGCCGGTTCTCGGGGCATCGGGCAGTCAGCAAAGGCGCGCGGGGTCGTGGCAACTCGGTGGGAGGGGCGGGACTGGGCGCTGGTGATCGGGTCCGGCTCTGACCTCACGGAGCTATACGAGCAGATCGCGCAGCTTCCCGCCGGGTTGCGGTTCGCCGAAGCGTTCGGGGATGTCGACCTGGTCCTCGTCTACCGGCCGGCAGACCCGGACCTGTCGCGCGCCGGCCTGCTGGATCTGCTCGCCGAGGAAGCGGTCGAACGCGGGGGAACGCTGATCGGACGGCTCGGCTCGGGTGGGCTCTCGGCTGGCGCCCTGTTCACGACCCCGGACGAACGGGTGGCGTTCAGAGCTGGACAGGCGGACGCGCTAGCCGCCATCCGGCGCGCATTGATCGGAACCTCGGAACATCCCGCCGACGGCGCGTCGACCTCCGGGGCGCAATAGAGGCGGGAATGGGGCTGACGGCCGGACCTCGCGGGGCTGACGTCCCGTGAGTCCGGCCTTGTCGTCGGAGGTTCGTGGCGTCGCGACTGCGTCTGGCCCCGCTACGCGGGAGTGAGAAGGCGAGCGATGTCCTCGACGTGGCGCTCGACGCGCAGGAGGGCGGCGAGGATCTGGGCGGCCACGTCGCCGGGCGTCGGCTCGTCGGGGGACGGTTCGCCAAGCAGGACACGCAAGAGGTGATCCTCGGGCCAACCGAGGGCGCGGCAGATCGCGGACAGGGTGGCGTTCTGCACACGGCGCCCGCCTCGTCCACGCTGAAGGAAACGAACCGTTGCCACGGACACCCCGGAAGCGTCGGCAAGCTCCTGCTGGCCGACACGACGCACGGCCATGCGCCGGTTGAGCGCGTCCGCGACCGCGGCCCAGTCCTCACCATCGACCGGTCCGCGGGCCGTGTGTGGCTGCGCCGGTACCTTCTCCGTCGTCCCCATGCCGTAAGCCAACTCGGCTTTTAGCTTTGAAGCAAACAACATCGCGACTTATACCGTCACGTCATACACAGGCGCATAACAGGTTGGCGAGAGGTTCACGAGCGGCGCATGGTTGATGCACACCCGATGTGTCCGGATAGCCCGGATGCCGGGGCCTTTCCCAGTGGAGGTGTGCAACTATGGCGATTCCTCGTCGGATTCCGATCGCGTTCGCGGATGCGTTCCCGAACGGTGCCTACGTGCTCGGTGTCGAGCCGTCCAATGACTTTCAGCAGTCCCGGCCCGGCTCGCCGCCGGTCCAGGAGCGCGACCGTGACAACGGGCTGCCGGTCTGGGTCGTGCGGATCATGGACGCGGACCCGACCGCGCGGACCGCGGAACTCAAGGTGAAGATCACCTCCGAGACGGCGCCGGAGCTCCCGGACCCGGTCCCGGGCACCCCGTTCCGCCCGGTGGAACTGGTCGATGTGCAGGTGATCCCCTGGGTGGACTCGAACGGGCCGCGGCCCAAGCAGATGTTCGCGCTGCGGGCATCCGGCCTGCGCCCGGCGTCGGCGGCCTCGGCTCGGCGGAACTCGGGGGCGGCGGCGTGAGCGACAAGCCAGCGTCGGCTACGCGGTTGTCGTCGCACCTGGCGGTGTGCGGGGGCGCATCGGTGTTCCTCTACACCTATCCGGACCGCTCGCCGATCCTGACCGTGGGCACGGGGGAAGTGTCGCTCACGATCGCGATGTCGCGGACGGACCTGGACGCGACGGCTATGCGGTTCGTGCGGGAGTTCGCGGACGCGGTCGCCCGGTTCGCCGAGAACTGCGAGCACTTCGCGGAATCCTCACCCGGCCCGGCGTCCAGCTCGACTGAACCCCCCGCCTCTTCGCCCGACGTCCCGCCGGAGCGGCCCGCGCGCCGGAACGGCTCGGCACCACGAGCTTCGGCTCGTTCCAAGGCGTCGCGCGCGGCCTGACCGCGTCTTCTCGCGGGTTTCCCGGGGCGCCGGCCGCTAGTTAGGTCGGGCCTCGGGACCTGCCAGCTTTCTTCTCTTCTTTTCTTGACCTTGGCTTTGCCCTGCCGTGAAACGGGTGGTACTTGTCATGCCCAGAATCAACGGAGATCGCCGGTTTCCCGGATTGCCGGCCCGGCCGGAGAAGATCCGTGTTCCGCTGTGGTTCCTGGTCGTCGGACTCGTCGGCCGGCTGCTCGGACGCTTCGTGCTGCTGGTCCTGCGGCATCCGTTCGCCCTCGTCGCGCTGGTGGTCCTGACCGTGTTCTACCGGCAGGCGGGCGTTCTTGGCCTCGGCGCGTTGGCGGGCGCCATTGTGCTGGTCGCTGGGGTCTGGCGGCTGGTGCATCGCTGCTCGTTCGATCAGGCGGCGCGGTGGGCCTGGGGTCGGCTGCGGCTGGTGTTCGTCTACCGGCGGCGCTGGCGGCCGGCGACGGTGCATTGCGGGCTGGCGATCCAGATCCCCGCGTCCAACGCCGAGACGGTCACGTTCGACGAATATTTCCCGCGCATCCGCGGCTTCCGGGCCTCGGCCGCGGTCGAGTCGCTGCGCGTCGAGCTGCTCCCGGGCCAGACCCCGGCGCAGTGGGCGGAGCAGGCTGAAGCGCTGCGCCACATCTACCGGGCACGGGCGTGCCGGGTCCGCTCGGATGTGGTCGGGTTCGTGTGGGTCGACTTCTTCCGCCGTGACCCGCTGGCCAAGACCGTCCCGCCCGGCCCGGTCGATGAACCGGACAACCCCGCCGACGGGCTCGACAACCTGACGATCGGCAGGCGGGAAGACGGCCGTCCCTGGCTGCTGCCCCTGCGCGGCTCGCACGTCCTGGTGGCTGGCGCGACTGGCGCCGGCAAGGGTTCGGTGCTGTGGTCGCTGATCCGCTCCCTCGGTCCGGCGGTCGCCTCCGGGCTCGTCGAACTGTGGGTCTGCGACCCCAAGGGCGGGATGGAGATGGCCGCGGGGGAACCGATGTTCGCCCGGTTCGCCTACACCCTGCCCGCGATCGCCGACCTACTCGACGACGCGGTTAACCGCATGCAGGCCCGCGCCGATGCGCTGCGGGGCGTGGCCCGGCTACACGTCCCGACCGAGGACGATCCGCTGATCGTCGTGGTGGTCGACGAGATCGCCGCGTTGACTGCCTATGTCACCGATCGGGACCTAAAGAAGCGGCTCTCCGCATCGCTGTCGCTGCTGCTCTCCCAGGGCCGCGCGCCCGGCGTCGTGGTCGTCGCTGCGGTCCAGGACCCGCGCAAGGAGACGTTGCCGTTCCGGGACCTGTTCCCGGTCCGGGTCGGGCTGCGCCTGGTGGAGGCCGACCAGGTCGACCTTGTCCTCGGCGACGGCGCCCACGAACGCGGCGCACGCTGCGAGGACATCCCCACCGACATGCCGGGCACGGGCTTTGTCGCCGAGGATGGCACGCCCGAACCGGTCCGGGTCCGCGCGGCCTACCCGGATGACGCGGAGATCAGCCGCACCGTGCACCGCTACGGCCTCCCTGGGCTCGGTGAGCTGCCTCCGGTGCCGAAGCGGCTGGAGTTGCCCCCGCCTGGTCCGACCGCGGCCGAGGTCGCCGAGATTCTGCGTGCCCGTGGCTTCGGTGACCTGTTCGCCAACCAGTCCCCGGCCCAACCGAGACGCTGGCTTGCCTGGCCCTGGCGACGGTCGATAGGCCGACGTCCCGGCCCGGCGCCGGACCCGGCGACCTCGTCGACGGAGGACCCCTGGGTTCCTGACCTGTCCCAGTACCGCGACCCGCGGAACGGCCGATGACCAGCGACCAGGCCGGCGCGGACCTGGAACCGGCAGGCGACGAACCGCGGCCGGGTTCTCGGTTGACTCGACTCCGGATGCCACTGGCCCGTCAGGTCGTGGAAGCGGTCGCCATACAGGAGGGCGTGTGCGTTCGGCCGATCGCCATGCGCCGCGTGGATGTGACCACGGGCGAGACGACGATCGTCCCGGCACCCTGCGGAGCGACCCTGGCGTCCAAATGCCCGCCGTGTGCCGAGCGGGCGCGGCGGCTGCGTATGGCCCAGTGCAAAGCGGGCTGGCACCTCGACGACGAACCGTTGCCCCCGGCCGACCCGCCGACCGACGAAGCCAAGGACCTCGGGCGGCTGCGGGCCGATCTCGAAGCCATCCGCGCCGAGGCGCACAAGGCCGGAGATGCGGACGGGGTCGCGGACGCGGACGGGCTGATCGGGCAAGTCGATGAGCACCTCGCAGACCTCGGCATCCGAGGCAAGGCCGCGCCCGACAACCGGGAGCGGCCCCGGCGGACACGGTCGACCCGGAGGCGTCAGGATGTCGCGGACCTGCCCCGGCTGCCCGTCGACAAGCGGACTGTCGGCCGGACCTACACGGCGCCGGATGGCACGGCTTGGCGGCCGTCGATGTTTCTCACGCTCACCTGTGACACCTATGGCCGTGTCCACTCCGACGGAACGCCCCTTGATCCGGACTCGTACGACTACCGGCGCGCGGCGCGGGACGCGATCCACTTTCCCAAGCTGGTAGATCGGTTCTGGCAGAACCTGCGTCGTGCCGTCGGCTGGGACGTGCAGTACTTCGCGGTCCTGGAACCACAGCGCCGGCTCGCGCCGCACCTGCATGCCGCGTTCCGCGGAACGGTGCCCCGGGTCCTGCTGCGTCAGGTTGCCGCGGCGACATATCACCAGGTCTGGTGGCCGGCGACCGACAGGCCCGTCTACACGCCCGACGGTCCCGGGTTGCCCGTCTGGGACGAGCAGGCCGGCGGCTACCTCGACCCGACCACCGGGGCCGACCTGGCCTCGTGGGATGAGGCGCTCGACGCGATCGGCCCCGACGACGAACCAGCGCACGTCGTGCGCTTCGGTCCGCAGATCCGCGCGGACGGGGTCACCGCGAACAGCGACACCGCCGGGCGGCTGATCGGCTACCTGACCAAGTACCTCGCCAAAGCCCTCGACACCTGCCACACCATCGACACCGACCGCCAGCGCGCGCACGTCGACCGGTTGGCGGCGGCGCTGCGCTACGAACCGTGCTCGCCGTCCTGCGCCAACTGGCTCCTGCATGGCATCGCGCCCAAGAACGCCCGGCCCGGCCTCGTCCCGGGACGGTGTAAGGGCAAGGCCCACAAGCGCGAGACGCTCGGCTTCGGCGGCCGCCGCGTCCTGGTCTCCCGGAAGTGGTCCGGCAAGACGCTGACCGACCACAAGGCCGACAGGGTCGCGTTCGTCCGCGAACAGTTGCAAGCACTCGGCAGGCAGCCCGACGCCGGAAGTCCAGCAGAGCAAACGGCCGGCGACGACACGGACTCGACCGACCTGCCGCGGGTGGTCTGGGAGCTCGTCCGCCCGGGTGACCTCGACGCACCCCGCCGGGCGCACCTGATCCTTCATGCGATCGCGAACCGGCAACGCTGGCGCGCCCAACTCGGACCACCGGCCGAGGCGGCGGGACCGCCCGGAAGCGCGGTGCCCGATGTCGCCTGACTCGAACACCAACCGGCCGGCGCCAGGGAGAGCGACCGTGACCAAGCTTCTGCTCACCCCGGCCGAGGCGGCCGAACTGCTCGGCCTCGGACGCTCAACCGTCTACGAACTCCTGGCGGCCGGCGACCTGGAATCCATCTGCATCGGCCGCGCCCGGCGCATCCCCCACGACGCGCTCCTCGACTACATCGGCCGGCTCCGCGGTACCTCGGGCGGTACAGCGTGAAACCGGCAAGGTGGCCGCGGGCGCGGGGGCCTCCGTCTCTCGAACGGGGGCGGCGGCGGTCAGGACCGGTCGGCGGTCGGCGGACCGAGGTCGGGCCGGTGCTCGGCAATCCAACGTTCCACGTCGTCGGTGCGCCAGATCCGGCCGGCGGCGAGATCGGCCACCGGCTTCGGGAACGTCGGGTCACCGCTCGCGATCTGGCTCACGCGCTGGCGGCTCACCCCCAACCGCTTCCCGATCTCCGCGGCGCCCATCAGGTGATGCACACCAGAACCGTACTTGACAGTTACCTACCCCGGGGCGCAGACTCACCAGCAAGGCACTAGGCAACCGTCAAGCCCCCGAGCAAAAAGGCGGTCCCGGCGGGTGCGCCAACACCCAGCCGGGACCTGAGACCCCACACCTTGTCTACGCAAGGAGCGAAGCCCTATGGGTATCTTCTCGTCCGGCGGCCACGGCGCGTGGCGCACCCCAGGCGAAGACTCGCCGCTCGTCTCGGTCCACGCGACCAGCACGGGTCATGAGCTGACGATCCGGCCCGGCGCCGACATCGGCGACCTGGTCGCGATCTTCGTCGACCTTCCGGCGGACGCCTTCTTTACCGAGCACTTCGGCGACGTCGACGCGGTCCTGGTCTTCCGCAACATCCCCGAGGCACCCGCGCTCGTCCCGGCGGTCGTCAGGCCCTCGGCGGACCCGGCGGCGGCAGGCGCTACCCGCCCGTAGCGGCACCTCTGCCTGCACTCCCCCATTTTTCTTCCGTTCTCTGGCGGCTTCTAAAGCTGTCGGGGCGTCGGACGGGTCCAGGGTCGACCGAAGGTCGATCGCGAAGATCGCGAAGCGACGCGATAGCGCCCTGGACGCGGCCGGCGCCCCGACAGACCCTCTCCACGCCAGAGAACGGAACCCCACCATCGCCCGGCAACGGCGCTTGCCCCGGGCGGCCCTCTTCCGTCCTCTTCGGCAAGGAGCCTCGACCAACCATGCCCACGCACAATCCCGGTCCGTCCGACACGGACACATTCAGCGTCGATTTCACCGCGGCCGAACTCGACGCGGCCCGCGCGGAACTGGAGCCCTTCGGTATCCGCTTCCATGACTCCTACATCTGCGGCGTCCTGAAAGTCGTAGCCGAGGACGTCCACCGCGACCTAGTCGACGAACACACCGTCAGGGCAGCCCGCCACGGACTCGCCCTGCTCGAAGCGTCGAACGAACGCTCCATCGACCCGTCGGACGCGGCCTGATGCCCGCGCGCAAGCCTGCCCGCGACGACGGGGACCCGGCCGACAAGCGCTCGACCGGCGACGCTGACGACCGATCGGCTGAAGCCGCTCGGCGCAACCGGCGCGGCCACGGTGAAGGAACCGTGTTCTGGCGCGAAGACCGCAAACGCTGGGTCACCCAGATCGACTACGGCATCGTGAACGGTCGACGCAAGCGCGCGCCACGCTACTTCAAGACGCAGGAAGAGGCGATAGCCGCGCAACTGGAGGCACGAAAGGCTCAGGCGGACGGAATCGAGAACCTCGACCGACGCAGCCGTTTCGGCGACTTCCTGACATACTGGCTAACCGAGGTGGTCATGCCGTCCGAGCGGGCGCTGTCGACGAAGTCGAACTACCGGGACATGGTCGAGAACCACATTCGCCCCGGCCTCGGCAAGGTCCGGATCGTCGACCTGAAACACGAGGACGTGCAGCGCTTCCTCAACCAGAAGGCGGCGGCCGGTTACAGCACGTCGACGATGCGCACGCTGCGGACGGTCATCTCACAGGCCCTCGACGAGGCGGTCATCACGGAGAAGGCGGCGCGCAACGTCGCGAAGACGGTCCGGGTGCCCAAGGCCCGGAAGCCTCGGCGCAAGGTGTCGGCGCTCAACCGCGACGACGGGTTGCGGCTCCTCGAAGCGGCGGCGACGACCCGCTTCTACGCCGTGTACGTGCTGCTCGCGATGGTCGGCCTCCGACGCGGCGAGGTCCTCGCGCTGCGCTGGCGCGACTTCAACGAGACCGCGAAGACGCTCCGGGTAGAACTCCAGGTGACCCGGGTCAAGGGCGTGAAGGGCCTGGTAGTCGGGCCGACGAAGAGCCGCGCCGGACAGCGCACGCTCGCGCTCCCCGAGAAGTGCGTCGACGTACTCAAGGCCCACCGCCGGCTCCTAGCGGCCGAGAAGACAGCAGCCGGCAAGCGCTGGCACGAAAACGGCCTGATCTTCCCGAACACCGTCGGCAACTACCAGGAGCCCCGCGCGCTCAACACCCACCTGTCCGCCCTCTGCAAGTCGGCAGATCTGCGGCACCTCGGCCCACACGCGCTCCGGCACACCGCGGCGACGATGGCCTACGCGCTCGGCGTCGACTGGAAGCAGATACAGGCCATGCTCGGGCACACCATGCTCTCGACGACCATGGACATCTACGTCGACATGGTCGAAGACGTCAGCCGCGACGCGGCGACCAAGCTCGACGGTTGGTTCGACAACGAGGACTAGGCGGACAGCGCCGACAACCCGGACGGAACAGAGGATGTGGGCTGACAGCCTCTAGGCTGTCACTTTGGCTGTCAAAGAACAGAGCCCCGCGCCACCCGTCGGCGGCTGCGGGGCTCTGACCTGTCTCAACCAGACGTGCGCTCGGAGGGACTCGAACCCCCAACCTTTTGATCCGTAGTCAAATGCTCTATCCGTTGAGCTACGAGCGCATTGTGCAGTTTTCACCTGCTGCCGCCGGCCGGTCTCCCAGGCGACTGGAGCCACCTTACAGCACGGACGAGGCCCCGAACGAACCGGTATCGCCCGGGTGAACGGGGTGGCGTCCGACTGGTCGGCCCTGGATGCCAAGAGGCACCGGGCCGGCGTGGGCCAGGCTTCGGCCGTCTACCCAGGGGCGACGGACGTGGCGGGGGCGAGATCGTCCGCACCCCGGAGCGGCTTCCCGATCGCTCACGGAGGCCGCGTTCACGGAGTCGGCGCCGGCGCCGGTCCAGCAACGAGAAGCGCCGACGGCCTTGGCTTCCCGGCGAACCGTCGCCCCGACACGTGGGCGCCCGTGGCTATCAACCCGACGGGCCGCGCCGGGCCTGCCGGCTCGAAGGAGGCGGGCGCCGTCGCCGGCTGACGGGACCAGGACCAGTTTGGGGTGGGCGTCTCGGGGACGGCGACGCCGTACTCGAGGGCCCGGTTTCGAACCATCGCGGCCGCCCACCGGTCCCAGCGCCCGACGTGGCACATGAGCTGGGTCAGATCCCAGCCCGGGCAGGTCGGAACAGGCCTCGACAGGTCGGCCTCGCCGAGCAGATCGGTAAGGAGCCGGTTCTGCGCCAGCAGGCCAGCGGCGTAGTCCACAGCCCGACCCTAACGTTCTTCAAACCGCCGCCGCCGGTCCAGCCGCCTCGGGCCGCGACAAGCCCGCCGTGGTCGACCTTCGTCGCCTCGCTCCGCGGGATGGCGGCGACGAGCCGCCCTGACGGACGCCATGCTCGCCGGCGGCCTTCTCGCGATCTGACGAGCGGCGATCCAACAAGCGACGGTCTGACCGGCACCAACGTCAGGACCCAGTGCCGGCACCCAGCACCGACCTGTGTACCTTCCACACGGTCAGGCGGGCGGGCAGACTGGCCGGCGATCCCGGGCCGTTGACCTCAGAGTTCAGATCTTCCGTCCGACTCCGCAATGTGACGGAAGAATTTCGGTGTCCGCGGCGTCCGGGCGCCACAGCGTGTTCGGCACGAGCCCCGGATCGACGAGTTCCGTGCCCTCGAAGAAGCCGGCGATCTCCTCGAAGTAGCGGACGGTGTATTCGTAGCCGCCCTCCGCGATGGCATCGGCGGCCTTGTCCGCGTCGCCATGCACGCTGTCGTTGATGGCGAGGTAGCTCCCCGCTACCAGACTCCCGAGAAGGCGGGAGACGATGCCGCGGGCCTCGTCGGTGTCCTTGATGGCCGCGCCGAGAACACCGAACATGATCAGGGCGATCGGCCTGTCGAAGTCGAGAGTGTTGGCAGCTTCCGCGAGGATCTTCTCCGGCTCCCGCACGTCGGCTTCGATATAGGCGGTGGCACCCTCCGGGGTACTGGTGAGTAGGGAACGGGCGTGCAGCAGGACCAGCGGTACCACCCCAAGGATGCACATGGGTAGGCGCGTAGACGGGTGGTGGCCCCCTTGTCGGGAAACCGCCGCCGTAGCGCCACCGCGACACGCCCCGCAACTCTGCCTACGACCGGCCCGCGCCCGCCCTCGGTGGGTCGCGCAGCGAGGCAAGTCATGTAGGAGATACGACGAAGCCCCCGAACCGCCGAGGCTCGGGGGCTTCACAACGAAACAGTTGTGACTACGCCCCGTCAGGACGGCGGCGGCGGCGGGCTGTGACGGTGCCGGCGCCGATCAGGGCGACACCAGCGATCACACTAACCGCTGGGAGAACTGGGAATGACGAGGAAGCCATTCCGCCTCCACCGGTCCGAGGGCCGGGGCCTCCCGTGGGATACGTGTCGGTCCCCCCTGGCGTAGGGTTACTCGTTGGGGACACCGTGCAATCATTCAGATGGAACATCACGTATTCGGTAGACGCCGTGCCATCCAAAACCAGTCGAATGAGCTGGTTCTGGTTGGGCTGGAAGGCCGACTTGTCGAGGTCCACCGGAATAGTGAAGTCGATCTGGTAATTTCCGTTGGGCTGCACTACCACGGGACCGCCGATCGGGCGGAATGCGGCACCCTGGTAAACATTGGGCTCGAGTTGAAGAGTGGCCGTCTTTCCGGCGCCTGCTGGCCATGAGCCCGAGGCTGTCCCACCCGAACCGTAGCACCCGGAGGCACTGGTTACCTTCATGGACACGGGCTGCGCGTTCGCCACGCCCACAAATGCGACAGAGGCCACGCCAGCTAGCAAGCAGATCGCGGCCAGTCGGATCTTTCTGTACATGCAGCCCCCAAAGTCCGTTGAATTGGTTGCTTCATCTTCAATAGCGCCGTCTCTTGTCGCATTCGCGCCAGAGTGATTCTGGCATGCCTCTGTAGAAGCTCGCCAGCGCAGACGTTTGAGGAAGCCGATTCGTGGGTAAACATTTAGCCCCCTCGCGGAGCGTGCTGGTTTCGGCCTGGCGGTAGCGTTCTGTGAATGTCGCGGTCGGGGCTGGCCGTGGTCGGGGTTGGCGACCTTTTGGGGTGTGTCCGGCGTGTCGGTCCTCGGTCCGGGGCGGCTGGGCCCTTTGATCGCTTCGTTGCCTGACCCGGACGGTCCGTCCGGCGACACGCTCGGGTCGTTGTCGACGTAGACGATCCGGCTTTCCGGCGCGATCCGCTGGGCGACCTCGTGGGTGTTGTTCTCGGTGGGCAGTCCGGTGCCGATGTCGAGGAACTGGCGGATACCGGCCTCCTCGACGAGGTACCGCCCGACCCGGGCCAGCGCCTTCCTCGATTCCCGGGCGATGGCCACAATGCCGGGGTAGGCGGTGATGGCGGCCTCAGCCACGGCACGGTCGGCCGGGAAGTTGCCCTTCCCGCCCACCCAGTAGGTCCAGATCCGGGCTCCATGCGGGATATCCGGGTCGTAGCGCGGGTCACCGGCCTCAGTCTGACCGTCGACGGTTATTGACTACTCCTGGTGAGCGAGAGTGAACCGAGAGGTCGGATTGGCCCGCATGCTCCCATACTTGGCCGCCGGCGCAACACCGTCCATACGGAGCGGCGGCGGCCCCTTCGTCGGGACCGCCCGTCGTCACGATCGCAGACCGTGACGGTGGGCGACACGGGGCCACCGTCGAGCTACCCGTCACCCCGCCCACGCACCATTGAGGGGTACGGGCGCTACCGGCGGGAACTCGTTGTTTACGTACTGAAAACATGTCTCAGTTGCGGAAGCTAGCTGTGCTCGGATCAATACGTAGCAGTGGCTCAGCTAACTTGCCACCGATGCGCCAGGGCCGCCCTCGCCCCGATAAACTGCCCCCAGGACGAGGAGAGCGGAATCGAGGGGACAAAGGTGACCGTTCCGCCGGGCAGTGGCCCGACCGTGCGCCGCATCCTCCTCGGATCGCACCTGCGCCGCCTCCGGGAGTCCAAAAATATCACCCGGGAGGACGCGGGGTATCACATCCGGGCGTCCGAATCAAAGATCAGCCGGCTAGAACTCGGCAAGGTTGGTTTCAAAGAGCGCGACGTCAGGGACCTGCTCACCCTTTACGGTGTGACCGACGAAACGGAGCGCTCCAGCCTGCTCACGCTGGCCCGGGAGGCGAACCAGCAGGGCTGGTGGCACTCCCACTCCGACGTGCTGCCGAACTGGTTCCAGCCGTACATCGGGCTGGAGGAGTCCGCCTCCCAGATCCGTACCTATGAGCTTCAGTTCATCCCAGGGCTCCTGCAGACCGAGGACTACGCGCGAGCGGTCATCTCCAAGGGCGCCCGGGGCGCCTCGAAGGAGGTGATCGACGGGCGCGTGGCCGTCCGGATGAACCGGCAGAAGCTGCTGACCAGGCAGGATCCACCCCGTCTGTGGGTCGTTCTCGACGAGGCGGCGCTGCGCCGGCCGATCGGCGGCAGCAAGATCATGCACGCGCAGATCGCCCGGCTCCTGGAACTGATCGACGAGCCTTTCCTGACCCTCCAGGTAATGCCGTTCGCCTTCGGCGGCCATACCGCCGAAGGTGGAGCGTTCAGCCTGCTGCGCTTCCCCGACCCGGAGATGGCGGACCTCGTCTACGTCGAGCAGCTCTTCGGCGCCGCCTACCTGGACAAACGCGAGGACGTCGACCGCTACACGATTGCGATGGAGCGGCTCTGTTTCGACAGCAGCACGCCGGACCGGACCGCGGACGTGCTCCACCAGATCGACCAGAGCCTGTAACCGCGCGGCCGACTCGTTCCGGCCGGGTAAGCGGCTCGATCGGGTGGCGATGTCCGCTGGGGCGCACCCACGCACCCATAGGGTGTTGCCATGGAGAAGCCAAAGATCGACATCTCGGGTACGACGGCACCGCCCGATCTCGTCGTCACCGACCTCACCGCGGGCGACGGCACCGAGGCCACCGCCGGCCGGACCGTCTCGGTCCACTACGTCGGGGTGGCCCTCAGCACCGGCAAGGAGTTCGACGCCTCGTACAACAGTGGCAAGCCGTTCCGGTTCCGCCTCGGTGCCGGGCAGGTGATCGCCGGCTGGGACCAGGGCGTGCAGGGCATGAAGGTCGGCGGCCGGCGCCAGCTCGTCATCCCCCCGCACCTCGGGTACGGGCGCCACGGCGCGGGCCGGGTCATCAAGCCGAACGAGACCCTGGTCTTCGTCGTCGACCTGCTTGGCGTCGCCTAGTCAGACGTCGCCGGGGACTGGTCGACCTGTTGCGCGAGGCGTCGCACGCCGGCCAGCCACCGATCGGGATCGGCCGCCCTCTGCGCGAAGAAGGCGGCGACCTCCGGATGCGGCAGGATGAGGAACTTCTCCGCCCCGATCCCGTCGATCACCGCGTCGGCGACAAGGTCCGGGCCAATGATCTGGCCCGATGCGGCGACGAGCCGGGCCGTCGAATGTCCCTCCTTCAGCGGATCGAGCAGCAACGGCGTCGCGACCCCGAGCGGATTTTTCTGCTGGACAGCCGCTTAGCGCCTATTTGCCCGGGGCCCGCAAGCCGCGGGCCCGGTTTGGCGTCGTTCGGAAAGCTCGTCGCCCGGGCGGTCGGGTGACCCGGGCGCCGAGTCGTCAGGCCACCCGGGTGGCCAAACCGGGGAGGGCCGGCGCCCGGGGCGGGAGCGCGGCGAGGCCGGCGACGTGGGCCAGGCGGTCGAGCTCGGCGAGCCACAGGTTCGCGAGGGTCGCGCGGCGCGGCACCTCGCGGTCGATCGCCACGCCCAGGCAGGCCACCGGGCCGAGGCCACCGAGGATGACGAAGATGCGTTGGCCCGGGACGGGCACCGGTACCGGAATGGCCTCGCTGACCGGCCTGCCCGCGATCGTCAACGGAATCGGCAGGACTCCAAGGTTCGAGGTCGACACCGCGACGCGTCGCGAATCCATCCCCATCGCGACCGCGGCTCGGCCATAACGCGCGGGAATCCGCTCGAACCACCAGCGCTCGCCGGCTCCGGCGTTCGTGCCATGCCGGTAGCGCACCGTCTGGCGCCGCACCGCCTCGAAGCGCCGCGACGGCGACATCGCGCCACGGGGCAGGCCTACCCGCGTTCCGACGACGAAGTTGCTCAACTGGCCGTTCTCCGCCTGCCGGCGCGCGCTCACCGGCACCAGGACCTGAAGGCGGCGGGAGACGCCGCGCGGCCGTGACCAGGTGTCAAAGGCCCCGGCGAGCGCGACGAGGAAGACATCGTTGACGGTCGCGCCATAGGCCCGTCCGACGGCGCGCAGCCAGTCGACAGAGGTCGAGGTCCAGGAGATCTCATGTTCGCCGGCGACCGGCCGGGCCAGCGCCTCCAGGCTGCCGGATCGCGTTGCCCAGCCGAGCAGCCGTCCACCGGCCAGCGCCACCGAGCCGGGCGTCACCCGGCCCGCCCGTAGCCAGCGCGCTGCCGGAGCGGCGGCCGGCGCGCCGCCGAACAGCATCGTCAGCACGCGGTTCAGCGCGGTCCCGTCCAGCCAGATGTGGCTCGCCCGGAACAGGACGTACGGCGCCGTGCCGCCCGGAGTCCGTAGCAGGCAGAGCTCCCAGGGCGGCGCGTCCAGCGGAATCGGCGCCTGGCAGCGCCCGGCGACGAACGCCCGTACGTCCGACTCGTCCGCTCCGCCGGGCAGGCGGAATTCCCGCACGTGGGCAGACACGTCGAAACGCGTATCCGGCGCCCAGTGGGGCCAGCCGGCCGGCCCGGCCGGATGCGACACGCGATGCGCGAGGACGGGAAAACGCGCGACCCGGTCCACGACGGCCGCGCGCAGGTCGGCGAGGCCGCACTCCCCCTCGGCCCGCAGCAGGTAGGCGACGCCCAGCGGCGTGGACCGGTTCTTCCGTTGATAGCCGAGCAGCGCACGGTCCATCCTGCTCAGCGGGCGGGAAGTCTCCTCGGCCATGTTTTCCGGCCACATCTGCACCACCCCATTCCACGGGCCCCGGCCAAGCCAACGGGTAATTCCGCGCGATACGGCAGCGGACGCCGCGGGATTCGGAGGTACCGAGCGATTCGCAGCGTCCGGCTGACGGGTGAGCGACCCTCCCCGTAATCAGGTCGGGTGGAAGACGCTCACCGTAGGGCCAGGCTCCACGCCTTGCTGGAAAAGTCCGGTCCGTGCCACGCCGGCGGCGAGTCGCCGAGAAACCTTCATGAACTGGCGAGCACGCCTTCCGGTCGCATAACCCGACGGGCGGTGCGGATCAGGCGGGCCCGCGCGCCAGCAGGCCGTTCAGGAAAAGCTCGACCGCGTGCGCGAGCCGTTCCTCCTCGGTCTCGGGTGTCCGGTAGATGCCGTACGCGGCGAGCCAGGCCGGCATGGCACCGACCGTCGCGAAGAAGTGCTCGGCGGCCAGCTCGACGTTCTTGACCACGATGGTGCCCTCGGCCTCGTGCGGCTCCGCGCCGCGGTGCCGGCACCACGGCCGGAACACTGGGCGGTAAGGTCGCGATCGTCACTGGCACCGCCTCCGGTATCGGCCGGGCGTGCGCGCTGCGCCTGGCACAGGACGGCGCCGCCGTCGTCGTTCTCGACCTCAACGAGGGCGACGCGCAGACCGTCGCGGACGAGATCCAGGCCGCGGGCGGGTCCGCGCTGGCGGTGGCCGCCGACGTCGCGGACCCGGAAAGTGTCACCCGCGCGGTCCAGACGGCGAAGGAGCGGTTCGGCCCGGCCACCATCCTGGTGAACTCGGCCGGGACGACCGGCTCGAAGCGCTTCATGGACATCACGCTCGAGCAGTGGACGTCTACGCGGTCGCTATCGTCGGGGACGAGCCTTTCCGTTCCGGCGCCGGGCGCGAGCCGAGGCTCGTTTCCGAGGCGACGATGGAAAAGGCGTGGTCATGCCAGAAGGTCACACGGTTCACCGGCTGGCCGCGGCCCACCTGGAGCTGTTCGGCGCACGGACGGTCGCGGTGGCGAGCCCGCAGGGACGATTCACGGACGGGGCCCGCCGGCTCGACGGACGCGTGCTGGAGACCGCCGACGCGTACGGCAAGCACCTGCTGCTTCGGTTCGACGACGATCAGGTCCTGCACGTCCACCTGGGCATCTATGGGAAGTACGCCCTGGGGCCGCCGCCGGCTCCGGCCCCAGCGGGCGCCATTCGGCTGCGCCTGACCGGCGCGGGTGGTTACGCCGACCTTCGCGGCCCGAACGCCTGCGAGCTGCTCGAACCAGGTGACGTGAAGACGCTGCTGGACCGGCTCGGGCCGGATCCCCTCCGCGCGGAGTCGGACCCGGCGCTCGCCTGGCGCAGGATCAGCAGGAGTCGGACGTCCATCGCTCAATTGCTCATGGATCAGGCTGTGGTCGCCGGGCCGGGCAACATCTATCGGGCCGAGGTGCTGTTCCGCGCCGGCATCGACCCATGGCTGCCGGGCCGGGATCTGACCGAGGCGCAGTGGGCCGGCCTTTGGGCCGACCTGCGGGTGCTGATGGCCGAAGGCGTGCGCACTGGCCGGATCGACACCGTCCGGCCTGAACACACCCCAGAGGCGATGGGCCGTCCGCCACGGGTCGACGGCCACGGCGGCGAGGTGTACGTCTACCGTCGTGCCGGTCAGCCCTGCCTGCGCTGCGAAACCCCAGTCCTGGCGACCGAGCTTGCCGGCCGGAACCTCTTCTGGTGCCCTACCTGCCAGCTTTCGCGCTGATACGCAGCGACCGAGACCACGCGCCGGAAATGTGGTCCGGTCGTCGGCCGGCAGCCGGGCACCGTAGCATCTGGTGTGGGCTGGCGTTATGCCAGGTTTCGAGACGAGAGGGGGCAGGACATGCCGGATCTGGGCGCTCCAGAACTGATCATCATCGCCGTCGTGGCCGTCGTCCTGTTCGGGTCCAAGAAGCTGCCGGAGGCCGCCCGGTCGATCGGCCGGTCCATGCGGATCTTCAAGTCCGAGGTCAAGGGCCTGCACGACGACGAGAAGCCCGCCGCGATCGCCGCCCCCGCGCAGCCGGCCGCCCCTGCCACCGCCGTGGAGCCGGCCGCCGCTCCGGTCACGATGGCCAAGGACTCCGCCGCTTCCTAACGCCGCCGTCCGGAGTGTTCGAACGATTCCCACGGCTGAAGTTCGTCATCACCGAGGCGTCGGCGGCCAGCCTCCCGCCGCTCGTCCGGCACGTGGACGGCAGCTCGCGAACATCCGCGCTGGCGCGATCGGCGAGTTGCAGTACCGCCGGGA
>Ga0068863_100001641_pt1 | contig 22133 bp, 16 predicted proteins | sample KBSSwiS62_FD_66596 | JGI IMG/M metagenome (GOLD analysis project Ga0068863, IMG submission 66596) | Switchgrass rhizosphere microbial communities from Kellogg Biological Station, Michigan, USA - KBS Switchgrass S6-2 | ecosystem: Host-associated > Plants > Roots > Rhizosphere > Soil ... | reverse complement strand
CGCTGTTGAGAGTTGGCGATGTGGGGCCTCCCGCTGGAGCCAGTCCGCGAGTGTTCCGCTCACCTTCCGAGGCCGATGCCTCGTACATCGCAAAGACCGGGCTCGAACTGATGAAATACGAGCCCGCCGGGATGTTGGCGCCCGAGGCCGCCGAGCCGAAATATGCCTTCCCGGGCGCTGTGCTACTGCCCGAGCACGTCTGGGTTTCGGGCGCAGAGACACCCTTGTATAGAGTTATGCTGACGCTCGGCTGATTACAAGCGATTGCGACATATTGCGCGCTGATCGGCAGGCCGAAGCGCCTGCCGAAGTCTGCCGATGGCCAGAAACTCGTCGCATCGTTACCGTCGCCATCTCCGTATTGAAGTGCCGCTATCGGTGCGTTCGCAGTAGCGTACAGCGCACTTCCCTGTCCCTGCGCCGCCCCCGAACCAACTGCGACCGCGACCTGACCGCCCGCACTGAGGGAGTACGTGGCGCTGGTCCCGTCGCTTGCGTAGACGGTGACTGATGTCCCGTCCTGCAATGCGCCGATCACCGCGTGTTGAGATAGGATTCCCCAGATATCCGTGCCGGCCGGGGCGACCGGAAACGCATCCCGAGCAACGCCGCTCAGATAGGCCGTGTGCGCAACGAGTATGGGCACGTCGGACGTAATCAGCGCAGATACCGTGTTGTCACTCCCCGCGTCAAATTCATTCACAACGCCGGGCTGCGCGGTGGCCGTGTAGGTGCTCGAGCCCACATGAAACGTAACGGTCGCTGTCCCACTTGGGCTCAGAAAAAAATAGGAATGATTGCCGGCTATCTGCGGGATGACGAATGCTGTTCCGGCGAAATCTGCTGGCACCGGCAGGTCAGCTGCGGCCTGGTTACTTCCCAATGTGAAAGCACCCGAACCCGCTATCACGGAACCTGACGTAAATGCGCCAGCCGGAATCGTAACGGTGTCAAACGTGTTGAGCGTTGACAGGGGCACCCCGTCAACCGTGATCGAATTGCTCGCCTCCAGGCTCATTGCCGACAACGGGGCCGCCAGTGGCTCGGGGCTCAGGATGTAGTATTTGCTCGGAGTTCCTGCGTGTGCCACCCCACACAGCACCAGGCACGCGATGAGGAGAGTCAGCTTCGCGAAGCCATCGCTCACCAACTGATACGTCCATGTATACATTGATCACCAGCCTCACGACAATGTCATGAATTCATGCCGCGCAGTGAACCGCGCGTCCTCACGGACGCGTCACTCACATTCGCCAACGGGCGGCGCAGACGCGCCGCTTCGCTGGCGTATGTCTTTGAGCGCTTTAGCGCGCGTTGATTAGACGAGGTATGTGAAGAGAAAAGGAAATAGGGTCAGCAGACCATTGCGGCGCAGCCGCGAGACACTCGACTCTCATGATTCCAACCTCCCTGAAACACAGTCAAATTTGCTTTGTCTTCTCGTCACCGCAATCGAGACCAAAGTCGGCGACTCACCCGCAAGCAATAGCCCCTGTGCAACCACCCGCGCGCCGTGCTGCTGGTATCTTTGTTCCAGCACCGCCGCGAATGGAAAACCTGACCTTCACCGACTCTACGGAACTGGCGTTGCCGTTTCAAGACAAAGCGCGTTACAGCGCTCCGGGGGTGGCATCAACAACATTCGTTTGCCTCTTGATTTACACTCCTGGAGTGCAAACTGGAGGTCCCATGGCTGGCAATCCCTATAAGCTCTACGGTCGGGCGAATGCGGGTTCATTGGCACCACAGATCGTGCTCGAGGAAATCGGCGCGCCTTACGAGATGATCTGGGTCAGCAAGTCCCCCGCGGATGTGGCAATCCTGCGGAAGGTCAATCCCGCCGGGAAAGTCCCCGCTCTCGTGCTTCCCGATGGCACATCCGTCTTCGAGTCAGCCGCCATTCTCATCCACCTGACTCACGCGTACCCGGCGGCGAATCTCGCGCCACCTGCGGGCAGCACAGCACACGCGCGCTTCCTGCAGTGGATGTTGTTCCTATCGTCGAGCGTATACGAGTCCTGTCTCAGGAGTTACTATGCCGAGCGCTACTCCACGAGTGGACCGGACGCCGCCGCCGCGATCGAGCAGCAAGCCGTGGCCGACTACGCGCGCCACCTCGAACTGATTCACGGTGCCCTTTCGCCGTATGTGCTGGGCGAGAGCTTCTCGGCAGCGGACCCGTACCTTTATATGCTGGCCGGATGGTACCCCGGTGGCGCTGCGGCCCTGCAAACTCGACTGCCCAAGTTCGCTCAACATGCGCAGTTGGTGCGTCAGAGGACCGCGACGCTGAAAGTCGAACAGGCTCAGCCCAAGACCTGAATTTACTCGAGCCCTACGGCCGCCATAAAATTCCCACAGGAATGTGCTCTGTGGCATATACCATGCTCAATAGGCGAATCACACCCACGGGCACACGGCAGACAAATGGCACTGAGTAACATCTTCAACAGACTGCGTCCATATATCGCGAGTGCGTTGGCGGTTGCATTCACTGCATGCCCGGCTATCCCTGCTTTCGCCACCCCAGACGCAGCAGCTTCACTGCGGCAGGTTCTCGATGGGGAGTGGGAGTGGCGGCTGGCGCAATTCCCGGAGCGAGCGACCGGCGACGGCGACCACCGCTTTGACGATCGTCTCACCGACCGGTCAGCTCCAGCGATCGCCTTACGCCGAGAACACCACAAGCAATTCCTCGCTGCCGTTCGCGCCATCGACCGCACCGCCCTGCAAGGCGAGGACCGTCTGTCGTGGGATATCTTCTCGTATTTTGCCGCGCAGGCAGTGCGACAGGACGAGTTGCTGCTCTCCATGTCGCCGCATTCACTGGCCCCCTGGTCGGCGGATGACTCCCCGTTCCAGGTGAATCCGATGCAGGGGCCGCAGTTCGAGCTCCCCGAGCTCGTGCGCTCGACCCGCTTCCGTGTGGACGACGACTACCGGCACTACCTGTCACGCTTGCGTGCCATCCCGGGCAGCCTGAAGCAACTCCAGGCGCTGCTCGAGGCCGGGCGCGCAGCCCGCCTGACACCCGCGCACGATGCATTGGCGCGTCTTCCTGACCAATTTGCATCCCTGGCGGATGCAACTCTGGCCGGCAATCCACTATTCGCGCCCTTCGCGAGCTTTCCTGCCGAGATTCCCGCGGACCAGCGTGCGCAGCTCACGCAGGCAGCGACACAAATTCTGCGCGACGCAGTGGTTCCGGCGGTGCGCGAATTTCAGAACTATCTGGCTAAAGTCTGGATTCCGGCGGCAAGACGCACTCTGGCGGCGAGCGATCTGCCGCATGGACAGGAGTATTACGCCCTATCGATCGAGCGGTTCACAACGTCGCCCAACACTCCCCGCGAGCTGCATGAGCTGGGATTGAAGGAGGTCGCGCGGATCGATGCGCAGATGCAAGCCGTCATGCAGCAGGCAGGTTTCACTGGAACGCTGGCGCAATTCCGCACGTTTCTGCGCACCGACAAGCAATTCCAGTTCGCCAGCGCCCAGGACGAGTTACTCGCATTGCGGGACCTCGCGAAGCGAGTTGACGCGCAGCTTCCCAATCTGTTTGCCGTCCTGCCGCGCCTGCCGTACGGGATCCGCAGCATGCCCCCCGAGGAAGGCAACAATGCGCCCCACTACCTCGCCGGGGCCGTCGATGGCACTCGCGCCGGTTATTTCGAAGCCAACACCAACAACCTGGCTGCGTGGCCGCGCTGGACAATCGAGGCGCTCTTTCTGCATGAGGCGGTCCCGGGCCATCATCTGCAGATCGCACGCGGTCAGGAGATTGCGGGGCTGCCGGCGCTCCGGCGCCGTAACGGCAACTCCGCATTCAACGAAGGCTGGGCGTTGTACGCAGAAGGACTTGGCGACGAGTTAGGTGTCTATGCGGACCCTTACACGCGATTCGGGCGATTGTCCCTGGACTCGCTGCGCTCGTGCCGTCTGGTGGTTGATACCGGACTACATAGTTTTGGCTGGCCGCGCGAGCGCGCGATTCAGTACCTGATCGAGCACGCGCAACTGGACCGTGGTTTCGCCGAGGCTGAAGTTGACCGCTACATCGTCTGGCCAGGTCAGGCCGTCTCATACAAGGTCGGCGAGCAGGAAATCCTGGCCTTGCGCGAGCGCGCGAAAGCTGCACTCGGCAGCCACTTTGACATCCGCAGATTCCACAATGCCGTAATCGATCACGGCTCATTGCCACTCCCTGTCCTGCGGGAAGTGATCGGAGCTTGGATCGATGCGGAGCGTGCCCCGTCAGCGAGCTAATGACACGGCGAGGCGGGAGAGCGCTTACCTAGCTGCCTGTGTCGCCTTCAGTCTGCTCGAGCCTCTGACCTTTCGGATAGCCCACCGAAAAATGTTGCTTCACGATCACGCGCTCGCGCGGCACCAGGTTGAGCTTCCACAGGAGAATGCCGGTTTTTCCGTCGAGATCGCGCGTGGTGGCGGGTGTAGCATCCTTCAGGTACTCAACCTTGATGGCCGCATTTTGGCTCACCGGAACGCGATCGATCAGCTCGAGGACTATGGGCGCGCCGTGGAAGCTGGTGACATCGAAGTTGCGACGGTGTTCTTCCACCATTTGTCCGCCTAAGAGGCCTCTCTTACCGGACTGTGCAGGTTCGTCGTGCGACTCGATACGGATTCGATCATCCGCTCCGAAGGGCAAACGGACGGCGGCACCCGGTAGCAGATCCGGCGTGTCGGCAGATCCCACAAATGCTCCATCGCGATACAACTGCAGCTGGCCCGCGCCCCAGGGAACTTCGCGCTCAAACTTGAAAGTGGCTTCGAGGAATGCCGATCGGCTGAGGCTTGGAACTGCCCGAGCCACCAGCTCCACGGCGAAATCATCTTCGCCGATGGCATACACGTGCGGCTCGCGATCAGCAAGCAAGGATACGTGCCCCGGAATTGCATACTCCGCGGCGTACTCGGTGGCCGCGATCGAAACCGCTCTGCGGCTGCCGGTAACAATCGTTTCCTGCAGTTCTGCGTCAGGCGCGCTTGCCGCCGCCGCCCGTACGCCTCCAACTGGCTCGGGCGCGGCCAAGTCCAGAAACACTGAGGTTAGATCCGGCGTTGCTACCTTGGCCTCAGGTTGAGCGGTAGTCAGCGTCAAGGCGATGTTGCTCCAGTCTTCACCACTGCCCTGCTCCACAGAAGCCTGGCGTGTTAGCGCGACATGCTTGGTCGTTGTGTCCAGCCGAGCGTCGTACAGGAAGTGCCAATCAGCATCCCCGATCCGGTAACTCACCGTGACGGTTGTACTAACCGCGGCCGACGCCTCAAGCACCGCGTGCAGCTCGTAACTATCCTTACGCTGCGTGGCAATCTTCTTGATATCCGCCTTTGTGGCCGCAATCTGCGCGTCCAGTGCGCGCAGCCGCACAGAAGCATCGCGGATTCGCGCACGCGCACTCGCACCACCCGTACCGACTGCGCTGAGAACAGTCGGCAGACTCGTTGCATCCACGGCCGGCCGCGCCGCAGAACCGGTGGGCACAGTCGCGAGCGAGTCGAGAATCTTGAGCTGAGTTTGCGCCGTTGCAACCTCATCCTCGATGGCCTGGTGCTGGTCGGTGAGTGTCTCCAGCTTCTTCTGTAACTGCCGCTCACCTTCAACTACGAAATCGGCCTGCGTAATCTTCCTCAGTCCGACATCGGCCAGTTTGACATCTTTCGAACCCACCGCTACGTGCAGTGCATTCTCATCGAGCGATGAGGGCAGCCCCCGCACGATCAGACGATGTTCTCCGGCAGGGATCGCCAGCGTCCCATGCCGGGTAATTGCCGCCCCCTCCGGATAGACAGTAACCTGGTCTATCCGCAGCTCGGCAACCAGATCGGTAGCGAAGACAGTCCCCGGAAGCGGCGCGAAGGTCAGTCCTGCGATGACCGCGATCGTGAACCCTTTGATCTGCATCGCACGCTCCCTGATCCCTTATTATCGAGTCCCGTACAGCCGGTCACCGGCATCGCCCAAGCCCGGTAGAATATAGCCGTGCTCGTTCAATTGCTGATCGATTGACGCCGTCCACACACGCACTTCCGGGTGGTGACGCTGCAGGTTGGCGAGCCCCACGGGTGTTGCCAGCAGGCACACGAAACGCACCTCGATAGCGCCATGCTCTTTCAGGCGATCCACCGCGGCAACGGCGGTGTTGCCGGTCGCGAGCATGGGATCGACCACGACCACGAGCCGCTCTGACAGATCGGAAGGCGCTTTGAAATAGTATTCCACCGCCGTCAGGGAATCCGGATCGCGATACAGTCCGATATGGGCAACGCGTGCCGAAGGCACCAGGTCCAGCATGCCTTCGATGAATCCCATCCCGGCGCGCAGGATCGGCGCGAACACGAGCTTCTTGCCTGCCAGCATCTGAGCCTGCATCGGCATAAGGGGAGTCTCAATCTGCACCGCGTCGAGCGACAGGTCACGAGTTACCTCGTAGCACAGCAACGTCGCGATCTCACGCAGCAACTGCCGAAAGCCTTTCGTTGAGGTGGTCTTGTCACGCATGAGTGTGAGCTTGTGCTGCACGAGTGGGTGAGCCACTGTTGTCACGTTCTCCATCAGAACACCGTCCCGTCGCTCAAGACATTGAATGGAGGACCACCATCAGCGCGCGTTTTGCGCGCAATGAGACGGCCGGCTGCCCAGGTCCCACCTTCGAGCACGCACGCCAGTGGAAACGAGTCGGTCGTGAGGCCCAGCCGCGTGGCCACAAGGGGCGCGAGCCGGTCGAGCAGCGCCACCGTCAGCGCGCGCCATCCGACTACGAAGGGATCCATAACCGCGTGCGTCTTCGCCAGGGCCGCGCTTTCGCGGGGATTGAGTACTCCCATGTCCACGAACAGGCCACCGTTTCGATACTCGGCCAATCCGGTCAGCTCGTGCACGTTGGACACGGAAACTCCCGCTTTCTCGAGCGGCTCGAGCAGCGAGTATGTCAACCACTGTGACAGCTTGTGCAGTGGGGCATAGCTGTCTTCGGGGCTATGGCCGGCCAATGCCGGATGGGTCCAACAGTCGCCCAGCGGCACGCCTCCCAGGCTCGGTCTGCCCTGCCATATCGGGCCCAAAGCCTCGAGCAAGGTCGCGAGAATCGTGGCGGCCGGCAATCGCCCGTTGGACGAGCGCGCGCGCAGCGCATCGAACAGCCCTCCCGGGCGCGGCGAGTCCGTCATCGCAAACAGATCAGGGCGCGACTCCATGACTGCGCCGAGCCGGTTCAACAGCGCCGCACGCCCTTCCAGACCGAGCAGTGGGTTGGCTTCGTCGGCCTGAAAGGCGCGCCGGATCGATTGGCTGTCAACACTCCGCAGAGCGGCCGCGTCCGCTCTGAAGGGATCGCCAGGATGGCTCGCAAGGCCACCGCTTGCAAACCAGCGCAGACTCGCCAGCGCGAGACCCTCTGAGCGCGCAGCAACCAGCCCGGTGACACGATCACGGTAGCACCAGCCCGCGCCGGCGCCTGCATCGAGCAGGACAGAAGTAATGACCAGATCGAAAGCGGAGCGAGCCGCAACGTCGGTACTTTCCCAACCTGCCGCGGCAACGACCTCGTCCCACAGATCGCGGCCTCCAAATACAAAATGCCGCCACCGCGAGTGCACGGGGACATCGAGTCGTGGGTAACGCTCCCGGACCACTTCCGCCACGAAGTCCGCCGTTGCAGCCAACCGATCGAGATCGACTGTCCAGTCTTCCAATCTACCCTCGAGCGCCAGCATCAACAGGTGCTGCGCGCGTTTGCGTACTGCAGCAGCGCTCAGCAGCGTCCGTGCGCTCTCGGCCAAGGCACGTTGAGATGACTGGTTAGTAGTCCTTGATGTCACGTCCAACTACCCGTGGCGGGCTCTCGCCCAGGGCGGGCATTTCTGACTCCGGCGTAAAATAGCCGGCCGCCTTCTTGGCTGCTATCTCGACCAGGGCGTCCTGCGGCACCAGACCAGGCGGTAGGGGAACCCGCTCGCCAATCTCGATCCCCGCCGCAATCAGGGCGTCATATTTGAGATTCGACATCGACACGAGCCGATCGATTTTCGTAATTCCCAGCCAATGGATGATGTCGGGCATGAGCTGTTGAAATCGTGCGTCCTGGACGCCCGCGACACACTCCGTGCGCGCGAAGTAGGTAGCGGCCTGATCTCCACCCGGCTGACGCTTACGCGCGTTATATACTAGAAATTTCGTAACTTCCCCGAGCGCCCGCCCCTCCTTGCGGTTATAGACGATGAGTCCGACGCCGCCCGCCTGGGCGGTCCGAATGCACTCCTCGACGCCATGAGTCAGATACGGACGGCATGTACAGATATCGGAGCCGAAAACATCCGAGCCATTGCATTCATCGTGGATCCGGCAGGTCAATGGGCGCACCGGGTCACAGATCGCGGCAGGGTCGCCAAAAATATAGAGCGTTGTGCCGCCGATCGGCGGCAGAAAAACGTGCAGGTCGCGGCGTGTGACCAGCTCGGGATACATACCGGCAGTCTGCTCGAACAGGGTTCGGCGCAACAATGTCTCCGTCACGCCAAAACGCGCGGCAACTCCAGGCAGATACCAAACAGGGTCGATCGCAGCCTTGGTTACGCCCACTTCACCACCTGCGTGGACGACCACACCATCCTCCGAAAGTCGACCGAGCTCGATAGCTTCGCGAACCTCGGGGAGCATCAGGCGTGCCTTGGTAATCGCGATCGTAGGGCGGAGGTCCAGGCCATCCTCGATTTCAGCACGGAAGTCTGCTGCCACCCGATGCCCCCAGGGATCGAGCGACACGATTTTCTGTTGCCCTACCCACTGGCCATGAGGACCCATCTCGACCACGGGGCCGGTATCCTTCAGATCAGGCCGGGCGTTGGGGTCCAGTGCGCCGGATGAAACCGCGAGCGCGCGGTAAATGGAGTAGGCGCCGCCGTGCGCACCGATCACATTGCGATGACCGCGCGCGGTCGTCGAGCCGATCACGGGACCGCGAGCCGGCGCGGTCTGCGCACCCCATTCGATGGGAAACTTGTGCGGCTTGCCTCCCGAAGGGTGTGAAGTCAGGCGTATGTGACCTGGAGGGTTTTTAGTCATCTTGGGTATGAACTTAATCTACCCGGGCCGGGTTCGGAAGTGAGCCACCGCACAGCTGCTGTAGAATCATTCCTGGCCTGTTGATACCTTCTTATTAATCAGTTACTTGCGACAATGCTGGGGAGTGGCGAATGACCGTGGGTTGTGACTGGCAGGCCATGCTCGATGTAGCCGTGGAGGAAGCAAGGGCTGGCTTGGCCGAGGGAGGAATTCCGATCGGTGCCGCCCTCTTTCACCGCAACGGCGCGCTGCTTGGGCGAGGTCACAATCGCCGTGTCCAGGAAGGCGATCCGTCGGTTCACGGTGAGACCGACGCGTTCCGCAAGGCAGGCCGTCAACGTAGGTACCAGGACACGATCATGGTCACAACGTTGGCTCCGTGCTGGTATTGCAGCGGTTTGATCGTTCAGTTCCAGATCGGCAAGGTGATTGTCGGCGAGTCGCGTACCTTCCGCGGCGGAATCGACTGGCTGCGCGATCGAGGCGTGGAGGTCGTCGATCTTGACTCATCGCAATGCGTCGAGCTGCTGACAACTTTCATCCGCGTGCATCCCGATGTCTGGAATGAAGACATCGGCGAAGCCTGAAACCCGCTCGCGTCCCTATTCTTCCGTTCCTCGTATGGCCGCTGCACCTCGTGTCGTGTTAGACGACTAGGAGTTTGCATATGGGAATGGACGCAAATGAACGCAGGGAAACTCCCCAAGGGGGGAACAACATCTGTTGTTTTAGTCCTGACCAGAACGCTCGGCAAGCCTCGTCCGTCAGGGCGGGGAAGGATAGCGCGCACGCCGAAGGCGCCTTCTGTTAGAATCCGAGCTACTGAAAGGTCTACGGCAGGGCATGCCGGACGTAAAGCCTGTGGAGCGAACGTGAGACCGGAGGCGCATGGGTCGGAGACACCGTAAAGCGCCACAAGGATGAGGCCACGCTGGCGGAGGAACGGAGGAGAACGTCACGGCCTACACTGGTATGGGCGACCTGGCCTCGGATCGCTACAACGTCGCGCTCGGGGTCAACTTGATCACGTCACGCAAACTATGCCGCCTCCGCCAACAACTTCATTGGCGGCTACGACATCAGCTACAGCGATCCACGCGGCCGGTTCATTTACGCAAGTGTCGCTTACGCCACGCGGTGAACGCCGCGCCGTAGCTTCGATCGAGATCAAACTATGGCACGCACGGCCTGCAGCGCTGCGTCAACTTGGCCCTCATCGTTGACGAGACTTGGAGCAAGCCGCGCATGTGAGATCTTGTAGGGCGACGACGATGCAATCACCTTGTGCCTGAGGAGTCTTTGGACCGTCTCATCCGGGGTCTGCCCCTCTACGTCGAAACAGATGATTCCAGCCGAAAGCGCGGGATCGCGCGGTGTCAACAGTTTCAGCTTCGGAATTCGTGCGAGTCCGTCCTTGCACAGCGAGTTGAGGGCTGCGATGCGGCCGGCGATGCGCTTGCGTCCGATACGCCGATGAAAGTCGAACGCGTCCGCCATGGCCCACTGATGCTCGAAGGCCTTGAAGCCTCCCGGGGAGATCCAGGATGCGCGCGTCGGGGTCCTCGGTGGTTGCTCGCTCTCCCATGCCTTGAACGGCTCGTCAGAGTAAAAGCTCGGGATCGTCGGGCGCAGCAGCCCCCAGTTCTTCTCCGGCGCCCACATCACGCCGGTGCCGCGCGGGGCAAATATCCACTTATGCGTCCCGGCGGCGACGAAGTCGCAGCCGAGTTGGGCAACCGCCTCGTCCTGATTGCCGAAACCGTGCACAGCATCCAGAACCAACAACACCCGATCCTGCTCGGTGCGATTACGATTTGCAGCCGCAACAACCTCCGCCAGCATGCGAATCGGCAGTTTGACGCCGGTACTGGAATGAACCCACGTCAGCCCCACGACCCGCGTCCGCGGGCCTATTGCGCGCCGCAGCCGCTCCTCCATCTGCTGCGCCGAGGCCGCGGCAGGCTCATCGTAGAGCGAAATCCGGCGCGCGCTCGCACCGTTGCGCTCAGCGGCGAGGCGGATCGACTCGTGGTGCACGTAATGATCGTGGGTCGTGGTAAGAATTTCGTCGCCCGGCTTGAGCGTCAGGCCGTTATAGATGAGAGCCAGCCCCTGTGTGGTGCTGTCCGTGAGTGCAACCTCGTCCGCGTGGCCGCCCAGGTACTCGGCCGCGGCCCGCTGCACCCGTGACGGCTGACTCTCCTCGAGCGACTGCCCGCCCAGGAATGCCTCGAAGCCCATTCCGTGCTCGACGGTGGTAAACGGATTTGCATCCAACATGCGCCGGTAACGCTCGATGGATTGCCGCACCGGCCGAGGGTGCGACACCAGGTAGAACTGTGAGAAGTGCAGCAGGTCCGGCGCGAGGTCGAATTGGGCGCGCACCTGTGACCAATCCGAGTAACTTTCGGCACCCGGCTCCGCGGCCTGCGGTGCAGCGGAGTGCGCCGTAGCGCCGCCGAGAAGTGACATGCCGACGGTTGCAACAAAATCCCTGCGGCTCACTGTCATCGCTGTGCTCCTCAGCCGGATGGTTACCTGTGGACGCGAATGCTACGCAACCGTACAGCAACACTTGTTAAGTGTCGCATGGATAACGGCCGGCGGGCCATGCGCGCCTTGCCTGCGGCCACCACGAGGGCGCGGTAGCGGCGGCCTATAACGCGCGGTTTGCCGATGAATCCGGCCTTTGGTCCAGCCACATTTTCACTTCCGGCCCAGCCACTGTTGGCGTTCGGTCAGGCCAGATCTTGCCAAACCGGCCTGGCCACTATAAGTTAGCGGCCGTCAAGAGGCGAAGAAATTCAAATCGAGGGGGAGGGAGTCCTATGACGTTCGTGCCTCGCGCAGTTCTGTGTGGAGCGGGTGCGCTCCTCGGTTGCCTGGATGGCTCGCGTCCCGCGGCCGCCCAGGAGACGCAACTCGAAGAGGTCGTGGTCTCCGCGCAGAAGCGGGTAGAAAACGTCCAGAACGTCCCGATCGCCGTGACCGTCGTCAGCGGCGACGCCTTGAGCAAGGCGAACGTCTCAGGATTTACCGATGTGGCGAAGTTTGCCCCATCGCTGACGGTAACTACGGGCGACCACCCTGCCAACAGCTCCATAGTCATCCGTGGTATCGGGACCTTTGCATTCAGCATAGCCGCGGAGCCCAGCGTCCTCGTAGTCGTCGATGACGTCGCCGTGGGTTACCAGGCGCAGGCTTTCACAGACCTCGTCGATCTCGACCGGGTGGAGGTGCTGAATGGGCCACAGAGCACATTGTTCGGCAAATCCGCTTCCGCAGGCGTGGTCAACGTCACGACCAAGGCGCCGACCAACACGTTGACCTTCTTCGCCGACGCCAAGGCCACCAATGACCATGAGCAACGCTACACACTGAGTGTCTCGGGGCCAATTACCGATACCCTCACCTATCGGGTAAGTGGCGCCGTCCGCAGCTACGGTGGCAATGTGGACAATCTCACCAGCGGCCACAAGCTCAACGACGATCACGCGACCAACATACGCGCCAAGCTTCGCTGGCAACCCGATGACAAGCTGGATCTGACGTTGACCGGGCACTACACGGTGGATCACGCGCATTCTTACGGAGTTCCGCTCACACGCCTGGACCCGGGTTCGCACCTCTTTGGCGTACCCGCCCTGACGCAGTCCGTGACCGCGCCCGGCATCACTCCTGGCGCGGACAATACGGCAGTCCGGGTCGAGCAGGTACCGCTGGCGAACACTTCCGACGCGGGTCTGTCATCCCACCTGGCCTACGATTTCGGGCCGGCCACCTTTCTCTCAATAACCTCGGCCGATCAGTACAAGCTGCGTGATTTCACCGACTACGACACCACCGATGTCGATACCCTGCAGTACCTGACACCGTTCAACCCTAACCAGCCGGCCGGCTCCATCCCCGCACCTTCCACTATGCAGGAGCATGGCGGCCTGCTGCAGGGTGGCAGGTTCGACGTGCGCGCCTTCAGTCAGGAATTTCGCGTGTCCTCCAATGGCCATCATAATTTCGACTACCTGTTCGGCGCCTATTACTCCAGCGCCGATCTCTCGCGCAGTTTCCGCCGCGGCTTCGACGCAAACAAAGCGGCTATCTCCAACTACCGCGGCGAGACGCGCTACTACAACTATGCATTGTTCGGCCAGACGGACTGGCTGATTCTGCCCCGCACCACGCTCATCACGGGTCTGCGTGTCAACCGCGAAGAGAGTAGCTACGGCTACGACAACTACCTCAAGGTGTTCCATCTGCCGGTATTTGGCGCACCGACCACACATGTAGACAGCGTCACCACGGGCAAGCTCGGCTTGCAGTACCAGCTCACGGACAATCTCATGGCTTTCGCGTTCTACGCGAAGGGTTATAAGGGTGTCGCATATGACCTGGTCACGGCGACGACCCCGCAGGAAGCAGCGACTTTCCCGGTCAAGTCCGAGAAGTCAGATGATTACGAGGCCGGCCTGCGCAGCGAATGGTTTGACCGGCGCCTGGTGCTGAATACGACTGTGTATGACACGGAGTACAAGAATTTCCAGGTCCAGACGACCGTCCCCAACCTGCTGAGTCAGTTCATTCTCACCAACATTCCGAAGGTGCGCAGTCGCGGCCTGGAGCTCGAGGCCATCGCCCGGATTACCGAGAGTCTGCACGCCAACGCCGGTTATGCCTACACCGACGCCCACGCGGTTACTTACCCGATCGGGCAGTGCTACTCGGGCCAGACCGTGCCCTCCACCTGCATCACGGGTACGCCCGCGTCGCAGGACCTGGCGGGTGCCACGCTACCCAACGCTCCCAAAAACAAGGTCAATGTCGGGCTGGACTATGCTCACGGCCTGCCGGTCGTGCCGCTCGATGCGGATCTGAATCTCACCTCGGTCTGGCAGAGCGCCGAGAATTTCGCGGTGACGCGGGATCCTGGCACGCTGCAGCCGGCTTATAACATCACGAATCTGAGCCTGACACTCACGCCACAGCACGACAGGCGGCTCACCGTGACCTTGTTCTGCAATAACCTGCTGGACAAGCACTATGCGGCGAACCTGAGCAACGTACGTGGCAACTACACCTTTCCGCCGGGAGGAACCGCTTACACCCACGAGTTGCCACGCGATTTCGACCGGTTCTACGGAATCCGCGTTGGATTCTCCGGGCCGTAGGCGCGCGGCGTGCCTTCTTCTCTAGACCGACAGCCGCCGCGTGTACTCGTTGCGCTTGCTTACGGCTTTCTTGCGGGCGCGATCGGCCGCATCGGTCTCGGTCGCCGCCAGGATCGCGTCAATAACGCGGCGCAGATGATCACGCATCGCGCGGCGTGCGGCCTTCGGGTTGCGCTGGCGTAAGGCGGTGAAAATCCGCCGATGCTCACCGACGCGCGGCCGCAGACCCGCCCGGCGGGCCCGCTCCAGCATGTCGGCGCAAAGCGTTGATTTGTACCGCATATCCCACAGGATCTCGACCACCGTCGTAATCGCCGTATTTCGAGTGGCGCGCGCAATAGCGAGGTGGAAGCTGCGGTCCGCCATTTCCTCGTACTGTTTGCGCGCATTCTCGTTGGCCATGTCACCGAGAATGACCTCGATCTCCTGCAACTGCTCATCGGTGATCAGAGCGGCCGCCAGTGCGGCGGCCTCGCCTTCGAACAGGCGCCGCGCCTCGATCAGCTCGAAGGCGCCGATATCCAGATCCTCCGCGCCGGCCTGCGGCGGAGGATGATCGCTCACGTAGATCCCCGAGCCGGGGCGCGCTTCCACCAGGCCGCGGATCTCCAGAGCGATCATCGCCTCGCGGATCGTGGTCCGGCTCACTTTGAATGCAACCGCGAGCTCGCGCTCGGAGGACAATCGAGCCCCCGACGGGTATTCGCCTGATTTGATCGAAGCGGTAATCGAGTCCGCGACCTGGACGTAGAGCTTGCGAGTGTCGATCTGGTTGATCATGCCAGCGAATTTTGAGCCTTTCACAGGCGGATGGCAATGTGGCTGGACCAGCCGCTCAAGCTGTCGGACCAATTCGCCCTGCGGGGCCGCTTGCCCCGGCCCTTCCGAATTGACAACGGACGGCAGTGATGGCAAGAGGGTCTGATGAGCAGGACCCATGACGATGATCACCAGGACGTTCCCTCCGACCCGGCCCTACGCGTCAAGGCACTCGAGTCGCTGCTGGTAGCCAAGGGCCTGGTCGATCGGGCGGCGCTCGATGTTTTGATTGATACCTACGAGCACAAGATCGGACCCCGCAACGGCGCCCGCGTAGTGGCGCGTGCCTGGGCTGACCCCGCTTACAAAAAACGTCTGCTGACGGATGCGGATGCGGCGATCGCTGAGTTGGGTTACGCGGGCATGCAGGGCGAGCACATGGTTGTGGTCGAGAACACGGCCACGATACATAACCTCGTCGTCTGCACCCTGTGCTCGTGCTATCCCTGGCCGGTCCTTGGCTTGCCACCGGTCTGGTACAAATCGGCGCCCTATCGGTCCCGCGCCGTGATCGATCCGCGTGGCGTGTTACGGGAATTCGGTCTGGCGCTGGCGGATACAGTCGAAGTCCGAGTATGGGACAGCACGGCGGAATTGCGCTATCTGGTGCTTCCAGAACGGCCCGCTGGCACGCAGCACATGCACGAAAGCGAGCTGGCGGCATTCGTCACGCGCGATGCAATGGTGGGAGTGGCCAAGGTTACGGCACCACACGGCGATCCAGCATGAACGGCATTCACGACTTGGGCGGTATGCACGGGATGGGGCCGATCGAAACAGAGCCGAACGAGCCTGTGTTCCATCATTCGTGGGAAAGCCGCGTGTTCGCGTTGCGGCGCGCGATGGGAGCGTGGCGCAGGTGGAATATTGATGTCAGCCGACATGAGGTGGAGTTGGTCCCCGCGGCTGATTACCTGCGTATGAGCTACTACGAACGGCAGTTGGCGGCGTTTGTGGTATTGCTCGAGAAACGGGGCTTCATCACGCGCGCGGAGCTCGGCAGCGGCACGCCGGTTCTACAAACGCCCGTTGCCGTTCCAGCACTCCGCGCGGAACAGGCCGTGGAGTTGATTTCGAAAGGCGTGCCAGCCAGCCGTGACGTACCGGTAGCCCCGCGATTCCAACCGGGGCAGCGGGTACGCGCGCGGAATATCAATCCGCCGGGCCATACCCGTGAGCCGCGCTACGTGCGCGGCAAAGTGGGCGTCATCCACTGCGATCACGGTGTGTTTGTTTTTCCGGATACAAATGCCCATTTTCTCGGCGAGAAGCCGCAGCATGTGTACTCGGTGCGTTTCGCCGCACGCGAGTTGTGGGGACCGGAAGCCGCAGCGCAGGATGGCGTGTACGTTGATTTGTGGGACGACCACCTTGAGCCGGCCTGACTCTACTGCACAGCCGGTGAGCCTGGACGGCCTGCCACATCTGCCGCGCGACGCGGACGGGCCGGTATTTGCCGAACCCTGGCAGGCCGAAGCTTTCGCGCTGGCCGTGCGCCTGTCCGCACAAGGTTGCTTCTCGTGGCAGGAATGGGCAACCACGCTTGCAGATGAACTCGCCGCCGCGGAGCAGCGCGCGGTACCCGCGCCGCAGCAGTCAACGCACGCGGCGGATCACCCACCGCATGCGCCACAGCACACCCAAGCTGATGCCGGCTCACTCTATTACCACTGTTGGCTAACAGCGCTGGAACGCCTCGTAGTAGCGAAAGGCCTGACCGACCCCGCGTCGCTCCTGGCACAAAAAGAAGCGTGGGCCGAAGCTTATCGCACCACCCCACACGGCTTGCCGGTCGCATTGCGCAACACGTCCGATCCGCCCGGGATCTGATCCCGCACACGAGTTTGATGCGAGGGCGCTGCCGACTGCTACTATCGCGCAGTGCTTACCGCTGCAACGCCATCATCACATCGCACTGCAAACTGGCTGACAGCCGACGGCGAATTATCCTCGGCGGCGCGCAAAGTCGGCGGGGGTTTTGCCTCAGCGCTCGCGTGTCTGGGCGTCGTGGGGGTGGTCTCCTACTTGAGTGTCGTCCGGCTGAGCGACAACGCGGCATGGGTCGCGCACACACACGAGGTTCTCAGCCGCCTGGAATCGCTCCTGGCAACCGCTACCGACTCCGAGACGGCCGAACGCGGGTATGTCATCACCGGCGATGACGCTTATCTGGAACCCTATCGACAGTCGGCCGCCCTCGTTATCGACCAGACGAGGCGCCTGCGCCAGTTGACCGCGGACAATCGAGCGCAGCAACAGCGTCTCGACGCCATGGTGCCGCTCGTGACCGAACGCCTTGGCCAGCTGCGTACAGTTATCGAATTGCGGAAAAGCCAAGGCTTCGCGGCCGCTCAGACTGAAATTCTCGCCGGTAAGGGCAAGCGGTTTCACGACCGTATCCGCCGCCTCGTTGACGAGATGAAGGCTGCCGAGATGAGCCTGCTCGAGCGGCGCGAACGGCGGGCCAACCGCAGCGCTACTGTTGCTCGGGCCGTCATCATCGGCGGCGGGCTGCTCGGCTGCGGGCTGGTCGGACTGGCGTTGTTGGCGATTCGCCGGGACTTTGCCGGCCGTGCCCGGGCCGAGGGCGCGCTGCGCGACGCGAAGAATGAACTCGAGCTTCGCGTCCAACAGCGTACGGTTCAACTGGCGAACGCGGCAGAAACGAATGCGCGACTGGCAGCCATCGTTGAGTTCTGCGACGATGCCATCATCAGCAAGGATCTGGATGGCATCATCACCAGTTGGAATCCTGGCGCACAGCAGCTGTTCGGATATTCGTCACTCGAGGCGCTGGGCAAGCCGATGGCCATGCTCATCCCAGCGGAGCGCTCGAACGAAGAGCCGACCATCCTGGCGCGAATCGCGCGTGGCGAGCTGACTGAGCATTTCGAGACGGTGCGCGTGCACAAGGACGGAACGAAGCTCGATGTTTCAATTACGATCTCTCCGATCCGCGACAGCCGGGGCCTGATCGTCGGCGCATCCAACATTGCGCGGGACATCACCGACCGCCGCCAGGCGCAAGCCCGGGTGCAGGCACAACTGGCGCGGCTCAACCTGTTGCAACACATCACTCGAGCGATGGGTGAGCGCCAGGATATCCAGAGCATCTTTCAGGTCGTCATCCGCACCCTGGAGGAGCAGCTGCCGGTGGATTTCTGCTGCATCTGTCTCTACGACCCGGCAGACAGCGCCTTGATCGTCACCAGTGTCGGCTTGCGCAGCGAAACGCTGGCGACGGAGCTTGCGATGACGCAGCAGGCCCGTGTCGACATCGATCGGAACGGGCTGTCGCACTGCGTGCGTGGCCAGTTGGTTTACGAGCCTGATATCAGTACCGTCCCTTTCCCGTTTGCGCAACGGCTGACGGGCGGAGCTCTGCGCGCGATGGTTGCGGCCCCGCTGCTGGTTGAAAGCAAGGTGTTCGGAGTCCTCATCGCGGCTCGCCGGCAAGCTCACAGCTTCAGCAGTGGCGAATGCGAATTCCTGCGGCAGGTGAGCGAGCATGTAGCACTGGCGGCCCACCAGGCTCAGCTGTACAACGCTCTGCAGAAGGCGTACGACGACCTGCGGCAGACCCAGCAGGCAGTAATGCAACAGGAGCGTCTGCACGCGCTTGGACAAATGGCCAGCGGCATCGCGCACGACATCAACAATGCAATCTCTCCGGTGGCGCTCTACACCGAATCGCTGTTGGAACGTGAACCCGGCCTGAGCCCGCGCGCCCGCGGTCACCTTGAAACCATCCAGCGTGCGATTGATGACGTCGCGCAAACAGTCACGCGCATGCGTGAATTCTATCGGCAACGTGAGCCTCAGGCGACGCTGCTCCCGGTTGATATGAATGCCCTGGTGCGGCAGATAGTGGATCTGACACGGGCCCGCTGGAGCGACATGGCACAACGGCGTGGTATCGCAATCGAGATGCGGACCGAGCTGGCCGCGGATCTGCCGACGATCATGGGCGCCGACAATGAAATTCGCGAAGCGCTCACGAACCTGATCTTCAATGCGGTGGACGCCATGCCGAACGGCGGCCCGCTGACATTACGAACCCGAGTCGTGCGGGACGAAGAAGCTCGCTCACAGGATCCGTCGGCGCGCGAGCTGGTCCAGCTCGAGGTTGTCGATGGAGGCGTCGGGATGGACGAGGACACGCGCCGCCGGTGTCTCGAGCCATTCTTTACCACCAAGGGCGAGCGCGGTACCGGTCTCGGACTTGCGATGGTTTATGGCGCGATACAACGTCACAGCGCGAACATCGAAATCGAGAGTGCAATTGGCAAAGGAACTACCATGCGCATCAGCTTCCCGATACCGACTGCGCCCACGGCAGGCGCACACGTTTCGGTCACGGCCGGCGCCGTGCCTCCCATGCGCGTCCTCATCGTGGACGATGATCCGTTCGTGCTCGAATCACTTCGCGAGACTTTGTCGGCCGACGGTCACAGTGTAACGACGGCGGATGGTGGTCAGGCTGGCATTGACACTTTCCTGGGCGCGCACGCGCAGGGCAACCCATTCCCTGTCGTGATTACGGATCTAGGGATGCCCTACGTCGACGGGCGCCGCGTGTCCGCGGCGATCAAGACAGCTTCTCCAGATACCATCGTCTTATTGTTGACCGGGTGGGGGCAGCGGCTGATTGCCGAGGGCGACATTCCGCCCCACGTGGATCATGTCTTGAGTAAGCCGCCCAAGCTGCGCGCGGTGCGGCAAGCCCTGGCGCAGTGCCTCGGCGCGCGGTAGAACCAGCGTTCGAGGCGATCGCCGCCCTTTCAGTGCAGCGAGCCCGCCTGTTCGAACACGATGCCGGCCGCTTGAAAGTCGCCCTTGAGCTGCAGATCGAGGCCGTACGACATCCAGTAAGCGCCACTGGCTTCTGCCGGCGTTCCGGTCTGAACTTTGCCCACGATCGCGCGCAACCTGTAATGCGCCCCGGGATCGAGGCCGCGAAGTTGGATGCGCGGATATGCAGATCCAAGCGTGCTCGAATGCAGGAAGGCGAACAATACTGCCTGACGACTGTCGTCGGAAACGGATTCGGTCGCTGAATACCCGCTGCCATCGCGCGGTGCAATCAGTCTGTACAACCTGCCCCGTTGCACCGTCGCCCGGATCTTCTTGTATTCGCCGATGAGCCGGCTGGCGACCTCGAGATCGCTGTCATTCCAACGTGACAGATTGGCGCCGACACCCAACGACCCCTGCATCGAGGACAGAAATCGATATTCAAGCGAGGTGCTGCGCTGGTTGAGCCAATTCGCAGAGTCGGTCACCCAGGCCATCATCACCGCCGGCGTGTAGGCATAGGTGAAACCATCCTGGATGCTCAGGCGGTCGTAAGGATCAGTGTTGTCCGAAGGCCAGACCTCATCAGTCAGGCCGAGGATACCGAGGTCCACTCGTCCGCCACCGCCGGAGCACGACTCGATCTGCACGTTGGGATGGCGCGCGCGTATTTGCCGCAGGATCCAGTACAGATTGTCGACATAAGCAACATACACCTTCTGCTGATCCTCAGGCGCCTGGCCGGGCCAGCCGGGTTCCGACCAATTGCGGTTGTAGTCCCATTTGAGAAAGGCAATATCGTTCTGCGTCAGCAATTCGTCCAACACACGCAGGACATGGTCGCGCACGTCGGTGCGCGCCAGGTTGAGCACGAGTTGATTACGCGCCTGCGTGCGCGGGCGCCCCGGGAAATTCAGGACCCAATCCGGATGCCGTCGATACAGGTCGCTGTCCGGATTGACCATTTCGGGCTCGACCCACAGACCGAAGTCCATGCCCCGTGACTTCACCGCATCGATGAGCGGCTTCAGGCCACGCGGAAACTTGGTAGGGTTGACGGTCCAGTCACCCAGGCCCGCCTTGTCATTGTTGCGCGCGCCGAACCAACCGTCGTCCATCACAAAGCGCTCGACTCCGATCGCCGCAGCTTTGTCCGCGAGCTTGATCTGACCCGCTTCATCCACGTCGAATTGCGTCGCCTCCCAGGAGTTGTAGAGCACCGGACGCAAAGGCGAATGCGGGGCCTTCGGCACGATCCGGGCAAGCTGCAGATGATGCATCAGGCGCGAAGCCTCGCCGAGCCCACCCGCGGTGTAGCCGGCGTAGAACACTGGTGTTTCCAGTGCGCTGCCCGGTGCAAGGCGATACCCAAAGTCAAAAGGGTTGTAGCCGCCGGTGATACGCAGGCGGCGTGTCGAGTCCTGTTCAATGCTGATGCGCCAGGAGCCGCTCCACGCAAGCGCACCAAACCACACCGGGCCGGATTCTTCATTGCTGGGGTCGCGCGCGATCGCGAACCACGGATTGTTCTGGTGGCCCGTCGAGCCGCGGCGGCTTTCCAACACCGTCGTGCCTGGCGCGAGCGGCCGCTGATCGAGGCGCCACTCGCCGGCCCAACGGCCCGAGAGCGAATACAACCGATAGTCATCGGCGCCGGGCAGACTCCAGGCCGCGGCGGCCGCCTGTTGCACGACCAACGGCTTGCCGGTGTGATTGGCGATGCTGGCGGAACGCGCCAGGATTCCGGTTTCCGGATCGATCTCGTAACGCAACTCCACCCGCACGTCGCGCGAGATATCCTTGAGCTGCACCTGCAGGCGGGAACCCTCGATATGGTGCGCGGCATAGTGAAGCACCACATCGCGATTGCCGTCGGGGAAGGTCAGCTTCAAGGCAGGCTCGCCATAAAAGGCGGCGCCCCACCCGGGATATTCCTGCTGCACGGTGGAGGTGGACGGCTCGAAGGACGACCTGTCGCTGCCGGCCTGCGCTGCCGGCACGGCATCGTCATCCGCAAAGCGCCCGCCCCAATGCAGCGCCTGCAGCTCGCCTCGCTCGTTGATGCCGAAGACGTAGGAGGCCATCGGCGAGCTCAACTCGAACACGCGAGCCGCGTCCAGGTAGCGAACGGTGGTGCCGGATACCGGCTGCTGTGCTGCGGTGCTCGAGGTTGGTGTACTAGCCGGTGCGCTGACCGCTCCAGCACCGCCAGCCACCAGAATCAATCCCGCGCAAGTGGCCGGCAATCTTCTGCGCCGCATGATGCCCCC
>Ga0068863_100001630_pt1 | contig 22177 bp, 21 predicted proteins | sample KBSSwiS62_FD_66596 | JGI IMG/M metagenome (GOLD analysis project Ga0068863, IMG submission 66596) | Switchgrass rhizosphere microbial communities from Kellogg Biological Station, Michigan, USA - KBS Switchgrass S6-2 | ecosystem: Host-associated > Plants > Roots > Rhizosphere > Soil ... | reverse complement strand
GTTGCGCGAAGGCTATGTTTGTTGCACCTAAACAGACGCCAGTGGATCGTCTTGTTCATTCGGCTGCGGAGTACCTGAAAAAGCATCCCGATGATGCGGAGGCGCATTACACCTTGGGACGAATTTACTATCTCGCGTTTTCGATGAAGCGCGATGCAATCCCCGCGTATCCGGACGACAAAACGACGGGACAGCCAAGACCCGCCGACGAATCATTGACGACGTTGACACCAGAAGACAAAACGGTCCATCCCATTGATTCTAAGGAAGACCTCCTGCGTTATGCGATCTTGGCGAAACACGAATTCGATGAAGCTATCCGGCTCGATCCCAAGAATGCACTGCACTATCTGGGATTGGGCTCTCTTCTCGAAGAAGTCAACAATTTGGGCTACTGGTCCCCCGATCTTCAACCAACAACGGTCCATCGACTGCGGCAGATTTATGGGAAGACATTTTCTTTGTCGGAAGCCGAGGATTCGAAAGTGAAGGCAATACCCATATCGGGCCTCTCGTCACTCGTCAGCTACGAGGCGGCCTTACATTTAGTACAGCTTGCGACGCAAACCCGATTTGAGGGAACAGAATTGCCGGAAGTGCAAAGAGCGTTAGAAACCATCGCCAAGGCGGAGAAACTCCCCGCGGGAATGATCACGCCAATCGTCTTTTCGTTTTATCCTAGCCAACATTTGTCGGATTACCTAGCGCCCCAGACAGTCGTCGATTTCGACCTGCGCGGCTATGGATACCACGAGCAGTGGACATGGGTGAAGCCCACCCTCGGCTTTCTCGTCTGGGACCCGGCGCACACCGGGAAGATCACTTCGGCGCAACAGCTCTTCGGCGGCTACACCTTCCAGATCTTCCGCAAGAATGGTTACGATGCCTTGAGTGCACTGGATGATAACGGCGATGGCGTTCTCTCCGGCCATGAGCTCAAGGGCATCAGCGTCTGGTTCGACAGGAACAGCAACGGGGTGTCTGAGCCGGGCGAAGTAACGACCGTACAGGACCTGGGGATTCGCGCCATCGCCACTACGGTGGAAGGTTTTGACGGCATCCATCCCACGAACGCCAAGGGGCTTGTCCTCAACGATGGCAGAGTCTTACAGAGCTGGGACTGGATCACGAAGCCGCTGCAGGAAAAGGATGCCAGGCTCGCGGCGACAGAAACCCGCTGACCATTCATTTGCGAGGTGGAAAATCTACTCGGTAAAATTCACCCGCCGGGCCACGACATAAAGCGGCCGGCCTTTGAGCTCCTCAAAACAACGTCCGATGTATTCACCGAGAATGCCGTTGCTGATCAGGACAGCACCGCCGAGCACACATGTGAAGATGATCTGGCTCGACCAACCGTGGACGGTGTCGTGGTACATCAGGGTGCGATAGATCGTATAGGCTGCGTAAAGCAATCCACCGAGCGCGATGACGGACCCACCCATGAGGCTGATCCGCAGAGGCAGCGGCGTAAATGAGAGGATGGCATTGGAAGCAAAGCGGAGCATCTTCCAGAGCGTGTACTTGGTCGTCCCGGCGGCGCGGGATTTGCGATGGTACTTCACGCTGACCTGAAGAAAACCGACCCACGCGACCATGCCGCGCAGGAAGCGGTGCACCTCGTGCATGGAACAGACCGCGTCGAGGCAACGGCGCGAGATGAGGCGGAAATCGCCCGTGTCAGGCGGCAGGTTCGAGTGGATGAACGTGCGCATCAGCCGGTAAAAGAGCCACGCGGTAAAGAGCTTGAACCAGCCCTCCCCTTCCCGCGAAAGCCGCTGGCCGTAGACGACGTCGTACCCCTCGCAGTATTTGGCGACCATCTCCTGGACGACATCGAGCGGATCCTGCAGGTCGGCATCCAGAAGGACGACCGCATCCCCTTGGGCGGCATTCAGGCCGGCAGTCGAGGCGTTCTGGTGACCGAAATTACGGGCAAGAACGAGAATCTTCACAGCCGGATCCTTGGCGGCCCAATCGAGGAGATAGGGCAGCGTCTTGTCGGAGCTGCCATCATCGACGAGGATGATTTCCACCTTCAATCCAAGGGTCGGGAGGAACCGGGCCAGATCCTCGCGCAGGAGGGGCAGGACGTCCTCTTCGTTGTAGCAGGGAATGACAAACGACAGCAGGCTGGGACGGGCGCGCTGTTCAAGGATCACCCGAATTGTTTATTGGCGATTGGAGGGCCGGGCAAGACTTTTAGTGTTGAGAGGGCGGTTCCACTTTATGGAAAGGCCCTATCCGGAGACAAAAAAGTGCCATGTTTCATGGGCGAATAAAGTGCTTGCGAGTTGCCCGTCATTCGCGCCGTTTGTTGGGTAAATTGCAATGGAGTTTTGTCTATTTAACTATCCTTGAAACAGCAGAATTACCTCTGAAAATCCTGCCTCGCAGGCGCTCAGAGATCGGTGGCACAAGGCATGCAAATCCCCGTTGCATCATGAATATATTCCATCTAGGCAAAGGGAAGGTTACCACGCTCCACGAACTGTTTCTCGATCAACTCCGCGACCTTTACAACGCCGAGACCCAACTGGTCAAAGCGCTCCCCGAAATGGCGGAAGCCGCCCATGACCCTGTCCTCAAGCAGGGCTTCGAGACCCATCTTGAGGAAACCAAGGGCCATGTGCAACGGCTCGAGGAGATCTTCAGCGATCTCGACGAAAAGTCCTCTGGCAAGACCTGCAAAGCCATGCAGGGCCTGATCAAGGAAGGCAAGGAAACGATCAATGAAGATGCTTCTCCCGAAGTGAAGGACGCCGCCCTCATTGCGGCCGCCCAACGGGTGGAACACTACGAAATCGCCGGCTACGGCGTTGTGCGGACCTATGCCAACCTGATGGGCCACGCGGAAGCTGCCGCGCTCCTGCAAGCCACCTTGGATGAAGAGGCGGCCACCGACCACAAGCTCACCAGTGTCGCCGAAACGCTCAATGTCCGGGTTCCGTTCGGGCACAAAAGAGGGATGACTCCCCACAAGTCCGGGACCCGGTAACTCACGGGAGTTCAAGCAACTTGGAGGGGAAGGCCGTCGCAAAGGTTTTCCCCTCCTTTCATCTTAAGGAAAATCATGGCCGCAAAGACAAAGAAATGGTCGGCGAAGGTCACCCGGACCAGTAACGCGATGGACTTGAAGAAGAATGTCTTCAAGCAATCCGATCCCAAAAAAATCGCGCGTTCCGTCAAAAACTCAGCGGCACGCAGCCAGAGGAAAAAAACGACGGCCAAGCGCTCGGCGATGTCGATGCTCAATTTCTATATCAACCGTGCCGGCAGGAACCTCTCCGCCACCCAATTGAAAAAAATGGAGAAAGCCAAAAAGGAATTGCAGAAGCTACCGTGATAAAATCATTAAGACAGGTCCATTTGACTTTGCCAAAAAATTCGTAAATTTGAACAAATGAGGGTGGGAAAGCGCATTTTGATCATTGAGGACAATCCGGATGACGAAGCGCTCCTTTTCCGGCAGTTGAAAAAGGCCCAACTGGACCACCTTTGCCGAGCGGTTCCAGGCATCTAACTGCGCAAGCGTATCCCCGTAATCAAACCCGGCCTCTAATGCATCGAGGCATAGATGTAGTAGTTGACCCAAAGGGCGTAGTCTTCCGGGACCTCCGTGAAATTGGTGGGGTAAGGAGGCGAAAGCGTGATCCATTTTTCACCGTCACAAAAGTAGCTCGCGTAGACGAAAGCGCAGGGATGCCCCTTGTGGGTGAGGAAGGTCATGTCGGGCAGGTTGCGAAATTGCATCAGCGCCCGTGATTCCGGCTCGGGCACCTTGGTGGCATAGTATTGGTGAAAAAGAGGATGCTCCTCGGTGATTTTTTCCGCGGTGAATCCGTGGTCCTGGGCGGGAAGTTCCACGGTCAGGAAGTCGATGAGCGGCCATTCTTTGATGTTCAATATTTCCTCCGGTGTGTACGGATAGACACCTTCCCGGAGCATGAGGACCCCTCCACGGACAAGATATTCTTTTAGGATCACTTTTTCCCGGGCCGTCAGGATCAATGGATGCACCGGATCGAAATCCAATTCGCAATAGGGAGCGGACGCCACAAGAAGCTGGGCAATGCGCAGTTGCCGCAAGACAAGGCGATGTTGAAAGACGGTTTCCGTCTTGTTCATGTCCCCGACCAGTTGTCGGTTGGCACTTTCATCAAACGCGCGGACAGCTCGCGGGCGCGTATCATTTTCCGGGATAAGAACGGTCCAGGAGTAACCGGGAAGCTCGGCGTGGGCCGCCCCGGAACAAGCAAAGGCGATGCAGGCAACGAGTCCCCATAAAACACGGCGAACCAGGCACGGCGCTGAGTATGTCGTCGGGAGATGACAGCCCCCTTCATCAGCCTGATCGCGACGTTGCAGCGATTTAACGGGAAAGACGGTCATCCTGGAGTATGATACAGCAGAGTTATGAATGGGGGAGCACTTACCGTAAGTTCCAACCTTGCCGTCGACGCACCTTTGGATAAGGTCTTGACGGGGAGGAGGAGCATGGAACCGACCGATGCGGCAACGCCGGAGAGTCAGCAAATCAGCGACCGTGTGCTCGTGGAGCGCACCCAGGCCGGCGACCCCACTGCGTTCGATGAGCTCGTCCGCCGCTACCAGCCGCGCCTCCTGGGGATGCTCTACAACATGGTCAATAACCAGACCGATGCCTGGGACTTGGCCATGGAGACCTTCGAGAAGGCGTACAAAAGCATCAACACTTTCCGGCTGGATGCCGAGTTTTTCACCTGGCTTTACCGGATCGGGTACAATTTGACGGTCAATTTCATCAAAAGGAACAAGCATCGGAACAATCTGAGCATGGATGATGCGGATTTGGACCTGCAGAATCGAAGCGAGTTCATCGACGTAAGTGCTTCTGGTGACGCAGAAAAGCAATCAAACCTGGCGGAATTGAAAAAAAAATTGAACGAAAGCATGCTCAAACTGTCTGAACAACACAGGGCAGTAGTGACCTTGTTCGATATCCAGGGCTTGAGCCACGCGGAAATCAGCAAGATTATGAACTGCAAAGAAGAGACTGTTCGTTCGCGGTTGTTCTACGCGCACAAGCAGTTACAGAAGTACCTTAAGAACTATTTATAAGATTATGGACCAAAATCAGGACTTTACCGCCCTTCGCAACCTGTTGGCTCTCAAGCGTCTCGACATGCCCCAGGACACGCAAATCGACGAATTCCTGACTGAACTCCATCGCCGTCAGCGGGCCCAATTGCTGACTCCGGCCTCTTCTTGGTCCCGGGCCAGCGCTTGGCTCAAGGAAAAGCTCTCCGGTTTCGAGTTGGCTCCCTCCCTTTCGTATGGTGCGGCCGTGGCCGCCATCGCCATCACTGCAGTGGTGGGCCTTTCCCAGCAGGTGCAGGTCACGGAGCGTCCCGGACAGTCGTTCCAGCTTTCCCTGCGCTCAGCTCCGCATGAGGGCACCTTCGCCATGATTCCTGCCTCGTTCACTCCGGCGGCCAGCACGGCCCCCAAGGCGACGGAGAACCTGAATTTCACCCCCAATCACTCGGACTCCGCAACCACCCGCTTTGTCTTGGCGAACAATGCCCATGGGGCCTATGACAACGCTGTTGCGTCGTTCTAGTCACCGCGCGGGAGCTTTGCTTCCGCAGGCACTTACCTTGGCGCTGGCCGCTCTCCCGGCCACGTCATTCTTTCTGGCCCCGAGCTTGGTGCATGCCGCCGATGTCTTCCACTCAAGTGGCGACGAAGGCAATGCACTCTTCGAGAAGGCCAAAGCGTCCGTCGTCCAAGTCCGCTCCGGTGACAAGGGCTACATTCTCGCGGGCAGCGGTTTCTTTATCGACGACCAGGGCACCGTCCTGACCTCCTCGACCATCCTCGGCGAAAACAAAAGCGCGCGTGTACTGATCAATGGCGTCGAAATGGACGCGAAGATCATCGGCAACGATCCGCGCAGCGGACTGGCGATGTTGCGCGTCTCCTACGATGAAAGCCCGAGCCTGCCGATGGGCCACACGACCGACCTGAAGACGGGTGACGGCGTGCTCCTCGTCGGCTATCCGATGAACCTCCCCGTGGCGTCGTCGCAAGGGCCGGTCAGCGGTTTCGAATCGAGTTACCTGACCAAGATCACGGATACGCCTTCGGTGAAGGAGTCCGTATCGGCGGTCGAGCGTTTTGCCACGACCCACATCCACGCCAATGTCTCCATCAGCCCGGGACAGGTCGGTGGACCCCTGCTCAACTCACGCGGCGAAGTGGTCGGGATCGTGGCCACTAGCCCCGACAACGGCAAAACGATTTATGCCCTGCCGGCCGAGGCGATCGGGAAGATCATTTCGGATTTCAATCTTTACGGCCATGCCCGCCATGGCTGGGTCGGTGTCGCGGTGACGATGGGGCCCGACTCGTCGCATGACGGACGCCTGGTGCGGGTGGTGCAGATCGCGCCCGGCACGCCGGCAAGCCAGAGCGGAATCCAGGTCGGCGACACAGTGATGCGGATCGACTCACGGGAAATTTACCGTCCCTCGGATGTGCAGGATGCGTCGTTTTTCAGCCACGTCGGCGGTACGATGATCGTCGTGGTGCGCCGGGATGAGAAGCTCTACAATTACTCCTTCGCCGTCATCGAACGGCCCGATCCCCACGCCGCCGCCACGCCTGCGGCGCCGGTCACGGGAACTCCCACGCTGAGCACAGCCCCGGCAGCCTCGGGAAAACCGGTGTTGGTGAATCAAGTGGTGAATGATTCGAAGTAGGGTTGGTGGTCTTGCGCCGGAAAATGTAACTAAGCTTCGCGCGAAAACTTGGCGCAAGGTGAAAATCAGGTAAGGTTAGGTTAATGCCTTTGCCGACCGGACACACCCACCGCCTTCCCTCGGTGGAAAAAGGGCGCGAACCGGATGTGACGCCCGAAGGCACTCGGCTTCCCCGTCCCTTCGTCGCCGGCCAGGATTTTTTCTGGGGCGTGGCCACCTCCGGTTACCAGGCCGAGGGCGGCTATAACGGACCCAATGAACCCCGCAATAACTGGGCGTGGGCGGAAAACCGCGGCGAGGTCGTGCCTTCGGGTCGTACCTCCGATTTCTGGACGCTGGCCAACGAGGATTTTGGTCGTTGCCGCGACATGGGACTCAATTCGTTCCGGATGAGCATCGAGTGGTCACGTGTGCAGCCCTGCACTGAACTGGGCCCAACCGAGGGCTCCGGCGCTGAATCTCCTCCCTTTGACGAGCGCGCCCTCTACAGCTACGCGCAACGGATCGCGGAATGCCGGGCCCACGGCCTGGAGCCGATCATCACCCTGCATCATTTCGTCCATCCGGCATGGCTGGGACTCGACGCCTGGCTGAAGCCGGAGACGATCGATCGCTATCTCGCTTTCATCAAGCACACGCTGACCTACTTCCTGCGCATGCTGCCCCACGATTTCGGCTGCGAGCCGCCGCGCTGGTTCATCACCATCAACGAGCCAAACCTCCTGGCGTTCAATCACTACCTCTACCGGCTCTTCCCGAGCGAGAACCGGATCGGCTTGGAACCGACCGTGCAGTGCCTCGCGCATCTGCTCGAGGCCCACATCCGTGCCTACCGCTTGATCCACGATATCTATGCCACATCGGCAACCAAGCCGATGGTCAGCTTCAACAACTATTGCAGCGATCTCTACTGGAGTGACTCCGCGATGCTCGATCTGCTTTTCGCGCCCTCCCGAAAGGTACCGCGGGAAAAGATTCAGGAAGACCTTGCGGAACGGGCGACGGCCTTTGACGAACGCTTCAAGTCGGCGCGGCTCTTTCCCATGCATGGTCTGCGGTATTTTCTGGGCCAATGGATCAAAGGCGTCCACCACAGCGTGGCCAAACGGGGTTTTGCCATGTCCTGCTGGAACCGGGTAATTGACCTCCTTTACGAGCGCGAGGAAGTTCCGCTCGACTACATCGCCTTCGACTATTACGACCCTTTCTGCGCCCATGCCCTGCGCTGGCCCACTTGGCATGATTTCGAGACCCGCAAGCGCTCCTTTCGGGACTGGATGCTGGAAAGCGTGGCGAGCAAGTGGTGGGACTGGCACATGCTCCCGGAGGGACTCGCGTTCTTCGTGGGCCATTTCGCCCGATTTGGCCTGCCAGTCATGATTGCGGAGAACGGGATGGCGCTCCGGCGCCTGCCCGACAACCGCCCCTTCAAGCGTCGCGACAATGTGGCGCGCAGCCAGTATTTGCGTGAACACGTCCGCGTGGTCAGCCGCTTGGTTGAACGGGGCCAGCCTTTGATCGGCTATCTCCACTGGTCCCTTTTCGATAACTACGAGTGGGGATCCTTTGCCCCGAGATTCGGGCTCTTCTCGCTCGATTACACCGTCTATCCGACCCGCCATGCGGTCGACGTGACCGGCGACAATCCCTCCGCCACTTACGCGCAGGAAATCCGCGACGCCAAGGCGCAATTTGCGGGAGCAACCCGCCGCGCAGGGAAAAAGGCCGGGCCTCTGGATGCTCCCGTATCCGGCGCGACTCCTGCTACAAACATTACCGGAACAAGAGAATCGAACATTTTACCAACTGACAGCGTCCAATAGATACAACTATGATTTCACCGCGCGTCTTCACCGGAGGCGACCTGGCAACCAATGGGTACTTGCTGGAGGGGAAGGATGGCGTCATCTGCTTCGATGCGCCAGAGGGGATGGCGAGGGAATTGATGCGCGGCGGGGTGAAGCCGGTGGCTTTGTTGCTCACCCACGGTCACTTCGACCATATGTGGGATTCGGTGCTGATCCAGGAAGATTACCAATGTCCGGTGTATGTACACAAAGCGGACGAAGCGATGGTGTTGGATACATCCTACGTCAAGATGTTCGGGGTGGTCCCACCGATCCGCGCCCCCTCCCATGTCCATAATTTTGACGTGCCTGATCAAGGCTCGGCACCGCTTGTCTGCGCCGGCGAGGAATTCCAGATTTTTCATCTGCCGGGCCACTCTCCAGGCAGCGTGGTTTTTTATCACCCCGGCTGGGGCATCCTGATCAGCGGCGACACCCTCTTCTGCGGCGGAGTGGGGCGCTGGGATCTCCCTGGCGGCTCACGCACCGCGCTGCTTCAGGGCTTGCGCAAACATCTGGTCGGTTTGCCACCGGAAACGCGGGTCTACGCCGGTCACGGCCCCCGCACCACGATCGGTCACGAACGCGAGACCAATCCCTACCTCGACATTATTTAGACAGCAATCGCAGGGACTGTTCAGACCCTTGCCTGCTGTCTCCTTTTCCTGCCGGGCGTCGTGCGGGAGTTTTCCCCGATGACTTGCCCCGCGTCCGGCACTGGAAATCGGAGCCATAGAACCCAGATGACACAGATCAAAAGAATTGCGGGATTCAGGATTACTTCAAAAGACAGGTTGGGAAAGGGGTAAAAGTAGTTTTTGGGAACAATAACCAAAGTCGCCATGAAAAGAAGCAGCACAGGAAAGGGCCCTGTCTCCACAGTCTTGCTTCCAGCCGCAAGGATAAAAACATACAGGACCAAAAGGTGATAAGTCGCAAAGACTGCGGAAGCAAGAATGTACAGGCAGGTGAGTACAAACGCGAAATGGTAGGCGGGAAGTTGTCCCCTCCAAAATCGATAAGTCGCATAGCCAATCATCACCGCGCTGAGGCATAAAATGATGGTGTTATAATTTCGCAACTCATCCACTCGTATGTTCATCAAACACATCCCGCAAAACAATTTGACCGCTCCAAAAGCAGAATTGTTATTGCTATTGCCGAAGGGACCGATGACATAAAGCCGCTCATAAGTCTCAAGCGCCTTGAGAAATATATTGAAAGAATATCCCGGATAAAGGTGGGTTACACTTAGGTAAGAAATGACGGCGATGCTTCCTGCCAAACCAAGAAAGAAGGCCGAGCCCCAAATGGCCCTGCGCATTCCGAAACAAAGCAACAAAGGCGCCAGGATAACGGTATTGGGACGAATATTGCAGGCAATCGCCAGACATACACAAGCGAGCACAAGATGCCTTTTGTTACATGCCAAATAAATATAGGAAATGAGCATGCCCCCGGTGATGAGTGCCCCAATATTCCCGCGCATCAGCATGAGCATGAAAGGATAACTGAATGCCAGAACGACAAACGCCAGCAGTCGTGTCGGCAGATCTGCGACAAGACACCAGCATAGCGCCCCGAGCAAGATTAAACTGGTCGTATAGTACAGTGAAACCATGATGACGGGGCCCGTCGCCAGGATTCCCTGCAAAGTCCCGGTGAGTAGGAGCAAGGTAAAAGGGGGAACGCCAAACACGGTCACCCGGCCCGTCGCGACATCCTCCATTTTTCCGTAGGCGCTATGCAAATAAAATGCCTGGTAATGAGAGGACCAGTCCCAAAGGCTTGGTGGCTGAGAGGAAGCCAGCGAGAGCGCGCTTTTGATCAGATCGGCATGGAGATCAACCGGTTCGCCAAGGGTCGTGCATTGCCAAAAATCGGTATAGCCGCATTCAACGTCGATCGTATCAAAAAAGCCATTGAAAAGTGTGCAGATAAAAATGAAGAGCAGACTTAAGGTCAACCAACTGCACTTCAGGCTGACATCTTCTGAAGTCCGGGCCAGAATCAGTTTACTCATAGTGCGGGGCGTCCATTATGCGTATTTCAGATTGTGCTGCCTTGTCTCAAGCTCCCAAGGTCAAAAGCGTCCGAATACCTTGCGAATTTACAAAAGGCAAAATTTACCCGTCATGGAAAGCCAAGTCACCAAAATTGCGTGCTTTGCGGCCGATAAGACAAATCCCTTGAGCTTAGAATGGAACGTCTTAGAGTCCACCCGATGAGCGAATCACGTCCTTATGAAGGCAATCTCTGGGGTGAACCTCTCAACGCCGCCAATACCGTCAATTGGAAGACCTATTGGTCGAACAAAATTAAAAGGCACCTAGGCGAATCCGTCGTCGAAATCGGTGCCGGGCTGGGTTCAAATGTTCCTTATTTGCTTACGCCCGCGCAGAAGGAATGGCTCTGCCTGGAACCGGATGCCCAGTTGGCCGCCCAGATCCCCCACACGCTCGCTTCCAATCCCTTGCGCGATCGGGTCACCTTTCGCTCCGGTTTTCTTCAGGACCTGCCCGCGCAGCCGTCGTTTGACACTATTCTCTATATTGACGTCCTCGAGCATATCGAAGACGACCAGCGTGAAATGGAAGAGTCCATGGCCCGGTTAAGGCCTGGCGGCAAAATCATTGTCCTGTCACCCGCTTTTCAAACTCTCTACACAGAGTTTGACAAAAATATTGGACACTATCGTCGTTACAATCGCAAGACGCTGACGGCCTGCACTCCGAAGGGAGCCCGGCTAGTAGAACTTTTCTTTTTGGATTCAATCGGCACCCTCGCCAGCCTGGCGAACAAATGGTTTCTTCACCAGAGCTCCCATACGCCGGGCCAGGCCCAGTTCTGGGACCGGTACCTCGTCGGCACCTCCATCCTCATGGATCCCTTGCTTGGCTTCAACGTGGGTAAATCCATCATTGGCATTTGGGTAAAAGATCAAGAATCTCACTAACGAAGAGAGCACCGTCTTTGCGCTTGTCACTCTGCACAGTGTGCTGTCATCCTGACGGAAACTTGGGCCTCGTCCTACGACCTGACACCCCCAAGACCTCATGGAACTCTCTGTCATTGTCCCCGTTTACAAGGAAGAACGCAATGTGCCGGAGTTTCTTCGCCGCATCCGCCCCATCCTTCAAGGTTGCGTCAAGGATTTTGAAATCATCTTTTGTCTCGATCCGTCCTCCGACCGCACGCAGGAAGTCATTCTGGAAGCCCGCGAAAAAGACCCTTCGATCAAACTTCTGGCCTTCTCGCGCCGCTTTGGCCAGCCGATGGCCACACTGGGCGGGCTCCATTATTGCCGGGGCGATGCCGCGGTGGTTCTCGACGTCGACTTGCAGGATCCTCCTGAATTAGTCGCGGAGATGGTGGCCGAATGGAAAAAAGGTTATGATGTCGTCATCCCACAACGCCGCACGCGCACAGGCGAACCCTGGATCAAGCAGGTCATTTCCGCTGTCGGCTACCGTATCATCAACAAGATCGCCAACGTGGAGATCCCTCCCAACACCGGCGACTTCCGCCTGATGAGCCGCCGCGTTGTTGACGAAATCAACCGCCTCAAGGAATGCCACGGCTTCCTGCGCGGCATGGTCGCCTTGGTCGGCTACCGGCAGACCCTCATCCCATTCGATCGGCCTGCCCGCTTTGCCGGAGACACCAACTACAATCGTTTCCTAGGCTCCCTGCGCATCGGCTTCAATGGCATTTTCTGCTTTTCGACTTATGCGCTGTCCCTCTGCACCCAGGCCGGTTTCCTCATCGCCGGCTTGAGTTTTCTGGTCGCCCTCATCTATTTCGGGATGAAATTGGCGGGCGTTCCGTTTCCGATGGGCAATCCTACCATCGTCATCCTCGTCCTCTTCATGGGCGGGGTGCAACTGATTAGCACCGGCGTCCTGGGCGAATACATCGGTCGCATCTACGAAGAAGTGAAAAACCGTCCCAGATTCATCGTCGATCGGGCCTTTGGGTTTGAACCATGAAAACGACAACTTTTATAACCGGTGTGGCCGGTTTTATCGGCAGCAATCTCGCCGACCGGCTTCTGGCCGATGGCGAGGCGGTGGTTGGCTACGACAATTTCTCCACCGGCCAGGAGGAATTTGTGGCGGGCGCCAACCGTCAACCCAATTTCCGGCTGATCCGCGGTGACATTCTGGATGAAAAAATGCTGGCCGCTGCCATGGAAGGCTGCACCCGCGTCATTCATCTCGCTGCCAACGCCGATGTGCGCTTCGGCCTCAACCATCCGGATCGCGATCTTGAACAGAATACTTTAGGCACTTTCCGCGTGCTTGAAGCCATGCGCAGTCGCGGCATTCGTGATATCGGCTTTTCGTCCACGGGTTCGATTTATGGGGACACGACCATCATCCCGACTCCGGAAGACGTGGCCATGCCATTGCAGACTTCCCTTTACGGCGCCTCAAAGCTGGCCGGGGAATCGTTGATTTCCGCCTACGCGGAGGGTTATGGATTCCGCGCCCGCATTTTCCGCTTTGTCTCGATACTCGGCCCCCGCTACACTCATGGCCACGTTTTCGATTTTTGTCGCAAGCTTGCCGAAAACCCCAAAGTCCTGCAGATCCTGGGCGATGGGAGCACCCGCAAATCGTATCTCGCCGTCGAAGATTGCGTCGAGGCGGTCCTGACCGTTTTCCGCCACACCAGCGGAGAGGATACAAACGGAACGAAGGGCTTTACTCACATTTATAATCTTGGCACCGATGAGTACTGCCGCGTCGATGATTCCGTCGGTTGGATTTGCGCGGCCCTTGGCGTGACCCCGGAAAGGCAGTACGCCGGCGGCGATCGCGGCTGGATTGGCGACAATCCCTTTGTCTTCCTCGATACCAGGAAAATTCGCAGCCTCGGCTGGGCGCCACGCTTCACCATCCGACAGGGTGTTGAAGCCACCGTAGCATGGCTTAAGGCCAATCCCTGGTTTTTTGAACGCCGATGAGCGACAAAATCGGTGTCCTGGGCCTCTGGCACCTCGGGTGCGTTACCTCGGCCTGCCTCGCCACGCACTATCAGGTGATCGGGCTCGATTTTGATGCCGATCTCATCGAAAAACTAAACGAAGGACGCGCACCAATTTTTGAACCCGGCCTGGACGATCTTCTCAAGGAAAGACTTGCCGCGGGACAGTTGTCCTTCGCCGTGCCTACCGCCGGGCAAATGGCGGAATTTGATGTGCTCTGGGTGACTTACGACACACCCGTCGATGAGGACGACCGATCGGATGTCTCATTTGTCCTCGACCACCTGCACCGTGTCGCCGTTGACTTGAAACGTGAATGCCTGGTGGTGATTTCCTCCCAGCTGCCCGTCGGAAGTTGTCGTCAGTTTGAAAGAGCCTGGGCCGCAAAGGCCATCTCGGTCGCCTGTGTGCCGGAAAATCTTCGCCTGGGACAGGCGATTGAAATTTTTACCAAACCGGACCGTATCCTGGCCGGTGTTCGCGACACGAAAGTGCAGAATCAACTGGAACCCATCCTGGCCAAGTTCAGTCAACGGATGATTTGGATGAGTCCGGAGTCGGCAGAAATGTCCAAGCACGCCATCAACTCCTTTCTCGCTCTCTCAATCACTTTCATGAATGAAGTGGCCCGGCTTTGCGAACGAACGGGTGCCGATGCACGCGAGGTTTCCGAAGGACTTAGAAGCGAAAGCCGGATTGGCCCGAAAGCCTATCTTTCTCCCGGGGCAGCCTTTGCCGGCGGCACGCTGGCGCGCGATGTCGTCTCCTTGACCGGAATTGCCGCCGAAAAGGGCGAGCGAATTGACGTCATCCCGGCCATTTATGAAAGCAATGAGCAACACCGGTTGTGGGCCTGGCGCAAGCTGTCCCAGCTTTTTCCTTCCCTGAAAGGCCGCAAAATCGTCCTTTTCGGTCTGACCTATAAACCACAGACGGATACCCTTCGCCGTAGCTCTGCCCTTGAACTGGCCCGACGTCTCGTGGAGGCTGGCGCACACATCACGGCCTGGGATCCGGCGGTGCGTTCCCTGCCGCAACCGTTGCTCTCCCAAATCCATCTGGCCGGTTCTGCGCAGGAAGCTGCCCGGGAATCCGAGGCCCTCGTACTGTGTACCCCCTGGCCGGAATTCCGGGAGGAAGACTGGAAAAGTATGGTCGCCAGCATGAAAACTCCCCTCGTACTTGATGCCGGACGTTTTTTAGCGCGACAAGTCGCCGATCTTCCCCAGATCAGCTATCATGCAGTGGGAGCACCCGACCATGCTTAAAGGCAAACATGTCCTGATTACCGGTGCCAGTCTCGGCTTGGGACGGGCAATCGCCGAGACGTTTTTGCGGGAAGGCGCAGATGTTCTCCTTTGTTCCCGCACCGCAGACACCTTGGAACAGACCGCCCGGGAACTATCAGCCTCCACCGGGAAGAAGCAACGTGTCTACTGGAAGACCTGCGATGTTGCCGATGCGGCGCAAGTGGCAGACCTTACCGCTCATGCCTTCCATGTTTTCGGGACCCTTGATGTGCTGGTCAACAATGCCGGCGTCTATGGCCCCAAAGGCCCCAGCGAGGAAGTCGATTGGGATGAATGGCGCCAAGCTCTTGAGATCAATCTGTACGGGGTGGTGTTGCCATGCCGGGCGGTGATTCCTCACTTCAAGCAGGCGGGACGCGGAAAGATCATCAATCTTTCCGGAGGAGGCGCCACTGCTCCATTGCCCTTTCTCAGCGCGTATGCCGCCGCGAAGGCCGCTGTCGTCCGGTTGACAGAAACGCTTGCAGAGGAACTACGTCCCCATCATATCGATATCAATGCCGTCGCGCCGGGCGCCTTGAATACCAGGTTACTCGACGAAATCCTGCAAGCTGGCCCGGAGCGAGTGGGAGCAGATTTTTACGCCCGAGCCTTAAAACAAAATGAAAGCGGCGGGGTTTCCCCCAGTATCGGGGCCAACCTCTGTGCGTATCTGGCCAGCCCTGCTGCCGACGGTATCACTGGAAAATTGATCAGTGCGCCATGGGATCCCTGGCCGACGCTGGCGGAACACCGGGACGAGCTTGCCACCAGTGATATCTACACCCTTCGACGAATTGTGCCTGGGGATCGAGGTCAAAAGTGGGGCAATCCTGCATGATTCGCTACGGCATTATCGGAGCCGGGCTCATCGGTAAAAAGCGGGCGGCTTGTCTCGGACCAGGGCAACTTGCTCTCGTATTTGACGTGGACCCGGCGCGTGCGGAAAGCCTTGTCGCCCAGATCAATCAGGGGCAAATCGCCGCCAACGAGGAAGAAATCGTGCGTGACCCGCAAATCAATGCGGTCATTGTCTCGACCCGGCACGACTCGCTTGCTTCCCTTGCGCTTCAGGCCATTCGTGCAGGAAAACATGTATTGGTGGAGAAACCCGCCGCCCGTTGTGCCACGGAGCTCGCACCGCTTCTCGAGGCAGAACGCGCCTACGGCGTCCGGGTTCGTGTAGGGTACAACCATCGCTTTCATCCGGCCCTGCTTGAGGCACACCGCATCATCGGCTCGGGCGCATTGGGCCCGCTTATGTTCATGCGGGGACGCTATGGCCATGGCGGGCGCATCGGTTATGAAAAAGAATGGCGCGCGCAACCGGAGATTTCCGGCGGCGGGGAATTGATCGACCAAGGCGTTCATCTCATCGATCTGGCCTGCTGGTTTTTCGGTGATTTTCGTGAAGTCCATGGAACTGTTTCGACACTTTTTTGGGACATGCCCGTCGATGACAATGCCTTCATGGAATTGAAGACCTCCTCAGGTCAGATTGCCTGGCTGCATGCCAGTTGCAGTGAATGGAAAAATCTCTTTTCCCTGGAGATTTATGGACGGGTCGGAAAATTGCAAATCGATGGACTTGGTGGCAGCTATGGTCCTGAGACTCTTGTTCATTATAAGATGAAACCGGAGATGGGACCACCGGACATGGAAAAATTTGAATTTACCGGCTCCGATCTTTCCTGGCAGCGTGAGATGGAAGCATTTGAACGCGATATTACGGAAAACTTGGCTCCTTCGCCTGGAATTCAGGATGCGCTAGCCACGTTGGAAATCGTGGAAAAAATTTACCGCCAGAATGGAACGCGCGCGCCCACTCACTTGGAAAAATGAACCAGGCCGACGCCGTCCTCTTCAAATGCAAATGGGACGTGCATGAGTTGAGGAAGGTTCTCGCGTAGTGCCTGGTGGCGTTCCGGTGGAGCGAAGAGAAGAAGAAAACCGCCGCCGCCCGCCCCCAGAAGCTTGCCCCCGATGGCCCCGTGCTTTCGTGCCTGCCCGTAAGCCTCGTCGATGAACGAATTACTGATCCGTGAGGAAAGCGCACGCTTCAACATCCATCCCTCGTGCAGGAGTTCACCAAATTCCCGCATGTCGCTCTTGCCATCGCAGAGAATACGCCTCCCCTCCCCGACCAGTTGTTGTATCTTCTGTAGTGACGCCAGATTGACTTTCACCTTTTGAAATTGCTCCTCGACGATGTCACTTGCCGTCCGGGAGATGCTGGTAAAGAAAAGCATGAGATGGGATTGGAGCTCCTTTTTTCTCTCGGAATCGAAGACAAGCGGCTCAACCCGGAACCCGGACGGCTTGTCAAAATAGATGCGGTTGAAACCACCAAAAGCCGCCGCGACTTGGTCCTGCGAACCAACTCTCTCCTTGATGACCTGCTGTTCGACATAAATGGCCTCGCGAGCGAGCGAATCCTTGGTGACCGCATCGCCCTTCAAGGCATGAAGCGCCCGGAGAAGTCCCACGGTAAAAGCTGAACTGGAACCGAGACCGGTCCGTGCCGGCAGATCGGACATGAGAAAAATATCGATGCCGTGCCTGATTTCCAAATGCCTCAGGCAGCAGCGGACGCTCGGGTGCTGGATTTCATCCACTTCATTGACTGATTCGGATTTCAAGTAGCTGACATGAATGCGATGAGGAAAGAACGGAGGAAGTTCCCGGACGGTAATATAAAGATACTGGTTGATCGTGGTGCTCAGGACTTCACCCCCATGGTCCTCGTAATGACCGGGATAATCGGTGCCCCCTCCAAAAAAGCTGATGCGCACAGGTGTCCGGGAAATGATCATAAGATATATCGGGCTGACGGAGACTAACTGGAAGATACGGAACTTGCCTCATCAAAAAACGGCATGTTCCCAGCAATGAATTCCGCGGCCTGGCTGAGCGTTTCGGGCGTGCCGATGTCGAGGAAGGGGCCGGCAACCGGAACGACCCGGAGCTTGACGCCGGAAGACAGCAACCTTGGAAAAACATCGGTCTCGAAACTAAGCGGGCGTTGGCTCGGAAACCGGGCCACGAGTTCGTGTTTGAGTAAATAGACGCCGGCGTTAATCACGCCTTGTCCGGGCCTTTTCTCGGCAAATCGTTTGAGGACGCTTTTCGCATCGTGCTCAAGGGTTCCATAGTTGGTAGCGTCAGGTACAGAAATGCCCAGCAAGGCGCCTGAACATGCGTCGTCCTGCAGGGTTTCCAGCAGGGGAGCAAGAGGAGCCAGGATGAGCGAATCTCCGTTGCAAACGAGCCACGCATCCGGTGTCGGAATATCGGCAATGGCCTGCAGAAATCCTCCGCCCGTGCCTTGGGGATCACTCTCCGAGACACAAGTGATTTTCATTTCCGGCAGGTCGCAGGAAGCAAAGTGAGCAAAGATGACTTCGGCCTTATACCCCGTGGAAATGATGACCTGGGGAATACCTTGCCGCGCGAGAAACCGCACCACCCAATCGATGAACGGGCGTCCATGGACCTCGGCCATCGGCTTGGGCAAATCAGGCAGAAGATGACGAATGCGCGTTCCTTGCCCCCCTGCCAGGATAACCGCTGCGATCCGAGGAGAAGCCATCGCCTTTAATCGATATATGCGCTCTAGGATTGCGGCTCAGCGCCCAGCGCCTGGAGCTTGGACAGGCGCACTTGCTCGTCAGTCAGCACGGCGGGCGCATCCTCCGTAGCAGAAGAGACCTTGCCCAGCACAGACGGCAATTCGATGCCGGCGGCCCTGGCGAGATCCGTCACTGGCGGCAATCCGGTAATGAGGTCCTTGAGCAAATGTGAAACTCCGCCCTTGGCCCCGCCTTCGCCGCCGCCCCAAACCACAATTTTGTCGATCTTAAGATTGGAAATACCCTTCATCTGGGAATCGATCATGGCGGGGAGTTGATCGGCCACGAGTACGACGACCGCCTCGCTGGCATTGCCGCCGGCGGCAGCGACCAGTTGACGGAAACCATCTGCACGGCCCTCAAGCACAGCCTTGATACCCCAGCCTTCGGCCTGCTTGAGAGCCATGATTTTCTTCGCCTCCGACTCGGCGGCGACCGCATCGGCCTGCTGGATGATGACATTGCGCTTACCTTCGGCTTCTGCCGCGATGGTGACCTGTTGCGCCGCCGCCTCGGATTGCACGACGACCGCCTGCTTCGCGATTTCTGCGGGCACGACCCGTTCAACGTACTGTTGCTTCCGCTGCATCTCGGCACGCGCTTCCTGCGCCTTGGTCTCGGCGTCGAAGGTCTGTTTCTCGACATCGGCCTTGGCAATATTTTCCGCGACCTGCGCCATCCGCGCGGCCTCGGCCTGCTTGATGCGCAAATCGGAATTGGACTGTGCGATCTGTTGTTGTGCCGTGTTTTTGCCCTGCGTGGCCTCCGCCTGCGCGCCGGCGACGCTGACCGTCATTTCCTTGTCCGCCTGGGCTTTGCCGATTTCCGAGTCACGCTCGGCCTGGGCGACCTTGATCTTCGCATCGGCAATGGCCTTCGCGGAGGCTTCCTTGCCCAGCGCTTCGATGTAGCCTGACTCGTCGGTGACGTCCTGGATGTTGACGTTGATCAGCCGTAGGCCGACTTTTTCAAGTTCGGTGCTGACGTTGTTGGTGATGGCGATGATAAGCTGGTCACGATCGGCATTGATTTCCTCGATCCGCATCGTTGCGACGACCTGACGCATTTGGCCAAAGATGATTTCCTTCGCGAGTTGCGTGATCTGCGCGCTGTTAAAACCGAGGAGACGCTCGGCAGCATTGCCCATCTTGTCCTGGTCGGTCGTGATGCCGATGGTGAAGGTCGACGGCACGCTGACGCGGATGTTCTGCTTGGAAAGTGCGTTGTTGAGTTGGATGTCGATCGACATCGGGCGCAGGTCGAGGAATTGGTAGTCCTGGATGATTGGAAAAATGAAGGCCGCGCCCCCGTGCATGCAGCGCGCGCTACGGCCCGCGCCCACCCGCCCGTAGACGACCAGCACGCGATCCGACGGACACCGCTTGTACCGGCTAAGCATCGCGATAAAGGTGATGACAATAAGGGCAACGACGCCCCCGATCATGTAGAATATGGCCATAGAATCCATCATTTGAGTTTCAATTGTTCGTCCGAGATTTTTTCGACTTCGAGAGCATGTTCCCCATGGACGGAAATGACGAGAACATCCGTACCGGTGGGTATTTCGGGCCCCCGTGTGAAGGCCGGGATATTCATCAGGCGTCCGCCAAAGGCAACCTGGATTTCACCTGCCGCGGTCTCCTGCCCTGGAATGCGAAGGTAGACCGTGGCGCGCTGGCCTATTGCCTCCCAAAGCTGGGCGGTACCATCCGAGCGCAACCGATGCAGCCCTCTCATCACCGCGACAAAGAACGCGGCAAGGACAAGACCGATCCCCACTCCGCCCGCCATCGCCACGAAAGCCGAAAAACCGTTTTCCCCAAACGCCGCACCGCCAAATCCGATGCCAAGGCACATGGCGGCAATAGTCTTTAGTGAAATAAAGTCGCCCCAGGCCAAACCGTCCGTGGCCCCGTCCATGTCGCCGTGATGCCCCACCACCAGAGTCAAAATGGCCTGGACGACGATGAGAAAAAGGCCGATGTAGCCCAAGTCCCAAAAAAGCTGCGTCGCAAAAGAAGTCGCGCCTTCCCCGCCGAAAATGAGGCCGAAGCAGTTCACAGCCCCCAAGAAATAGCGGATTGCCGGTGGTACCGCAAAAGGATTCGATAATTTCCGGAAACATGGGCGATCAGAGTGCTTTTTCTTGTGTGCAGGAAGTCCTGTCCGCATAATGAACGCTTTCCCCGCCGGTGTGGCGAAATGGCAGACGCGACAGACTCAAAATCTGTTTTACGCAAGTAAGTGGGGGTTCAAGTCCCTCCACCGGCACCCTTCCTACCGTATCATTTCGCCGTTCGCAAAGAAATCCAAGCCCCCCGCGAAACCGCTCCGCCAGGCCGGAAATTTAAACATTCCACGGTCAGTCCGTTGTACTTATAACAACTGCGTGCTCATTCGTACCGTTTTTGCGAAACTGAAGAAACGGCTTTTCGCCCTCTGTCTTCTCGGCATTGTCGGATGCCTTTTTTATGTCATGCCGGACATCGAGTATGATGTTAACCATGTTCCTTTCTTCAGGGAAAACGGCAAAGCTAAATCAATTGCGGAATTGACCGCCGGAACGAAGGTTCGCCAAACCTTCGTTTGTCCCGGCGATAATTTCTTTGCTTTCGGCATCGAATTCACCAACGACGAAGGCAAGAGAAACGGCCTATTGAAGGTCAATCTTCGTGATGGCAAAACCGACGAACTTATCCATAGCGCCCCCCTGTCCGCCGCATCACTGAAAAACCGCGCAATCAACGAAATCGTGATGCCGGTCTTGCGGCACACCAGGAATCGAAAATTTACGATTGAAATACAGGGCATAGACGGTCTTCCGGGCAACTCGGTCACAGTTTTGGCAGATCCCGCGGCAGGTGACACGGGTTTGACCGTGAATGGAGTCAACCAAAGCGGCGCTCTCATCGGCATCACAGGTTGCAAGATCGCGATACCCGTATTCGAGCGCCGCAATGGCATGTCCATGCTGGTCCTAGCGCTCTTGGTGATCGGTTTCTTCTGCCTTTTCTTTTGCCCGGATGATGAGGTGGTCCAATTTTTCAATCAAGAACCGGGGCGTTGGACAGGCCCGGGACTTCTGCTTTTGCTTTTTGCGCTTGGGTTTGGGGCTGGGCTCTTGTTTTGGAATAGGATTTCGCTGCCGTTTTCCAATCCGCTCGAAGTCGTGGGACCCTTGACCTTAATCCAATTTTCTCCTGTGACCAATTATGCTCGCTTCATCGTCTTGGTCTCACTTCCAGTTGTTCTTTTGCTGTCTCTCCTTCTGGTCACAAAATCGAAAAGCCTTCTCTCGCTCAAGACCCACTATGAGGAACCGGTGGGCATGGGAATGGAGCGCCCCTGGCTCAAGAAGTTCCTAGTCTGGGCTGGTATCTTATCAATCCCCCTCTTTATTGTGACGCCTTTCTTGACTCTGCTGACGGCGCCGTATCCCGTAACCAAGTTGGATGCTTTGCACGAAGGAGAAAGGCTCACTCCCGGTCTCACCTATAAAATGACCGGCGGCCTGTGGACAGGCAGCTGGTTTTGCCACGGAGCGCTGAGCGATCCATTGACATCCTTCTATGGTTGGAAACTTTTTGGCTGCGAATCGATCGGCGCCCAACGCTTGATGGTTAGCCTGCAAGATGCCGTGACCGAAAGTTTGTTTGGTTTTTTGATTATCGTCACCGCA
>Ga0068863_100001624_pt1 | contig 22213 bp, 18 predicted proteins | sample KBSSwiS62_FD_66596 | JGI IMG/M metagenome (GOLD analysis project Ga0068863, IMG submission 66596) | Switchgrass rhizosphere microbial communities from Kellogg Biological Station, Michigan, USA - KBS Switchgrass S6-2 | ecosystem: Host-associated > Plants > Roots > Rhizosphere > Soil ... | reverse complement strand
CACGTCAAGTTCCTCGACTACGAGGTGGAGATCGGCCTGGTGATCGGTCAGGACATCCCGGTGGGCACCGAGATCACCGAGTCGAACCTGGCCGATTACATTGCGGGTCTCGTTGTGACGAATGATGTTTCGGCCCGGGATATTCAGTTGCCGCAAACCCAGTTCTATGAAGCGAAGTCGTATCCAACGTTCACCCCCGTCGGACCCGCCCTGGTGCTGCTGGACGCTGATGAGCTCAAGCGGTTCGGCGATCTGCGCCTGCAGCTTCGAGTCAGCGGCGAGCTGCGGCAGAACATGCTCGTCGACGGCGACATGATCTACCAGCCCCTGCAGGCGCTGCAATCACTCGCAAGGTTCCAGGATCTGCGCGCGGGCGACCTCATCATGACCGGCACACCGGTCGGTACAGCACTCAGCGCGCCGCCCAAATTCGTCCAAACCATCAGTTCGCTGCTGCCGCCCGCCGTGAAGTGGAAGCTCTTCTTCAATACCCAAGCCAAGAACGAGAATTACCTGCAGCACGGCGACGTGGTGGAACTTTCGGTGGCGACCGACGACGGCGCCATCGACCTCGGGACCCAGCGCACAGCGGTGAGATACGCGTGACGACCGACCTGTTTTGGCCGCGATACGCCACGCCAGCCGACTTGGCTGACATCGAGGCAATTCCGCTGTCGCAGCGCGGGCTTCCGGAGTCGACGTACGCGGCGCTCAAGCGCGCGGCCACCCTGTGGCCGCCGCGCCGGGCGTTGACAGTGCTGCCCGACGCGACCCGCTGGAACGAACCGTGCTGTCGAACCTTCGGCGAGCTGCTGGCCGACGTGCACAAGACCGCGAACATGTTGCACGACTTGGGTGTTCAGCGGAACGACGCCGTCGCGATCATATCCCCCAACTGCGACGAACTGATCACCGCGACGTTGGCCGCTCAACTAGCAGGCATCGCCGCTCCGATCAACGGCGCGCTGGCGGTTGAGCACATCGCCGAACTCGTCACGCGGGCCGGAGCCAAGGTGCTGATCGCCGCCGCACCAGAGTTGGACGATGCCAGCTGGGAAACGGCGCGGCACCTGATCAACGCCGGCGTCATCGACACGGTAATACTGCTGCGTCCCACCGGCGATCGGCCGAACTTCACGCTCACACCGCACGTAGCCGGTGCGACCGTCGGATACCTCGGCCAGCTCGCCGAAAAATATGACGGCACAACGTTTCACGGTCAGCCGCCTGCCGCCCACGACATTGCGGCGCTCTTTCACACCGGCGGCACGACGGGCAAGCCGAAACCCGCGGCACACACGCATGCCAACGAGGTCACTGATGCGTGGATGATCGCCTCCAACACGTTGCTCGATGAAGACTCGGTGCTGTTCGCCGGCCTGCCGCTGTTTCACGTCAACGCTCTGGTGGTGACGTTGTTGGCGCCGCTGCTGCGCGGTCAGCAGGCAGTCTGGGCGGGGCCGCTGGGGTACCGCGACACGGCGCTGTATGCGAACTTCTGGAAAATCGTGCAGCAGTACAGGATCGCTGCAATGAGTGCGGTACCGACGGTCTACGCCGTACTGGCGCAATGCCCGATCGACGCGGACATCGACAGCCTGCGCTATGCCTTGGTCGGGGCCTCGGCGCTGCCCATCGCTGTGCGTAAAGACTTCGAGTCACACACCGGAGTTCCGCTTCTCGAGGGATACGGTCTCACAGAGGGCACCTGCGCCAGCGTGCGCAGTTTCCCCGACCATCCGCGACCCGGCTCGGTGGGACAACGCCTTCCCTATCAGCATGTCAAGACTGTGCGCATCGACGACGACGGTCGCTGGCACGACCTACCGTGCGGGGAGGTCGGCAATCTCGCGATCAGCGGGCCGACCGTCTTCCCCGGATACGTCACCGCCCGCAGCAGCGACGGCTATGTGCTCGACGGCCTCGGAAAGCTCAACGACGGTTGGCTGGACACCGGTGATCTCGCCTGGGTGGACACCGACGGCTTCGTGCATCTGACCGGACGCGCCAAGGATCTGATCATCCGCGGCGGCCACAACATCGACCCAGCCACGATCGAAGATGCGTTGCTGGCCCACCCCGATGTCACCGGTGCCGCCGCGGTCGGCAGGCCCGATGTGCACGCGGGCGAGGTACCCGTCGCGTACGTGACCGTCGCCTCCGGCGTCACCGAAGACGAACTCCAGGCGTGGGCAGCCAAGCAGGTCGCCGAACGCGCGGCCGCGCCCAAGTCAGTGACGATCGTCGACGCGCTGCCCGTCACCGCTGTCGGAAAGCCGTACAAACTCGGACTGCGAGCCGACGCGGCGCGCATCGCGCTTTCCGAAGCTTTGGCCGCGATGGCCGGCGTGCACGCCGTCGAGGCCGATGTCGACGACGGATCGATCGTCGTGACGGTCACCATCGAATCCGACGCCGATGCCGACGCTGTCGCCGACACGCTCGGGCGGTATGCCCTCGCCTGGCAACTCAAGGAACGGCAATGACGCTGGAATCCGTTCCCGTTGTAATCGTCGGAGCCGGCCCCACCGGCATCACGGTCGCGACTTTGCTTGCTGACTACGGCATCCCGTGCCTGGTCCTCGACCGCTGGGAATCGGTCTACCCGCAGCCGCGAGCGGTCCACCTCGACGACGAGATCAACCGGCTCATCGCGCGGCTTGGTGTGGCCGAGGATTTCGCCGCGATCTCGCGACCAGCACTCGGGTTACGTCTGCTCGATCAGGACCACCGGGTGTTGGCGCAATTCGACCGCGACCCGGCCGAAAGCATCCACGGCTTTCCACAGGCCAACATGTTCGACCAACCCGAACTCGAAGCGCTGCTGCGAGCCAACTTGAAAAAGCGTTCCGGCGTCGCGCTTCGGGGTAACACAGAGGTCACGGACGTTAGCCAGCATGAACCCGGCCGCGTCCGGGTGACCTTCACCGATCGCGTCACCGGCGACGAGCACATCGTCGACACCGCGTACGTCCTCGGATGCGACGGCGCCAACAGCATCGTGCGTAGCTCGATCGGGACAACGATGCAGGATCTGCGATTCGAGCAGCGCTGGCTGGTCGCCGACGTGACCACCGATGCGGAGCTGAATCAGTGGGACGGCGTGCATCAGGTATGCGATCCGGTTCGCGCAGCCACCTACATGCGCATTGGACCGAGCCGCTACCGCTGGGAGTTTCGGCTGCTGCCAACCGAAACCGCCGAGGACTACAGCACGCTGGAGAACCTTCGCGACTTGGTTGCACCATGGGTCGACGACATACCCGATGACGAGCTCGAGTTGGTGCGGGTGACCGAGTACACGTTTCGAGCGCAGATCGCCGATCAGTGGCGTGACCGAAACGTCTTCCTCCTTGGCGATGCCGCCCACCTGACCCCGCCCTTCATCGGACAAGGCATGGGTGCGGGGCTTCGGGACGCGATGAACCTGGCTTGGAAGCTGGCGGGCGTCATCCGGGGTGATCTCTCGACGAGCGTGCTAGCTACCTACGAGCAGGAGCGAAAGCCGCACGCGCGCACCATGATCGGCCTGGCACTGGGCATGGGGTGGGCCATGACTGCGGGCGGCCGCATCGGAAACGCCATCCGGAGAACGATCGCGCCACGTCTTCACCTGCTGCCCGGCATGCGCAACAAGCTAGTCAACGGCATAACCCCGGCGCTGCGCCGATCAGAGTTGGTGATCAAGGGCCGCGGGCCACGGCAGCTGGCGGGCACCCTATGCCCCAACTCCGTTCTGGCGGACGGCGATCGTCTCGACACAGTGTTCGGAAACAGGTTCGCTGTCATCACCACAACGCGGCCCCTTGCATTCCAGTGCGCTCTGCTCAAGGAGCACGGTGCCGTCGTCCACATCGCCGACCCTGGAAGCGAACTGGCGCGCTGGTTGCGTCGCGGGCATGCCACCGCTGCGATCATCAGGCCCGACCGCACCGTCATGGGCGCAGGTCGAGACCTATGGAAGCTGTGCACCGCCATGCCCCGTTTCGCGGCGGCCGTTTCCGCCGAAACGTCAGAGCGTTAGGAGACTTCGGTGTCATCGTTTCTCTATCGGTTGGGCCGGCTCGCGGCTCAGCGCCGACTGGCTGTGGTTGCCGTGTGGCTCGTGGTACTCGTGTTGGCGGGCGGTGGTGCACTGTTCAACAAGGGCACCGACGACACCTTCGAAATTCCGGGCACTCAGTCGCAGGATGCGCTCGACTATCTCGGGCGGGTATTTCCCGAGACAAGCGGAACCTCGGCGCAATTGGTCATCGTCGTCCCTCCGGGCCACGACGTCACCCAACTCGCGGCCGCACCGACCGCCGATGCCGTCGAAACGATCAAGAAGACAGATCAAGTCGCATCGGTGATCAACCCATTCGACCCCAACCCAACGGGTCAAACCATCAGCGGCGAACAACCGCGGACACAACCGGCGATCTCTGAGGATCATCGCGCGGCGATCGTCACCGCGCAGCTGACCGTCTCGCTGGCCGATGTCAAGCAGGACACCAGAAATCAGCTCACCGCCATCGGTGAGCATCTCGCTGCGGCGATTGGGCACGGCACCACCGTGCAGGTTGGCGGGCCGGCGTTCTCCAATCCTGTGCCGAAGCTCAGCCCCACTGAGGGGATCGGCCTGCTGATCGCATTCGTGGTGCTGCTCTTGGTGTTCCGGTCGCTGATCGCCGCCGGGATGCCGCTGTTGACCGCGGTGTTAGGTGTCGGCATCTCGGTGGCGCTGATCTACACGGCCACGCTCGTGACTCCGGTTTCGTCGACGGCTCCGATGCTGGCCGTGATGCTCGGCCTGGCTGTCGGCATCGACTATGCGCTGTTCCTACTGTCGCGGCACCGCGACCAGCTCGCCGAAGGCCTCGACGTCGAGGAATCCATTGCGAGGGCCACCGCCACAGCCGGCTCCGCGGTGATCTTCGCAGGCCTGACCGTGCTGATCGCGTTGCTCGGCCTGTCGGTTGCGGGTATCGCGTTCTTGACCACCATGGGCCTGGCCGCCGCGGCGGCGGTGGCGATTGCGGTCGCGGTCGCGGTGACGTTGGTTCCCGCCTTGATGGCCTTCGCCGGAGAACGGCTGCGACCGAAAGCCGTCAAAGCAACAGGCAAGCACGGCGCCCAGCGTGCGCGGGTCAGCCGCCTCTGGGTCCGACTGGCAACCCGCGTCCCGCTACTCACCGTGGTGGTGGTGATCGCCGGCCTCGCGGTGTGCACAATTCCAGCCTCGAGCCTGCGACTTGCGTTGCCGGACAACGGCACCGAAGAAGACGGCACGCCGGCTCGAGACACCTATGAGGTGGTCAGTGAGCACTTCGGCGCAGGCTACAACGGCCCGCTCATCGTGACGGCCGACATCATGACCAGCACAGACCCCATCGGTGTCGTCAACAAGATCGCCGACGACATCAGTCACCTGCCCGGAGTGGCCAGCGTGCCACTCGCGTCGCCGAACCCCAAGGCCGACACCGGAGTCATCCAGGTCGTGCCTGCCACAGCGCCGGACTCGGCGGAAACCGAAGCCCTGGTGAAAGCCATCCGCGGCCAACACCAGCATTTCCAAGACACCTACGGAGTGGACACCGCCGTTACCGGCATCACCGCGGTGGGCATCGACGTGTCAAAGCAATTGAGCGGCGCGCTGTTACCGTTCGCGATTCTGGTGGTCGGAATTTCTCTGGTGCTGCTGGCGATGGTGTTCCGGTCGATCTGGGTTCCCGTCAAAGCCACTGCCGGATACCTGCTTTCGGTGGGCGCCGCGTTCGGCGCAACATCGTTCGTGTTCCAACAAGGCCACCTGGCAAGCACGTTGCACGTCACCCACACCGGCAGCGTCGTCAGCTTCCTACCGATCATCTTGATGGGTGTGCTATTCGGCCTTGCGATGGACTACGAGGTTTTCCTGGTGTCCCGTATCCGCGAACACTACGTGCACCACGGTGATCCGCACGAGGCGATCGAATCCGGGTTCATCTCGGCGTCTCGGGTCGTGGTCGCGGCAGCGGTGATCATGTTCGCGGTGTTCGCCGCCTTCGTGCCCGAGGGCAGCGCCACCATCAAGCCGATCGCCTTCAGCCTGGCTGTCGGGGTGTTTGTGGATGCGTTCCTGGTCCGGATGACGCTCGTTCCTGCGGTGCTCGCGTTGCTGGGCCGCCGCGCGTGGGGTCTGCCCGGGTGGATCGATCGCAGGCTCCCGATCTTCGATGCGGAGGGCGACGCGCTCATACATGAACTGCGCCTTGCCGATTGGCCGTCACCAGAGTCCGATGACGCGGTCAACGCCAGCGGATTGCGCCGCGTCGACGACCGTGGCCGAGAGGTGTACGCCGGGGTCGACATCAACCTAGGGCGGGGACAACTGCTGGCGATACACGGCCATGGCCCGGCAGGCAAGAGCGCGCTGCTGTTCACGGTCGCCGGTCGGGTGCGCCGCATCGAGGGCGATCTGAAGGTTCTCGGCCACGTACTGCCACAACACATCAACACCGTTCGCCGCGAGGTCGCGGTGGTCTCATGCCACGAGACGCTGGACCCGGCCGCCGACGTGGCCGCCGCGCTCGCCGACGACGTCCAACTGATCCTGATCGATGACGTCGACGTCGTGCTACGCCGCGACGCCAGAGAGCGCCTGCGCCAATACTTCTCCGATCGCACGGCGTCCTTCGTGATCACCTGCCAGGACCCCGCTCAGATCGGAGACCTGCTCCCCACCGACGCGAGAACCCTTGAGTTGGCCGCCGCACCACTGGAGGTGGCGCGATGATCAAACCGTTCGCGAACTCCGCACGGTCCTCGGCATCGGGCCCCTTGACATGGCGTACCTGGGTCGGGCTTGTCGTGCTGCCGATCCTGGTGATGGGTCTGTTCCTGTGGGCGTTCTGGTCTCCGGAGTCCAATCACGGCGCGGCAAAAGCGGCCGTCGTCAACGACGATCACCCAGTCACTGTGGACGGCAAGGTGATACCGCTCGGCAGGGAGTTGGCCGGCATCCTGACACATTCGGACTCGCCGTACACCTGGGTGCTCACCGACGCCGACGACGCCAGGGACGGACTCGCGCGTGGCGACTATGGCGCCGTCGTCACCATCCCTGAAAATTTCTCCGCCAAAGCCACCTCCTCGGCGGACCCCAACCCGATGGAGGCCGGGCGGGCCGAGTTGCGCGTGCAAACCTCGAATGCCACCGGTGTCGCGGATCCGTTGATCAGCACCGAGATCGCGCGCGTAGTGCTAGGCACTCTCAACCAGCAGATCGTCCAGACCTACTTGGAGAACGTGTATCTGTCGTTCTCCACCATGCACGACCAACTGAGCAAGGCGGCCGACGGCGCCGCCCAGCTTGCGACGGGAGCCGACGATCTCAAAGCCGGTGCCGGCCAACTCTCCTCAGGGTCGGAGCAGCTCGCCTCCGGACTCGGCGACGCACAAGACAAGGTATCCGCGGTCACCGCGCCGCTGAGCCAACTGCCCCCACCGCCGCCGGGGCCGTTGAGCGGACCGGCCGGCCAGATCGAACAAGCCACATCAGGGCTGAGCTCCGCAGCCAGCGGAGCCAATCAGCTCCACGACGGCGCCCAGCAGCTCGAATCCGGACTCGGCCAACTCTCCGATGGCGCACACCAACTCGCCGATCAGCTCGCCCAGGGACGCGACCAAGTACCGGTCTATGACCAGGCGCAGCGCGACCGACTCAAGGACGTCGCCGCCACCCCGGCAGTCGCGATCACCGACAGCACCGACGTCGGAGCTGCCGTGGCGGCGGTCGCAGTCGCGTTGGCGCTCTGGGCGTGCGGGTTGGGAACCTACGTGATCACCCGGGCGGTGCCCGGCGCGGTACTCACCTCACGGGACCGAACCTGGCTGATCGTTGCTCGCGCAGCATCTCCCGGCGCCACGGTCGCCGTGCTGGCCGCGGCGGCGCTCAGCCTCATTCTGGTGCCGATTCTGCACATCAGCGCACGGCGATGGTTCGAATTGCTCGGTGTGACACTGCTGAGCGCGCTCACGTTCATGGCGCTGAATCAGGCCCTCACGGCGATCTTCAAGCGGCCCGGCCGGTTCGCCTCCATCGTGGTGCTGGTTCTGACGCAGGTCACCAGCTTGATGTCGACGATTCCGGCGGCGCTGCACACCATCGGCGAACTCTTACCCACACACGCGGCCGTCCTCGCCCTGCGCGGCGTGATCATCGGCTCGGACATCGCCGTCACCGGCGTCGTACAACTAGCCGTCTGGCTAGTCGCCGGAGTGTTAGCGACCGTTCTCGTCACCGAACAGCGACGGGTGCTCAGCGGCAAACAGCTTCGGCTCGGCTCAGTCCTATCCCCCGCCACGTAGATCAACAAGGAGAACCATGCGTCGTAACACCGCCGGTGTCCCGGGCTACAAGCCAGACATCTACTCCGTCGACGCCATCGTCGATCCCTATCCGCACTATCAGCGGCTGCGTGATCTCGGTGCCGTGGTGTGGTTGTCGAAACAGAAGGTGTATGCGCTGCCTCGCTACGCCGAGTGCAAGGCGGTGCTGCGTGATGACGAGATTTTCCTGTCGGGAGCGGGCGTCGCGCTCAACCGCATCACCAACCGGCTGTCCCGCGGCACGACGCTCAATAGCGATGGCGCCGAACATGATCAGCGGCGTAAGCACCTGGCGCACCGCATGTTGCCGCGTGCATTACGCGCGATCAGCGAAACGGTTGATGCGACAGCCGCCGCGGTAGTCGATGCGGCAGTCAACAAGGCTGAGATCGATGGTGTCAACGACCTTGCTGCTGCGCTGCCGCTTGCCGTTGTGCCTGATCTCATCGGCTGGCCCCGCGACCAACGCGATCACCTCATTGCGTGGGGTGGGGCGACCTTCGACGTCCTCGGGCCATTGAATTGGCAGGCCATCAAAGCGATGCCGGGCACGTTGAGAATGTTGCGCTTTGCCCGCCGCGTCGTCCGCGAGCGCACCGTGATGGACGGCAGCATGGCCCACGAACTGCTCATTGCCGCCGCCGAAGGCAAGCTCCGGCACGACGAATGTCCGCCATTGATGGTCGACTATCTCGCCCCGTCGATCGACACCACCATGAGCGCCATCAGCAATGCGCTGTATTTGTTCGCTACACACCCCGAGCAATGGCAGTTGCTCAAGGACGAGCCCGAACGGATGCCGAACGCCATCAATGAAGTCGTTCGGCACGAGCCACCGTTGCGGGCATTCGCCCGCTGTGTCGGCCAGCAGACCGAAATCGGTGGAGTCCGAATGGCACCCGGTGACCGGGTCCTTGTGATGTACGCGTCAGCCAACCGCGATGAACGCGAGTGGGACGAGCCTGCCGTGTTCGACATCCGCCGCGACGCCGGTCGGCAAATCGGGTTCGGTCAGGGCGCCCATGCCTGCGCCGGCCAGGCCCTGGCCCGTTTGGAGACCACCGCCATGTTGAGCGCGCTCCTCGAACGGGTGGACCGCTTCGAAGTCACCGGCCCACCGACATGGGCGATCAACAACATCATCCATCGTCACGAACGCCTGCCCCTCAAGCTGATTGCCGCATAAAGATCGGAGTGTCATGCATACCGCATTCATCGTTGTGTCCATGTTGTTAGCGCTGGAGATGGCCGTCGTCGGAGCACCAAAAGTTGTACAGCTCAGTGCTGTTCGAGCCAGTGCCGAGCATCTCGGCGTCGGTGTCGCATTGGACCGAACAATCGGCGTGGCCCAGATGGCCGCTGCTGCCGGCCTCTTGCTCGGAATCGCTTTCCCAGCGCTATCCGTCGTGACCGGTGCTGCGGTGTGCCTTCTCATGTGCGGCGCCATCGGTTACCACATCAAGGCACACGACAAGATCATGGCAATGCTCCCGGCTGTAGTGACCGCTGCGGTCGCCGTCGTCATTGTTGTGTTGGCGGCCGGCACCGCGGCCACCACGAACCTGTAAGTCTTCCAATGCAATTGAGTGGACGATAATGAACCATTTTCAGCTTTCTGTTGCCGCCGTCGTCGGCCTGCTTGCCCTCAGCGGCTGTTCCATCGAACCGACTGGAAGCAGCCAACTCTCGCCGCCGGACCCTGCCGCCGTGGAAGGTCCGATCGAGTCGATGACCACTGCGCCCGATAAAGCCGGCCGGTCGTGGGCACCCGCCGCGTCCGCCGACATCACACCCGGCGTTCAGACGTATACGCAGGACGGACAATGCACCACCAACTTCGTCTTCATCGACGACGCCGGCAACACCTACATCGGCCAGTCCGCCCACTGCGCCGGGACCGGCGAGCCGGAAGGCGCCGACGGCTGCACGGCGGGCAGCCAACCCCTTGGCACAACGGTGACCTTCAACCGCGGCGGCTCCCCACTATCGGCCGGCGAAGTGATCGCGACCGGCGAGCTCGCCTACAGCAGTTGGATCACCATGCAAGGGTTTCGCGAGAATGACGTAAACACATACAAATGCAACGATTTCGGGCTGGTGAAGGTTCGTCCCGAAGACGTCGGCAGGGTCAATCCGAGCGTGCCACTGTGGGGCGGTCCCGTTGACCTCAACACCACGGGCGCCAACCCCGGCGACGAGGTACACGGCTACGGCAATTCGAGCCTTCGGTTCGGTATCACGGGCCTCTCGCCTCAAACGGGTATGAGCAGCGCCGACGATCCGGCCGACGGCGGCTGGGCGCACAGGCACACCGCACCAACACCTGGTGTGCCCGGCGACAGCGGCAGCGCATTCCTCGACAGCCACGGCCGCGCACTCGGCACACTATCGACGATCGCTTTGTCGCTTCCTGCCGTCAACGCCGTCGGCGATCTCAACCACGAGCTTGCCTACGCCAGGGCGCATTCCGGCATCACCGGCCTCCGGCTGGTGTTGGGGACGCAACCATTCAGGAGTTCCTGATGGCGCAGCGCACCCGCGATCTTCAGCTACAGACACTCACAGTGGAGCAGGACGATCGGGTTCTCACGGTCCGGGTCGTCGCGCCGCCCTACAACTTCATGACCGCGCAGATGCACCTCGACTTCGATGCACTCACCCGCGCGGTTGATGCCGATGAGTCCGTCGGGGCGGTCGTCGTCACGGGCGGAGTAGAGAAGCGCTACATCACTCATTTCGATATCGCCGACATTCTCGCCGCCGCTGAGCGCAGCGAAAGGTCCGTGTCGGAGCAGACGTTGCGAAACGTCGCGCGCGGTGTCGATGTCCTCAGTGCGCTACCCGGCGGCGAACACGCGCTGGAACACTCACCGCTGACGGGCCTGCTGGGCCTCAACCGATTCAGCAATATTGTCCTGCGGATCATGCGCTCACCGGCGGTGTACATCGCCGCGATCGGCGGGCCGTGCGGCGGTGGCGGACTGGAGATGTCGGTCGCGTTCGACGTGCGCCTGGCCGCCGACGACGACGCCGTCGGCTTCATCCTGCCCGAACTCCTGATCGGGCTCACCACCACGGTCGGCGGACAACGCCTTGCGCAACTGATCGGGCCTGCCAGAGCATTGGAGATGCTCCTCGAGGGCAGGATGTATAGCGGACAGGAAGCATTGGAAATGGGCCTGATTCGGCACCTGGTGCCGCCTGAGAGGCTGGTCCGGGAGGCTCAGGAACTCGGCGCGCGGTATGCGCAGCGCAATCGCAACAACATCGCGGTACAGAAACGGATCTTCAACGAGGACTACCTTCTGCCCCCTGCCGAGAGTCTGCGCCGCGAAGCTGCCGCCAACGCCGCCGGCATTCTGTCGGGACCCGCACCACACGCCTTACGCGCCTGGGTCGACATGCAGCAGAAGGGAACCGGCGACTCGGTGTTCCTCACCGACCTCGAGCCATGGATGCAAGGGAATGTCGTCGACCTGAACGGGGTCTAGGCAGACGATCCCGCGCGACCACGGATTATCTCTACGCCGCCCGGATCACCGACTTACCGAATCGCTCGATCGTCTCCAGAACGTGCGCGAGGCTGTCCCCCGGCAGCCCAACCTGGAGCCACGTAACCCCGAGCGCCGCAAGATTTTCCACTCCGCTCAGATAAGCCTCGGCCTTGAACGCGTCGTCGCCCGGGCTGCCGCCTTCGGCGTTGGTGAAACTGATGTCGACACTGGCCGGATCGCGGCCCCCGGCCTCCAATCTGCGACGCAGGTCGTCAATGCCTGCGCCGAGAGTGCCTGCGTCCATCTCCGCGGTACGCGCCGTCTGCGCCAGCATCGCCGGCGCCGGGAACGGACACCAACCATCACCGTGCGTGGCCACTCGCCGTCGCGCGGCGGCGGTGTTGCCGCCGATCCAGATCGGCGGGTGCGGACGGCTCACGGGCCGCGGGTGAGCCGTGATGCCGCTGGCCGTGAAATGCCTTCCCTCATATGAGAAGTCGTCGGTGGTCCAGATGCCACGAATCACCTCGAGCGCCTCGTCGAACAACTCCCCCCGTTCGTCGAACTCGACACCAAGCGCGGTGAACTCTCGCTTGAGATAACCCACACCGACGCCGAGGGTGAACCTGCCCTCTGACAGCAAGTCGAGCGTCGCGCCAGCCTTGGCCACGACTAACGGGTTGCGATACGGCAACACCACGATGTTGGGGATGAGCCGCAGCGTCGTCGTCCTCGCTGCGGCGTATCCCATCGCGACGAACGGGTCCAGCGCATCGTGCCCGCCCGATTCCAGCCATCGCTGCGTCGGCGCCGGATGGTCGGTGAACCCGAATCCGTCGAACCCCGCCGCCTCGGCCGCCGCCGCGACCGTCGCGATGCCCGAGCCGGTCACCAACTCCGGGTTGTACGGATGGCTGTGCATCGGGTGCGTGAACGTGAACTTCATCCGGGAACTCCGCTTCAGAACAATCTTCTCGTTTTCTGAGAATGTCGTTACCATGCGAACGACGGAAAGTACAGCGTTCCAGCGTCAGAAGAGGTCACGGGCATGAGCGAGTTGATGCTGGCACCCGTCCGGCACGGCCCTTTTCCCGCCGTCCTCGCACCCGAGGCGATCGCCGCCTACGCGGCCGCCACCGCAGATCAGACGGCGACTGTGCGAGAAGGTCCCGCCGTGCCTGCGGTTTTCCCGGCGATCCTGATCTTCGAGCCACAGGAGGCCGCTAGGGCCGACGTCCCCGAAACGGTGTGGCAGCACGTTCGCGGCGGGGTCCACGGCGAGCACGACATCGTGCTTCATCGGCCACTGGTCCCCGGTGAACGACTGCAAACGTGGTCGTGGATCTCAGCGGTGCGGACGTCGCGGGCAGGCACCCATATCGTCATGCAGTTCGAACAGCTCGACGTCAACGGCGTGGTCGCTGTCGAGCAGTGGTGGACGATGGTGCTGCTCGGCCTCCGCGATGTCGCCGACCTCGGGACGATGCCACCCGACCACCGGTTCCCCGATGATGCGCGCGCCAACCCCCTCGGTTCTGTCACCCATCACATCGACAAGGACGTCGCGCATCGCTACGCGGAAGTATCCGGCGACTGGGCGGCTCACCACTTCGACATCGAGGTGGCGCGGGCGGCGGGTTTCGACTTCGTATTCACCCACGGGCTGTGCACGATGGGGATGACCACTCACCTGCTGCTCGACATTCTCGGCGTCGACGACCCTGCCCGCGTTCGACGGGTAGCGGTCCGGTTTGCCTCACCGACGCCCCTGGACTCCGAGCTGACAGTCAATGCCTTTGGCATCGACGAGAATTCGTTCGCTTTCGAAGCCGCCGCCAATGGCGCGACCACGATCACCCACGGAAGGTTGGAACTGCGATCATGAGCAAACCGGAGATCGGCGTCTACCTGCCGCAGATGGGCTTCACCTACGAGCAGATCCTGCACCGCGCGCAGCGCTGCGACGAACTCGGCATCGACTCGCTGTGGCTCTACGACCACCTCTACGGACCCGGCGCTCCCGACTACCCCTCCATGGAAGCCTGGACGTTGGCCACCGCCCTGCTCAGCCGTACCGAGCGCATCCAGGTCGGACATATGGTGCTGTGCAACCAATTCCGTCACCCGGCTGTGTTGGCGAAGATGGCGACGACACTCGATCAGATCTCCGCGGGCCGGCTGCAACTCGGCATCGGCAGCGGTTCGATCGAAGACGAGCATCACCGCGTCGGGCTGGAGTGGGGAACTTTCCGCGAGCGCTCGGAACGACTGGGTGAGACGCTGGAGATTCTGCACCAGGCGTTCACGAACGAGGTAATCGATTTCACGGGCAAGCATTTCACCGTCCGCGACATGCCGATCAAGCCCGGGCCAGTCCAGCAGCCGCGACCGCCGATCGTCGTGGGTGGTGTCGGCGAGAAGTACACGCTGCCCTTGGTGGCGCGGTACGCCGATGTGTGGAACGTGCCCACCTACGCGCTGGGAGAACTCGACTACAAGGTGTCGGTGCTGCGGTCGATCTGCGACGAGGTCGGCCGCGACCCGTCGAGCATCGTGCTGTCGGTGGAGGCGGTGATGGCGCTGGCCCCAGACGATGCGGCGCTGCCCGCGGTGCGGGAGCTGGCCGAAAAGCGGTTCGGGCTACCGGCATTCGGCCTCGAGGAGGGCGGCCTGGTCGGCACCCCGCCTGCCATCGTCGATCGTCTGCATGCGTTGACAGGTCTCGGCTTCGGCCAAATCGTGTTGTTCACCCACGACCGCGCCTCAGACGAAACGCTGCAGCTGCTGGCGTCAGAGGTGATCGCTCGGCTGTAGTTCGGGCGCCCACCGAGCTCGTTTTGCACGGAGGGCTGCGATTTCTCGCCGACCACGACCCTCACTGCAATATTGGGGCTAAGTCGGCTGCTTTATGGGCGCTGAGTAACTGGGTCTGCCGAGTCCGAGCGCGCGCTGGGCGATCATGTTGCGGAACACCTCAAGGGTGCCGCCGTAGATACCCGTCGGCCCCGCTAGCCGGAAGATGTACTCCGCGGCTTCGTGGGAAACACTCGAAGCCGTGCCGAGGATGTCCATCAACTCCGGTGCGACGTCGCGCATGGTCTGCGCGATGGCCACGCGGCCGAACATGTCGGGAGTGCTCGTCGCCGCTTCCATTCGGGCGATGCAGCGGCCGAGGCGATACTTCACCGCCTCGTCGTCGCCGGCGCGGCCCGCCACGTTGTCGACGGCCTCGGCCAACAACAGCAGGTGTTCGGACATGGCGGCGAGTTTCTGCAGCCCGTCGTCCTCACGTTCGACCGTGCCATGCTCGTCGTTGAGTGCATCCCGCAGGACAGCCCAGCCGCGGTTGACGTCACCGACGCGATACCTGTCCTCGATGCGCACATCGCTGTAGTAGGTGATGTTGGTGCGATCGCCGTCGACCGTGCGGAGGGGTTGGATCTCCACACCGGGTCTGTCGAGCGGTACCAGAAACATGGTCAGGCTCTGATGTTTCGGCGCATCCGGGTCGGTGTTGGTGATCAGATAGACGTACTGCGCGTTGTGGGCGTTCGACGTGAACATCTTGGAGCCATTGATAACCCAGCCGTTCCCATCGCGCACCGCGCGCGTCTTGCACGTCGCGACGTCCGAGCCGCCGTCGGGTTCGGTGTAGCCGAGGCACAGCCGGAACCGCCCCGACAGCACCTTGGGCATGACCTCCGCCTTGAGTTCGGGCGAGCCGAACTGCTCGACCGCGCGCGCGACCATCGCGGTGGTGCCCCAGTGGAACCACGGCGTGTGTCGGCGCCCGATCTCGAGATTCCAGATCCGCCGCCGCACCCGACTGAAGCCACCGTCGGCCTCGTCCTTGAAGTCGGCTGCCAGATAGCCCGCGTCGCCGAGCGCCAGATGCACACCTTCGTCGAAGTTCTCCCCCGTCTGGCGGTCCCTGGCGATGACCTCGTCAGTCACAATCCTGCCGAGGAACGCCCGCAGCTCATCGCGAAAGGCACGGTCCTCGTCGGACAGTTCGACGCGCGCGAAGTCCACCCAGACACCGTGACACTTTTGCGCCGTTCTGTAAAGTAGGGCCGTCAGGCGAGCAGAAAGGCACGACGTTGGGCATCGTCACGACGAGTTCGGAAACCGCGTTCAGCCATGCACCGGAGACGATCTACGACTTCGTCACGAACCCGGCGAACTGGACCAAGACCTACCCGCACAGCACGCACGTCGGCGGTCTGCCCGAGTCGTTGCCGCTCGAAGTCGGCGACACGTGGACCGAGTCGGGCCCGGACGCCGAACGGATCTTCACATGGCATCTCGCCATCGCGATGCGGCCGACCTTGTGGGTCTTCAATTCGGTCGGCCGCCTCGGTCATGACCGCGACGGCAACGGTGGCATGGAAGGCCGAATCACCGTCCAGTACCACTTCTCCCGGCCCCGCGAAGACATCACGTTGTTCAACAGGACCATGACGATCGAGGCTTACCAGCACGCTCCGCTACCCGACGGCTTCTTTCGAACCGTCAACCCCGCCAATATTGACGCTTACCACGCCGCCATCGCGCGCGAACTCGCCGGGTGATGCAACGCCCGGCGCAGCGCCGCGCCCTGCAACTCGAATAGCTGCCTGCTCGTCTCCCACTCCGGCAGCAGCGAGTCGAAACCATGGCAGGTGCCGGGAAAGACATGGAGTTCGGTGGCGACGCCGGCCCACATCAGCCGCAGGGCGTAATCCACGGCCTCATCTCGCAACGGATCCAGCTCCGAACACGAGATGAATGCGCCTGGCACACCAGTCAATTCATCGGCGCTGGCCGGAACGGCATCGGCAGGTAGCGATTCGCCAGCCGAGTAATGCCGCCACATCTGCGTCACCGCTTGGCCATCGAAGCCCGGCGTGGTGACGAATTCGTCCTTCGACGGCATCGGGCGATCGTCGAGCACCGGCTGATGCAACAACTGAAACACGACCGGCGGCGCGGTCCCATCGGCGGCGCGCTGAGCGAGCAGCGCCGCCAGAGCTGCTCCCGCACTGCTGCCCCCGACCGCCAGCCGTGCGCGATCGATGCCCAGGTGCGGCCCGTCGGCCGCGACCCAGTCCAGCACGGCCGCCGCATCGTCGAGTCCGGCGGGATACGGATGTTCCGGCGCCAACCGATAGTCCACAGAGATCACCGCGCACGCTGCGCGTCGTGCTAACTCCACGCACTGGCGGTGGTCGGTGTCCAGATTGCCCAGGACGAAAGCCCCTGAGTGGCAATAGATCAACGCCGGCGACGGTGCCGGACTCCCACGGTAGATCCGTACCGGAATCCCCGCAATGTCGCGGTTCTCGATCTCGACCCCGACCGTGTTGACCCCGCGGGCCGCTTCGGCGCGCCGCTGATTCAGCGAATCACGGACAACGCCGAGTAAGCCAGCCGACAGGTCGGTGCGCGCCGCGGCGAATTGCCACAGCGCCGGGTCTAAACGGTCGGAGAACATGAGGCGTCGACCTGCTGCACGGACCGCTTCTCGATCGCGGGATCAAACGTGTAGTCCCCGGGCCTGAACCGACGGGTCATGCCCCAGAACGCCCGCGCACTACGGGGCCACTGGGTGACCACTCGACCGTTGGCGGCGCGAAAGTAGTTGCTGCACCGGGTGAGCCACACGGTGCCCTCCATCCACTTGTCGATCCTGGCGATGAAGTCCGCAATGGCTGCCGGTCGCACCGCGACATAGCGTTTACGCTTGCGCCGCATGTACTTCAGCGCTCGCACGATGTAATGGGCCTGGGCCTCGAGCATGAAGATCACGCTGTTGGAGCCGACGTTGGTGTTGGGCCCGTAAAGCATGAAGAAGTTCGGGAAGCCGGGAACTGCCATGCCCAGATACGCGTATGCCCCGTCGCTCCACGTCTCCCGCAGCGTCACCCCGCGCTCGCCGGTGACGTCAATCTGCCCCAGGTAGTCGGCCGCCGCATACCCCGTTGCGCACAGCACGACGTCCACCTCGAGTTCGGTGCCGTCCTCGGTGACCAACGACCGGGCGCGCAGTGAACGCGCCGGACTCGACACCACCTCGACGTGTGGCCGCGTCAACGACTGCAGATAGTCCGTCGCGAAGACGAGCCTTTTGCAGCCGAACGGATGATCCGGAGTCAGCTTGTTGCGCAGATCCTCATCGGGGACCGTCGCTTCCAGCACGCGCAGCGCGATGTCCCTGAACTCCTGCGTTTTGTCGCTGCCGTTCTCGATCACCGAGATGTTCGACTCGCTGCGCAGCCACAGCCGTGTCCTATAGGCCTTCTTGGCGAACGGAATACGCCGGAAGAGCCACTTCTCCCGCTCGGTGTAGGGCCGGTCCGGTTTGGGCAGGATCCAGGTCGGCGACCGCTGCACCGAGTACACCTTCTTCGCCACCTTGGCGACCTCCGGAACCAGCTGCGCCGCTGTCGACCCGGTGCCGAGCACGGCCACGCGGGCATCCCGCAGATCGACGGAGTGGTCCCACCGGGCGGTGTGCATCAGCTTTCCGGTGAAGGGTTCTTCTTCGAGAAGGTCAGGCAACACCGGCTGGGTGAACAGGCCGATGGCCGACACCACGACATCGAAGGTGTACTGCTGCCGGGTGCTCGTCGTCAGCTGCCATGCTGCACCATCCCAGTGCGCCGCAGTGATTTCCGTGTTCAGCTTCAGATTCGGTGCGAGTTCGTAGCGCCGCACACATTGTTCGAAATACTCCAGGATCTCCGGTTGCGCCGACCACATTCGCGACCAGTTCGCGTTGAGCTCAAACGAGTAGGAGTACAGGTGTGACTTCACATCGCAGGCCAGACCCGGATAAGTATTGATCCGCCACGTACCGCCGACGCCGTCCTCGCGGTCGAAAATCGTGAAGTCCGAAAAGCCGGCCTTCCGCAGGAAGATCCCCAGCGCCAGCCCACCGGGGCCCGCGCCGATGATGCCGACAGACAGGTTCATCCCATTCGCAGACATTGCCCTCCGTCCACGACAACTTCGGCCCCTGTCATGAACGACGCCTGGTCAGACACCAGGAACGCGACCACATCCGCGACCTCCGCTGGTTCACCAAGTCGGCCGAACGTGACGGTCAGCCTGTCCTGTGTCGCATCGTCGAGCATCGGCGTCGAGATCGGCCCTGGAAAAACAGCGTTCACCCGGATTCCGTCTGGCGCCAATTCCGCTGCAGCAGCTTGGGTTAGGCCCCGTAGCGCCCACTTCGACGAGCCGTACGCCGCGTGGTACGGAAACGGGCGGATGGCGCTGGTGCTGCAGGTGTTGACGACGGACGCGCCGTCGGCTTCTCGCAGGTGTGGCAACGCCGCCTGAATACCGAGGAACGGGCCGAGGCAGTTGACCCGCCAGCTGCCCTCGAAGCCGGCGGCGGTTTCGTCGGCCAGTGAACCTCGGTGCAAGACCCCGGCGTTGTTGACCAGCGTGGTCAACGCGCCGAACCGCTCGACTGTCGTCGCGACGGCGGTGGCCCACTGGTCCTCGTGGGTTACGTCCAGAGATATCGAGATCACGTTGTCGTCGTCGTCCTGCAAATCGGCGGCCAGCAGGTCGCAGGCCGCGACCCGGAATCCGTCTTTGCGCAACCGCTTGACGATCGCCGCGCCCTGACCGCGCCCGGCGCCGGTCACGAGCGCGACCCGATCCGCTGTCATGGCGCAGACCGCCCTTTCGCTTCGTTGAGATGGTCGGCGGCTCCCCGCCTCAGCGCCTGGGACTCCGAGGCGAGCGTGATCATCTGAAAACCCGCCTCCGCCACGGCTTTACCGCGGGCTCCGGTGCTCGCGTGGATTGCGGACACCAGTCCCGCAGCCGATGCCGTCTTGTGGACGCGGGCCATCGCATCGCGAACGTCAGCCTGCGTCCATGCTTCGGCAGGCCCGTATCCGAGCGAGATCGCCAGGTCTGCAGGGCCGACGTATACGCCCGTAAGTCCTGGCACCGCGCAGATTTCGTCAACTGCCGTCAGCCCCCGTGCGGTTTCGATCATCGCGAATACGCTGACACGTGCCTCGAGCGCAGCGGGGTCGAGTCCGAGGCCGGCCCGCAGCGGCCCGTAGCTACGCACGCCGTCGGGGGCATAGCGCGTGGCAGCAACAGCGGCGACAGCCTGTTCGGCCGACTCGATCATCGCGATGATGACGGCGTCGGCGCCTGCGTCGAGCACCCGGCCAATCGGGGCGGGATCGGCCGACGGCAGTCGCACCGCGGTGGCGATGGGGACGTGCTCGAGTCGACGCAGCAGCAGTGCGACGTCGGCGTCGTCGAGATAGCCGTGCTGTAAATCGAATCCGACGTAGTCGTACCCTGCGGCGGCGAACTCCTCGGGGCCGATGATGGTCGGCCCGACCACCCATCCGCCCCACACCTGCGCCTTGGTGGCCAGCGCGTCCTGCAGCCTCGATGTCATCCGACGATCGCAATCTTGATGCGCTCTGGCGTCGGGCGGCATGCCAGTTCGAACGCGGCCTGGACCTCGTCGACACCGAAGGTGTGGGTGACATACGCGCCGAGCAACTCGGGATGCCTGCGCGCGAATTCGTTGGCGGAGCACAGCACGCGTCGGCGGTCCAGCGTCACACCCGATTTGAGAGTCAGGTTATTGCGCAGCATCGTTCGCATGCTGATCGGATAGCTGTCGTCGTCGGGCACGCCGAAATAGAAGACCGTGCCACCGAACGCGGCCGCCTCGATCGCGTGGCTGAGCGTCGCCACCTGATGGCCGACGGCCTCGATGACGATGTCGGGCTTGTCGCTGGGAGCCAGGTGGCTGATCCACCGGTCGCTGGTGGCGCGGACGATGGTGTCCACGCCGAACTCCTTGCCGATACCATCGCGGTCGATCGGATCGACACCGGTCACCTGGCGGGCGCCGAAAGCCTTTGCCGCGTAGGAGAACAGCAGCCCGATCGAGCCCTGCCCGATGACGGCGACATGGCTTCCCTTGAGGTTTGGAATCTGTTCGAGCGCATACAGCACGCATGCCAACGGCTGCAATGCCACCGCATGCTGCGGCGTAAGCCCGGGATCGAACGGGGCCAGGCCGTCGCCGTCGGCTACGACGTGTTCCATCAGCCCGTCGAAACCGGACGCCCACCCCACGACAGGATCGCCGACACCATGGCTTCGGTGGCGGCTGGCGATCACCTCGCCGACCACCTCGTGGATCGGGAAGCCATCCATCTCGGCGGCGCTGATCCCGGTGTCACCGGGCAGCTTGCCCTTGGTGCCACGGAAGCCCGGCAAGTCGCTGCCGCACACCCCTGCGGCGAGGAAACGCAACAACACCTGCCGGTCGCCAAGACTTTCCGGCGTCGTCGCCGGAATGTCCACTCGCTCAAAGGTATACGGGGCGACCAGCCGATAGGCCCACATGGTCAGACCTCCACCGGGATGGTGTTCCAGCCCCACTGGAAACTCGACGGGGGTCGCGATGCAGAGTCACCGTCGACCCGCCACTCATCAACGCGCTTGAGCCACTCGGTCACCATGATCGCGATCTCCAGGCGCGCGAGATGCACACCGAGGCAAAAGTGCTGCCCGCGGCCGAATGCCAGCAGTCGCTCGATGGGCCGGTTCCACACGAAGTCATCGGGGTCGGTGTATTCGCGCTCGTCGCGGTTGGCCGACGCGACCAGCGTGATGATCCGCTGGCCCGGTTCGATTGTGGTGCCGTGGATGGTGAACGGCCTGCGAAGGGTCCGCGCGAACCACTGCGCCGGCGCGCAATATCGGATCATCTCTTCACGGGCTACGGGCACGTTGGCCTCCAGGTCGGCGCGCACCGCCGCCAACTGGTCGGGCCGCAGGCCCAATTCCCACAATCCGTGCGCGACGATCTTCGGCACAGTTTCCGTGCCGCCGATGAAGATTCCAAGCAGTTGCGTCGCGGCCTCGATGTCGTTGAACGTGGAGCCGTCGGGCAGTCGGTAGTTGATCAGGTTGTCGACAATCGTCTGGGCGCCGTCGGACGCGTTAGCACGTCGCTGTTCTACGAGCGGCACCAGATACGAGAGGTAGCCCGGACGGGCGTTGGCGACCTCCACCCCGCTGCCGGGTTGCGCAAGGCTGCCCGCGTTGACCGTCGCCAGCACCTCGGGTGCGAGATTGACAGGCAGGCCGAGCAATTCGCACACCACAGATGCGGCGACGATCCCGCCGTACTCCTGCGTCAGGTCGAAGCTTCCGCGCGGCAACAGCTCGTCGAGGCGTTCGTTGGCAAGGGCGCGGATCCGGTCAGCGAGCTGCGACACCGACTTCGGCCGGAATGGTCCCGAGGTGCACCGCCGCACGCCGTCATAGATCGGGGCGTCGAAGTTGGCGTGGAAGGGCATCGGGTGCAGTGGCGGGTCGGGCACGGG
>Ga0068863_100001622_pt1 | contig 22221 bp, 15 predicted proteins | sample KBSSwiS62_FD_66596 | JGI IMG/M metagenome (GOLD analysis project Ga0068863, IMG submission 66596) | Switchgrass rhizosphere microbial communities from Kellogg Biological Station, Michigan, USA - KBS Switchgrass S6-2 | ecosystem: Host-associated > Plants > Roots > Rhizosphere > Soil ... | reverse complement strand
GTCCAGGACGCCGCGACGTCCGGCGACATCCCGACCGCCAAGGCCCGGCTCTCCCGTGTCATCTCGTCGGCGCACGCGGCCCGGTCACACTCCGCCGGGCCGATCTGGTGGGCGGCGTCCTACCTGCCGTACGCGGGCTCGAACCTGAGGACGTCCCGCCAGCTGGTCATGGCGCTCGCCGACCTCGCGGACGGCCCGCTGACAGACATGGTGTCGGTCTCGGACACGATCAGTCCGGACAGCCTGATCAAGGACAGCACGATCGACGTGGCGACCCTGGTCAAGGACCGTCCGACCCTGGTGCGGGCCGCGACCGGCGTCAGCGCTGTCGACAGGCGGCTGCAGAGCCTGCCGTCCGCTCACCTCGTCGGCCCGGTGGCGACGGCGCGCACCCAGGCCGTCACGAAGATCGCCAAGCTGGACAGGCTGCTCTCCGGCATGGCCGACGCGCTGCAGATCGGCCCGGAGATGCTCGGCTCCAACGGGCCGCGCACCTACTTCGTGGCCTTCCAGAACAACGCGGAGATCAAGGCCACCGGCGGTCTGCTCGGCGTCTACGCCATCCTGACCGCCGACCACGGCAAGATCACGCTCACCCACACCGGCTCGAACGACGAGTTGAAGAACTTCAAGCTGCCCGTCGTCGACCTGGGGCCCGAGTACGACGCGACCTACGGGACCCTGTTCCCGGGCGCGCTGTGGTCCAACGCCAACTCCAGCCCCAACTTCCCGTATGCCGGCCAGACCTGGGCCGCGATGTACGAGAAGCAGTTCGGCGTCCACATCGACGGGGTGATCGCGGTCGACCCGGAGATGCTCGCCGACCTGATCCGCGCGACCGGGCCGATCACACTGTCCGACGGCACGAAGGTCGAGGGCGACTCGGTCGCCAAGCTCGTGGAGGTCGACGCCTACGCGGACTACAACGACGCCGCGATCAACGGCGACGACCGGCAGGGCCGCAAGAACTTCCTCAAGGAGGTCGCGGACACGGCCTTCCACGCGGCGCTGAGTAACAACGTCAAGCCGAAGCCGTTGGTCACCGAGCTGAACACCGCGGCCAAGGGTGGCCACCTGCAGATCTGGACGCCCGTCGCCTCCGAAATGACTGTCCTGCGCAAGGGCGGCCTGTCCGGCGAGCTCTACCAGGGAACGGCGCCGTACGCCGGCGTCGTGCTCAACAACGTCTCCGGCGCGAAGCTCGAGTACTACCTGCAGCGCAACGTCACCTACACCCTCGGCGCCTGCTCCGGCGGCCGGCGGCCCGGGCAGATCCAGATCACGCTGACGAACCTGGCGCCGCCCAACCTGCCGCGGTTCGTCTGGCAGCGGATCGACGCGCCGCCCGGCACCTACCCGCGGGGTCAGGACGTGCTTCAGCTCTCCGTCTACATGACCGACAACTCCAAGCTCGTCAACGTCATGATCAATGGCAAGGCGGTCGCCTTCACGCGAGGTACCGAGCTCGGGCACCCGCGCATCCAGCTGTGGGTGAAGCCGACCCCCGGCCAGCCGCTGACCGTGACCGTCAACACCGACGAGCCGAGCACCGCGGGCAAGCCCATCGTCCCCAGCCAGCCGATGGCCCGCCCGCAGCAGACCCAGATCAAGGCCGTTACTTGCCCCGCCGGCTCCTAGACGTGCCCACGCGGTGACGCGGTCCTTGGACCAGGGCCGGGACTCGCTGACCGGTCGCGCGGTCTGGGTCTCGGTACGCGCCCACTGGCCGTTCGAGCCGGTACGGTCGGGACCATGCCGCTCACCCATGAGGAGTTCGCCGGTCTTACCCACCTTGGCTCCGGCAAGGTCCGCGAGCTGTTCGCGGTCGGCGACGACGCGGTGCTGCTGGTCGCCAGCGACCGGATCTCCGCGTTCGACGTGATCCTGCCGACGGAGATCCCGGACAAGGGCGCGGTGCTCACCGGCCTGTCGCTGTGGTGGTTCGACCAGCTCGCCGATCTGGTGCCGTCCCACGTCATCAGCTCGAACGTCGACGAGTACCCCGCCGAGCTTGCGCCCTATGCGGCGCAGCTGCGTGGCCGCTCCATGCTGTGCCGCCGACTGGCCATGGCGCCGATCGAGTGCGTCGCACGCGGCTACCTGACCGGCAGCGGACTGAAGGACTACGTCCGGACGGGCGCCGTCAGTGGCCACCCGCTGCCCGAGGGCCTGGTCGACGGCTCCAAGCTCCCGACGCCGATCTACACCCCGTCGACGAAGGCGCCGATCGGCGAGCACGACGAGAACATCAGCCGCGCCGACGCCGCCACCCGGGTCGGCGCCGAGCTCGCCGCCGAGTTGGAGAAGCTCACCCTGCAGATCTTCGGCCGGGCCAGCGACCTGGCGGCCGAGCGCGGCATCCTGCTGGCCGACACCAAGTTCGAGTTCGGCCACGACTCGGACGGCGTGCTGCGCCTCGGCGACGAGGTCCTCACGCCCGACTCGTCGCGCTTCTGGCCGGCCGACTCCTGGGCGCCCGGCGGCGCGCAACCCTCATACGACAAGCAGTTCATCCGCGATTACCTGGTCAACACCGGCTGGGACAAGGTGTCCCCCCCGCCGGAGCTGCCCGACGACATCGTCCAGTCCACCCGGTCCCGCTACGTCGAGGCCTACGAGCGCCTGACCGGCATCTCCTTCGACGACTACCTGGCGACGTCCTGACGCCAGAACGCGCGACGGCCCGGCACCCGGAAAGTGCGGTGATCGCGGCGGCCCGGTGCCGATCGGCACCGGGCCGCCGGGTAGACAGGTCCGCGGGTCAGGACATCGCGCCGCTGGCGGCCGGAGCGGTCGCGTTGGGGTCGAAGACGAGGACGGCGCCCTCGGGGATCTCGCCGCTGTCGTACTGGGCGACGACCTCGTCGGGCATGGCGGCGCCGTCGCTGCCGCGGCGGAAGTCACGCAGGCTGGTGCCCTCGCAGTAGGTGTCGACGTTCGGGGCGGACCGGCCGGCGCGCAGGTCGGCGAGGTTCACCGTGCGGAAGTCGATGCTGAACCGGGTGCGCCCGGAGGTGTTCGGCACCGTGGAGTGCATCTGGGCGGCGGAGAAGCCGATCACGCTGCCGACCGGGCAGACGACCCGGATCTGCGGGTCCACCTCGACGGCCTCGCGCGGGCCGGGCTGCTTGCGGGTGTCCTTGCCGATGTGCTGCGCGGCCTGGGCGCGGCCCGTCGCGTTGTAGACGTAGTAGTTGAACTCCTCGGACCCGTTACTGATGCCCTTGGTCCAGTAGTGCGGGTGGAACGCCATCGACGACTCGGACTCGAAGTCGTAGATCGGCAGCCACCAGTTGATCTGCGCGAGCGGCGCGGACCACCAGACGTCGCGATGCAGCGGGAAGGCATAACCGACGCCCGCAGTCAGGTAGCCGTCGGAGGTGACGCCACGCAACCGGGGCACGTCGATGTAGGTCTCGTCCAGGTCGCTGCCCAGCGAACGGACGACGTCGGCCAGCAGGCCCTTGGTCTTCGGGTGGTGGATGAACTTCGGCTTGAGCGGCCCGAAGATCTCCACGAACTTCTCGACGGGCAGCTCGTGCTGGGCCGTCACCGGGTCGAACGGGGCGAACGCGTCCTCGATGAGCTCACGCGCGAAATCGACCAGCGCCCGGACAGCGGGTGCCGGAGCCGTCACGAACAGGTCGCCGGAGTACAGGCGCTCCCGCCTGCGCTCGTCGGGCATCGTGGAATCGGTGAAGACGGTCGTCATCGCTGTCCTTGGTGATCGGGCGGTCGGCCGTCACCGGGACGGCACAGCCGACAAGGGTTTTCGATCCAGTTCGCGTCGCCGGCGAATGGGCGGTCGACCCGGCTGAGTGGAACGGGCAGGGTCAGGGGTCCCCTTGGCGCCGTCGCCATGGGCTCCTGTGGAATTGCTTCCGAAAAAGCGGGCCCAGCCGCTGTCCCCCTCCACGGGCACGTCCGCGCACCAGCCGCGCCGGCTCGGCGCCGCGTCGCACGGCCAGCCGACCCGCCGTCCGGATGGTGACTTGTCCGGCTGGTCGTGATGATGCCCCATGCGTGCCCTGTCCAAGGATGCCGCAGGGTGGACGGCTGCGCAATAGGTATTGCCTTGACGTTTTGACCACGAGTGTGTCATAGATCCGACGGCCCGGATCCGGCGGGGTCGTTCGGCCCGGGCGGATAGCGCTACTCGGAGCAGCCCGGCCGTGACCAGCGGATCTCGCGGTCGCCCGAGCCACCCGGAATACTCATCCCGAGCACAGGCTAAGCACAGCTGGAAGCGGCCGCGGATACGGGCACGCGGCCTCGGTCACCGGGCTCGTCCGAAGACGGATTAGCACGGACGGGCCACCGAAACTAACACGTTCCAGAGCTTTGCGGGCCCTGGCATCAAAGGAATCCCGGGGGCTATCGGACGCGTTCGCGGCTGAGGAGGACGCCGATCCGCTGGCGGGTCACGCCGAAGAACTGCCCGATCCGCTCATGGGTCCAGCCCTCGGCCACGAGCGCGGTCGCCTCGGCCCGCCGGAAGCGACCGGCCGCGGTCGACAGCCGGTCCAGCACGTCGCTGAGGCTCTCGACGATCAGCGGGCGTTCCTCGGCCTCGACGATCACCCGGTAGAGGTCACCGCGCACCCGGCGCTGCTCGATCTCGTCGGCGCGGCCGCGTACCCGCTCCAGCTGCGCGATCGTCTCGTCTATAACGCCGACCAGACGGCGAAGCTCGACAATCGTCTCGTCGTGGGCGTCCACGGTCCCCATTCTGCGGCACCTGTCGGGCCGCGGCGCGGCCCACGGATCATGCGGACAGGAGCAGCCGGCCCGGCCGGAGTCCACGTTGGCTGACGGTCAGCACGATCGCTGGAACGCGACCGCCTTGAGGAGCGCGCCCCACTCGTAGACGATCGTCTTGGGCCAGTTGTGCCGACCGGGCGAGACGCCCGCGACTTCCAGATCGCCGGAGTAACAGCGATCGACGCGAATCCGCGCGCGGGTCTCCTGCGCCCGGCCGACCACCACGATCACCTTGTTCCAGCCGTGCTGGGTGGCCAGGCGCTCGGTTGCCTCGGCCTCGCCGCGAGTGGTCGCCGGGTCGGGCTTGAAGCAGAAGAGCTGGACGCCGGAGATCGTCGGGAGGGTCCGCTCGCAGTACGCCAGGTCCTGGGTCGAGACCGCGACAACCGGGGCGTAGTTGTGGTCGGCCAGCCAGTAGGTCGTGTACTTCCGGCCGCCGATGCCGTCGAACATGATGATCGCGTCGGCCTTCGTCAGCGAGTCCGTCTTCGGGAAGACGAACAGCCGCAGGGTGGCCGCCATGAAGGCCACGATCAGGACCAGAACGAGACCGAGCAGGGCGAGCCGGAGCCGCCCGATCCGGCGCAGTACGCGCCGCGCCCGGCCAGCCGGCTCCTGCTCCGGCTCCTGCTCCGGGGATGACTCGGCGCCGCCGCCCGCGGCGGCCTCCGGGGAAGACCTGGCGCCGCCCGCCGAGGACTCGGCGCTGCCCGCGACAGCCTCCGCGGAGGACCTGGCGCCGCCCGCGACGGCCTCCGGGGAAGACCTGGCGCCGCCTGCCGAGGACTCGGCGCTGCCCGTGGCGGCCTCCGCGGAGGACCCGGCGCCGCCCGCGACGGCCTGCGCGGGCAGATCGGGCTGGTCCGGCACAGTCCGACCGGACGTTCCGGCCGTAGGAGAGGGCGTCGCTGGACGGGTGGCCGCCGGGGGGTCCTGGTCCGCAGCGGCCTGCGACGGCAGGGCACCCTGGTCCGGCACGGCCTGGCCGGGAGCTTCGGCCGCTGCGGCGGGTGTCTCCGGAGGCAAGACAGCCGGAGTTTCCTCGCCCTTGGATGGCTGGGGCGCCACCGTGTGCGGCTCCGCGGGGCCGTCCGGCTCCGGGTCGGCGGCCGCCGGAGACTCGCCGATGGTGGGGGCCTCGCCCGTCATCGGAGCACGGGCGGCCCACCGGCCAGGTAGTCGGTGATCCGCTGCCGGCCGCTCTCGTGGAAATCGAGCGCGTCGAGGTCCTCAAGGGCCACGAACTCGACGGCGAGCGACTCCTCGCTGGCGTGCAGCTCACCGCCGACAATTGTGCAGGCGCAACAGATGGTGAACTCCTGCCGGCGCTCACCATCCGCGTAAACCATCACATGATTCGGGTTCGAGTAGACCCCGACGATCCGGTCCACCTTGACGTCCAGACCCGTTTCCTCACGGATCTCGCGGACGACGCAGTCCTCGAACCACTCGCCGATCTGCATTCCCCCGCCGGGAATTCCCCACTTGCCGTTGTCGCGCCTGCGCTCCAGCAGGAAGCGCCCCTGGTCGTCGACGACGATGGCGCTGCCGCCGACGACCAGGGAGTTGGCAAGCTTCGAGTCAGGAACCCCGGCCTGCGCCGCGTCCCGATACTGCTGCGAGTACTCCCGCCACACCAAGGGGATCGCGGCCTCTCATCCGAACGGACGGCTCACCGAGCACTTTCCAGGGGCCGAACTCGATCAGGATTCGAGGTCCGGGGCCGAGCCGGAAAAGAACTCGACCCTAACGTTACAGGAGATCAGACTTCCCTCAGCTCGGTGGTGACACCCAGCTTCTTCAGCTCGTCGCCGATCTCCGCCAGGTAGATCGGGTTCATGACGATCACAAGCTCTGGCTTGTCCTCGACGAGCTGCTCCGGACCGACGATCAGGTGCCCGCTGCCGGCCATGTACTTGCCATGCTTGTACGGGTTGATGTCGACGGCGTAGTCGACGAGCTTGTTCGTCTCGGCACCGAGGCCGGCGAAGAACGACACGCCCTTGGAGCCGGAGCCCCAGATCGCCACCCGGCCGCCCCGGGCCTTGATCGCCTTGATCTCGGTCGCCCAGTTGTCGAGGCTGGTGTTCACCTTCTGCTCGAACGGGCCGAGCATCCCCGCCAGCAGCGCGATGTCGTCCTCGATCTCGAGCGGCTCGCCCGGGGCCGGCGTGGTCGACGGACGGGCCTCGATCACCAGGTACTGGTCGTCGTACTCGCGGTTCACGGCGAGCACCTCGAAGCCGGTCGCCCGGAACAGCCGCGCCAGCGAGCCGGCCGAGAAGTACGTGCAGTGCTCGTAGTAGACGTCCCAGTAGGCCGCCTCCTCGAGGATCCGCAGCACGTCCGGCAGCTCGAAGAGCACGATCGTGTCGGGCTGGTCGCCGATGGCCGCGCGGATGTTGCGCATGAAGTCGCCGACCGGCGAGATGTGCTCGAGGGTGTGCCGGCAGACGACCGCGTCGGCCTTCAGGTGGTTGTAGCTGGGGCCGTAGTAGTCGGCGATCCAGGTGAGCTTGCTCTCCAGCTCCGGGTCGATCCGCTCGGGGTGCACGCCCGGGTCGATACCGATCCCGGTGCCCGCGCCCTGCTCGATCATGTTGACCAGGAACTCGCCCTTGCCACAGCCGATCTCCAGCACCGACTTGCCGTGCAGGTCGTACTTGTCGACCCACCGCTTGGCCAGGTCCCGGGCGAACTCCCGGAACAGCGGCGAGAAGGCCTGCGTCTCCTCGTACTTCTCCGAGTAGGCCGCGAGGTGGCCCTCGTAGGCCCGGTTGAAGACGAACGCGCAGTCGTCGCAGAAGGCGATCCGCAGGTCGCCCTTCGGGAAGGCGAGCGCCTCGTCCTCGGAGTCCATCAGCAGGCAGCTGTGCGACGCGACCCGGTCCTTCGCGTAGAACGGGGTCAGGTTGGCCCCGCCACACGCCGGGCAACGGTCGATCAGGTCGCTCATGGCACGATCCTCGGGCTCGGGACGGGGAGGATGAACTTGCCGCCCCGCCGCAGGTACTCGTCCTGTTGCTTCATGATCTCGTCGGCGAAGTTCCAGGCAAGCAGCAGCACGTAGTCCGGCTGTTCGTCGAGCAGCGCCGCCGGGTCCTTGATGGGCAGATGCACGCCAGGCATGTAGCGACCCTGCTTGTGCACGTTGCGGTCCACCACGAAGTCAACGAGGTCGGTGCCAATACCGACGTAGTTGACCAGGGTGCTGCCCTTGGCCGCGGCGCCGTAGGCGGCGAGCTTCTTGCCGTCCGCCTTCAGCGAGCCGAGCAGCTCCAGCAGGTCGGTCCGGATCTTCTCGACGGCCACGCCGAAGTCGGCGTAGTAGTCGAAGGACGTCATGCCCTTGGCCTGCTCGTCCGCCAGATACTGCTTGACGGTGTCGCTGACCTGCTCGGTCGGCCCGATGTGCCAGCGCAGCGTGCCGCCGTGCAGGTCGGCGAAGTACTCGACATCGTTGAGGAACAGCCCGTGCCGGCGGACGAGGGCGTCCACCGCGGTGCACGAGTAGTAGCAGAAGTGCTCGTGGTAGATCGTGTCGAACTCGCGGTGCTCGATCAGGTCGCGCACGTACGGGTTCTCGACGGTGATCAGGCCGTCCTCGGCGATGAGCAGCGCCATGCCGGCGACGAAGTCGTTGAGCTCGGGAACGTGCGCCATCACGTTGTTCGCGATGATGACGTCCGCGTGGCCCTTCTCGGCGACGATCCGGCGAGCCAGCTCGGTCCCGAAGAACTCCGCCCAGGTCGGCACGCCGACCTCGGTCGCCGCGGCGGCCTGGTCCGGCGCCGGGTCGACGCCGAGCACCGGCACGCCGGCCTCGACGAAGTTGCGCAGCAGGTAGCCGTCGTTGCTGGCGATCTCGACGACGAGGCTCTCGGCGCCGAGCCCCCGCTTGGAGATCAGGCCGAGCGCGTGCTCCTTCGAATGCTGGAGCAGGTACGGCGAGAACGACGAGAAGTACAGGTAGTTGTCGACGAACAGCGCGTCGGGCGGCACCTCTTCGGTGATCTGCACGAGCGAGCAGTTCGGGCAGAACGCGACCGGCAGCGGGAAGCGCCCCTCCGGCCCGTTCAGCCGCTCCTCGGTGACGAGGGCGTCCGCCAGCGGCGTCGAACCAAGGTCGAGGAACGGCTTCAGCCCGGCGGCCCCGCAGGACCGGCAGCCCAGATCACTCACTGTGCCTCCTGGCTCGCTCCGTCGCCGCACTCGCTCCGCGGCCGTCCTCGTTCCTCGGACGTCCACTCCGCTCGCTTGCTCCTGCGCTCACGAGGAGGTCCCCGGAGCGGTGAACATCAGCGAGGTGTCGATCTGGCCCGCGTCGATCAGCTCCTGGATGCGCTTGATCCGCTGGAAGCGGGCGCCCTCCAGGTCGGCGTGGGTGAGCGCCTCGGCGACGAACGTCGAGTACAGCTCCTCGACGCCCTTGCGCACGGTCCAGACCGGCTCGAACGAGGGGAACGTGTCGGCGAAACGGTCGCAGTTGACCCGGTAGTTGCGCAGGTCGGGGCCGGCGGAGTCGGCGAACGAGATCTTGCTGTTCGGCACGATCTCCTCGACGATCTCGGCGACCTCGCGGATGCGATAGTTCTCCGTGGTGCGCCCGACGTTGTAGGCCTCCAGGTGGATCTTCTCCACCGGGGCCTCGCAGACGGCGAGCATCGCGCGGGCGATGTCCTCGATGTGCACGAGCGGCCGCCACGGGGTGCCATCGCTCTTCATCCGGACCTCGCCGGTGGTCAGCGCGTAGCCCGTCAGGTTGTTCACGACCAGGTCGCCGCGCAGCCGGGGCGAGACGCCGTAGGCGGTCGCGTTGCGCAGGAAGACCGGGTGGAAGTCGTCGCTGGCCAGCTTCGCGAGGCCCTGCTCGGCCATCACCTTCGACTCGCCATACGGCGTGACCGGCAGGAACTCGGCCGACTCGTCGATCGGGGCGTCGCCGTGCGCGCCGTAGAGGCTGCAGGACGAGGAGAAGACGAACCGGCCGACGCCGGCCTCCTTCGCCGCGGCCGCGACGCTGACGGTGGCGTGCGCGTTGATGTCGTAGGTGGTCTGCGGGTTCAGGTTGCCCAGCGGGTCGTTGGAGATCGCCGCGAGGTGGACGACCGCGTCGAAGCCCTCGAAGTGCTCCGGCTTGGCGTCCCGGATGTCGGCCCGGACCGCGGGCACCGCCGGGGGCTCGGTGCCCAGCGTGCAGTCGGCGAACAGGCCGCTGTCCAGGCCGGCGACCTCGTGGCCCGCCGCGCGGAACAGGGGGATCAGCCGGGTACCGATGTACCCGTCGTGACCGGTGACGAGGATGCGCATCTCGCTTACTCCCAGACCTTCCATGGAGCGTTGCCGGAGTCCCAGAGCGACTGGAGCAGCTTGCGATCACGAATGGTGTCCATGCACTGCCAGAAGCCGCTGTGCTTGTACGCCATCAGCTGGCCGTCCTTGGCCAGCTCCTCGAGGGGCTCCTTCTCGAACTGGGTCGAGTCGCCCTCGATGTAGTCGAAGATCCCGGGCTCGAGCACGAAGAAGGCGCCGTTGATCCAGCCCTCGCCGGTCTGCGGCTTCTCCGAGAACTCGGTGATCCGGTCGCCGTCCATCTCGATGTGGCCGAACCGGGCCGGCGGGCGCACCGCGGTGAGCGTGGCGAGCTTGCCGTGTGACTTGTGGAACGCGAGCAGGGCGTTCAGGTCGACATCGGCCACGCCGTCGCCCCAGGTGAGCATGAAAGTGCCCTCGGTGCCGATCCACGGCTGCAGCCGCTTGATCCGGCCACCGGTGTTGGTCTCCAGGCCGGTCTCGACGAGGTTGACGTTCCAGTCCTCGCGCTCGGTCTCCGGCTCGTGCCAGTGGACCTTGCCGTCGCGCACCGAGACCGACACGTTGGCCGTCAACGACGCGTAGTCAACGAGCCAGCGCTTGATGTACTCGCCGCGGTAGCCGAGCGCGACCGTGAAGTCGGTCAGGTGGAAGTGCGCGTAGTACTTCATGATGTGCCACATGATCGGCTGATTACCGATCTCCACCATCGGCTTGGGCTTGATGGCGGTCTCCTCCGCGAGCCGGGTACCGAGCCCACCCGCGAGGATGCCAATTTTCATGCTTCCCTCTCGTTCTCCTGGTGATGGGCCGGCGACCAACCCGACTGCGGCCGAGGCCGATCCGCCGACCTCCCCGACGTCGCACGGCGACGCCGTCCCCTTGCAGTGGCGGGCCGGGGACCAGCGGAATGCCTGGCAGGGGCGCAGTGACCCGGCCCAGCCGCCGACCCCGCGCGGCCGCGGGAGCGACGGTCATCGGTATGAACAACAGGTGACGCCCGCGGGTCCGTAGAGCATGAAGTAATCCTCCGCTACAGGATGGCCGCGCCCGGAGCATTTCCCCCGTGATCACATCTGCTTGTGATCGCTACCCGACCGCGCTTACCGATCCCGCTTGCTCAACGCCGCTGACTTACCCGATCGTGCGGACCATCCGGCGGACGATCCCCTTCATGCCCCCTCATGCCGCCTACCAGGTCATTTCTTCGAGAGGATGCTACACAACGCATTCCGCCGGACATCTGGCACCCTGCACCCGCCCGCGAATCCCGCGATGAAGCAACCGATCAGGTACACAGGATGCCAGGCGGGCCGGTAGCGCCGCCTGACGAGCCACTCCGTGACCGATCTCTGACGATGAGCCGAGGGTGCGGTGTCCGCAACTTGACAGCCTGACAGGGTGCGCGGGCCTATTGGTGATCACAATGCTAGATTTGCGGGCATGGGGGCCTGCATCCACCCGGTAGCGGTTCAGGCCCCGCACCAGGTGGTCGACAGTGCCCCTACGGCAGATATGCGGACACGCAGTCCGCAGGCGTCCTCGGCGGGGATGCCGATGCCAACGAGGCCGAGCGCGTGGCCATCGCCAGGGGCCGGCTTGTTCACGGCGAAGCAGGCACCGGCGGTCGCATCCGCGCCGTACGGTGGCCTTTGTCTCATCTTCGGCATGGCGGGGTTTGATGTCCGTTATTCCTAGGTCACCGCTGTCGGCTGTCCTTCCGCCGGTCATGGTGACCCACGTGCCGCCGGCCAGCACCGCGTCGGCCACCCGCCACCAGCGCGTTCGCGCCGCCGGGGTGGCCCGGTCGCTGGCCGGGGCCCGGCTGGTCGGCCGAGCCCTCGCCAGTCGCGCGGCCGTCGGGGCGATCGCGACGACGACGCGCCAGCGTCGGGAGGCGACGGCCGGCGGTCAGGAGCGGCCCGGCGCTGAGCGGCCCGGCGACGACCGCTACCAGATCGCCCGCCTCGCCAGCCACGCCGAGCTCGACGCGCTGCGCCCGGAGTGGGAGCGGCTGTATGAGGCGAGCCACCAGAACCCGTTCCACGACCCGGGCTGGCTGCTGGCGTGGGCGCGCACCTACGTACCGGTCGACGAGGACCTGTGGGTGATCACGGTCCGCCGCGAGGGCCGGCTGATCGGTGTGCTGCCCTGCTATCGGGCCCAACTGGGCTACGGGCCCCAGCGCGGCCGGCAGGGACTGGCCTTCCGGTCCATCCAGCTGTTCGGCTGCCTGATCTCGTCGGGGATCACCGAGCTCCCGTCGCCGCTCGCGCACCCGCGGGAGGACGCCCGGGCGATCACGAGGGCCGCGCTGCGTTACCTGGTCGACGAGGCACCCGGGCAGGCCGGCGCGCACTGGATCGAGGTCACCCTTGACCGGGACGTGCCCTGGCTGGAGGCGCAGTGGTTCCGACCCACCTCGACGCTGGAGCACCCGCCGACGATCATGGCCAAGGCGCCGCGGGCCGTCGTCACCCTGCCGCTGCCGACCGGCTCCGAGCCCTTGGTACTCAAGCGCAACGTCAAGGAGTCGGTGCGCCGAGCGCGCAACCGCCTGACCAAGTCAGGTCGGTCCTGGTCGGTCCGCGCGGTCATGGACGAGAAGGAGATCGCGACCGCCTTCGAGACGTTGCGCACCCTGCACACGGCTCGTTCGGCGCTCGCCGGCAAGGAAGCGCACGTCAACTCGCTCACCGGCCAGGCGGCCGAGTTCCTGAGCGAGGCGGTCGTCGACCTCGCGGCCCGCGGCCGGGCGGCGATCTACCAGCTTGAGCTCGACGGCAGCGTGATCGCCGCGCAACTGGTGCTGACCACGTCGCACGCCAGCTACCTCTCGGTGTCGGGCCTGTCCGCCGACGCCTGGGAATACTCCCCCATGGCGTTGATCATTCACACTGTCGCCGCGGACGCGATCGCCAGGGGCGCCGACCGGCTGCACCTGTCCGCCGGCCCGGACGAGGCGAAGCTGCGCTGGAGCGAGCAGGTCGACTATTACCCCCAGTTCCTGGTGGTCCCACCGACGACCCAGGCCCGGCTCGCCTTCGCGGCCTACTGGCCGCTGTCGGCCGCCCTGCGCTACCGGCGCGAGTTCCGGCTGCACACAATTCGCGAGGGCTGACAGAACAACGGAGTGAAAACTTGCAAAGCTCAGGGCCTTGATGCCCTTCCTGGTCTTCCGTTACGTAAGAATTGAGCCCATGGGGGCTCCCACCGACGTGACGATGACCTGCGCCACTCGGCCTGCCGCGCGGCGCAAGCCGCGCCGGGCCGCCCTGCTCACCGCGGGGCTGGCGGCCGTGGTCGCCCTACTCGCCGCGTGCGACGGCGGTGGCGGCACCGGAACGCCGAGCGCTCCCGGAACGCTGGAGCAGGGCACGCCGACCGCGGCGCCCAAGGGGAACGCCGCCAGCTACCCCGCGCCCAACACGCCCTACGTCGTGGGTGCCGGTCAGCGGTACAGAACGATCCAGCAGGCGGTGGACGCGGCCCCGGAGGGCGCGACCATCTACATCCGGAACGGCACCTACCGCGAGGGCGTGATCCCCAAGAGCGGGCAGACGCTGCAGGGCGAGAGCCGCGACGGGACCCGGATCGACGGGGCGAACGCCGTCGATCGCTCCTGGTGGCACCGCGACGGGAAACTCTGGTACTTCGACGACCCGTGGCCGCTGCGCGGCAAGGTGCAAGCTCTGTGGGACGGCGTGAGCCCCGATATCGACGCCCTCGACACCGACCTGCTGCACCGCGACAACGTGCCGCTGCTCCACAAGGCGGAGCGCGGCCAGGTCGGCGCCGGCGACTTCTGGATCGACTACAGCGCCCATCGGGTCTACATCGCGGACAATCCGGCCGGCCACAGCTTCGAGCTCGCCGTCCGCCGGGTCGGCGTCGGCGACACGCACACCACCGCGACGAACGTCAGCGTGGTGAACCTGACCGTCGAGAACACCGCGACCGGCTTCAACGAGGCCGGCATCGAGATGGGCGACGGCTGGACGGTCAAGGACTGCCTCGTCCTCGGCCACCACGGCCGCGGCATCAACACCGGCCTCAACAACACGATCATCGGCACGATCGCGCCGACCACCGGCTCCTACTCCGGCGGCGGCGCGCGAACCTCCGACCAGCAGGGCCACCCCGGCTCGATGCAGGTGCTGCTGAACGGTGAGCTCGGGATCGGCGCCGACCCCAACCTGAACCCCGTGCAGCCGAACGGCAACAACGTCCAGATCGTCAACACGGAGATCGGCTGGTCGAACGTCGAGCGGTACTCCTACTGGGACGAGGCCGGCGGGCTGAAGCTGTCCGGGCTGAACGGTGTAACCCTGTCCGGTGACTGGATTCATGACTCCTACGGCGCGGGCGCCTGGTTCGACACCGGCAACGCGAACCTCAGCGTGACCGGCAGCCTCTTCGAGGACAACCTCGCCGCCGGCATCTGGTACGAGGCGAACGACGGCGGCCTTCAGGTCATCAAGAACACGTTCCGCGACAACGGCAACACCAGTCTGGCGATGAACCGCCTCTTCGACGCCCGCGGACAGTACTCGGCCGTGTTCCTGTCCGACTCGTCGAACGCCGACGTCGACCAGAACTTCATCCAGGTCGGCACCGAAGGCGGCTTCGGCATCGCGTCGCACTACGGCGGGCGCATTCACCCAGCCGACTACAGGATTCACGGCAACGTGATCTCGATCGGCATCCCGACCGCCGCGTTCGCCTTCGGCTCCGACGGCGACAACATCACGTTCACCGACAACAGCGTGCTGACCTGGGGCCGGGTGACCCCCACCTCAAACCTGTTCAGCCTCGGCGCCACATCTTTCACCGCCTGGCAGGCCGCCGGCCACGACACCTCCGGCATCATCGCCGCCATCGCCGCCCCACCCGCGAGCTAACCGGAACCCGCACGCCAGACGCCCCGAACGCTTTTCAGCTCGCCCTGTGCCCCCACGGCGCGGAGGCGCGCCTCCGCGGAGGCCCGGCCCCCGAGCGAAGCGAGGGGGTTGGGCCGCAGCGGAGGTCGCCGGAGCGCCCGTTCGCGGAGGAGGACGCGGCGCGGAGGTCCCTCGGGAGCGAAGCGAGTGAGGGGCCGTAGCGCCGCGCCCGGACGGAGCGAACCAGAAATCAAGGCCGGGCGCGGCGCAGTGCGAGGACGTCCTCGTAGATGGCGATGAGCTGCTTGGTGACGACCTCGGGGGTGTAGGAGGTCTCGAAGCGGGCGCGGGCGGCGGCGCCGCGGGCGGTGACGGTCACGCGGTCGGCCTGGGTGAGGGCGGCGGCCAGGTCCTCCGGCTCGGTGCCGTCGGCGCGCCAGCCGACCTCGCCGTCGACGACGGTGCCGACCGAGCCGACCGGGGTGCCGAGAACGGCGCGGCCGCGCGCGTAGGCCTCCAGCACCGTCATCGGGAAGCCCTCGAACCACAGGGACGGCACGGCGACCAGCGCGGCGGCGCGCATGAGCTCGTCGACCCGCTCGGCCGGGACCGGGCCCAGGTAGCGCACGCCCGGCAGGGCGCGGGCGGCCCGTTCGACCTCGAGGCGCAGCGGGCCCTCGCCGACGATGGTCAGCTCGCCGAGCCAGCCGCCGCCTGCGCGCTGGTAGGTGTCCCAGGCTGCCAGCAGCAGCCGGATGCCCTTCTCCTCGACCAGGCGGCCCGCGAACAGGACGCCCCGGCCGGGCGCGGTGGCCGGGCCCGGGTCGTCGACGGTGTTCGGCTTGGGGGTGATCTGCGCGGCCGGGATGCCCGCGTCCCGCAGGTGCCTGACCATGAACGCCGTGACCGGCAGGAACCGGTCGACCAGCTTCCAGGTCGGCCGGTGCACGGCGAGCGTGGCCGTCATGGCCACGCTCTGGGCCCGCGAGTCCCGGTAGCAGCCGAACTGAGCCGCCGGCAGCGGAACCCGCTTCGTCGCGCACCGGGTGCAGATCTCGCCGTCGCGGAAGAACGCGCCGTTGACGCAGGCCATCCGGTAGTTGTGCACGGTCTGGACGACCGCTACCCCGGCCGCGTCGGCGACCCGGACGACCTGCGGCGAGATCAGCGGGTACGGGTTGTGCAGGTGCAGGACGTCGATCTTGTCGTCCCGTAGGATCTGGCCGACCTTGGCCACGTCTTCCCGGGAGTAGATCGGGCGCAGCGCCAGCTCCGCCTTCGCCGCGCCGGTCAGCCCCTGGATCTCGTCGCTGGACCGGATGTAGGGCCGCGCGTCGACGCCGGCCGCGTTCAGGTTTCGCAGGTCGTCGTTCACGACCCGGCGCTCCCCCGACGGGTTGGCGCTCACATAGTCGTTGTGCACTACCAGTACGCGCATGGTCATCACCTCCGTCCGTAGCGCGGCGCGCCGGGCGCGAGCGCCGCGGGCCGCCTGAGCGGAACGCTGACCCCGTCCGGGGGCGTCGCCACGACCCCGGGGCTGGGGATGACATCGATGGTGATCGGCCCGCCGCGCGAGGCGTACCGCCGCTGCTCCGGGATCGGCGCCGGCGTCAGGTCGAGCTGGGGCCGGTCGTGGGCCGTTCCCTTGAGCGCGTGCTCGAGGCGCGGCGGCAGCCGCCGGTCTCCCGCGAGGCCGGCCCGGGTCAACGGCGCCAGGCACATGCCGAGCGTCAGGTAGCAGGCCGCCGCGCCGAACGGCGACTCCAGGAACGGCTCGAACTGCGACGCCGTCACCATCAGGGCCATGATCGACAGGCCGACCGGGTTGCCGGTGTGCTTGTAGACCGTCCACAGCTGGCGGGCGATCGCGAAGAAGAGCGCCGCCATCAGCGCGACACCGAGCAGGCCGGTGTAGCCGATCGAGTAGAAGACGATGTTGTGCGGGCTGCGGACCGACGTGTTGACGTTGCCGGGCGGGGCCAGCGCCTGCAGGTTGAACGCGTAGCCGTGCCCGAACACCAGCGAGATTGGGTCGGCCGTCGCGCTGTGCCAGATGCCGTGCCACCAGGCCTGGCGGAACTGGGCGGTGCCGTTCGCGCCCTCGACGCGCTGTGCGGTGGTGAACTTGGCCGCGAGCTCCGGGTCGACCGAGCCGACCGCGCGGCCGATGACGTCGGTGGGCCGCACGGCGCCACCGCGGTCGGTCGGGCCGGGGATCTTGACGTTGATGATCGTGATGACCGTCGCGAAGACCAGGATGACGCCGAGGCCGGCGAACAGCCGGCGGAACTTCCTGGTCAGCGCGAGGTAGATCACCAGCGAGACGATCAGCGCCAGCCACTCGGCGCGGATCTGGTGGCCGAACAGGACGGCGACGTTCAGCAGCACCAGCGGGATCATCCACTTGCTGCGGCGCGGGTAGACCACCAGTCCGAGCAGCGCCATGGCCGCGTTCGTCAGGCCCAGGTCGAACAGCGGGCTGGGGTTGCCGGGCAGCGTGATCGTCAGATGGTTCAGGAAGGCGGAGTAGACGATGCCGTAGGTCGCGTTGCCCCAGGCCAGGCCCCAGACGAGCTTGCGGAAGATGTCCGGGTCCCGGCTGCCCATCCACATCCCGAAGGCCAGCAGGACGGAGTAGTAGTACAGCGGAAGCGACTTCATCAGGGTGAGCGCGCTGCCGCCGTCGTACAGGCCGCGGACGATCTCGATGACGCCGTACCCGAAGAACGTCAGCATGGTCACGGCGATCAGGTGCAGGCGTCCCGGCCGACCGACCTGTCGGAGCAGGCCGACGATGTAGGTGCGCGTAGGCCGGTAGATCACGGTCGCGGCGATGGTGATCTCGCTGATATACAGGTTGATAGGCGCCAGACCCAGGTAGGCGAACCCTCGCCCGCCCAGCACGATGCCGAACGTGACGAACAGGCCGTACCGCGTCATCCGCCGAGCGGACCGGTCCGAGGGAAGCATCGCCAGCCGCTTGACCGCGGAGTTCAGCGGTCCTCGGATGGTGCCGCTCGCGACGGGCGCGTCGCGCCACCGCCGGCCGTGCCACATGCCCGGCGCACGCGAGCCGGTGCCGTCACCGGCTCGCGTGCCTAGGCCACCGGCGGCGGGCAGCGAGAGCCCGGCGGCCGGAGCGGTCATACCCCGGACCCGACCGAGGACTTGCTGTACCGCCCGTTGCTCTGCCCGTTCGGGCCGCCGGGTAGGCCGGCCTTCCGGGCGCCGGCGGCGGGAGCCGCGGCCCGCCGCCGGCCGGCGGTGCCGCCGGTGCGCCGCGGCGAGCGGGTGAAGAAGTAGCCGCGGACCGGCAGGTGCAACAGACTGACCCGCTTCGCGAACTCCTCGGTGACCCGGATGTCCGCGCCGAACGGGATGATCGCGACGGCCGCGTCGGCCTGCTTGGCCAGGGCGTTGCCGGCTGCGCGCTCCAGCACCGCGGGGGCGTCGATGATCACGAGGTCGAACCGGCGGCGGACCTCCTTGAGGAGGTCGCGGATCGCCTCCTGGTCGAAGGTGATCGGACGGCCGTCGTCGGCGAGGCCGGGCGGCAGGACGAACAGCTTGCCCGGCACCTGCTCGACGTGCCGGATGCCTTCCTCGGTGCCGATCGAGCCGTGCAGCACCTCGGCGAGGCCGACCCGCTCGGCCGGGACCCCGAGCAGCCAGGACAGGCCCTGGCCGTCGAAGTTGGCGTCAATGGCGAGGACCCGCTTGCCGGACCTGGCGGCGGTGACCGCCAGGTTGGCGACCGTCACGCTCTTGCCGTCGCCGGTGTTCGCCGAGATCACCGCGTACGTCTGGCCGGGCTCCAGCGCGTCCGCGGCGAACCGAAAACCCTCGGCGGCCGCCGATCGCTCGCCGTCGAAGGCCGGGAGGTCGCTGGGCAGCCGGTCCAGGGTGAAGTCCGGGATCTCGGCCAGGAACGGGCGCTCCAGCAGCAGCTCGGGCTCCAGGCGGTTCTCGATCCGCGGCCGGCGGTTCACCGTGAAGTAGGCGAGGGCGGCCCCGACCAGCAGACCGAGGACGATGCCGAGCAGGCCGAAGCGAATGGCCGAAGTCTTCGACGGCACGGAGGCTGTCGTCGCGGGCGACGACTGAAGGATGCCGAGCCCGGAGCCATTCGCGCTCGACAGAAGCGGGGTGAGGTCCTGGTTCAGCTTCGAGGCCGCCGCGGACGCCGCCGGGCTTGTCGCGGTCTCCGTGGTCAAGGTGTTCAGATCGGTCCGCACGGTGCTGATCGCCTGGTTGGAGGCGGAGAGGACCTTCGTGTAGGTGTCGACAATCGCGTTGGCACCGCCGATCGCGACGGCAGAATTACTGTCGCTGAAGGCCACCGTGATCAGGTTGCTGTTCTGGTCCACCGAGACCGTGAGGTTCTTGGTGATCTCGGCACCGGTCAGGTTCGCGCCCGGGATCTTCTGGTTGACGGCGGTCGCGGCGTCCGCCGCGGTCTTCGGCATCTTCATGATCTCGGCCTGGGTGGCCGAGTAGTTCGCGTCCGCGTTGCCCGTCGACGGGTTGGTCACGATGAGCGACGCCTTCGCCGTCGCGGTGCCGGCGGTCGCCACGCCGAGGGCGATTCCGGCGGCGCCCAGCACCACGACACAGGCCAGCACCAGTCCGCGCCGGCGTCCCATCGCGCCGACGACCGTCGGGGCGAACGGTGAGACCTCAAGTGCATCCATGATCTTCCCGATGGTTAGGGCCTCGAGCGCGGGCAGCTCTGGTCGCGCCGCCGGCCGGGCGGAAGGACACGCCGGTCGATTTGAAGCCTCAGGTTACATCGGTCCCACAATCGGTCTGCCGAGGCATAGGATCGCGACCCCCCTTCGGACCGTCTCGGTATTTGGCATTCCACAGAACGCGACCGAGTCCCCAGGCCGACCATCACGAGACCGTCAACGATCAGCCTCGCCACCAACCGGCCCACACCGAGCGCACGCCTCGGCCAGAGCAGCCCACCCGCCGAGCGGGTCGCCATTGTGACCGAAAGGCACCATCCAGCGACGAGAGGGTTAGCCACTATCCAGTAACGGCAGAGTCGGCCATTCCGCTGTGGAAGGAGCGACCTGGCCGACCGCCCTTAGCGCGCGGCTTTGCTGTAGATCTCGTCGAGAAGGTCCGGCAGGCGCTCGACGTCGAAACGGCGGTCCGGTTCCAGCGGCCCTGGGCAGTCCCGCAGCGCACGGGCGAGCGCGCCGACCACGTCGCCGTAGGGGCGGACCCGGATGCCGCGGAAGCCGACACCGAACCGGTTGACCTCGCCGACCTGCATCGCCGGCCCGCCGATGTCCAGGCAGATCACCGGCCGGCCGAGCGCCAGCGTCTCGGCGACCACCCAGCCGGCGCTGTCGTGCATCGACGGGAACAGCAGCGCGTCGCAGCTCGCCAGGGCGGCGAGCACGTCCGCGCGGGGCCGCTGGCCGTGCAGCGTGACCCGGTCGCCCACCCCGAGCCGGTCGATCGTGGCGCGGATCTGCTCCTCGTCCGGCCCGGTGCCGTAGATGTCGAGCGTCCATCCAGCGGCGTGCGGCCTGGCGATCGCCTCGATCGCGAGCCGCACGCCCTTCCAGGCGAGCAGCCGGCCGGCGAAGACCGCCCGCTTCGCCTGGCCCGGCTTGCCGACGCCGGCGGGAACGCTTTCGGCCGCCGGCCCGCCGCGCAGGCTCGGGCCAGCGGTGGCGACCGGCAGCTGGTCCAGGTGCAGCGCGATGTTCGGCTCGATCCGCGGGCGCGCCCGGCGGAAGCGGCGGGCGACGTCCTCGTTGGCCGCGAGCATCACGCTCGCCCGGCGGGACAGGTACTCACCGCAGACGACCCGGCCGGCGGCCGTGATGACACCCCGCGCGGCCTCGACGGCCACCTGCCGGTCGCCGAGCTGGTCGCGGAACTGGTAGGGCAGCGGCGCCGTCCCGCCGACCGGGCCCCACACGAACGGGACGTCCGGCAGCACGATGCCGGTCGGCATCCAGTCCGCGGCATAGGTGACGTGGTGGGTGATGTCGAAGCCGACCTCGGCGTGCTTGGCACGCACGGCCCGGCGCAGGAAGTACTGCCAGGCGGCATAGCGCATCCGCTCGGCGCGGCCGAAGTCACCCGGGTAGTCGGCCCAGGACGGGGCCCCCACGTCGACGGCGGTCAGCCGCAGCTCGGGCTCGGCGCGCACCGCGTCCCGGATCTCCTCGATCCACGAGCGGTCGGTGAAGACCCAGACGTCGTGGCGCAGCGCCGCGGCGCGGGTCCACTCCCAGCCGGCACCGGGCTCGGAGCCACCGCCGGGACCGCAGGCGAACGCCCCGATCGCGACCTTCACGGTCGGCCATCCTTCCTCGTGCCCGAACGCGCGCCGGTTCCCCCGTGGCGCGGCCGCCGGTCCTGACTCACCCGCGGGTTCGTCACAGACGGTGGTCGGCGGTGGACTTCTTGTTGCCGATGCCGAAGTAGTTGTGCGGGCCCGGCATCAGCAGCTTGCGGAACTTGTCCGGCTGGACGGCGAGCACGCCGACCGCCGCGTAGCACTGGGCCTTCTCGGCCGGCGGAAAGCTGTGCCGGTCGATGGCGTCGATGTACCCGCGGATCATGTTGGTGACCGGGGGCAGCACGGACTTCTTGGCGTCCGGGTTGCTCCACTTGGCCTTCTGCCAGACGCTCATGTTGTTCGACGCGCCCGAGTGCGAGCGGCGCTGCCACAGCGGCTCCTCGACAACCCGCCAGGTCCCGAGCAGCGCCATCTCGGCCAGCAGCACCCGGTCGGTCCCGTAGAACTTCTGCTGCATGGCGGTGCTCAGCAGGACGTCGCGGCGCATCAGGCCGAAGATCTCGAAGCACCACTTCGTGTGCAGCAGCACGTCGCGGAACCGGACGTGCGGGTGCGGGGAGCGCAGCTGCCGGGTGGCGACGTTCGGGTCCGGGCCGTCGACGTAGGTGCCCTTGTCGTCGACGAACCCCTCGCCGTCACCGGCGGGGCGCAGCGGCTTGCCGTCCTCGTCGATGTAGGACGCGAACGAGTGGCACAGCACCGCGTCGTTGTCCTTGCTCAGCAGCTCGTACGTCTTCTCGAGGTACTCGGGCGACAGCGTGTCGTCGTCGGCCGCCCACCGGTAGTAGGGCGCCCGGGACAGCCGCACGACCTCGTTGAAGTTGGCGTTCGCGCCGATGTTGACGGGCTGGCGGATGTAGCGGACCCGGGAGTCCTCCTTGGCGTACCCCCGGCACAGGTCCTCGGTCCCGTCCGTCGACGCGTTGTCCGAGATCACCA
>Ga0068863_100001610_pt1 | contig 22316 bp, 28 predicted proteins | sample KBSSwiS62_FD_66596 | JGI IMG/M metagenome (GOLD analysis project Ga0068863, IMG submission 66596) | Switchgrass rhizosphere microbial communities from Kellogg Biological Station, Michigan, USA - KBS Switchgrass S6-2 | ecosystem: Host-associated > Plants > Roots > Rhizosphere > Soil ... | reverse complement strand
TCTACGAGGAGGCGACGCGGGTCCCGCTGGTCTACTCGAACCCGAAGCTGTTCCCGAAACCGGCCGAAACCGACGCCCTCGTCTCCCACGTCGACTTCCTGCCGACGCTGGCCAGCCTGGCGGCGGCGCCGAAAAGCGCCCGAGCCGACTGGCAGGGGGTCGACTACTCGAAGCTGGTCCTGCAGCCGCACAGCGCCAAGGGCGTCCAGGACTACGTCGTCTTCACCTACGACGACTTCCAGTCAGGGCAGAAGCAGCCGCCCTACCCGAAACCGCCGAACCACATCGTCAGCATCCGCGAAGGGCGCTGGAAGCTGGCCAAATACCACGACGTCTCCGGCCAGGTTCGCAAACGCAAACCGCCGCAGTGGGAGATGTACGACCTGAAGACGGACCCGCTCGAGCAGACCAACCTCGCCTACAAAGGCTACGAACGGACCGAGGCGCAGGAGAAGCAGTTCCAGCGGCTCAAACGCAAACTGGCCCGGGTCGAAAAGACCCGCCTGCACCCGCTGAAGTAGCCAAGCGCGGCCAGGCGCCGAGGCGCCCGGCCGCTCCGAGCTCTAACGCTGCTTGCCGACCTTGAGGTCGCCGACCGCGCCGATGCGGAAGCCGAGCCACGGGTAGGTCGCGGTACCGAACGAGTTGTCCTGCGGCTGCAGTCCGACCGCCGAGATCCAGAGCTGGTAGGCGGTGGAGTTGGCGATGCCGCCGTGCAGCCGGCGCCAGACCTTGCCCTTGCTGGAACCGGTCGGCGCGGGGGCGATCGTGTCGGTCCACTCGACCGCGTTGCCGCCCTGGTCGAGCGTGCCCCAGGGTGAGGTGGTCAGCGCCTGGCCGACCGTGCTGAGGCTGCCCTGGAAGGCTTTTTCGTAGCCGACCGGGGGGAGCCCGAAGGGGTTCTTGGTCGCGCAGGCTTCGACCGAGTAGAGCGGCGGGCACCAGCTCGGTACTTCGGCGCCTTCGGCGCGGAAGGTCGCCAGCGGCTGCGTGCCGGCGTTGGTGACGTCGCCGTTCTTCGGGTTCAGCGTGGTCGTCTTCGGGCCGTCGGACTGGCCCTGGCCGAAGACGCCGGGGTTGGTCGGGTACTTCCAGTAGGAGTAGGTGCCGCCGCCGTTGCGTTCGTAGTAGGCGGCCTTGATCCACTCGTCCTGGCTCGGCAGCACGAAGCCGGTCTTGTGGGCCCGGGTCGTGCCCTTGGTCCGGTTGCCGGCCATCTTGTACATGCCGGTCTCGGTCTGGCGCGAGAGGCGGACGCGGTAGGTGACGTAGTCGAAGGCGCCGGCGCTGCTGACCTTCTTCGAGAGCACCGTGCCGTTGTAGAGCGAGTTGATGAAGCGGGCGGCGCGGAGGAAGCTGGCGAAGCCGTAGGGCTTGTCGGCCCATTCCGGCGAGGCAACCGCGTAGTGGCGGCCCTTGCCGACGCTGGCGGCGAAGTCGATCTGGCCGTACTTGGGCCAGGCCGTGGCGCTCTCCGTTTCGGCGTAGAGGTGGTAGGGGTCGGTCCCCATGGGGTCGACGGTGTTGAGGAAGTCGACCCACTGCTTGACCGTGATCTCCAGCTGCCCGATCCCGTAGACGTACTTGACCCCGCCCACCGTCAGGCATTCTTTTTCCGGGCTCGTGATTTCGCCGCAGGAGCGGTAAAGAGCGTCGGTGAAGGGTTCGATCGCGACCGAGGGATTGCCCGGCGCCCCCACTCTGACCGTCTTCAGCGTCAGCACGGCGGGCTTCGGCGTCGCCGCCGAGATCGCCGGCAGCGCCAGTGCCGCCACCGCGATGGCGGTGAGGGCGAGCGCGAAGCGGGTGGACAGGACGCGGGGTGCTGATCGGCGGTTGGGCATCCCTGCCTATTCGACGCGCGTCTCCGATCCCTGTAGCCGCACGCCGGGAACCGGACGTTCGGCGCGCCGCTCAGCCGTCGGCGAGAGCCGCAAGCGCCGCCGTCAGCAGCGCCGATCCGCCCGCCACCGCGGCGGTCGCGGCGGCGCTGCCGTCAGGCAGGCCCTCGCGGGCCAGCGCCGTCGAGCCGATGTCGGTGAGGTCGCCGGCGACGCTGGCGGCGAGCAGCAGCCGCACCGGCGCGCCGCTGAGGAAGGCGGTCAGCGCCAGCCCGTGCAGGCCGACCTCGCGCGCTCCCAGCCCCCGCAGCGAGACCTGCGCCGCCGCCTCGCGCGCCCCGGCCCCGAGCCAGCGGTTGCCGGCCACCTTGGCCGGCGCCACGATCAGCGCCGCGCCGTAGGCGATGCGAAAGGAGAGGACGGCGACGGTGGCGCCGCGCGCGGCATTGGTGCGATTGCCCATGCGGACGAGGCTAGCGAGGCGCCCGCCTCGGCCGAAGAACAGGCCCACCCACGCCTCGCGGGTAACCTCAGCCGCGAAATCGGCGCCACCGGGGCGCCGACGACCGAGAGGCTTTGGATGGCGCTAAGCAACCACCACCGCGAGACGATCCAGAAGATCCTCGACCACCCGGCGAGTGGCAATGTCGAGTGGCGCCAGGTGCTCTCCCTGCTCGAGGCAATCGGCGAGGTGACCGAGGAGCACAACGGCAAGTTCAAGGTCACGCTGGGCCCGGAGACCGAGGTCTTGCACCCGCCGCGGGGCAAGGACGTCGACGAGCAGATGATCGTCGACCTGCGGCGGCTGCTCGACCAGGCGGGTTACGCCGACGGGGCGGCCGTCGAGGACAGCCGCGACCGCAACCACGGCGACAGCCGCTGGGGCAAGCCGGAGTAGAGGCGATGGGGATCACCGGGCGCGCGGCACGATGAGCGGCGACCCCCACGGCCTGCGGCGCTTCGTCGATGCCCAGGAAGAGGCGGGCACCTACGCCCGGGCGCTGGTCGAGCTGCGGGCCGGTCGTAAGACGAGCCACTGGATCTGGTTCGTCTTCCCCCAGATCGCCGGGCTCGGGCAGAGCGCGATGTCACGCACCTACGCGATCGGCTCGCTGGCCGAGGCGAAGGCCTACCTCGCCCACCCCATCCTCGGGCCGCGCTTGCGCGAGTGCGCCGAGGCACTGCTCGAGGTGAGTGGGAAGACGACGGCCGAGATCCTCGGGCCGGTCGACGCGCTGAAGCTGCGCTCGTCGATGACCCTGTTCGCCCGCGCCGCGCCCGGTGAGCCGGTCTTCATGCGGGTGCTGAACCGCTACTGCGCCGGCGAGCCCGACGAGGAGACCGAGCGCCGGCTCTGAGTCGCCCGGGTCAGGAGCCGGCGGCCAGAGCGCGCCGGACCACACCCGGCCGCCGCCCGACCTTCGGGCCCAGCAACAGGGCGAAGACGCTGAGCGCCAGCCACGGCCGCAGGTGCGGGCCGATCCGCCGGATCCGCCCCTCGGAGTCCAGCTCGAAGACCATCGCGTCGGTCATCCCGATCCCGGCGATCTGGGTCACCCCCACCGCGACCCGGTCCTCGCCGTCGCCGACGACCTTGGTCCAATCCACCTTGCCCAGGGTTCCGTAGACGGCGCTGAGCAGAAAGCGAACATCGTCCTGACCGCGGAAGACCATGCGCCCGGAGATCGGCGAGACGACCTCGACATCGGGCGCCATCGTCGCCATGAAAGCGTCGACGTCACCGGCTTCGGTGGCGGCGCAGTAGCGGCTGACGGTGTCGTCCATGTACTGCATCCTAAGCGGCGCTCTCAGTGCGCGCAGTGAATGCCTCCCGCAACATCGGTCCCCCCCCGGTACCTTCTTCCGATGGTCAATGAGACCAACATCGCCGAGGCAGGTCGACGTATCTCCGCGGCAGCACCGGCGGCGCGGGTGATCCTTTTTGGCTCGCACGCACGCGAAGAAGCCGATGAGCGGAGCGACTTGGACCTCTTGGTGATCGCACCCAAGGTCGACGATCCGGCGAGCGAATCGGTGCGGCTGCGTCGAACCCTGAGAGGGCTGAACATCCCAACCGACATCGTCGTCATCGATGCGGATTCAGCTCGGCGCCGCTCAGCCGTTCCGGGCACCATGATCGAGCGGGCACTACGAGAGGGCCGCGTCCTTGTCGACGCCTGAGCATCGCGAGGTCGCACGCCTGCTGCTGAGCAAGGCGCAAGCGGATCTGAGCGCCGCCAACGTACTCGTTGCCACTGAGAATCAGGCGGACCACATCATTGGCTTCCACCTCCAGCAAGCGATCGAGAAGGCACTGAAGGCCGCGCTTGTGAGCCACACGGTTGAAATACCGCGGACCCACGACCTGGGCTACCTGGTCGAAGTTCTCTCTCAACAGGGCGTCGAGATACCTCCCGAGGTTGCCTCTTCAGACTGGCTCACCCCTTGGGGCGTTCTCTTCCGCTACGACGACGACCCAGCCATCTCCCTGGATCGGGACAAAGCGCTTGAAGCAGCTGCCGCCGCGATCGCCTTGGCGGAACGACTCACTGCTTAGTCAGATTCCAGCCCGTGCGGGTGCAGGTGGTCTTCCGCCATCCGCTTCAGCCCCGCCCGGTCGATCTTGCCGGTCGGGTTGAGCGGCATCTCCTCGAGGAAGAGGATCTCCTCCGGGGCCTTGTAGCCAACGCGCTCGCGGCAGAAGACGATCAGGTCGGCGCTGGTCGGCCGCTCGGCGCCCTCGCGCAGGGTGACGTAGGCGCGCACGTTCTCGCCGTGGACGGTGTCGTGGATGCCGACGACGCCGGCGAGGGCGATCGCCGGGTGCTCGACCAGCGCCTCCTCGATCTCCAGCGGGCTGATGTTGGAGCCGTCGTGGACGATCACCTGCTTCTTGCGGCCGAAGAACCAGAGGTAGCCGTCCTCGTCGGCGCGGGCGAGGTCGCCGGAGTCGAGCCAGCCGTCGAGCACGACCTCCTCGGTCGCCTCCGGCGCCTCCCAGTAGCCGGACATGCGGCTGCGGGTGCGGATCCAGATCCGGCCGACCGCCTGGCCCACGACCGGCTCCCCCTCTTCGTCGCGGATCGCGATCGTGAAGCCGCCGATCGGCGGCCCGATCGAGCCCTGCTTGACGACCCCGGACGGCGGGTTCAGCGTCGCCAGCCCGACCTCGGTCATCCCGTAGCCCTCGACGATCGGGAAGCCGGCCGCGGCCGCGAACTCGGTCAGCAGCTCGGTCGAGACCTTGTCCGAGCCCGAGCGGCAGATCCGCAGGCAGGCGAGGTCGCCCGGCCGTAGGTCGTGGTCGCGGACCAGGGCCGAGAGCGCGGCCGGGATCATCGCCATCACGCTCGGCTGGTGCTCGCGCAGCAGCGGCAGCAGCTCGTGGCTGTCGGTGGTGCGGGCGACGACCACCCGCCCTCCCACCGCGAGCGTGCTCAGCGCCCAGAGGAAGGAGCCGACGTGCGACATCGAGGAGCCGGGCAGGAAGGCGTCGCCGGGCTCGAGCTCGAAGGCCGAGGCGGCGCTGGCGATCATCCAGCGCAGCGACTCGCGCGTGTGGGTGACGCCCTTGGCCGGCCCGGTGCTGCCGGAGGTGAAGAAGATCGCGACGGGATCGGCAGGGTCGGCCGGCTCCGCCGCCGGCGCCAACGGCTCGGCGCCGAGCAGCGACTCGAAGCTCTGCCCCCACTCGCCGGCGGGCGCGCCGTCCAGCTCACCGGCGCCGTAGGCGATCGTCCCCAGCGCCAGCCCGCTCGCGAGCTCGCTCGCGGCCACGTCCTCGGCCCGCTCCACGTGCGCCAGCAGCGCCCGGGCGCCGCTGACCGCGAGCGCGTGGTCGATCTCGCGGTGGGTGTAGCGGTAGTTGAGCGGCGTCGCGATCAGCCCGGCCCGGAAGCAGGCGAGGTAGTGGACGACGAGGTCGATCCGGTTCGGCATCAGCGAGGCCAGCCGGTCGCCCGGCTCCAGCCCCAGCCCGCGGTAGCCGCCGGCCAGCCGGGCCGTCTCCGCCTCCAGCTCGCGCCAGGTCATCGAGCGCTCGGCCGAGACCAGCGCCACCGCCTCGGGGTCCGCCTCCAGCCCGATCCGCAGCAGGTCGTCCAGCGGTGGCGCCGGGCGCTCGAGCGGGGTACCGTCGATCAACATCGCGAGATCGTACGCAAGAGCCCAGCGCCTTCCCAGCCGGAGACTTAGGCTGCGGCGCGTGGACAAGCCCTCGATGAAGGAGCGGCGACAGCGGCTGCTGGAGAGCGCCCGACGCTTCAACCGCCACCCGACCCTGCTGCGGGTGACGCAGCGCACCCGTGAGCGGGCGATCGGCGACGGTGAGCTCGCCGACCCGCTGACGGTCGCCCGCGGCCGCCCCGCCGACCTCGCCGCCCAGCACCTGGTCAGCGCCAGGGGCGAGACGCCGGGGGTGGCGGGAGAGCTGGGCCTGGCCGCGCTCCAGGTCTGGCAGCGGCTGGCCGAGTCACAGGACCGCGGCCGCGGCAAGGTCGACGTGGCGATCCTCTTCACCGACCTGGTCGGCTTCTCCAGCTGGGCCCTGGAGGCCGGCGACCGCGCCGCGATCCGGCTCCTGCGGGAGTTCGCGGCGGCGACCGAGCCGCCGATCCTGGAGCGCCGCGGCGAGGTCGTGAAGCGGCTGGGCGACGGCGTGATGGCGGCCTTCTGGGACGCCCCGAGCGCCGCCGCGGCGGCCTTCGCCGCGGTCGAGCGCACCGCCACGATCGAGGTCGACGGCTACCGGCCGCGCCTGCGCACCGGGATCCACCTCGGCCGCCCGCGCAAGATCGGCGGCGACTACTTCGGCGTCGACGTCAACATCGCCGCCCGCCTCGCCGACGCCGCCAAGCCCGGCGAGATCCTCGTCTCCGGCCGCACTCTGGAGGCGCTGGATGCCGGCGCCGTAACCGCGAGGAAGCGCCGCTTCAGCGCCAAGGGCGCGCCCGCGGACCTGACCGCGCACACGGTCAGGCCGGCGGCGTGATCAGCGCGACCGGGACCGAGAGGCCGGCGGAGCGACGCAGGGTGGCGATGCGGCGCCCGGGCTGAACCGCCGGGCGGATCTCGCTGACCTGCTCGCCGAGCCCGGCGACGGTCGCGTCGAGGTCGGGAGCGACGAAGGCCAGGCCCCAGAAGAAGGCGGGACGGTCGCCGCCGCCGACACGCTCGCTCACCTCCGCCGGCTCCTGCACGACCTCGAGGATGGTCGCGCCGAGACGAAAAAAGGCCTGACGGGGAGCCCCGGCCGGGGTCGGCTCCTCGCGGATGCGCCGCAGGTCCAGCCCGGCGCCCTCGAGCACCGCGACGGTGCGGTCGAGCGCGGGTGAGATCGCGACCACGTGGTCGAGCGCGGCGATGCCGTTGGGGTGCGGCGCCGACTGCGCCGGCGGCTCGCGGTCGGACCGCTCGGTCGGGAGCCCGTCGAGCTCGCCGCTCTCGACCCCGCGCAGGGACCAGCCGCTCACACCGCGACCCGCGTCTGGACCGGCCAGGCGGATCCGCACTCCCCCGATCGCGCAGGCGTCGCCGTCGACCGCGAAGCCAAGCGCCCGCCAGGCGCCAGGGTCGTCGGCCACGATCAGCTCGTCGAGCGTCACGGTCACGAGACGGACCTACCCAGGCCCGCCCTGACGACCTCGCCCAGGGCGCGTGGGGTCCAGACCTGCTCCGGCCGCAGCCAGCGCTCGCCGAAGATCGCGACCCGCCCGGCCACCTCGTCGTCCCTGGCGGCGGCGCGGAAGAAGAGTCGCTCGACCGGGTTCAGCTTGCGCGCCTTCGAGAATGCCGAGCAGGCCCTGTCGTGGCCGGCAAGAGCCCGGCGGTGGCGGCGGGCGTATCGCTTCAGGGCCCTGTCGACGACCACCGGGTCGCCGAGGGCCGGCCCAACGGCCTGCGTCAGCCACTCCGCCGACTGCAGCGCCCAGCCGCAGCCGACCCCCCAGACCGGGTCGGCGGCGAGCGCGGCGTCGCCGACGAGAACGAGGCCGGGGCTGACGGGACGGCGGCGTTCGTTCGTCATGTCGAGCCGGCCGAGGAGCTTCGACTCGCGCTTGGCGGGATCGAGGCGTGGCGCCTCGGGCAACGACTCGAACACGGCCGCCATCGCGGCCTCGGGGTCGCGCTTGAACTCCGCCAGGCGGTTCTTGTGGGGGACGCAGGCGAGCAGGGTCAGGCCGCCGTCGGTGGGGAAGGCGTAGGCCATGTCGGGATCCAGGAACCACACCTGCGTGCTGTCCCCTGTGGGCAGCGGCGTGTCCCGGTAGTAGGCGTAGTAGACGAAGCGGTTGTTCGTCTTCATCTTGGTCCGGTGGCCGCCGAGCGCGGCGACCCGCGAGCCACGCCCGTCGGCCCCCACCACCAGCGCGGCGCGCAGCTCGCGCCCGCCCCCGTCGCGGTCGCTCACCCTGATTCCCACGGTCCGCCCGCCCTCGCGCAGGAGGCCGGTCGCGGTCTGGCCCAGCATCAGCTCCACGCCGTCGGTATCCGCCGCGAGCCGGCGCAGCATCGGGTCGAAAGTCTCACGGCGAAGGTTGAGCGTGTGGTGATCGGGCGACTCCAGGCGCCGGGTGTACTCGCGCGAAGGCGCGATCCAGCCGTAGCGCGACCAGGCCCTGAACTCGCTCCGGGTCCCCGTCCCGGCGACGGCGTCGAGCAGCCCGAGGCGCTCCAGCGTCGGCCCCGCGCTCGCCTGGATCGAGTGCGTGCAGACCCGCTTGAAGGCCAGCGGATCGCTGTGGCTCTCGACCAGTGCGACCCGCGCCCCCCGTCGCGCGAGGAACGTCGCGGCCGTACAGCCGGCGATGCTGGCGCCGACGATCGCGATGTCGAACTCCCGATCGCTCATCCGCCCAACCCCTCTAAGGACAGCTCTTCCAGCGTCTTCCCGCTGGCCACCGATCGCGGTGATTCGGCGACCACGTCCGAGCCCGGGCGCGCCTGCTCGTCCTTGCGCTTGATCAGCAGCCACCGCGGCTTCTCGCCGCCACCGGTCCGCTGCAGGGCGAAGCCGCCGCTGAGCTTCTCGCCGTGGAGGACGAAGACGGCGTGGCCGCGCTCGAGCGCCTCCGGCCAGGCGACCCGGCCGCCCTGCTCGTAGCCGCCGCGGTCCCAGACGATCACGTGGCCATCGCCGAGCGCGCCCTCGAAGCTGTTGTGGGAGAGGTCGTGGTCGGGGACCTGGACGGCGAAGCGCTTCACCGCCGGATCCAGCGACGGCCCTTTCGGCACCGCCCAGGAGCGCATCACGCCGTCGACCTCCAGGCGCAGGTCGAAGTGATGGGCGGTGGCGGCGTGCTCCTGGACGACGAAGGCGCCGGCGACCACCCCGCGCACGGCGAACTGCTCGTGGCCCTCGGCCTTGGCGTCCTCCACCTCGACCTCATCGACCTCGGCCGCGGGCGGACCCTCGGCGAGGAACGCCAGCAGCTGGTCGACCGCCGCCTCGGGGCCCTCCGCGCGCACGAGCACCTCCCCCTCCTCGCCGTTGCGCACCCAGCCCAGCACGCCGAGCTCGCGCGCCCGGCCCAGCGTCGCTTCGCGGAAGCCGACCGCCTGCACCCGCCCGCGCGCGGTCGCCCGCACCGCCTTCGACCCCGGGTCGGCCTTCTTTGCCACTGGGCTTCCCTACCCCCTGCCCTTGCTCGCCAGGTACTCGTCGAGCCGGCGGCTCTTTTCGGTGTCCTCGTAGACCTCGTACTCGCGCAGTTTCCCCCAGGCGATGTGGCCCCAGATCACGTAGCGGTTGTCGTAGACCCGGCCGTCCTCGGGATCGTCGAGGTGGATGTAGCCGCGGACGCAGATCGTCTGGCGCCAGGGGAAGCCCTTGAGGATCACCTCCTCCGGGTAGATCTGGAGCCCGAGGTCGACGAAGCGGTCGAGCCAGCGTTCCAGCTCCTTTTTGTCACTCGCCCCCGGCGCGAACGAGCTCTCGCCCGGGAAGGTGAACTTGATGTCCTCGGCGTCCATCGCCAGGGTCGGTCCCGGGTCCCCGGCGCGCATCGCCTTCATGTTGCGGGCGATCATCTTTCCTGCCAGCCACGAGAGCATCGGCTCCCCCCTCCGCTAGTTGTCGCCTGGAGGCTAGCTCGCGGACGGGGCGTCGATGCCGAGGACGAGAAACTCGCCCTCGTCGCCGCGCTCGACGCCAAGCGCGTCGGCCAGCGTCGCCAGGGAGCCGCCGGCCTGCGGCAGCCGCAGCTGCTCCCGCAGCCGCTCGGCACCGCCGCTCGCCATCGGCCCGATCCGCAGTTCGACCCGGTCGTCGTGCTCGTCGATGCTGACGATGACCTGCCCGTCCGGAAAGACCCGCGGTGCCCCGGCCGAGATCGCGTCGGAGAGGAGCCGGGCATCGGAGAGGCGATCGACCCCGACCTGACGGCGACCGACGACGGCGCCGACGGCGCGGCCGAGCACGGGACCGACCAGCTCGGGCCGGCCGACCCGGATTTCGGTCGCGGGCGGCATCGCCGGGACGGGCCGATCGGGGTCGACGGCCTCGCTCTCCGGTTCCAGCGCCAGCCGCATCGTCACCTCGGTGCCGCGGCCTAGCCCGCTCTTGATCTCGAAGCTGCTGGTGAGAGCGGCGATCACCGTCAGCCCGAGGCGCAGGCTGGGGCGTTCAGAGCGGCGACGCGGGCTGACGCCCGCGCCGAAGTCGCGGACGACGACGGTGATCCCATCCGCCCCCGGAGTCGCCTCGACCTCCAGCGGGCCCGGCTGGCCGGCGGGGTAGGCGTGGGCGACGACGTTCATGCAGGCCTCGGTGACCACGGTCTCGAGGTCGGCGATGCCGAGCTCCCCGACCCCGACCGCGGCGCCGAGACCGGCCAGCGCGTGGCGCACGACCGCCACGTTCTCGGCCCGGGCAGGCAGGGAGATCCGCAGCTCCGGCGCTCCCGCGCCCGGCTCCCCCGGGGCTCCGGCAGCGCTCACGCCGGGCCCCTGAAACCGGCCGCCACAGGCACTTCGGGGTTGAGCAGGAAGAGCTCGACGGCGAAATCGACCAGGTGGCTCTTGGCGCGGATCGGCCCCGGGCCGTAGAAGCGCATGTGGAGGTGCGTGAGACAGTCGGATACAGCCGCCATCTCGATCCCCTGGGGCTGCCAAGCGGTCACTACGTGACCCTTCTCCGCCCCTCTTGTATGGAGTGCGTCGAGAGGGGTGAGTTGCGGCGAGCCCTCCCGTGCCGGTCAAAGGTAGCAACGGCGCGGTCGATCATATCGGCGCGGTCGCCAGGCTTAAGATCCTCGCTGTGATCTCGACCGCCTCGATCATCTCCGACTTCTGGAACAACCTCGAAGACCATCACGAGCAGGCGGTATTCCTCGTCCTCGTCGGCTTCGTCGGCTCCTTCGCCTTCATCCGCATGAGCACGCGGATCATCCGCAGCGGCAGCGTCTCCTGGTGGCCGGGGAACATCGAAAGCGACAGCGGCGTCCACGTCCATCACCTCGTCTTCGGGATCGTGACGATGATGGCCGCCGGCACGCTCGCCTTCGTCAGCGACGGCCGCAGCCCCTACACCGAGATCTGCGCCCTCCTCTTCGGCGTCGGGGTCGGCCTGACGATCGACGAGTTCGCGCTCTGGGTCCACCTCGAGGACGTCTACTGGGCCCGCGAGGGGCGCAGCTCGATCGACGCCACCGTGATCGTCGCCTCGATGATGCTGCTGATCGTGATCGGGGCCAGCCCGGTCGCGATCGAGTCCGGCTCGCCCGCGGCGGTGATCGGCAGCATCGTCAGCGTCCTCCTGATCTTCGCCTTCGTCATCGTCGCCCTGCTGAAGGGGCGGGTGCTGCACGCCGCGGTCGGGTTCTTCTTCGCCCCGATCGCGATCTACGCGACCTGCCGGATCGGCAAGCCGAACTCGGTCTACGCCCGCTCCCGCTACGGCGAGCGGCGGCCGAAGAAGCAGGCCAAGGCCGAAGCGCGCTTCGCCCCCGACCGCCGCACCGAGCGCTTCAAGGAAGCGTTCCGCGACATCGTCGGCGGCAAGCCCAGTGAGGGGCTGGAGGCGATCGGCGACGAGGCCGCCGCCGCGACCCGCGAAGCCGGGGAAGAAGTCCGCGAGCAGGCCGAACGGCTGACCAAGCCACCGCGGAAATAGCTATTCCTTATAATGTTGGTCAACTTTATCTTCTTTTGCTAGGCTGACCGCTCAGTCACCAGACGAAGGAAGATCGAAGATGCCGCAGATACTCGTAATAGCCGACTCCCCCGCGGACACCCCCAGCGCCGTGGTCTACCGGGAGCGGATCTCCAGCTCCGACCTCGAGTCCGCCCACTTCTCCGGCCAGCTGGTCGAGCGCGTCGGCTGGGCCGTGCGCGACGCCAACGAGCTCGAGCGCACCACCGTGGTGCCCTCCCCCTCGCGCGCAGTGGCTCTGTCGCTGCGGCCCGGCGGCAGCGCGCAAGCGGCCTAGCGGCGAACTCCGCCTCGCCCACCGAGTAGTTCGGTAGCGGACTATTTGTCCGCGGACCTACTAGCGCTACCATCTGCTCATGGCCGCCAACGCCGTAGCCACCAAGACCACCGCCGAGGCCGAGTGCCCGCAGTGCTTCACGGGCGACCTCGGCTGGCTGCTCTCCAATGCCAACTGGGCGCTGGCGACGGCGATGACCGCGGCGCTGGCGCCACTCGAGATCTCCGGGCGCGCCTACCACGTGCTGCGCGCCGCGACCAGCGGCGAGTACACCCAGAAGGCGCTGGCGGAGATGGTCGGGATCGACAAGACGACGATGGTCGTCACCGTCGACGAGCTCGAGTCCGCCGGCCTGGCCGAGCGGCGCCCCTCCCCCAGCGACCGCCGCGCCCACGTGATCGCGGTGACCAAGGCGGGCGAGCGCAAGCTGGCCAAGGCCGAGGCGATCAAGGAGCAGGTGCAGGCCGACGTCCTCGAGGCGCTGCCGGCCGCCCGCCGCAAGGAGCTGCTGGACACGCTCGGCACTGTCGTCCAGGGCCTGATGACCGATCTGCCCGAGTGCTCCGGCGCGCCGCGCCGCCGCGAGCCCCGCGCCTGACCCGATCGACGAACCTCAGGGTTTAAGGCCCGCCGGCAAGCGGTCGATGCGGGAGGCATGAAAACCCCCCGCCGTCTCCGCCGTCACCTCTCCTACGCCAACCTCGTGGCCACGATCGCCGTCTTCGTCGTCTTCGGCGGAGTCAGCTACGCCGCCGCGACGATCAGCGGCAACAAGCTGATCAAGGGAACCGTCGGCGCCGGCAAGCTGAAGAACGGCACCCTGACCAGCGCCCAGGTGAAGGCGGACTCGCTGACCGGCAGCGTCATCGACGAGTCGACGCTGACGACCGTGCCGTCGGCCCAGACCGCGAACAGCGCGACCACCGCCGGCAGCGCCGACACCGCGAAGAAGGCCACCACGGCACAGAGCGCCACCACCGCGGCCAGCGCCGAACACGCCCTCTCCGCCGACACGGCGACCAAAGCCACGGAAGCGACCAGCGCCGACAGCGCCACGACCGCGGAGAACGCCGACACGGTCGAAGGGCTCAGCGCCGAACAGCTGAAAGTCGCGTGTCCCGCCGACACCGAACTGTTCGGCGGCATGTGCTGGGACGACGACGTGCGCCCCGCCGTCGACTGGGTCGAAGCCTCGACGGTCTGCGGAGACGCCGGCGGCAGGCTGCCATCGCTCAGCGAGCTGATCGCCTACGTCCTGCAGCCCGACGAACAGGTGGCCGGACAGAACTGGACGGGTGACGTCCTCGACTTCAACGGAGCAAACCTGCTGACGGTCGCGACCCGGGACGAGGGAACGACCAGCATCGAATACTCCTCCGGGGCCGGCACCCGCCACTACCGCTGCCTCTTCTACCGCGTGAATTAGCGCGCCGGTTTTACATGAGATCGTCTGTTAACAGACGATCTGCTACGGTCACGTCTCCGACCGGACCAACCCCTTGCAGGAGGCGACATGACCACCCCCGCGGCCCTTCCCCATCCCGACGCAGCGCCGAGCGACAAGCGCTGGACCGCGCTGATCGTGCTCTGCGCCGGGATGCTGATGATCATCCTCGACCAGACGATCGTCAACGTCGCCCTGCCCTCGATCCAGGACGACCTCGGCTTTAGCCAGTCGAGCCTGGCCTGGGTCATCAACGCCTACCTGATCGCCTTCGGCGGCCTGCTGCTGCTGGCCGGCCGGATCGGTGACCTGGTCGGGCCCAAGCGCGTCTTCATGGCCGGGCTCGGCATCTTCGTCGGCGCCTCGCTGCTCTGCGGCATCGCCGACAGCGAGTCGACCCTGGTCGCCGCCCGCTTCGTCCAGGGGGTCGGCGGCGCTCTCACCTCGGCCGTGATCCTGGGGATGATCGTGACCATGTTCCCCCACCCCGCCGAGCGGGCGAAGGCGATCGGCGTCTACAGCTTCGTCGCCGCCGCCGGTGGCTCGCTGGGGCTGCTGCTCGGCGGCGTCATCACCGAGGCGATCAACTGGCACTGGATCTTCTTCGTCAACCTGCCGATCGGGGTCGCCACCGCCGTCGCCGCGGCCCGCCTGGTCGACGGCGCCGAGGGGATCGGGCTCCGCGAGGGCGCCGACGCGCTCGGCGCCGGGCTCCTGGTCGGGGCCCTGATGCTCGGCGTCTACACGATCGTCGAAGCCGGCAACTACGGCTGGGGCTCCCTGCACACGCTCGGGCTCGGCGGCGTCTCGGTCGCCCTGCTCGCCGCCTTCGTCCTGCGCGAGCACCGCGCCGTCAACCCGCTGATGTCGCTGCACATCTTCCGCTCCCGCAACGTCTCCGGCGCCAACGTCGTCCAGGCGCTGATGGTCGCCGGCATCTTCGGGATGTTCTTCCTCGGCGCGATCTACCTGCAGCGCGTGCTCGGCTACGACTCGCTCGAGGTCGGGCTCGCCTTCCTGCCGGTGGCGGCGCTGATCGGGATCCTCTCGCTCGGCTTCTCGGCCCGGCTCAACATGCGCTTCGGCCCCCGCGCCACCCTGCTCCCGGGGTTGACGCTGATCCTCGCCGGCCTGCTCTACTTCTCGCGCTCGCCGGTCGACGCCGGCTACCTCACCGACGTGCTGCCGGCGATGGTCCTGCTCGGCCTCGGGGCCGGCCTCAGCTTCCCCTCGCTGATGAACCTGGCGATGTCCGGAGCCCATCAGGACGACGCCGGCCTCGCCTCCGGCCTGGTCAACACGACGATGCAGGTCGGCGGCGCGCTCGGACTGGCGGTGATCGCGACCCTCGCCTCCAGCCGTACCGAGTCCCTGCTGGCCGGCGGCGACGCCGAAGCCCAGGCACTGACCGGCGGCTTCCACCTCGCCTTCCTGGTCGGAGCCGGCCTCGTCACCGTCGCGATCGGGATCGCCCTCAGCGTGCTGGAGCCGCTGCCGGCTCCGGCCCTGAAGGAGGCCGGCGACGAGGCGGCGCCGGCCGAGTTCGGCGAGCCGGCCTACTCCGAGGCGGCCTGACTCAGAGCTCTCCCCGCGGCACCAGCCAGACGCTTTCGAACTCGAGGTCGGTCTTGTCGCGGAGGAGATCGAAATCGCTGTCGTAGTGCAGGACGCCGATGCCGTGCCGGTCGGCGATCGCGGCGAGGATGAGGTCGACGGGTGGCAGCCGGTGATGCCCCGCGCGGGCCAGTTGCCGCTGCACGTCGACCACGCGCCGTTCGATCCCTTCATCGATCGGCAACAGGGGAAGGCTGAGGAGTTCGTCGATCAGCTGACCATGATCCCCGGCGCTGCGCGCCGAGTATCCGGCCTCGAGTAGAAACGGCAGGCAGGTCGCCACGCGGCTCTCTTCGAATGCCAGGGCGATCTCCACCGCCCGCTGGCCGAGAACCCTGGCGCTGCCCAGCCTCGCCCAGGCGGAGTTGTCCAGCAGGAGTTCGACGCTCACGGGCGGGCCCAGCCGGACCGGCGGACCTCATCCGCCGCCTCACGGCTGACCGGCAGATCGCCGGAGCGGATGCGGTCGGCCAGGTGCCGGCGCAGCTCCGCGCCGCTGTCCCGCTCGGCCCGCAGCGCCGCCAGCTTGGTGCCGGCGCCGAGCACGACCAGCTCCCCCAGCTCGACGCGTTCGTCTCCAAGCTCGCCTTGAAGCGCTTCGAGAGCCGCTTGCACGAGCGGCGTTTCGGTGACGGCGCGGCGGCGATACTTGGTCGGCATCGGCCCAGTGTAACACCGAGTGTCACACCTACTGTGCGATGGCCGCGCGGCGACTCAGAAGAGCCGGGGCTCGGCGGCGGCCATTGCCGCCGGCGCCTCGAGCTCGAGCAGGTGGCGCTTGCGCTCCAACCCGCCGGCGTAGCCGGTGAGCTTGCCGTCCTTGCCGACGACCCGGTGGCAGGGGACGACGATCGAGATCGGGTTGCGGCCGACGGCGCCGCCGACCCGCCGGGCCAGGGTCGGGTCGCCCAGCTCCGCCGCCATCGCGCCGTAGGTCGTCGTCTCGCCGTAGGGGATGCGGTCGATCAGCTCCCAGACGCGGCGCTGGAACTCATCGCCGGCCAGCCTGGTCGGCAGCTCGAACCCGGTCCGCTCGCCGGCGAAGTACTCGGCCAGCTGCGCTTCGGCCTGCTGGAAGCCGCTCTCGGAGCGAGCCCCGAGCACGCCGCGGCCGGGCGGGTACCAGTGGCCCGGGAAGTAGAGGCCGCTCAACACCCCGCCGGCGGCGACGAGGGTCAGATCCCCGAGCGGGGACTCGATCGTGGTGTGGGTCGCGCTCATCTGCCGCTCCTCTCCAAGTTACGTGCCTGCATGGATAGAACGTCCCCGGTCGTTATTTCGTGAGGCCGGCGCCTCTCTAGCATGGGCCCATGGCTTGGCGGCGGAGAGGCGGAGCGAAAGCGATCGCCGGCGCGGTCATCCACCCACCCACCGACGAGACCTCGATCGACCCGGAGAGCGGCGCCGTCACCTCCCGGCAGGCCGCCGACATCGTCCTCCCCACCGCCGCCCTGGCCGGCCTCTGGGACCCGGAGCACCTCGAGCGCGCCGCCCGCACCTACTGGAGCACGCTGCGCCGCTTCACCCTCGGCCTGATGCACGTCGACTACACCGAGACCGAGCGCTCGGTGGTCCTGCTCAGCCGCCGGCTCCCCCTGCTCACCTTCAGGGCTCCCGAATACGAGATGGACCGCTGTCGCGGGATCGTCCGCTGGCGGATCGATCGCGGCCTGCTCGTCTCCGGCCGCGGCCGCGACAGCGACGGCTACCTCGAGCTCGACTTCGAGCGCCACGACGAAGGCGAGCAGGTCCGCCTCAATGTCGCGGTCGAGGTTGCCAACTACTACCCGCGGCTGACCGGCCTCTCGCGCCGCTTCTACGCCAACACCCAGTCGCGCATCCACGTCCTCGCCTGCAACTTCTTCCTCCGCCGGCTCGTCCGCCGCGACCTCGACACCTCCCGGGTCGGCCACTTCGCCGGCCCCCGCTCGGCCGCGCAGACGCCCGACCCCGTTCCCGCCCGCGAGCAGGACTCGCTGGGCTGAAGCTTCAGCCGAACCAGCGGGCGCGGCGGCTGCTGCCGAAGCGCTCCTTGCGCGCGACCTGCTCGGCCGACGGCGGGTTGAAGCTGCCGGTCCGTTCGGGGCCGGAGAGGAAGTCGATGTCGACGCTGCCGACGCGGCCGCCGCCGAACTCGATGTAACAGGTGCCCTGGCCGAGGTGGCGCCCCGGCCCCTCCCCACCCTGGTGCTTGGCGATCAGGGTCTGGGCGACGATCCGGGCCGCGCCCTCGGCGAAGACGCCGGCCTTCGGCACCCCCGCGGTGGCGACGTCGCCGACCGCGTAGACGCCGGGGAAGCGGGTCTCCAGCGTCGCCGGGTCGACCGGCACGTAACCGTCCTCGGCCATGCCGCTGGCGAGGACGACGTCGGGGGCGCGGTGCCTGGGGACGCCGAGGAAGAGATCGAAGTCGAGCTCGCTGTCGTCGTCGAGCACGACGACGCCGCGCTCGCCATCGAGCGCGCTGACGCGCCGGCCGGCGATCAAGCCGATCCCGCGCTCGCCGAACTCCCGCTCCAGCGCCGCCGAGGCCTCCGGCGAGGGCGGCACCGGCGTCGGCAGCGGGATCACGAAGGAGATCTGGCAGGCGTCGCGCACCCCGCGCCGGCGCAGCTCCTCATCGAGCAGCAGCGCGCACTCGCTCGGCGCCGGCGGGCACTTGAACGGCGCCCCGCAGACGCCGATCACCGCGTGGCCCGCGGAGAAGGTGGGGATGATCCCGGCCAGCCGTTCGGCTCCGGCGACGGAGTAGAACTCGTTGCCGGCCTCGGTCAGGCCGGGCGTCGCGGCGAAGTCGTAGTCGGCGCCGAGAGCGACGACGAGCGCATCGGCCTCGTGGACGCCGGCGTCGGTGGTCACCCGGCGCGCCTCGGGGTCGATCGCGGTGACCGTCTCCCGCAGCACCCGCACCCCGGGTTTGGCGAGCTCGGCGTAGGGCATCCGCACCGCGTCGGCCGTCACCCGGCCGAACATCACGTCGAGCTTGGAGAACCCGAACATGAACGAGTCGCCCTTGTCGATCACGGTCACCTCGGCCTCGTCGCCGAGCCCCTCCGAGAGGGTGGTCGCAAGCTCGAGGCCGCCGAAGCCGGCGCCAAGGATCAGGACTCTCATCGCCCCCCAAGCATTTCACTTCCTACCGCGGCAGCGTTCGCGGCAGCCCGAAGTACGGCAGCACCCCGTTGTCGCCGAAGCGGGTGATCGTGGTGATCGCGTCGCCCTCGATGCCGAGCACGAAGAGGCCGCCGGCGTGGGCGACGTCGGCCTGGGCATCGCTGAGGTAGTAGGCGAAGGCGGGCTGGCCATTGGCCCGGGTGGGAACGAGGCGGATGCCGCCGCCGTCGCGCCAGATCCCCAGCACGCCGAGGAACTCGGCGATCGCCGCCTTGCCCTGGTATTCGAGCGGCTCCGGGGGCATGCGGATCCAGGCGTCCTCGGTCAGCAGCCCGACGACGGTCTCGATGTCGCCACGTTCGAAGGCCTCGCTGAAGGTCGCCAGCAGCTCCCGCTGGGCCGGGGATGCGGGTAGGGCCGGCCCGTCCGGGCGCTCGGGCATCGCCTCGATCGCCGCCCGCGCCCGCTGCAGGGCGCTGTTGACCGAGGCCTCGGTCGTCTCCAGCATCGCCGCCACCTCGGCGGCGCGGTAGCCGAGCACGTCGCGCAGTACCAGCACCGCGCGCTGGCGCGGCGGCATCCGCTGCAGGCCGGAGACGAAGGCGAGCCCGACCGCCTCCTTCGCCTCGTAGCGGGCGTCCGGCCCCGCGGCCCGGTCCGGCAGGCCCTCGAGCAGGGCGTCGGGATAGGGCTGGAGCCAGATCGGCTCGCCGCGCCGGGTCGGCTGCGGCGCGTTCGCGGGCGCGTCAGCCCCGAGCACGTCGCGAGCCCTGCGGCCGCTCGCGCGCAGCGCGTTGAGGCAGCGGTTGGTGGCGATCGTGTAGAGCCAGGAGCGCAGGGACGAGCGCCCCTCGAAACCGCCGAGCCCGCGCCAGGCCGAGAGCAGGGTCTCCTGGACCATGTCCTCGGCGTCCTGGACCGAGCCGAGGATCCGGTAGCAGTGGACCTGCAGCTCGCCGCGATGCGGCTCGGTCAGCGTCCGGAAGGCCTCCTCGTCGCCGTCGCGGGCGCGCTCGATCGTGGCGTCGGTCACCGGCTGATTCTCCCAAGGTCTCGTTCCCTCCTCGTGCATGGAGAAGTAGAGACACCGGCGGAGTGTGGAATTCATCGCTCAGTTCGCGGGCCCGGGGTGGTCTCTACCGGCATGACCTCAAACCAGGAGATGAGATGGAGATGGAGATGACCCACACGGTCGCCCGCTACACGATCAAGCCGGGACTGGAGGAGCGCAACGCGGAGCTGGTCCGTGCCGTCTACCGGGAACTGGCCGAGCTGAGCCCGGCCGGCTTCCGCTACGCCACCTACCGCCTCGAGGACGGCCGCACCTTCGTCCACGTCGCCGAGCGCGACGGCGGCGCCGACAACCCGCTCCCCGACCTGCCGGCGTTCCGCCGGTTCCAGGCCGGCATCGGCGAGCGTTGCGAGTCGGGGCCGGAGGTGGGCGGCGCCGAGCTGGTCGGGCGCTTCGGCGCCTGACCGCGGCCGCTCAGGCGCGCGGGCCGGGGATGCCGCGGAAGCCGAAGGCCTGGCTCTCGCGGCCGGCCTGGACGAACCAGCACTCGCCGCTCATCTCACCGTCGAAGAGGCCGACGACGGTGTCGACCACCTCTTGCACCGGAATGATCGGCAGCCCCTCGCTCAGCAGCAGCTCGCGGATCGGGCCGATGATCGCCGTCTCGGCGAAGCCCGGACAGACCGCGTTGAGGCGGATGCCGTCGGCGGCGAGGACCGGGCCGAGCGAGCGAACCAGGCCGACGACCGCGTGCTTGTTGGCCGCGTAGACCGGATCCATCGGCACCGCGGTCAGCCCGGCCAGCGAGGCCGTCGCCACGATCGAGCCGCCGCCCCGCGCCTTCATCGCCGGCAGCACCGCGTTGATCCCGAAGACGACGCCGTCGATGTTGACCCCCATCGCCCGCCGGTAGGCCTCGAGGTCGAAGTCCTCGCCGAGCTGGGTCCCGAAGGCGACCCCGGCGTTGAGGAAGGCCAGGTCGAGCCCGCCGAACTCCGCGACCGCGACCGCGACCGCGGCCTCGTTCTGCTCGGGCTCGCGCACGTCGCAGGCGACGAACAGCGCCCCGGTGGCCTCGGCGATCTCGCCGCCGGCCTCCTCGTTGACGTCGCAGGCGACGACCTTCACCCCGCGCCCGGTCAGCGTCTCGGTCAGCGCCCGCCCGAAGCCGCTGGCGGCGCCGGTGATCAGGGCAACCTGGTCGCTCATCCCGGCCACCCTTGCACAGCGCCTGGGCGCTAGTGCTTCTTTTTCTTCTTGAGGACGACGTGAATCGTCTTCTTCGCGGTCACCGTCGCCTGCCCGGTGCTCGTGATCTTGACCGTCGCCTTGATGTCCAGCTTCCCCTGCTTTTCCAGCAGTTCCCTGCCGGCCTTGTTCAGGTACATCGAGAGCGTCTTCGTCTGGCCTTCGTGCAGCTTCAGCTTGCCGCTGCCGACGACGATCGGCTTCGGCTTTTTCTTCGAGCTCGTCGCAACCCTGAACCTGATCCCGGCCGGTGCCACGGACTTCGAGGCGGAACCCCGGGTCGAGGCGCCGCAGTCCGGCGCCCCGCAGCCCACGCTCATCATGTGAATCGGCGCGCTCGCCGTGATCGGAATCCTTTTCGTGAACCAGACGATTTTCGGTTTTTTCGCGCCCGGGTGGGGCGGCGGTAGCTGCGTGTGCTGCCCAGGGCCCGGGGGCTGCCCTGGTGGCGCCGCGATGACTACTCGCCAGGCCGGATCGAAGCTCTTGCCGTCGCTGGTCAGGGGCTGGGCACTGCCGGAGCCGTCGGCGTTGACGAGATAGAGGTTGGTCGCGCCGGTGTTGGGAAACGGCGTCTGTCCGTAGACGAGTCGCGAGCCGTCGGGCGACCAGGACGCTTCACGGACATCCCCTTCGCCGGGGCTCGCCAGCGGGTGGTCGCCGCTGCCGTCCGCATTGGTCACCCGGTAGACAGTGGCGCCGCTCGCCGCGGTCGCCCGGTAGGCGATCCGACCGCCATCCGGGGACCAGGCGCTGAAGGTCCACTCGGTATAGGGGCTCGGCACGACAATCTGCGGGGTCCCGGTGCCGTCGGCGTTGACGATGTCGAGGTTGACGTAGCCGAATCCGGAGTTGTAGTCGTCGAAGGCGATCTTCAGCCCGTTGGGCGACCAGTTCGGTTCGTGCCCCTGGCCGTTCGCCAGCGGCTGACCGATGCCGCCGAGGGAAGAGGCTATGTAGATCTGTTCCGGTTCGTTTTTGACCACCGCGTAGACGATCTTCGAGCTATCCGGGGACCAGCTCGGGTGCCGCTTGGCTCCGCCCCCACCGATCTCCAGCGGGAAAACCGAGGTTCCGTCGGCGTTCTCGACCCAGACCTTGTCGTCGCCGGCATTGTTGCCGCGCGTGAAGGCGATGCGGCTGCCGTCAGGCGACCAGGCGAGGTCGGCGATCGCCTTGCTTTCAGTCGGGAAGTCGCTGATCTGGGTGGCGAGGTTGATTTCGCTGCCGCTGCCCGCCGCGGGCATCACGAAGACGTTCTTTTCGCCATGGCCGGTTTTGGTGAAGTCGCTGACGAAGGCGACCTTGCTGCCGTCCGGCGACCAGATCGGCTTTTCGTCGTAGCTGGTGGCGCCGTTGTCGGTGAGGTTGGTGACCGCCCCCGGGCTGGCTGGGTCCATCAAACAGATGTCGAGATCGCACCGGTAGGCGATTTCGTTCTGCGCGAAAGCCGAGGGCGCGAGCAGCGCGGCCGCTGAGAGGGCAAGGACCAGGGAGGCGAGGAACCCGCGTATAGACGTGTGCATCGGGCGCAGCTTAATAGCCATCCGGGTTGGAGGGGAATACCCGCGTAGAAGGCACCGCGGCTGGGTAGAGAGCCTCCGACTGTGTCAGTC
>Ga0068863_100001609_pt1 | contig 22322 bp, 19 predicted proteins | sample KBSSwiS62_FD_66596 | JGI IMG/M metagenome (GOLD analysis project Ga0068863, IMG submission 66596) | Switchgrass rhizosphere microbial communities from Kellogg Biological Station, Michigan, USA - KBS Switchgrass S6-2 | ecosystem: Host-associated > Plants > Roots > Rhizosphere > Soil ... | reverse complement strand
CCGGGCTGTTCCTCGTCATCACCGGAACACCAGCCTTCTACGACGGACCGCAGGGCGTGCAGCGGCTGGCGCCGCTCGCGCAGCGACTTGCAACCGACTTCACCGCCAACCCGAAGTTCGACAACCCGCGGGCCGTGCAGCTGCGGCTGACCGGATTCACCGAGGCGTCGCTCGTTGAGCTCGGCGGGCGGGTCCGTGGGCTGTATGCGGCCGGGATATCGGGCAGCGCGGCGGGACGGATCGAGGAGCTCGTCGACGATGCCTATCTCGTGGAACTCGCCGGGGCGGTCGCCGGCCGGCTCGGTGGGAAGGTCGGCGTCGCGCCGCGGCTGTTCCTGAAGAAGCTCGTCGGTGACGTCCTCGACCGCGTCGACCAGTTCGACGACTTCGACCCACGCCGCGACTACCCGCTTACCATCGCCTCAGCCGAGATGAGCGAGCTGGAGCGGAACGCGGCCGCCAAAAGCGCCGATGATGTCGAACTGGATCTCGGGTGACCCGACCGCTCCCGCCAGCTCCCTCCCACGGCAGGGACGTCGTCGGCCTGTTGCACCCGGTGGTGCTGCATCACATCGTGAACACCCTTCAGTGGCCGGGCCTGCGACCGCTGCAGGAGGCGGCCGTGGAGCCGCTCCTTGCCGGAGCGGACGCGCTGCTGCTCGCCCCGACAGCCGGGGGGAAGACTGAAGCCGCGGCGTTCCCCGTACTGTCCCGGATGGCGTCGGAGAACTGGCAGGGAACGTCTGTCCTGTACTTGTGTCCGCTGAAGGCACTGCTCAACAACCTCGCGCCGCGTCTGGAGACTTATACCGCCTGGCTCGGCCGACGCGCCGCCGTCTGGCACGGGGACGTCACCGAAAGCCGCCGCAACCGGATCCGCCGCGAACGCCCCGACATGCTGCTGACCACGCCTGAGTCGCTCGAGGCAATGCTGGTCAGTGCCCGGACCGACCATCGCGGCTTCTTTGCCGGTGTGCGCACGGTCATCGTCGACGAGGTGCACGCGTTCGCCGGCGATGACCGCGGCTGGCACCTGCTCGCCGTCCTCGAACGTCTGCGTCGCCTCATCGCCGCCGAGCGGTCCACTGACAATGATCTTTGTGTTCCGCGGAACGGTGCGCCGGCCGACGCGCGGGCCGCCGAGGCATCCGGCTCTGGTCAGGGCGACGACGGCAAAGCCGAGCAGCACTCTGCCGCAGTCGGTCCCTCCGAGCTTCAGGTCATTGGCCTGTCAGCGACGGTCGGGAATCCGGAGGAGCTACTGCGCTGGCTGCAGGGCTCTCGCGCCACCCACCGCCCGGCCCGGGTTATCGCCCCCGGCCTGCAGGCCGCCAGGCCCGCGCCGTCGCCCGCCGCATCGCCGGACCACACGACGTCCGCCGCTGCTACGCGAGCCGCGCCGCCGGCTGGCGACATCGAGCTGGACTATGTCGGCTCGGTCTCGAACGCGGCGAAGGTACTCGCCGCGCTGCATCAGGGCGAAAAGCGGCTCGTCTTCTGCGACTCCAGGAAGATCGTCGAGGAGTTGGGCCAGGCGTTGCGATTCCTCGGCGTGACCACGTTCCTCTCGCACGCATCGCTCTCCATCGACGAGCGGCGCCGTTCCGAGGAGGCGTTCGCGCAGGCGCGCGACTGCGTGATCGTTTCGACCAGCACGCTTGAGCTCGGCATTGACGTGGGCGACCTCGACCGCGTCGTCCAGATCAACGCCCCAGCGTCCGTGGCCTCTTTCCTGCAACGTCTCGGACGCACCGGCCGGCGTCCGGGAACCAAGCGCAACTGCCTGTTCCTCGCCCTATCCGAAAGTGCCCTCGTCCACGCCGCCGGACTGCTGCAGCTCTGGGGGCGCGGCTGGGTCGAGCCGGTCGTCCCTCCGCCGGAACCGCGCCACATCGTCGCCCAGCAGCTGCTCGCCTATTGCCTGCAGGAGAGCCGGGTCGGCGACCAGATGTGGGCCGATGAATGGAACGGCCTAGCTCCCTTCGACCGCTCCGCCGAGCCGATCGTGCGCCACCTCGTCCGCATGGGCTACCTGGACTCCGACGGCGGCATGTTGTTCATCGGCCCCGAGGCCGAACGTAGGTTCGGCCACCGCCACTTCGCCGAGCTGACCGCGGTCTTCACCGCCGCGCCCGAGTTCACCGTCCTGTCCGGCCGCGACGAGATCGGCCGAACCGACCCCGTACTACTCACCGACGAGGTCGAGGGCCCACGCATTCTCCTGCTCGCCGGTCGGAGCTGGCGCGTCACCTACATCGACTGGAAACGCCGCCGCTGCTTCGTCGAACCGGCCGAAGGCCGCGGTCGTGCACGCTGGCTGACCTCCGCCGAGACAGCCATGTCATTCGAGCTGACCAGGGCGATGCGTGAGGTGCTCCTCGGCGCCGATCCGCCGGTTCCGCTCACTCGCCGCGCCCAGGAGCGGCTCGCGACCATCCGCGACAACCATCTCAACGTCGTCCACCCTGCCGGAACAATAATCGTCCGTACTGGCGACCTGACCGACGTCCGGTGGTGGACCTGGGCCGGCGAACGCGCTAATCGCACCCTCGCCGCGACCCTCGGCGACCTGGCCGACCCCCTCCAAGCCCCGACTGCTGCCTACCTTCGCCTGCGCACCGACCTGACCCCGGAAACGTGGAAGACCGCGACCGCGGACCTCGAATCCCGCCTCTGCCTGCCACACGTAACCGACGAGGCCGTGGCCGGCCTGAAGTTCAGCACCGCGCTCCCACCCCGCCTGGCCGAAGCCACCCTCGCCACCCGCCTCGCCGACCTCACCGCCGCGTCTACAGTCCTCCGGCAACCGGTCCGTTTCACTCTCCTGCCGGACTGACAGGCCAGGTGCACATCGATGATGCGGCTTTCGCTCACATCGGCCACGCCGGAGCACCAGTTGATCAGGGCACGGATGCCATCGTCGCGGCGACGCGGGCCGCCGGCCCACGCTATCTACAGCACGTCGTTCTGATGATGCCAATCACCAGCGGCACGTTGGTTTCGTCCTGTACATACTGACCCAGCCCCCGACACCCATTACTGGATTACAGGAGGATCGATCCGTGGTCGCCACCGGTATCGCGCTGATTTCGCTCCTGGTATCCGTCGCCACGGTGGCGGATGGTTACCTCCGGCGTCAACGCGAGGAGAAGTCCGCCGACGTTGGCGCTCGGTTTGTATGGCTGCGGACCTATACCAAGGTCAAGCGCTCGGACGGAGTAGTGAAGGAGGTCGGCTACAATCTTGTCCTGCGCAACGATGGCCCGGCCCGGGCAGACGATGTTACGATCGAGATCTGGAGCCTTCACAGGGACGAACTCGGTCGGCGCCAGGAGCGTCTTCTAGACGTCGCGCCCGACGAATTCCCGCTTCGACTCGACCCGGGTGTACTCTATCCGATCCCGTTCGAGCTTGAGCGTGAGTACTCGCCGAAACCTCGGCGCTATGTGATCGCTCTTCACTGGCGCGACGGCGCCGGGGAGCATGTGCGCGAGGTCACTCTCCGACGGGGCCAGACCAGCAGTTGAGCCCTGGGAAGCCGTTCGGCTCGGGCTGGAGAGTGCCCTCTGAATCCGATCCCAGAGCATGGAACCGAACCATCGGGCCCCAGACGGATATCCGATGCTCTACGCAAACGAGTCCAGCGACGCACCACCGGAATCCCGTAGTACCCGGATGCCGGTGCCCTGCCTGATCCGGCCTCTTCACGGCGGACGTGTCTCGATGACCGCACCGCCGCCGACGGCTACTGAACCGCTCACGGAGGTGACACCATGACCAGTCTCGAGTCGTTGCGCGGATACGTTCTTGAAGAGGTGCTGGCTCGGCTCCTGCAGGCGAGCGGATACCGCCTGTTGGTCTCCGCCGAGCAGGACCCTGAGGCGCTGGCGCGCGGTGCCCACGGACTCCTCGTCCACGGCCGAGGTGCTGATCACCAAGCCGACGTGCTGGGTGAACTCACTTTGCCTGTGCCGTTCTCGCTGCCTCTCCGGATCTTTGTCGAGGCGAAGTATCGCGCCGCTAAATCGGGCCTTCTGGATGTTCGCAACGCCCACGGAGTCATACATGACGTCAATGAGCAGCACACCACGGCCGCAGCAGGATCCCATACCATCCCGATGCGCCGTTACCATTACCGTTACGTCCTGTTCTCCGCTGCTGGATTCAGCAATCCGGCTCAGCGGTTCGCGCTTGCCCAGCAGATCTCCCTCGTCGACCTGTCAAGCCCAGGGTTCGCTGAGCTCCTGGGTGCCGCTGATCGCTCAGCACGCGGCCTGCACGAGCTTGCAGAAGAGGTGGGTGCGTCCGCGTTTCCCCGTGGACAGGTTCGCACGGCTCTGAGGCTGGCGCTCGGTACTTGGACCGAAAGTCAGCGCGAAGTTGCTGGCTCCCAAATCCCGGATGCAGCATCCGCACGCCAGAGGCTGACGCATCGGGCTCGGCAAGCGACCGAGCTGAACCCGGCACGAAGAGAGGCGCTAACACTTCCCGTCGGCCGCTTGGCCAGCCTCTCGGCCGACCTCGCCGAACAGGTCCGCGAAAATCTGATCTTCGCCTTTCCGTCCGCACCGTTTGTTGTGGCGCTGCGGCCCGACGACCTCCCCGCACTCGACGCCTACGTCGCCCGATATGGGCAGGACGTAGAGGTGAATATCCAGTTTCTGACACGGCGTGTAGTCACTGGGGACTGGGTGATCGTGCCTGCCGACGGTTCTCAAAGCTTCCAGCTACAATTCTCTCTTCCTACACTACTGGAGGACTGGCTGCTTCGTGACGGGCGGACGGCGGCGCTACGCGCGCGTAACGTCAAGGCCGGCCTGCTGTCCTCGATCTCACTGTTCCGAGACGGCCGCCTCATTCGGCTGCTGTATCAGCCACCAACCCGTAGGTGACCGCAAGGCGCCTCGCAACCGATAACGAGCCAGAACCAGGACGGACGGCGTGAGGCTTTTTGCCAAAACACAAAAGCGATTACTGGTCAGCAGCACCAGCCGCAGCACACCACCGCGGGTCCTTGTCGGCCCGGCGGTACAGGCCGAGCTCGGTGGCCCGCCGCGAAAGGCTCGCGACGTCACCCCGGTTGATCGCCGTCTCGACGCCGGACACGAAGTCCTGGATCAGCTGCCGGTCCTTCAACCGAACCGGGCTCCCCCGCAGTGCCGCGCGCCGCAGATCCCTGGTCGCCAGACTCGCGTGGAAACGGCGCCGGCCCCAACGCCCACCCATCTTCACCGGTTCAGCGGGCGGCCTCTGGGGAGGAGGGTCGGGCGATCTGGTGGAAGCGGCCAAAGAGGACCAGCCGCGTCGCCAAAAGCGCGCACGGTCTCCGGGCGCTCCGCGGGCGTGGTCCCGTCCAGCGAATCCCGCAATCCCGCCAGCCAGGCGCGCGCCCGGACGACCCCCAGCAGCACCGACACCACCGCCGACGACACCAGCGCCAGCACCCACACGAGCAACATTCGACAAAGCTCCATGTCTGCCTCACGTTGCGCCCCGTCCGCCTTGGCCGGCGGAGCGCTGGAGACCGCGTCGCTCGCGTTAACTCGAAGCCGGGAGCATGTCCAGCAATTGGCGAAGAGTCTTGCCGGTAGCGTCGTGCGTCCAGTTCTTGTTTCCGTCGATCTGCGAGCCGACATTCGCTCTCAGCGCGGGTGACGGCCCGAGGAACGCGCGGCCGTCTGGTAGCTGGGTCCAGCCGTCCGCGGTCACTACCGCGTGGTAGGTCGTGCCGCTTCGCTTGCGGACGTGCGTCAATTGGTCCCCGGGCTTCACGAGTCCGGCGTTCACGAGCTTCGCGAGATTGCCAGGCCGACGGGCTGTACTCGAATCCTCGGCCTCCGACGGAGCCGAGAGCCCCAGGATGCGGCGCAGGACATCGTTCGGGGTGTCGACGAAGGGTACGGCCTGATCTTGCAGGCACTTGAAGACCTGGTCGTCGACCTCGATCTGCGGGACCATACTTGACTCCATCTTCCTACAGGCTCTGCACTTCAAGTCTGCAAGGGATGAAGACGAAAGTCAAGATGGGGTGATCACGCCTACGGTCGAGTGTGCGCCGGATGGCCACTGGACCCGTAGTAAGCCGGCCAACCAGGCCGGGTGGCGGGTCTCAACACCAATGTCGTGGGTGGTCCGCAGCTCACCGTCAGCACCGTGGCACCAGTGAGCGGGTGTCGAGCCTGCCCCTGCCGCCGGCCGTACCGTCCGCGGTTGCGGAGGCTTCGAAGACTGACCCAGCGCGACGGACCCTGGCGGCGCATCCCATCCCACTCGAGGCCCTACTGCGTTCCGTCGGAAGTCTCGTCGCGATCCTCATCGATCGCCGACCGTCTTGAAGCCACCGAGGGGTCGACGCAACCGGCGGCAGGACTTTTCGGAGAGTTGACCGTTTCCTCGAGAGATCAAATAGCGCCGCCGATGACCTTCAGGCCGGGCTGCCTCGCTATGAGTTGTCTCCGCGCGATCGGCCCGCCGATGAGGAGGAGCCGGCTGGCGGTCGGGCTCGTCACTACCCACGGGTGGAGCTGACTGTGCACAGCTATGCGGGTGCTGGCGACAGTTTCTACTTGGAGAAGACGTCGTCGATGCTGGCGGCCTTGAGGGCGCGGTGGAACCAGGTGTTCAGCTGATCAAGGTCGCTGCAGGCGAGGACCTCGGCGCGGACAGTCTCCGGAACGTCGACGCCACGAGCATCGAGCACGTCCAGCAACGCATCGCGCTTGGCCGCCGAGATGCCCTCGGCCCGACCCTGGGCCTCAGCGCTGCGAAACAGCTCGCTGCGGTACTTGGAGTCGATGACGGTCATGTGCGCCTCCAGCCGTACCCGGACTGCCTCCGGCACTCCGCCCAACACCATGTCACAGATCCCGCGGGCCTACTCAAGATCGACACCGTGTGTCGCCTCGTACAACACAGCGAACGCCGCATCGACCGCCGGATCTCCGGGCTGGCAGATTAGCGATAGCGCCGCTAACGGAAGGACCGCCCTCGCCTGCGCCGTGTCAAGCACGAGGGGAAGTTGGTCGAGTAGGCAAACCGCACATGCCACGCGTCCGGCCCGAGGTCGACGTGCCGTCCTCGGGCTCGGCACCAGTCACGGGTGGGCCTAACTGCGAACAGCTACGACAGTGCTGGCAACAGTTAGGAGCCGCTGTGAGACCCCCTGCCCGCCGTGTTCCGCCTCACCAGGCTCTCGCGGCAGGCGCTCCACGAGGACGCTCGGTCGTCTGCGTGCGGCAGGTGGCCAACCAGCTCCGAACCCACCTACGCGGGACCTTTCGTGTCAGACGGACTCGTCGGCATCAGCGCGGCCCGGCTCAGCTTACGACGCATCTCGTGCCCCCTCGCGCCGCCTATGGAGCGCCGGGGCCGCCGCCACCGCCGGTCCGTCCGGCCTCTGACGTCACGATGGCGATCAACGGACCGCCGTATCATGGGCCCTGTCCGTAGCGACACGGAGACACCAGCGAGGAGGCCCAGGTCATGAGCACTCCGGAAGCCGACCGGCCGCTGTACCCGCCGCTGCGCCCTCAGGTCACCGCCGAGGAGCTCCTGGCCGCCAAGGGCACCCAGCCCATCCGGTCCCTCGACGACCCGGCCGCCGACACCTTCGACTCCGACGAGGAACTCGACGAGTTCCTCGCCTTCACCTACGCCGAGCGTCGACGCGACGTCGCCTGACCGCCGCGATGCAGCCCGTCGTCCTTGACACCGACATCGTCTCCCTGAGCCACAAGGGCACGCTGCCTCACCCACAACCTGCCGCTCGCCACCTTGAACCTCAAGGACTACGGCTACTTCAAGGATCACCACGGCCTACGGATCCTCGGTGAGGAATAGCCACCGCTCGCTTTGAGGCTTTGAGAAAGGCTGTCTTGGGTCAGCCCGGCGCCGTTCCGTCCTCCAGATAGATGGTCCGACCGCCCTCCGCTCGGGCTGTCAGGCAGGCGGCCACCCGTCGGGCGAGGAGCGGCATCATCAACGCGGGAAGCTGGTCGACCGCCGCGAACGTCCACCCGGCCAATTCCTCGGCAGGCAGCCGTATGCCGGCGGCCTCGGTCGCGGTCAGCCGCCCGCCGTCGAAAACGACGATCAGGCCTTCAGTACGCTCGGCCGTCGCTGGCACCCAATCGACGGCCAACAAACCGTTGAGAGCCCGGTCCAGGCCCAGTTCCTCGGCGAGTTCCCGACGCGCCGCAGAACGCGGCGCCTCGTCCTGCTCGACGACACCACCGGGAAGGTCCCAGCCCGGCCGATACGTCGGCCGCACCAAAAGCACCCGGTCCTCGTCGTCGACCAAGACAACCGCGGCCGCCATCCGCTTACGTGGCAGTCCACGCTGCCAGGCCAACCTAGACAAGCCTACCGCAGTTTCCACGCGGCCACTGTAGCGGGCTGAGCCCGTACTGGGTTCGACTCGAGCGCGGCAGCGGAGCCGAGGTCCCCGCTGCCGCTCCGCCCGGAATCTGTTCTCAGCGGTTAGCCGTAGCGATCTGCCTGTTGATCTTGATCGGCGGGGTGTGGATGTCGAACGGTGGCTTGGGCACCCAGCTCCGGATGACGCCCGGCTCGAAGATCAGGCAGTGCGTGGAGCCGCCGTATTGGAAGTAGCCGATCTCGTCGCCCTTGGTGACGTGTTGCCCCTCGCGGACTTCGAGAACACAGGAGGAGATCTCGGCCATGCCGACGAACACGCAGGCGACGTTGCCCATGTTCTTGTCGTCGCAGGCGATCACGATCACTGCCCGGGTGGCGACCTGGCTGATGTAGCCCTGGGAGTCGTTGGGGCCGCCCGGGTCGAGGCCTTCCGCTTCGAGGTCGGAGTAGTAGGTGCCGTCCAGCAGGTAGGTGGTGACGATGGTGCCGCTGACGGGTGCGTGCCAGCGGTGGTAGTTGTAGGCGCTGAGGAATGCCTGGTAGACGTCGCCGCCGACGAACTGTTCGGCCAGCGCCTGGCGTTCGCTCGTGAAGATGTCCCGCAGGGAGTAGGGCTGCGCCTTCATCCAGAAGCGGTCCGTCAGCTGCACGTTGGACTGGATGTTGTAAGGCGTGGCCTCGCAGGCGCTGACGATGACCGTGTTGTCGGTCGGCCCGTCCACCGGCCGGGCACCGGCCTTGAACTCCCGGGTGAAGAAGTCGTTCCACGACGTGAAACCCCAGTACCGCTTGGTGTCGTCGTAGACGAATTCTGACATGCGGATGTAGCTGAGGGCCTCCTGAGAGAACCATCCCCCGGGGCCGGTGTTGAGGTAATTCCGGGAGTCGGGTCCGCTCAGGAAGTCGCACCAGTACCGCAGCACGGCCTTGAGCTTCGCGTTGAGCTCCGGCGAGCGGAACAGCGGAAACCCGGCTGGCATGCACATGGGCCAGTCGAGCAGCGCGTTGAGCGGACAGCCGACCAGCTCCGTCGTGTCGAACGGCGGCGCATAGGTCATGAGCTCGTCGATCAGGACCATCAGTTCGTCGACGTTGGTGTAGCCGAGGTCGTAGCCGGCCTCCAGCGCCTGCTCGATCGCCTGGGTGAAGTACATGCGCAGGACAGGATCGGAGTTCACGAGAGACGCGAGGTCCTGCACGGGGGGCGAGAGCTGTACGCCGGGCTTCCGCTTTTTTGCCCGCTCCGCCAGATTCTGTCGAAAAGCCACGAGTACTTCTTCGCGGACAGGCAGCCATCGCCCACGCCGGCTGGCCCGGACCGCGATGGTCTCTACATCGTTGTTCATGCGATGGGTCCCTCACTTCCCGATGGAAAGGGGATGCTTATACCGTCCGCGACCGGGCGTTCCGCTGTTCCAGGTGTCAGGGTGGTCGACGACCGCGGTTTTCTCGATCGTCCGCGACCTCGTCGCGCGGCGCCTGAGGCTAACACGGAAAGGCTGGGCGGGAATTCCGGGAGCCGGACCCGCCCAGCCTCCAACTCCGCATCCGCGCCACTCGTGAAGTTGGCGAGTTTTTCGGACCTGCCGACGGTCTGTTGCCGATTGCTGCCCGGCCTCGGTCAGGCTGTGGGCAGGAGTTCGCTGATGAGGTTCTCGACGCGGGCACGGACGGCGTCACGGATCACGCGGACGGTGTGGAGGTCCTTGCCTGCGGGGTCGTCGAGTTGCCAGTCCTCGTAGCGGATGCCAGGGAAGATCGGGCAGGTGTCGCCGCAGCCCATCGTCACGACCAGGGTCGAGGCTTCGACGGCGCCGGTCGTGAGAACCTTCGGGGTTTCGGCGGCGATGTCGATGCCGACTTCGGCCATGGCGGCTACGGCGACAGGGTTGACCTTCTCGGCGGGTAGCGAGCCGGCGGAGCGGACCTCGATCTGGTCGCCGGCGAGGTGGGTGAGGAAACCGGCTGCCATCTGGGAGCGGCCGGCGTTGTGGACGCAGACGAACAGCACCGACGGTCTTTCGGACACGGACTGGTGGTCCTCTCAGAGACGGGCAGCGGGTGGGGAGCTGATCGACGCCGGCAGGGGCGGTGCGGTGGCGTTCACCGACCCGCCGTGGGCACCTGAAGGGTCTGCCGCCAGCGCCTTGTCGGGGGGTGCTGGCGTGGGCCGCGGCGGGTAAAGGAGACGGACCAGGCCATAGCCGAGGGCCCCGCCGGCGAGTTGGGCGGCGATGAAGGCGGGGACGGAGGCTGGGGCGATCCCGGCGAACGTGTCGGAGAACATCCGGCCGACGCTGATCGCGGGGTTGGCGAAGCTGGTCGAGCTGGTGAACCAGTAGGCGGCGCCGATGTAGGCGCCGACCGCGGCCGGGGCGCGGTCGGCGCGGGCGGACCGGGTCAGCGAGAAGATCAGCAGGGTCAGGCCACTGGTCGCGACGACCTCGGCGAGCAGGTGCGCTCCGGTCGCCCGGTGGTGCGTCGAGATCGACACCGCCTCGCCGGCGAACATCAGGTTCGCCAGGATCGCGCCGCCGACGCAACCGGCGATCTGGGCGAGCAGGTAGGCGGCGGCGTCCCGCCAGGGCAGCCCGCCGAACGAGACGTCGACGGCGGTGACGACCGGGTTGAGGTGCGCGCCGGACACTGGCGCGACCATCAGGATGATCGCGTAGAGGCCAGCCGCGGTCGCCGCGGCGTTCTCCACCAGTTGCAGCCCGACCTGGCCGGGACTGAGCCGCTGCGCGGCTATCCCGGAGCCGACGACCAGCGCCGCGAGCAAAACGCTTCCGAGCGCCTCGGCGGCCAGCCGCCGCCCAAGTGGCGGCCGGCCAGCCGGGTACTCCGTCACGGGGTCAGCAGCAGCCGGCCTGGGCCGGCTGCGCGACGGGAAGCGAGCGGAGGTCCGCGGGCAGGGACGCGGAAGGTGCGGCGAGCGCGGCATGGTCGTCTGCCACGGCCGGCGCACAGACCGGTCCGCAGTCGCAGGCCGAGCCAGGTCCGTCGGCGCGCCGCGCGGCCGAGGTGGTTGATCCGGGGCGCGCCGCGTCGGTGAGGTCTGCGAGCACGGTGTAGATCTCCCAGGGCGCGCCGTCGGGGTCATCGACCCAGACCTTGTCCTGCAAGGCGTAGCAGCAGGCGGAGTTCTCCTCGACGGCGGTGGCGAGCCCGGCCGCGGCCAGCCGCGCGGTGGCGGCGCTGACGTCGTCGGTCGTTTCGACCTCCACGCCCAGGTGGTTGAGCGCCCCGGCGACACCCGTGCCACGGGCGTCGGGGTTCTCGATGAGCACGAGCTTCAGCGGCGGCGCGTCGATCGCGAAGTTCGCATACCCGGGTCGGCGCTTCGCCGGCGCCGCGCCGAACAGCTTCCCGTAGAACTCCACCGCCGCATCGAGGTCCGACACGTTGAGCGCGAGCTGCACCCTGGCCATCACGACCACCTCACATCGACGAAGGTCTATCTCTGACGAGGTCGACGATGCGGGAAGACATAGACGGCTGTCAATACCTCGGGCATGCTGGAGTCATGGCCACGACCTCGCCGGCGCGGGCGCTGCCGGTAATCACCTGCGAGCCCGACGCGGACACCCCGGCCGGCCAGACGGGGGCGCTGTCGGCGTGCTGCGCGCCGCTGGCACGCGCCCCGCTGTCGGCCGCCGACGCCGAGACGCTCGCCGTCGTCCTGAAGGCGATAGCGGTGCCGGCCCGGCTGCGACTGCTGTCGATGATCTATGCCCGGGAGGGTGGTGAGGCGTGTGTGTGCGAGCTGACCGAACCCCTCGGCCTGACCCAGCCGACCGTCAGCCATCATCTGAAGGTCCTCGTCGACGCCGGCCTGATCAGCCGCGACAAACGCGGCGTCTGGGCCTATTACCGGCCCGTCCCCGGCGCCCTGGACGCGCTGGCCGCCGTGTTCGGCCCAGCGCGATAACAGTAGATCGGTAGCGGAGAGTACGGCTCGACCTAGTAGCTGGCCAGGAAGTGCTGAACTTCCGGAGCGGCGAACTGGGCACCGTACCCGGCGTCGAGGACAAGGCAGGCGACGGCGATGTCCTGGGCCGGGTCGAAAGCCACGATCCAGCTGTTGGGCTGGCCCTGGTTGTCGACATCCGCGGTCCCCGTCTTGGCGTAGACGGTCGGGCCGAACCCGAGCCCGGCGGCCGTGCCCTCGGTGACCACCGCGCGCATCATGGTTTTCAGCTGTGAGTCGACGCCTGCGGGCAGGGGCGTCGCGGCGAGCTGCGCGGCGCCGGGCAGCAGGATGGGCTGCTTGAAGGTCCCGTTCGCGACGGTGGCCGCCACCGACGCCATCGCGAGCGGAGACGCGGTGACGCTGCCCTGGCCGAACATGTTCTCGGCCAGCTGGGAGCCGCTGGCGCCTGCCGGCTGGTTGTAGAAGGTGGCCGGCTTGCCGAGGCCGATGTCCCAGGGCTGGTTGAGGCCGAAGTACTGCTTGGCGACCGCGGCGAGGCGACCGCCGCTCTCTTTCTGCCACCACTGGCCGAAGGCGTTGTTACAGGACTGGGCGAAGTCGTAGGACAGCGGCGTCGACGCCGGCAGGGACTCGTTGTTGTCGTTGTGGTAGCTGATGCCCTCCACCGTGTAGACGGCGGGGCAGGCGACCGGGGTGCTCGCGGTGACGACTCCCTGGCTGATCAGCGCCGCGGCCGAGATGATCTTTGCGGTCGAGCCCGGTGCGACTCTGGCGGTGAGCGCGAAGTCGTTGAAGCCGTTGTTGTTGGCGATGGCCAGAATCTGGCCGGTGGACGGCTGGATGGCGACGATCGAGCTTTGCGGGTGCTGGGCGACGGCGCTACGCGCGGCGCGCTGCGCCCGGGCGCTGATGGTGGTGGCCAGGGTGGCGTCGACCGGCTTGGCGATCGTTGCCTGGCTTTCCTTGACCGGCGTGCCGTCCGCGGACTGGATCTCGACGGCGAGTCCCGGTTGCCCCAGCCCCTTGGGCGGGCTGGCCTTCAGCATTCCAGTGATCGTGTTCAGGCCCGCGTCCTGATACGAGGTGAGGCTGGTGCCGCTGGCGTCGGTGACGGACGTCGCCGTCGGGGCCACCGGGACGGCCGCCAGGTGGGTGGTCGCGGTGAGGTTCGGCGCGAGGTCGTCAGGTGCCCACGCGATGGACCACGCCGGCGAGTCCGGCTTCTGGTAGGCGACCAGTGACGAGTGGTAGCTCCAGGTACCGCTGATCATCCCGGTGCTTGCCGCGGCCGCCACCAGGGCGTTCACCGCCATGGTGACCTTGACCCGCGGCGTCGACGCGGTCTCGGTCGGCGCACTGCCCGTGGGAGCATCGGCCAGCTCAGTGGCGCCGGTGGGCGAGCCACTCAGGCTCTGGAGATGAAGGCCCTCGCGGTACGCGGCGAGCGCCGCCTCGGCGGCCGGCGGGCTGTCGGTGTAGCTGGCCGCCAACCTGACGTTGCCGGCCCCCCACGCCCTCAGGAACGCGGTGGTGATCTGCTCGCCGTCCTGCTCCGGGGACGATCCCGTCGGCACGAACCCGACGACGGGATGGCTCTTCTTGCCTGGCACGACCACGGTCACCACGGTCGCGACCACGACAACCACGACGACCACGCCGACGGCTGTCACGAGCGTGATGAACTTCCACGACCTCCGGCCCCTGTGGCGCCTGGCCGGGCGAGCCGCGTCCTGCCCCCCGCGCCCCGGTTCCGAGCGGGACAGGTTCCGCAACTCGTACGTCGTGTCGCCCCCCGCGTCCGGGTGGGCCGAGTTCTCCGACTCATGCCCCGTGTCCGCCTCTCCACGGTTTTCGCGCGGATTCGGCGCCCACGAGTCCATGCAGCGCACGCTACGGGCCGCGATTTAAACCGTCAAAGCAGACATTTGGCATCCTGTCAGCAGCGCAGCCCGCGCTGGGCGTCCGTGCAGCGCGGTAAGGATCGCGGCCAGCCCGTTGACTGCCGAAAGCCATCTCCCATCGCGTCCCATCGCGCGCTGATCTGCTGACGGCCGAGAACAGCCGCTCGTCCGTCACGACGTTCTCGTCGTCGACAAGACCATCGCGTCGCAGCGCCCCCAGCACCTGGGACAACCCGAGAAGGCCCTGCGGGCTCGGGAGGGATGCGCATAGTGGGGCGGTCCGGGCGCGTTTGAGACCGTGAACAAGGCCGGCCCGCGGAATGACCGCGGCCCACAGATCCGTAGTCCTCGGAACGGCGTCCACGGACGTCCACGGACCTGTGCCGGTGCACGTCACGGGCTCGGCACCGTCCACCGGCGTCCACGGCGGTCCAGCCGGGCCAACGACGCTCATGCTGGCGTTCGCCAGGCCGGTCCGACTGCCACGCCTGCGCTTGCACACAAGCAGGCCGCCGTTCGCTTAGCTGGCCAGCTCGGGCCGAGCGGGCTCGCGGGACGTCGGCCTTCGCGCGCGGAGGCCCAGCTGGACCAGCGCGCTCGACATCGGCAGGAGCACCGCGGCCGCGGCAGCGTCCGCCAGGAGATGGTTCCCCGTCGCCATCACGACGAAGGTGGTGAGGGCTGGATAACACCACGCCAGGGCACGCAGCAACCGGTTGTCCGTCAGCGCGCGGCTTGCCATCGCCACCCACAGCGCCCATCCGACGTGAAGCGATGGCATCGCGGCGAACGGGTTCTCCGCGGAGGTGATCCCGTGCTGTCCACCCGCGCCGAAGGTCCGCACCCGCGCGACAGTGTCGACGAACCCGGCTGAGGGCAGCAGCCGCGGTGGCCCGATCGGGCAGAGCCAGAACACGACCAGCGCCAGCAGGCTCGCGACCACCAGGATGTCCCGGTACTGCCGGTAACGGCCGGGCCGCAGCACCAACAACAGGGTCAGCACCAGGGCCGTCACGACGAAGTGCGGACCGTCGTAGTAGTAGTTTCCGACCACCTCCCGGAAATGAGAACGCGCCCACCAGGTGTTGACCCACAGTTCCGGGGACAGATGGACCGCGCGCTCGGCCCGCAACACCCGGTCGGTGCGGCCCAGTGCCTGCTGGGCGTGCCGAGGCGCGTGGTCAGCGATGATCGAATACAGCTGAAAGCCGACGATGATGAGGAGCGTCTCGAGGGTCAGATGCACCGCAAGGAAGCGGATACGACTCGCCTTGGCGTTCTCGAACGACAGCCAGGCCCACATCTGCCCCAGCGATGCCCGGCGAGAACCGGACGCTCTCGACGGTCCCGTCAGCTCAGCCATGCAGCCCTCGGCGACGCGCGCGAGCAGGGCCCTGCCGGACCGGGAGCGGTGCGGCGCCCGGCGCCTGGGACTGCGCCGGAAACCGATGACGGACGATGGCCGTACAGATTCCGTTCACTTCGCCGACAGTAGTGCGGCACCGCCCGGAAAGGCCCTGCGGGCTGCCCGGCGCCGACGGCTACACCCTCGACTATCTGCGGACCTGGTCGCGGCGGCGGACGAGCCAAAGATCGACATGAAGCGGCAGCGGTGGACGAGTCACAGCCTCACACGCGCTCCGCGGAACGGGGCCAGGTCCCCGGGGTGCGGTGCCGGAGGTCACGTCCGGACTTGTGAGACCGCCGCCGAACAGGCATAACGTCTCCCACCGTGACAGAACGCCCAGCCGGTCCGCCGCATCTGAGCTTGGCGCTGCTCCGTCCACCAAGGCCTTCCCGCTCCGACGGCGCGGCGGCCGGGGATGACGCTGCTGAACGTGACACGCTGCTCGTCCGTCGTGCGGCGCGTCGCATCAGCCCTTCAGTAGCTGCCGCGACATCACTACCCGCTGGATCTGGTTCGTGCCCTCGTAGATCTGGGTGATCTTGGCGTCGCGCATCATGCGTTCGACGGGGAAGTCGCGGGTGTAGCCGGCGCCGCCGAACAGCTGGACGGCGTCGGTGGTGACCGACATCGCGACGTCGGAGGCGTAGCACTTGGCGGCCGCGGTGATGAAGCCGAGGTTGGGCTCGCCGCGTTCGGCGCGGGCGGCCGCGACGTAGACCATGTGGCGGGCCGCCTCGATCTTCATCGCCATGTCGGCGAGCATGAACTGAACGGCCTGGTTGTCGGCGATCGCCCGGCCGAACTGCTTGCGCTCCTTCGTGTATGCGATCGACGCCTCCAGTGCCCCCTGCGCAATGCCGACGGCCTGCGCGCCGATCGTCGGGCGGGTGTGATCGAGCGTCGCGAGGGCGGTGCGCAGGCCCGTGCCGGGCGCGCCGATGATGCGGTCGCCGGGAACGCGGCAGTCGGTGAAGTGGATCTCCCGGGTCGGCGAGCCCTTGATCCCGAGCTTGCGCTCCTTGGAGCCGACCTCGAAGCCCGGATCGTCCTTGTGGACGACGAACGCGGAGATGCCGTCGACCTTGTGGGCTGCGTCCGGGTCGGTGACCGCCATGACGGTGTACCAGGTGGAGATGCCGGCATTGGTAATCCAGCACTTGGTGCCGTTGAGGATCCAGTCCGAGCCGTCGCGGCTGGCCCGGGCCCGCATGGAGGCCGTGTCCGAGCCGGCCTCCCGCTCGGACAGCGCGTACGACGCCATCGCCTCGCCGCTGGCGATCGACGGCAGCACCTGCTTCTTCACCTCGTCCGACCCGGCGAGCAGGATCGGCATGGTGCCCAGCTTGTTGACCGCGGGGATCAGCGAGCTCGACGCGCAGCCTCGCGCGACCTCCTCGATCACGATGCACGTCGCGACCGAGTCCGCGCCCTCACCGCCGTACTCGGCCGGAATGTGCACCGCGGAGAAGCCGGCCCGGTTCAGCGCGTCGAGCGCCTCCCGGGGGAACCGCTCGTTGTCGTCGACGTCCGCCGCGTACGGGACGATCTCCTTCTCGACAAGGTCACGAACCGCCTCCCGCAGCGCGTCGTGTTCCTCGGGAAGCCGGTAGAGATCGAAACCGGAGTCCACTTCGGGCCTTCTTCCTGCCTCGCTCGTCGGAATGTCTCGGTCCGGGCGTGCCGCTAGCCGCGGTAGTCGTGGAAGCCGCGGCCGCTCTTCTTGCCGAGCAGGCCCGCGTCCACCATCCGGGCCAGCAGCGGCGGCGACGAGTAGAGCGGCTCCTTGAACTCGTCGTACATCGACTCGGCGACGGCCTTCACCGTGTCCAGGCCGATCAGGTCGCACAGCGCGAGCGGGCCCATCGGGTGGCTGCAGCCGAGCACCATGCCGTTGTCGATGTCGGCGGCCGAGGCGAAGCCGGACTCGAACATCCGGATCGCGGACAGCAGGTACGGGACGAGCAGCGCGTTGACGATGAAGCCGGCGCGGTCGGTCGAGGTGATGACCTGCTTGCCCAGCGGCCCGGTGACGACCGCCGTCGCGGCCTGGACCGTGGCCTCGCTGGTCAGCAGCGACGGGACCAGTTCCACCAGCGGCAGCACGGGGACCGGGTTGAAGAAGTGGATGCCGACGACCTGCTCGGGCCGGCTGGTCGCCATGCCCAGCTTCATGATCGGGATGGACGAGGTGTTGGACGCGAAGATCGCGGCAGGGTCCTCGACGACCTTGTCCAGCGTCGCGAAGATCTCGGTCTTGAGCTGCTCGTTCTCGGCAATCGCCTCGATCACCAGCTGCCGATCCGCGAAGTCGCCCAGGTCGGTCGTGAAGGCGATGCGGGCCAGCGCCGTGTCCCGGTCCTCGGGCGAGAGCTTGCCGCGCGCGACGCCCCGGTCGAGCGAGCCGACGAGCCGCGCGCGCCCGGCCTCGGCGGCACGGGCGTCGATCTCCCGTACCAGCACGTTCAGCCCGGCACGGGCGGCGACCTCGACGATTCCCGAGCCCATCAGCCCGCAGCCGACGACGCCGAGCCGCTCCAGCGTCGGCGCCGTGCCGTCCACCTGCTCGCCCATTCCGAGTCCTCTCTCGCGTCGCCGCCTCGTCACCGCCGTGTCCCGGCGGGCCGCGGCCCGACAATCCTGGTTGGAAGCCCGATTGTAGGACGTCCAGACAAAAGGGCGGGCGTCCACCAAGGAGACGTCGGATGTCACCCGGGCTGGATCACCCCAGACCCGAGCAACGGCACCAACCCACCCTAGACCCGCCGAGACAGCTCGGTGGACGTCGTCGCATCAGGTCCGGTCCCCGGCCAGCGGCACGCGGCCCCGCAGGCAGCCGCGTTCGGGGACCGGTCAGCCGCAGCAGTGGCGTCGCTCACCGTTTCGCCGCCGGCGCGGGGTGAACCCCGCCGCCCGGCGGCACCGGCACTGGTCCGGCGGACGAGCCGCCAACCCGAGCCCGCGGCCCACCACGATCCCGGCCATCAACGGCGCGGGCCGGCGCCCGTGCGCTCAGGCTCCGTCGGCGGCGGTCAGCTCCGCAGCCAGGCCGTCGATCGCCTGGGCCTGCTCCAGGTCCAGGACGGTGAGGCCGCCGGCGTCGTGGGTGCTGAGCGTGAAGGTCACCCGTCGCCAGCGGATGTCGATGTCCGGATGGTGGTTCATTCCCTCGGCGACCTCGGCCACCTGGCGTACCAGCTCGATGCCGGCGAGGAACGTCGGCGCCGTCACCGTGCGCCGGATGGCTCCGTCGACGAGCGCCCAGTCGGGCAGCCCGCGCAGGCCTGCGGCGATCTCGTCGGCGGACAGCGCAGCCGGGCGTGCCATGCGGACTCCTCCGGGTCATCACCGGCCAGTGGCCGCCCGGGCAGGCGGCTGCACCCACCCTAAGTCCGCTCCCCCGCCAGGTCCCGTCCCAGCCCCGTCCCGACGGGAACGTACCGCTGGGCGGTGGCACGCCCGTACGAGGGCGCACCGCGAGGCGGGGCGCAACCGTCGAGCAGGGACGGGCCGCCGGTCGGTGGGGAGCGTCGAGCGCGGAGGCGGCGCCCGGCGGCGAGGCCGCGCGAAGAGGGCTGGCGGACGGTGCCCCGTACCTGGGCGGGTCTCCGCGGCGACCGTTCCCTGTAGCGGCCCGCCGCTACTTCACGCAGCCCGCGTCGGCCGACACGGGCGCCTGGGTGTAGTACGGCGCCGGCGTCGCGGTTCCCGCGGTCGGTGTCGCGACGACCGAGGTGTCGCCGTTCGCGAGGTCCTCGCCGACAACCAGGGTGATCATCCCGTCGGCCGCCGCGGACGAACCGGCGGCCGGCGTCGTCGCCGCGGTCGACGGGCTGGCCGTGGCGTCGACGGGGACCGCGCTCGCGCCGGGGACGTCGGCGAGCAGCCGGCTGGCGGCCGCCGACAGGGCCGCCGGGTAGCGCACCTCGGTACGGGTCACCGCGCGGCTGCCGTTGGTGCCGACCCGCACGACCTGGTAGCCGGCGGCCCGCAGCTTCGCCGCGACCCTCGTGGCGGCCCCGCCGCTCGGGCTGCCGTTCAGGACGGTCACCCGGATCTGGCTCGGGTCGACGGCCGGGGTCGGCGCCAGGGACGGGGTGGGCGCCGCGGCCGGGCTCCTGTCGTCACCCGCGATGATCTGCTGGAAGAAGGAGCGCACCGTCCCCGGGTCGTACAGCGCGTAGTAGACGGGCGACGACACCGCTCCGGACAGCGGGATCGTCGTGAACTGGACCTGGCCGGCGCTCATCGCGTGCGTACGCAGGGCGAGTGTCCTCAGGTCGGTCAGCCTGGTCCCGGAATCGACCGTGACAGCGCTGGTCACGGCGTTCAGGAAACCGGTGAGCTTGGCCGGGTCTGTCAGCAGGTCGCCGCTGTTGACCTTCCGGAACACCGCGGCGAGGAACGCCTGCTGGCGCTCTATGCGGGAGTAGTCGCCGTTCGCGAAACCGTGCCGCTGGCGCACGAACGCGAGCGCGTTGTCGCCCTCCAGCAGGTTTTCGCCGACCTGCCCGCGGAAGCCGGACATGGGGTCGTTGAGGTTGGTGGACGTCCTGCCGTCCTCCGCCACGTATTCTCGGTACGGGTCGGAGACCATGCAGACCTGGACGCCGCCGAGCACGTTGCTCATCTGCTTGAAGCCGCCGAAGTCGATCTCGGCGAAATGGTCGATGCGCACGTTGGAGACGTTCTCCAGCGTGCGCACCAGCAGCGCCGGGCCACCGAGGTTGAACGCAGAGTTGATCTTGTCTGTGTGGGCCGAGTGGTGCTCGCCGGCTGAGTCGGTGAACGCCGGGATGGTCACCTTCAGGTCGCGCGGCACCGAGACCAGCGTCGTCGAGCCGTTCGATCCGAGATAGGCGATCATCATCGTGTCCGACCGCGAGCCGCCCACCTCGGCCCTGTCCGCGCCGGTGCGCACGTCCGACCCGACGAGCAGCCACGTCTCCCGCCCGTGCGGGACCGCCGGGGGCCGGGTGCCTTCGACCCGATCGGCGCTCAGGTCGGTCCGCTTCAGCCGGCCGTCGAAGTACCGCGTCGCGCCGTAGCCAAGCACGACGACTAGGAACACCGCGCAGGACACCATGGCCGCCAGCCCGACGACCAGCGCGTGCACCAGCCCATGCCGCCGCGGCTGACCGCCGTCCAGGTTCGCCCGTGGACTGAGCTCCGGCGGAAGCCCCGTCCCGCCCCGCGACCGCACCACCGCCGTCGCACCGCCCGTCCGTGCGGCTCCCGACGCGGCCACCTCCGATCCGCTCGCAGCGGCCTCGTCATCGGTCGCCTCGTAATCGTCGGCACGGTCGGGCGCGCGCCGGGGCCGGACCATCGCCGTCGTCGCGGGAGCGTCGACCGGCTGCCCTGACGCGGCGCTCGCGGCGATTCGGTCAGGTTCCGCGGTCTCGAGCGCGCCAGCGAGCCGCGCGAGCCGCGCCCGCGGCGACAACTGCCGGGCCGGAGGCTGCCGGGCCGCCGCCCCCGCCGGTTTGTCATCAGTCGGGGCGACCGGCGCGGAGGATGGCGCCGATCTGGCGGCGACAAGTGCCGCTTCGGTGGGGCTCGCGGTCCGGCGCCTGCCCGGTGCCTGGTCGGCGTCCTCGCGCGAGCCGTGGCCGTCAGGCTGGGCGGCGCGGTCTCCGACCGGCGACCGGCCGCTGGCTGCGGAAGCAGCGGCCGGCGAGTGGGTCACCTCGGGCCCGCCGTTGGCGGCCTCGTCGCCGGCCGAGTCGCGCCTTGCCGCCGGGCCGGTTTCAGGGGCATGGCGGCCGGCCAGCGCAGCGCCGCCGTCCTCGTTGCCACCATCCGCCTCGGGGTCTGGCAGCGGTTCCGTCGGCTGATCGCCGGAGAGCATCTGTGCACTGCTCACGCGGACGACCTTTCCACCGACGAACCGGTACCGGACGGAACCAGCCTTACCAGGAATTCTCGCGCAGAAATGTTAAGAACCTGGACCCTACCCAGCGGTTTCCCCCGACGTCGCTGATCAACGGCCACATCGCAGGCTGGTGACATACATCTCAGCCCGACGGCGACAGCAAGCTCGTGGCCGTCGTGAACCTCGCTCGGTTCTCACCTCGCTCCGCCCTCAGCCCGCAGCCCCTGACTGAGGCTTTTCCAGCCGACTTCCCCGCCTTGGGCGACAGCAATTTGGGACCCGGGCAGGAGCGGGCCAAGCCGGGGCTCGAGCCGCGTTTGGCCGCCAACGTCGCCCGAGACGCGAGACCCGATCAGCTGGCCAGCCGCCCCTTGGCCGTGTGCCGTGCCAGGCCGGGAGGAGACGGTGATCGAAGGACACCGTGATCGGAGGAGAGCAGACGAGACCGGTCCAATCCGAGCCGCACCACCTGACTGTCCGCCCACCAGCCCGCACTATCTGTCACGTTGGCGGGGCCACACCGCTGTCGAGATACAGTCAACCTCTCGGGACGGCCTACCTCCGATCAGCACCCCGGAAGGCGGCCAGCCGGCCCGCTACCTGCATTTTCTGCTGAGAAGCAACGAAGGTTCGCCCCACCTGGCGCAGACCTCGCGAAAGAATTTCCCGAGTTACTCCTGTCGACAGACAGGAATCGCTTCATTATGGTGCTCATGGCGCCCGCGATCGACGAAGAGGACAAAAGCCACCTTCCGTCGCGACCCACCAGTCGAACGACGCACACACGATGCACCTTATGTCTCCATGGCTCGCCGCCGCTGGCACGACCCG
>Ga0068863_100001603_pt1 | contig 22354 bp, 21 predicted proteins | sample KBSSwiS62_FD_66596 | JGI IMG/M metagenome (GOLD analysis project Ga0068863, IMG submission 66596) | Switchgrass rhizosphere microbial communities from Kellogg Biological Station, Michigan, USA - KBS Switchgrass S6-2 | ecosystem: Host-associated > Plants > Roots > Rhizosphere > Soil ... | reverse complement strand
GCGGAGCCTTTGCTCGAGACTGCCCAGCAGAGCTGGGGCGAGTCCGACTTGAAATCCGAAACTGTTGGCTTTGATGAGAAGGTTGATATCAAAGGTCCCGTACCCATCGCGACGGTCGTGACGAAGGATGCGGGTGAGGGAAAGAAAGCCCGCCTGATCGTCGTTGGTGACTCGGACTTTGCCGCGAATGTAAATTTCAGCAGTCAGGGGAACGGGAATCTCTTCATCAACACCATTAAATGGCTTGCACGCGATGAGAATCTGATTTCCATCAAGGCCAAGGATCCGACCGATAGGCCGTTGACCCTGACCGAAAGCGGTGGTCGCACCATTGCGATTGTCGTGCTGGTCCTCTTCCCAGGAGCCATGCTGATTGCCGGCGTGCTCGTTTGGCTCAAACGGAGGAAATAGTGCGGTTCAAAGGCACACTCGCTCTCCTGCTGGTTTTTGCCGCGCTGGGCGGTTACGTCTATTACAGCGACTTCTACAACAAGGAACAGCGGCAGAAGCAGGAAAGCGCCAAGAAGAAACTGTTCGGTGGGGAGGCGAAGGATATCTCCGAGGTTACCCTCGAGTACGAAGGAAGATCCGTGACAGGTGTTCGTAAAGGTGACAGCGGTTGGGAAATCACAAATCCGTCTGGCCTTGAAGCTGATGCGGATACCTGGGAGCAGTTGGCATCGAGCTTTGTGGGTATTCAAAAAGATGAGGTCGTTAGTGCGGAGAAAACGGACCTCATGCCCTTCGGGCTGGATAAGCCCGGTATTGTCGTTAAATCGAAGCTGAAGAGCGGTTCGACCCCGGCCATTCTCATCGGAGCAGAGAATCCCAAAAAGACGTTCAGTTACGCCAAGCTTGCTGACAAAGATGAAGTTTTCCTGATTTCGACTGGCGACAGCGGTGCTTTCAAGAAAAGTTTGACCGACTTGAGGAATAAGAAGGTCCTCGATTTTGAAACCGACAATATCGACTCCATAAAGCTTTCGATTCCGGGTAAGCCGGATCTGGAGATGCAGAAATCCGGCTCGGACTGGCTGATTAAAAAACCCGTTGACGGCCGCGCCGATGCGAGCGAAGTCACTTCCTTCTTGAGCGCGATTCAGTTCTCACGCGCGTCGGCATTTGCCGATGAAAAGATCGACGCGAAGGCCAGTGGAATCGACATGCCCTCGGTAAGAATTAGGCTGCACGATCAAAAAGCCGGCGCTGATCGTGTTCTTCTCTTTGGAAAGTCACCTGAAAAGGGAAAGTACTACGCGAAAGATTTGTCCCGAGCGCCGATCTTTATTTTGGCGAGCGAAATCTTTGACAAGACCCAGCGGTCTGCGTTCGATTGGCGGGACAAGACGATCGTTCACTTCGGGCCTGAGGGGACTGCATCCGTGGATGAACTGGACATCGTGCGCGGCACAGAAAAAGTCTCTTTGAAGAAGGCGGAGAACATCTGGTCCGCTGCCGACGGTCGGAAGATCCAACAGCCGAAGATTGCGGAGATCCTCAGCGCAATTCAGGGGGCGCAGGCGACGAGCATCCTGGACTCACCCAAGCCGCTCGGTTCATACGGCTTGGACAAACCCAGGCTGGAGGCAGTCCTGCGGGAGAAGGGCAAGGAGGTGGCCTCGCTTCAGTTCGGGAACGATAGCCAGAGTCCGGCGGGCGTCTATTTGAAATCGGCAGCTCCGGCCATCCTAACGGCAAACAAGGACTTATACGACAAGCTCAACGTCCGCTGGAGCGATCTTCTGGAAGTTCAGCCAAGCCCGGAAACTCCTTCTAAGTAATTTAGAATCAAAAGGTTTAATTTTCTACGGGATTGTGTAACCGCATTTCTGTCCTTAACGTATTGAACTTATGAATTTTGACCGCGAACTGATTGTTCGCGCCCAGGCCGGGGACAGGGAAGCCCAGGAGAGTTTGGTAAAGGTTTTCTCTCCGATGGTCTTTCGGCTGATCTCACGCTTTTTTCGGAGTCGTGAGGATGTCGAGGACTTGGCCCAGGATGTGTTCGTTAAGATGTTCGGACGGATCGATCAGGTCCGACCGGACGAAAATTTTCCGGGATGGTTGCAGCGCGTTGCGGTAAATACTTGCTATGACGAACTGAGAAAGACACGTCGGCGCCGGACCGCAATGGAAACATTTGGACCCCGGGAGGTTACTGAGGGTATTGTTCAGCCTGAAGAGCCAAAGGATTTTGGCAAGGCGCGTTTGGCGCTCCAGGCTTTGGATCCAAAGTTGAGGATTCCACTAATTTTGAAAGAAGTGGAAGAGATGTCGGTTGAAGAGATAGCCCGGACGCTAAGCATTACTGAGACGAATGTAAAGGTTCGATTGTTTCGGGCGCGAAAGAAGCTGGCTGCCAGCCTTGGGGACGAAAAGAAATGAATTCAACACTGAACAACTTCTTTAAAGAAGAGCGGAAGCGGGTTTTTGAGCCGGGGCCTTATTTTACGCAACGCGTGATGGCGCGTGTGGCGCAGGCTGTTCCGAGCATATGGGACGTCATTCCGTTTGCGGCGCGTCCAATCATGGCGCTCTCGCTGATTCTCCTGTTTGGAGTGTTGTCCATTCAGATAGTTCTTCCAGCCGAACCGGCAGGAACGGTCGGTCCGATCATGGCTGTCGTCGGGCAAGACCTCACGCAGGCGGAGCAGAGGTTCTATCTCGATCCCACCGGTCCGTCTGACGAGCTTGATGATTTGAACCTGTTGGGCTTGACGCCGTGATTTCGAGTGCGACGAGGGGAAAGTTACTCGTCTTCGTTGTGTTTGTTGTTGGCGGTTTGACTGGTGCCCTGATTGACAATGTTTACGAAACGCGGTGGCGTACAGACGGCGAGTCTGCTCGGCGTTCCCCGCAGCAGCTAAATCAACAGCTTTACGATCTCCTCGAACTCAGCACCGAACAGCGGCAGCAGTTTCAGACCATTCTTGAGGCATCCCGGCCGGACTTTGAAAAATTGTTTGCGGAAAACCGGAAATTGCTGGAGCCCAATCGACGAAAGGCCGCCGAACTGCAAGAACAGACACGAGCAAAAATAAGGGCTATCCTGACCGAAGAACAGGCGAAAAAATATAACGAGTATAATGAAAAGCGCCGCCCTGGCCCGCCCGGACCGTCGAGGCAGTCACCTGGGCGCCCTGGTCAACCCTAAGGGCTGAGGTCACGAAGCCATCCAAGACATTTTGTTGCGCGTCACGCGCACAGTCAGAAAACGTCCGGTTTTATTGCAGCTGAAGAATCCGTAGCTCGGAGGAAATGTTATGAGAAAACTCTTATTGGTGGGGGCAATTGTCCTGCTGGCCTCACCTTGCTTTGCTCAGGATGATTTTGGCGGCGGCTTCGGCGGCGGCTTCGACGGGGTTCTCACCGGCAGCGATATCGATGCTTTGCTCGGCGGCGGCAATCGCGGCAATCGCAACAATAACGGTACGAGCATCCCGAATCCCGAGCAAATGCTGCTTCAAATGAAGGATTTGCTGAAGGCAAAGAAGGTCCCTCTTAACAAGGACCAGGAGAAGGCTTTAAAGACTTTCCTCGACACTGAAACCGTTGCCATGCGCACGGAACTGGAAGCCCAGTTTACCAACCGCGGTAACAACAATGGCCGCGGCAATAACAACACTGCCAACACTCTTAGTGAAATCTTCACCACGGTGACACACCACAACACCGAACTCCTCACCGCAATCAAAGCTGATCTCATGCCCGATCAGGCGGCGCTGATCGCTAAAGCGGAGAAGGATAAGAAGACGTGTACGGTTGTGCTGGATCTCTTCAACCCGCAACAACTGCAGAATCGCAACGAGGGTAATCGCGGGGGTGGTAACAGAGGCAACCAGGGTTTCAATAATTTCCCGGGCGGATTTGATGGCGGCTTTGATTTTCAGGGTGGTGGCGGGTTTGATCCCCGTGGCGGCAATCGAGGGAATAACAACTTTGCTCAGCAGATGCCCGACAGGGCCTTCTGCACCACCGCGAGTTCAACAACAGCTGAACGCGTCGCGCCAATTTCGCAGATTTTGAGCAAAGGCAAAAAGCCTCTGACTCCAGACCAGGAGCAGAAGGTAGCGAGTTTGATCGAGGCGAGAGTGCCTTTGATGCAACAGGAAATGAGGGATAAGAACCCTCAAATGGCGAATCTGGTTAATAACATCAACAATCAGAACCGCAACAACAACAATAACAACAACCAGACAGTGAACCCGCAGCAGCTGCGAAACAATATCGTCAATACGATCATGACGCAGCTCGGCATTCCAAATAACAACAATAACAACAACAATAACAATCGCGGCCGAGGCGGCAATAACAACAACAACAACGGCAACGCGAACAACACAGGCAACGCGAACAACACAGGCAACGCGAACAACACAGGCAACGCGAACAACGCCGGTAACGCGAACAACACCGGTAACGCGAACAATAACCCCAACAACGCTAACGCAAACAACAATAACAACAACGGGCGTGGAAACCGCGGCAACAACTTCAATATCGAGTCCGAAGTCCGGAAGAAGAATGAAGAGTTGTTCGACAAAATGCCGGCAGCGGCGAAGTTAGATCCCCCGCAAGCGGCGGAGATCAAGAAGTACAAGTACAACCAGATCAAGGCCAGGGGCGGGGTTGATCGTTATCGCGGCATCATGGAGGAAGAAGGAACGCCACTCACTCCCGAACAGATCACGCAGATCCAGAGCCTCTTTAATGCCACGAATCAGGCCGTTCGGCAGTTTGCGGATAACTTGGTCGGACAGGAAATGTCAGCCGTTCCGAGTCTGGAGCCGCCTCCACCGACTACTCAGAATGCAAACCAGAACCGGCCGAACCCGAATAACGTGAATCAGAACCCAGTCGCTCAGCAGATCGTGGCCAAGGTGTTGCCGGAAGTTTCGAAGAGGCACGCGGCTCAGGACCGTGCCCTTACCGAAACGATCATGAAAGTATTGACGCCACCGCAGGTCGCGTCTTACAAGCTGAACACATTGCCCTAGGCTTCATTTCCCCCCGTAAGAAGCCAGGGATAGAGGACACGTCCTCTATCCCTGGCTTTTTTTTCGCCTATAATGACGCATGCATTTTTTTTCTTATGCGGGTGGGCGCCTCCACTGTGAGGACGTCCCGCTGGATGACATTGCGCGCGAGGTTGGCACCCCGGTTTATGTCTACAGCGAAGCTGCAATGCGACGACAGGTGCGGATTTTTGCCGAAGCTTTTCAGTCGATTCCTCACTTGATCTGCTATGCCGTCAAAGCCAACTCCAATTTGAGCGTTATTCGCCGTCTTGCCGATTGGGGGGCCGGGTTTGAGATCGTCTCCGGTGGAGAATTGTTCCGAGTTGTGCGGGCTGGCGGTTCTGCGGATAAAGTCGTCTTCGACGGGCCCGGTAAGACTGTCGCAGAAATCCGATACGCGCTCGACGCCAATATCCTCTTCTTCAATGTAGAGTCGGCAGCGGAAGCAGAGCTGATTGCAGACACTGCGCGCGAGACGGGAAAGCGCGCGCGGATATCGATACGCACAAACCCCGACGTCGATCCGGGAACGCACCCGTACATTTCTACGGGAATGAGGGAACATAAGTTCGGGATCGCAATGGAAGAGGCCCACGCCCTCTACCTGAAACTGTGTGAACGGCCCGAAATCGAGATTGTTGGCGTGACCTGTCATATCGGTTCGCAGATCACGCAGATGGCGCCGTACCGCGACGCAATTGCAAGCCTGCGAGAGTTTGTAACGAGACTCCGGAACGAAGGTGTTTCATTGCGGTACCTGGATTTTGGAGGCGGTCTCGGTATCGCGTACAACGGCGAGGAGCCGCCTTCGGTCTCGGGTTATGCAGAGCTGGTCATTACCGCGACAAAGGATCTGGGACTAACCCTTGTCCTGGAGCCCGGACGCATTATCGTGGGTAACGCCGGGACTCTCGTGACGCGTGTCACCTTCATTAAAGATCAGGGGACCAAGCGGTTCATTATTGTAGACGCGGGCATGAATGATTTGATGCGGCCCTCCCTCTATGGGTCGCATCATCAGATCTGGTCGGTATCGGAAAATGCCGCGACTCAAGTGGCCGACATTGTCGGCCCCATCTGCGAGTCGTCAGATTTCATTGCAAGAAATCGTGAACTGCCGGCCTTCCAGCCAGGTGACCTTGCTGCGGTAATGAGTGCGGGAGCTTACGGATTTTCGTTATCTTCGAACTACAACTCCAGGCCCCGTGTCGCGGAGGTACTGGTCAGTGGGAAGAAATACGAGGTCATACGGCGAAGAGAATCGTACGAGGATTTGATTCGCCTGGAACTCTAACGCTAGCGTTTCGGCTACCGGATCCCAAGCTGGCCCAGCTCATTTTTAATACGCGCGATGTGGGTCGAATCCGCGAGTGATCCTTCCAGCCTGATCTTGCCTGTTGGATCGAGGAGTCTGAATTCTCCGGCCTCGGCTCCGAGCAATTTGGATCCATTGTTGAAAAACAGGGGAACCTTGGTGCCGCGAAAATCATCAGTACGATGGCGGGCCACAGCGAGAATTGCAGCGCCATTTGAACCGAAGGCCTCATAGAGTTGCTCGAGGCTACTCACCGCCGATTTCTGATCCGGAGAAACAACACCATACAGCAGAACGCGCCCACGATATGTTTCAAGCGTCATCGTATAGCCGGCTGCATCCGTGATTGCGAACTCAGGACCATTAGCGAGCGCATCATCAAGCTGCGGCTGCGGAGCCGGCTGAGCTGGCGTTCCGTCCACTGGTTTTGCAAGGTTGATGGTTTGTTCGTGAGAGTCCTTCTTAATGCCATCCGGCTCGGTCTGGCTTTGAATTGCAGGAGGCTGAGCGGCGACCGCGGGCGCAGGAGCTTCCTGAACGTTTTTCATGCCGATGATCAATACGATCACGGCAACTGCAAGCGCGCCCACGGTACCGAGAGCGAGCCTAAAGACTCGTGGACGCCCATTGCTCCGAACTGCCGTTTGGGCAATGGCTAGCCTATGCTGCAGCACTCCACGCACCAGGGGGTCGATGGCGCTGAAGGACTCCACATTTTGGCGGCAGTCTGCGCAGGACGCCAGGTGAGCCTGGAAACGCTGCTGCTCGTCTCCGGCAAGGTCACTGCAAAAATATGCCTCGAGTTTTGAGTTAAGCCATTCGCAATTCGTCATCGTCGTTTTCTCTTACTTTCCAATGCATCCTTCAGCCGTTTTCTTGCGTAAAAGATTCTGGACTTCACAGTTCCTGGGGGAATTTCCAGAATCTCCGCAATCTCGGGTATCGTCAGCCCTTCGATCGACAGCATCAGCAGGGGCATGCGGAAGTCATCGGGTAGCATGCTGACGTGTTTGTTCATGTCCATCATCGCTTCCCGGGGCACGTTCATGGAGTTGTCCGGCGGGTCAAATTCGATCGAACCGCCGCCTGGGTCTATCTCGAAGTCTCCGAAAAAGACCCAACGCTTCAGACGCCGTGAGAGGCTGCGATGATGATTTATGGCCACGCGCGCAACGATTCGCGACAGCCAGATCCGCAGGGGGCAATCCCCCCGAAACTGATTGATGCCGCGGAAGCCTCGCATAAGTGCTTCCTGAACAATATCTTCCGCGTCAATCGGGTTCCGGGTCGAAGCAACCGCGATCTGCATAAGAAAAGAGCGGCTCTCGCGGGCGACCAACTCGAAATCCGCTTGAGTGACGCCAGCTTGAGCTTGTGCCCTATTCATTCATATTGAGACCGCCAGCGCGTCTCTACTTAGGGACAACCGATGGAAATGATTAGTTCAGAAAAAGTTAACGAATGGACGCCTGCGACTTCACTTGCTCAAGTTTCTGGCGCATTCGCATGGCTTCATCGGGTTCGTCTGCGTACTGCAAGCCCTTGGTCCAGGAGGCCTGGGCATCCTGATACTTGCCGGTCTTGTAGTAGACATCTCCGAGATGGTCGTACATGGTTGCGTTCGTGGCCGCGAAGGCGACCGCACGCTTCAAAAACTGCTCCGCCAGGTCGAGGCGATTCATCTTGAAGTAAACCCACCCAAGACTGTCAAGGAAGGCGCCGTTTATAGGGTCGGAGTCGACGGCCTTCTTAACCATGGATAGAGCCTCATCAAGCTTCATATCGCGATCCGCGAGCATGTAGCCGAGGTAATTCAGAACGGAGGGATTGTTCTTGTCAAGATCCAGGGCTCGGCGGAAAGCCTGTTCGGCTTCAGTCACCTTGTCCTGACGTTCGTATAACGCACCCTGGAGGAAGTGAATCTGCTTCTCGTCCGGGAAATTCCGTGCGGCTGCATCCAGGGTTTTTTGAGCGTCAGAGTATCGTTGCGCGTGTTCGTAAACTCCGATAATCGCGGATACGAGATCCATGTCCGGGGTTTGTCCGGCGGATAGTCTTTGTAACAGCTGAATGCTCTCGTCTGTTCGTCCCCTCGAAGAGAGGATATCGGCGTAGGCGATCTGAAGGTCTCTGTTGTTGGGAGAGTCCTGTATGGCGGACCGGATTGTCGATTCCGCCTTATCGATGTTCTTTGCTTCCTTGTAGGTATCGGCGATCATCATATCGATTCGATTTCGATCGCTGGGATCGGCGAGAGCGCGCACGCTGCTGAAAGCAGCAATCGAGTCATCGAACCTTGTTTGAAGGGACCGGATAATGGCGACCTGCGTGTAGACCCGGATCCGAATGGCCTTGTCGTTTTGGCTATATACAGGCTTCTCTGTGTCTTTGAGAATCGATTCAAAGCCACGCACCGCGTCCTCAAACTTGCCTTCATCCCGGTCAATAAGGGCCATGTCAATGCGAAGAAACACATTCGTGGGCGCACGGCGAAGCCCGCGGCCCAATGTTTCCCGAGCTTCGCTGTACTTCATCTGGCGACGATAGATTTGCGCGAGCTTTTGGAGTACGCCGACATTGCTCTGGTCCTCACTGAGGACTTCTTCGAAGACAGAGGCCGCTTCTTCCAGGCGGTTGTCATCCAACAGCGCATCCGCGAGTTTGTTGCGCAGTTCGGGGTCATCGTTCAGCGCAGCAGCGCGTTTGTAGGCATCGGCTGCTCCGGTTGTCTCCCCGAGATTCGAGTAAGCGTCGCCCAGCGTTTCCAGGGCCCGGTCTGCCGCAGGTTGCTTTTTCAGGAAGTCATTAAGTAAATCAATGGCCTGGGCATTGTGATTGGAGTCGATCGCGAGACTTGCGAGTGCAACAACTCCGTCCTCGGATCCAGGCTCGATTCCGAGGAATTTTCGGTAGACTTCCGCAGCTTTGTCCGGATTGTCGCTGATGCGATAGAGCTGCCCGAGCATGAGGTAGCCCTCACGTCCTGTCGGGTCGATGCGAACAATCTCTTCAAATTCACGAATCGCGCGGTCGAGAGTGTCTTTGAGTTGCGCGGGGGTTACCTGCCGGCTGTTCTGAAGGTTCTGGATCGCGCTAATGTAAATGTCTCCCAGCAGTCGATGGGCGCCGAGATTGTTGGCATTAATTTCGACCGCTTTCTGCGCGGCTTTCAACGCTTCCTCTCGGTTTCTCTGATTCAGGTAAGTTCGCGCCATTGCCGCGTAGAGATCGGCATCGTTAGGCGTGATATCAAGCGCCTTGCGGTATTCCTTGAGCGACTCGTCGAACGACTGCTCCTGGTCGAGAACCCGGGCCATGGTGAAATGGAAATAGGCCTCAGCCTTTTTCGCTTCAGCTGCGGTCATTCCAGCCGGGCTATTCTGGGCCATTGCTGGTAATCCCAGGGCCAAAAGAAATGCCAGAAGCAGAACTCTTTTCATAAGCCGTCCATCTAGGTCGAATTAAGGGGACTCTATAATCGTCCTGTAAGTATATATCACGGGTGAAGGATGCCGCCTCTTAGACTTATCCCATAAGAAACCTGGCGTTGACTCAAACCTCGAACTCAAAACCAGCTTAATGTTTGAAATGCCTTAGACCCGCAAAAATCATGGCAATTCCATGCTCGTTGGCGGCGTCGATAACCTCGGCATCCCGAAGTGACCTCCCCGGCTGAATAATTGCCGTAATTCCCGCTTTGCCCGCTTCATCAATCCCATCCCTAAAGGGAAAAAAGGCGTCGGAAGCGAGCACTGCACCTTTGGACGAAACACCGGCCTTTTGGATACTGATTCGTACGGAATCGACCCGGCTCATCTGCCCGGCGCCCACTCCAAGGGTCTGGCCTCCCCGAGCAAGGACGATCGCGTTGGATTTGACATGCTTTACGACGCGAAAGGCGAACTCCAGATCCTTGTACTCGGCGGCGGTCGGCTGCTTACTTGTGACAACGTGGCTGTCGGAGCCAATGAGCCCATTGTCGATGTCCTGCAATAGGATGCCTCCAGATATACGACGAACCTGAAAGCCGGCTGACTCGCCCGAATCGGCTTCCGTGCCAGGGGTCTCCATGGCAAGAAGTCGAAGATTCTTTTTGCCTGAAAGAATGCTGAGCGCTTCGGCCTCAAATCCCGGAGAAACAACCGCCTCCACGAACAGTTTGGAGAGTTCATTCGCCGTGGCGGCATCGACTTTACGATTGAATCCAATGACAGATCCGAAAGCAGAAACCGGGTCTGCCTGATACGCTTTGAGGTAGGCTTCTTTCAATGTCGCCCCAATTGCCGTGCCACAGGGATTCGTATGCTTGATCACGCAACAGGCCGGATCTTCGAATTCCTGCACCAACTCCAGGGCCGCCTCAATGTCCACGATGTTGTTGTAAGAAAGCTCCTTTCCCTGGAGCTGCTTTGCGGCCGCGAGGCCGAAAGGCCGTCCGGCCCAGCGATAAAAAGCTGCCTTTTGATGAGGATTCTCTCCGTAGCGCAGGTCGGAAATCTTTTCGAAGTCCATAAACAGGTTGGCCGGGAAAGAAGCCGAACCTTCGGTGCCCACCGTCGACAGATGTTGTGCAACCTGAGCGTCGTAGCGGGCAGTGCAGAGAAACGCCTTGCGACCCAGATGGAATAACACTTCCCGATCGAGCACACCATTCCCCGACCTTATCGCATGGAGAACGGCCTCGTAGTCGTCCGGCGAAGTCAGGACCGCGACGTCCTGGAAATTCTTTGCTGCCGCGCGGATCATCGAGGGTCCCCCGATATCGATATTCTCGATGACTTCTTCGAAAGAGACCCCCGGCTTTCGAATCGTTTGGGCAAATGGATAGAGGTTCACGCAAACGAGATCGATCATCTCAATTTGGTTCTGCTGCGCCTGCCGCATATGCTCTGAATTGTTTCGGATGGCGAGCAACCCTCCCGCAATTCGCGGGTGCAGGGTTTTGACGCGACCGTCCAGGATCTCGGGAAATCCGGTGTAGTCTGCAACTTCTCGCACCGCAATTCCGTTTGAGGCAAGAAGCCTGGAAGTGCTGCCTGTCGCCAAAATCTCCACCCGCAGGTCCGCGAGGCCTCGGGCGAACTCTACAATGCCGGTCTTGTCATAGACACTGATCAGGGCGCGCTCTATTTTTTTCACAGGCTTGTTTTCCTAGCGAAGGTCGCCGTGCGCTTCCTTCCAGATGTGGTACCAGATATTCGCCACGTCCGTGACCGCGTGGGAGAACGCAATCGAAGCAATCCCATACTGAGGCGAGGTTTCGATATCGGTCGATTTGTCGGGTAGTTCCGAATAACGTCTCAATCTCTGAAGCAGCCGCTCACTTTCTTCTGTCCTCGCCTTGAGAAAGCCTTTCAGGTCGCCTTTGAGAATGCGATCGTCAAATCCGTAGAACACGACAGAGAAGCGATTCACCTGGCTTGCTGCCATCGAATCCAGCTTTGGATCGTTCATCTCGGCAGCGGCGCACCCGGCATCGCGGATCGCCGCGGCGGATTCACGGGGATTCATATTCTTTCGCGTAAGCTCGTCGATGGCTTTCTGAACCGCCTGTTCGACTGGCATCGAACGGCACGGGCTCATCAGGACAGAGTCAAAGTCTTTAAGGAAGGTCCCAAGGGCCTGCGGCAGCGGACGGCGGGCGTCCTGAAAGATGCGGGGATAAGAATTTGTGGGCCAGGCGTTGAGGTTGCTCTCAAGAAAAACAAGAATTAAGAACGTCGATGCGATGAGGCGCTTCATCTCGTCGAAGAATCAGCCGCGTACACGTTCCAGGTATTTCCCTTCTGTGGTGTCGATGCGAATGAGCTCCCCTTCTTTAATGAAGTGAGGAACACCGACAACAAGTCCCGTTTCCAGCGTCGCCGGCTTCAAGACGTTCGTTGCCGTCGCGGATGGCATTCCGGGTTCGGTCTGAACGACTTTCAAATCAACGGTTGGCGGCAATTCGATGCCAAGCGCCCGCCCTTCATAAAACTGCACCGTGATTTTGGAGTTTGCGACCAGATACTGCGATGAATCACCAAGCATTTCATCGCCAAAGTGCACCTGCTCGTAGTTCTCGGTGTCCATGAAGTGGTAGTCCGAACCATCCTTGTAGAGGTACTCCATTTCGCGCTGGTCGAGAATGGCCCTTTCCACACGGTCTTCCGAGCGGAACCGGTGATCGATGATCGATCCGGTTCGAAGGTTTCGCAACTTGGTTTGGACCATGCCGCGCCAGTTTCCCGGAGTGATGTGTGTGTAGTCGACGACTTGAAAAAGTTCACCGTTGTGCAGGATCGTGTTTCCGCGACGGAGTTGTGTTGCCTGAATCATTAAGAAATAGACTCCTGTTCGATATCGAAAACGGAAATTGTAACCTACCGTTGCGGATTGGAGGAAGAGCGAGCCATAAGAGCTTCGATTTCGGCGATTTCCCTTGGAAAGTCCGACAACATTCGATACCCGTTCTCCGTGACAACCACATCATCCTCGATGCGTACACCCAATTGTTCCTTGTCGAGATAGATGCCCGGTTCGACCGTGATTACCATGCCGGGTTCCAGCGCAATCCTGGAGGGCCCGACATCATGAACATATAACCCGAGATAATGACTCGTCCCGTGGGGGAACTCTCTTTCGTACCCCTTGGACCGGATATAGTTGAACGCTGCCTGATGAACCTGCTGCATCGTCACGCCCGGCTTAATCGCCGCGAGAGCTTGCTTTTGAGCGTCGAGAACAATTTGATAAATTTCGCGCTGGCGTGGAGTGAACTTTCCGTTCACGGGGTAGGTTCGTGTCACGTCTCCGGCATAACCGCCGTATTCGGCTCCGATATCGACAACTACCAAATCGCCGGACTGCATCTGCCGGATGCTGTCATTGTAGTGGAGCACGGTCGAGTTAGGGCCTGACCCGATGATGGATGGGAAGGACGGGCGTTCCGCGCCTCGCCGGCGAAACTCATACTCCACTGCAGCTTCTACTTGGTACTCCCAAACTTCAGGCGCGATGATTCGCGCGGCGGCTTCCTGTCCGCTCACACTGATCTTGATGGTCTTTTCCAGAAGCGTTAGTTCCGTCGGAGACTTGCGAACGCGCAGATTCGCCATGATCGGCGCAATATTCTGAATGTCCGTGGCGTTGAACGTTCGAACCTGGTCCATGGTGTGCTTGTCGCTGTTCAGCGTGTAAAGCTTCCGGCCCTTCTGCGTAATGCGAGCCATCGTTGGGGAGAGTTCACTCAGAACCTGAACGGACTTCAGCCCTGTTGCTTTCTGCCCGTCAGAACCTGAGGATGTCGTGACTCCGGTCCAGCGCTCCTGAGAGGGGTTCCGCGGTTTGATAAACAGCGTCTCTTCGGGCTGGTCGCCGGTTGAATCGATTACAAGAACAGCATCGGGTTCGCTGAAGCCAGTGAGGTAATAGAAGTTATCCTCCTGCTTGAACTTCACCAACTCGCTGTCCGCGTTGCCGTACAGGATCAGGGCGTTTCCCTTGATCTCCGCTGCCACGCGTGCCCGCCTGGAGGCGTATTCCGAAAGCGGCTCCTTCTCAATCGCAGCAAGCGAAATCGAGAGCGCGATGAACAGTAACAGGGCGTAAATGGCGGGTTTCTTTGCTCGGAGCATGGACTGTCATTATGCCGCAGCAGCAGAGAAAGACAAACTTCTCTACCGCATCAGAATGTCCGTTGCAAAGGTCAGGAACAGAAGAATGCTCACATAGCCGTTTAGAGAGAAGAACGCGACGTTTACCCGGCTGAGGTCATTCGGTTTCACGATTCGATGTTCCCAGAAAAGGATTCCGGCCACCACCGCGATCCCCGCGTATGCGACTGTTCCCAACTGCATCCAATGAGCAGTTGCGATGAACAGGACAACCGTCGCCACATGGAAGACCGTGGAAAGCATCAGGGCAGGAGCGGCTCCCAGGCGCGCCGGTAAGGAAAAGAGCCCGTTCTTCCGGTCGAATTCGAGATCCTGCATCGCATAGATGATGTCGAATCCAGCGATCCAGAACATCACGGCTCCGCTAAGCAACACGGGAGGCCACGCAAATTCTCCCCTTACCGCGACCCATGCCGCGAGCGGAGCGAGTCCAATGGCGATTCCCAGGAACAGGTGGCTTAACGACGTGAATCGCTTCGTGTAGGAATAAAAAAGCAGGATTGCAAGCGTCGGAAATGACAGATAGAAGCAGAGCAAATTCAACTGAGCGGCGGAAAAGACGAATAGACCAGACATCAAAATCGTAAACGCAATCGCGAAGGGCATTGAAAGGGATCCGGCGGGTAAAGCGCGTTTCTCGGTCCTTGGATTTAATCGGTCGTAACGGTAATCCACAATGCGGTTGAACGTCATCGCCGCGCTCCTGGCCCCTACCATTGCTGCGACGATCCACACAATCTGGCGGCCGCTGGGGATTCCATTGCTTGCCATCAGCGCGCCGATGAAGGCGAAAGGAAGCGCAAAGATCGTGTGCTCGAACTTGATCATTTCGAGCGTGATCTTCAGCTTTTGCCAAATCTGCACCCCGGGATTATGAGGCACCCCTCGACTGCGCACAACGCGATTACTTGCGGCGCGGCGTTGCATCTTCGGGGAGACTCTTTCGAGTTCACCCAGATCTTCACCTACGCGGGGGAGCAGCCAGGCCGGCTAGGCATGGAGGCTTGGCTTCACGCTCGACGGCGCGCGATTTCAACGAACGCTCGTCGCGCGTCTTCCATGGTTGCTACGGGAGCGGCGAAAGAAATCCGAATTTTTTGATCTCTGCTTAATAGATCGAACCCTTCTGCATCCACACCGACCAATTTGCTGCCGTTGCCCGCAAGGCGATAAAGCACTTCCGCGTGATCCTGATTCATGTGCTGAATGATCCGGGTTTCTTCCGCGGGCGAAAATGGATTGCGAAGCGAAAATTCGTCCGGCGCAACCCAGAAGATCTGGCCAAAGCCGCCAATAAAACGAATGCGAATCAGTTCCAGTCGAAAGAATGAAAAGGCATGAGTCCGATCGTACTGCCTTGAGGAAGGAAAGTGTCGGAAGTAGCGCTCGGCGGCATCCCGATCGCTGTCATTCTGGACAGCTCTCCCCATGCAGGTGACCCGACCGTGAGCCTGAACGTCATCGGAATCCTGCTTTTCAACGACCGTCAGAGACACTCGAGGATCCGCCATGATGTTCTTCGTGTGTTGCGCGATGGGACTTATATAGATAACCGGGCTGCCCGCCCGATCCACACAATACGGTGTCACGGACCCAAAGGGATATCCCGCGACATCAATTGAGATGGTTGAGAGAACACCGAAAGTCTCTCTGAGAAGCAGATTCCGAGCAGGATTGTGTTCGTCCATTTCTAGATTCTACTTCTTTACTTCGCGGAGGAGAGGTACCAGCTGCGGTATTGATCTTAGATGGGCGTATGATGTCGCGGGAGGACGAACCATGAAGCGAACGATTTACTTGTTACTGCTCGTCATTGTGACAATGGCCAGCGCGGTAGTGGCGAAAACAGCAGCACAGTCGGCCGCGTGCGCGCCATCCGGTGGATTGAACTTCATTTGCGGACTGCAGGCTCCTGAAGATCTTGTTCTACTCCCCAACACACGCTGGTTGATCTCCAGTGGGATGATGGCTGGAAGCGGACTCCACCTGATCGATACGCAAGCGAAAACAGCGCGCAGTCTATTCGGCCCGAGCTCCTCACTCGTCCGTGCGGACAAGACGAAGTTCGCCTCTTGCCCCGGTCCGCTTGATGGGAAACAAGCTGTTCTGCACGGTCTCAGCCTGCGTCCGGCTCAAGCCGGCCACTACACACTGTATGCGACAAATCATGGAGGCCGTGAATCCATCGAAGTTTTTGATCTGGATGCGGGTGCGGCGACGCCGTCTGCGACCTGGGTCGGGTGTGTACTTATGCCGAATAGCTGGGCTGCAAATAGCGTCGCCGTATTCCGCGACGGCGCGATCGTTGCGACGGTGCTCGTGCTGCCCGGAAAGACTTTCGAGGACGTGTGGGCCGGACGTAACACGGGCGTGGTTGTGATGTGGACGCCAGGATCGAAGGAATTCAAAACGCTGACGGGAACAGAACTGCCGGGAAACAACGGCATCGAAACATCGCCTGACGATCGCGAGTTCTACGTCGCCTCCACCGGATTGAAACGCGTCGTCGCTTACTCAAGGGCCGATCCGTCCAAGCCGCTCCGCTTCGCGCAACTCAAGGACTTCGGGCCGGACAATGTTCGATTGGTTGGCGATCAGTTATATACCGCAGGCATCATCGACAATGAGTCGGCCTGCGGGGGCGCCCCAAAGAAGCCCGAGGATATTCAATGCCCACGGGGCTGGGTGGTGGACGCGATCGATCCCAAAAACATGGCTATCACCGAAATTGCTCGCGGTCCTCGCGCCGCTCCATACACGGGAACGGCGACCGCAATTCCAGCAGGTGGGAATCTGTGGTTGAGCTCATTTAATGTAGATCGAGTCGCTTATCGAGCCCTGAAGTAGAGGGTGCCCTATCGCATCGACATCGTCTCACCCTCCGGGGAAGCGTTTGACCAGCTTATGGAGTTGGGCGCGCTCGACGTCGACCTGCGAGGTGACGACCTTTCAGCAATCCTGCCTGATGCTGTTACACCGGATCGCGTTGCGACCGCTCTGCGCGTTGCGACCGTGACGATGTCGCCTGCGGTCGCGCGTGATAACGGGTCAGTCTGGATTCTGAGCCCGCGTGCGGTTCGTATCGGAAGCATTCTGATTGCGCCCGCGGATACGAAAGCGCCCCGCGGCGCGCTCCGATTGACCGATTCCGCTGCTTTTGGAACCGGACACCATCCCACCACTGCGTTGTGCATCGAAGCGCTCGAAGAAGCGGTCAGGCTCGCACCCCATGGCGTCCTCGACGTTGGGACCGGATCGGGGGTGCTGGCGTTGTCCGCGTTGATTATGGGAGTGCCGCATGCGACGGGTGTGGATATCGACCCGGATGCGTTGGAGGCAGCCGCCGAACACGCCCGCCTGAATGATCTGGCCGACCGATTCGAACTCGCGCTCGGAGGACCGGAAGCTGTGCGAGGACAATCGCCATTGGTTGTCGCAAACGTTCTCGCGGCGCCCCTGATCGAGATGGCGCCCATTCTTGTTCGCCGTGTGGCTAACCGCGGCCGATTGATTCTCTCGGGTATTCCTCAGTCGCTCGAAGCCGACGTTCGCTCGGCATATCAGCGACTCGGAATGCGGCATATAGATTCAGCGACGCGCGCGGGCTGGGTAGTGGTGGTATTCCAGGCTTCCTGGTGAGCCCTTAACCCTCGGCGCTCGCCGGTTCCATCATGCGACGCACAGCACTCACTCGATCTGCCGGGATCCCGGCTCGCCGCGCGTGCTCTTTGATGAGGTCCTCACTTGGCGCCCAGTAAACACAGTAGATTTTGTTGTCCGTGACATAACTGTGCAGCCACTGCACCTGCGGACCAAGTTCACGCAAAACGGACAGCGAATTTTTGGCAGCTTCTACGATTTGCTCGGGAGTCATTTTTCCCGCGCCGGGGATCTCCCGTTCAATGACAAAATTCGGCACGACAACGGCCCTCCTGTTTTGAAGCTTAGATTCTATTGCTAAACCTCCAAGGCTTATCCCACTCTTAGCGATCGTCTGAACCTATCCGAAAGAGTAGACCACTCTCTTAAAGATGCGACGCTCTTGCGCGCCGAACTCCGTTGCATCATGAAATCAACAGGTTAAGCATTCCTACCGTGGCATTACGCCTGCCATCTCATCGGCAGTCTTCAACTTCCAGTTTTGGGGGAATGCCATGGTAGGACGCCTCATTCCTGAATTTTTATTGACCCTCTGGGTCTCTGGTCTTTCGCACCTTGCGGCGCAACCGTTGCCCAACGGCGCGGCTCCAGTCACCGTAGTTTTGTGCGACAAAGCCGGCATTGCGAGTGCCGACAGAGCTAAGGCGCGTGTGCAGGCCGACCACATCCTGAAGAGCGCCCATGTCCAACTTCGCTGGGTAGAAAGTGAAACCGCGTGCGGCGGTCCGCAGGAGGAGGGCTACTTCTCGATCATTATCTTGCCGGAATGTCCGAAAGACTTGCCCACCTCTCCTGAAGCCATGGGCCGCGCAGTGCTGGTCGGAAATGAGTACCCGCGAGCTTACGTCTTCCTTGATCGGGTACGACGCTTCGACGTTGTTCATCGTGGCAGGAGTAACTCGTCAAATCTCGGAGTGATTCTTGGTCATGCGATCGCGCACGAGCTCGGTCATTTGCTTCGACTGCCTCACGCGCCCTCCGGAATCATGCGCGCACAATGGGGCCGCGAGGAGTGGGTGGCGGCGGTGTCCGGCGGGCTTGTGTTTTCACGGCCAGAATTCAAGGTTGCAAAGCTGTCCAACTGAGCGTCGACAAAACGAGCGAACGCGAGCGCGAACCCGTGGAAATAGCGCCCGTTGACCAGATGCTGGAAGAACTGGGTGTTTCGCACGTTGACGTCATGAAGATTGATACCCAGGGGGCGGAGCCTTTTGTTTTCGATGGAATGAAACGACTTCTCCGAAACAATCGCCGGTTGAAAATAATGATCGAAATTTTGGCCATGGGGCATCCGTCAAGCGGGCCGCGATCCGGTTGAATTCCTTGAGATCATCAAAGAACACGGCTTTTCCATATCCGAAATCCACGATGACCGCAGGGCAATGAAACCCTTGTCCAACTTCAGTTCGATCCTTAAGTTGAACCTGGAACGGCAGCATACAGATCTTTATCTCGAGCGCTCTGTTTAAGCGACATCTCCTACCCGGCCGCCCTGCGATTTCCGCTCTCACCTTATGCAGTGCTCGGGAATCGTCAGCCCACGGCGGCCAGTATTCCTGCTGCTTGCGCCCACGTCTCATTCTTCGTCCTGAAGAGAGACAGCGTACCAGGCGGTTTCGTCCCGGCCTCGTCGCGGTACAATGGAAGTTCCATCTATGACTGAAGAGCAACTCCGTCAGATTCTCAAAGACTTGAAGGCGGGCGTTCTGTCTGACGACCAGGCGCTCGAGAGGTTGCGACACCTGCCGTTCGAGGACCTCGGTTTCGCCAATGTGGATCATCATCGCAGCCTGAGGCAAGGCTTTCCTGAGGTCATTTTCGGAGCCGGCAAAACGGCAGATCATGTTGCCAGGATCGTCCAAGCCATGCTGCCCGGGCGGCACAACATCCTGGTGACGCGGGCAAACAGCGAACAGTACGCGCGCGTGAAGGAAGTCGAGTCTACCGCGGAATTCCATGAAGCGGCCCGCACCATCGTCGTTCGACGCGATAACACGAGACGCGGCAAAGGGACAGTTCTCGTTGTTTCTGCGGGCACGTCCGATATTCCTGTCGCCGAAGAAGCTGTGGTTACCCTCGAACTGATGGGTAACGACGTAGAGTCCCTTTATGACGTGGGCGTTTCCGGACTGCATCGCCTGCTCGACCGGCGCGAGCGTCTCGCTGCTGCGCGCGTCCTGATCGTTGTCGCTGGAATGGAAGGAGCGCTGCCGAGCGTTGTTGGAGGCCTGGTTTCTGTTCCTGTGATTGCTGTTCCCACAAGTGTGGGTTACGGTTCCAGCTTTGGCGGACTCACCGCGTTGCTGAGCATGCTGAATAGTTGTGCGTCGAACGTCACCGTCGTGAATATCGATAACGGATTCGGGGCCGCAATGGTCGCCAGTCTAATCAACCGGGCATGATTCCGTGAGAGCCTCCCTCGACGCACTGGAATTTGAACGTCTTAAGAAGCTCCTCTCGCGCTATGTCTCGACTGAGGATACGAAGGTGTTGCTCGAAAGCGTTGGTCCTTCGACTAACCTCGCTGACCTCGAAGCTGAACATACGCTTGTAGCCGAGGCGATGACATATCTTCGCGTGCAGAGAGTTCCCTTTCGCGAAGTTCCCTTGCTGGCTTCTGCCATTGAAAAACTTTCAGTTTCAGGATCCAGGCTCGACATCGAAGAGATCGAAGGTGTTCAGGTCTTTCTCGGCCAGATCGAGGGTCTTCGCGTTCGATGGAGGGAAGACGTCGCAGCCTATCCCAATCTTGCCCGCAAAGCGGCGCGACTGCCCGACCTGCGTGATCTATCCAAGCGATTGGGACAAGCCGTTCATGACGGTGAGGTAGACGAGCGCTACAGTCCAGCGCTTGCGCGAATCCGTCGGGCGATGGAAACCACGCGCTCGCGGGTAACGAGCAAGCTGGAATCCATGCTCCGCAGCCCGGAGTATTCAAGCCAACTTCAGGATCAGGTGGTGACCGTCCGGAATGGTCGATTTGTTATTCCTGTTCGAACGGATCAAAAGCGCGCGGTGGAAGGAATTATTCATGGGACATCTTCCAGCGGCGCGACCGTCTTCATGGAGCCACTCGCTGTTCTGGAGCTGAACAACGAGCTGGTCCACCTGCAGGAGGCGGAATTCCAGGAAATTGTGCGCATTCTTGTTGAATTGACTGATTTGATTCAGCGAAGTGCTCCGCAACTTCGAGCCGGCCGGGCCGTCCATAGCGAGATTGAGCTGGTGTTTGCCAAAGCCCGATTTGGACGCGAGTTTGATTGCGGACGTCCTGCGTTCTCCGCTCGAAGTTTGTTGAGCCTTGTAAAAGCGCGGCATCCCTTGCTCGAAGACAACCTTCGCGCGGAAGGCCGTTCTATTTCGCCGGTCTCTCTTGATCTGGATTCCACCCGCCGTATCCTTGTAATCAGCGGGCCAAATGCCGGTGGAAAGACGGTTGTGTTGAAAACCGTGGGGTTGCTGGCAATGATGGCCCAGTCTGGGATCCCGGTGCCTGCGGATGATGCGACGCTTCCGATCTTCGACCAGATTCTTGCGGATATCGGCGATCAGCAATCGATCACAAATCACCTCAGCACATTTTCCGCGCATGTGCTGTCGATCAAATCGATGCTGGAGTCGGCAACGCCGGAGTCACTAATCCTGCTGGACGAAATCGGCAGCAGTACCGAACCCGGTGAAGGCGCGGCACTGGGAAAGGCGGTGCTGGAGCGTTTCAGGGAGATCGGCTGCCTGGCCATCGCCACGACGCATTACAACCGCTTGAAGGTCTACGCGGAGACAACCCGGGACGTTTCGAATGCGGCGATGGAATTTAATGAGCAAACGCTGGAGCCCACTTACAAACTGATTCACGGCCTCGCTGGCGCATCGAGCGGCTTGAAGATTGCGGAGCGCCTGCAAATGCCCGCTTCTGTACTGCGCGAAGCGACCGCATTTCTCGATACCGGCGAAGCCGATGTTGCGCTTTATGTGGACGAGCTTCGCCGGCGAGTTACAGATCTTGAGGCTGAAAAGGCCGCAATCGAGTCGCAACGCAGAGACTTTGAGTCGCGGAAGGAAAAGGAACTCTCCGCGCTTCAGGCTCAGCAGAAAGAAGAAATTGCCCGCACTGAGCGCCGCGTGCAGCAGATCGCAAAAGAGATGTCGGACCGAGCCGCGAAGGAGCTGGAGTCCGTACAAGAGGAGTCTCTCAAGAAGAAGTATCAACGCAAACTCGAAGCAGTCACGGCCCAGGCGACATCTCAGATTCGTCGCGAAAAGGAAAAGGTCTCCGGCCAGCCCGTCCGGTCCGAGCCGCTGAAATCGACAGACAAGACGCCAGTTGAAGTCGGCGCGAAAGTGCATGTGGAATCGCTCGGGGTGACGGGTTCTGTAGTCAGCCTTCACGCTGGCGAAGCTGAAGTTCTCGTGGGGAACATTCGCATGCGGCGGCCGCTGTCGGATCTGGAGGTCACCGAGAAGCCTTCGTTAAAGCTGCCGGCCGGCGTCCATTTGAGCATCTCCTCAGCGGAGCCGGCGTCACACGAGATCAATCTCCTGGGCTGCACGGTGGACGAAGCCACGAGCCGCACGGACAAGTTTCTCGACGAAGCCTTTCTTGCTCAGCTTCCGCAGGTGCGCATCGTTCATGGCACAGGTACTGGAGCATTACGAAACGCGATTGCCGAGCTTCTTAAGAATCACCCGCACATCGTGCGATTCGA